>Ga0182030_10000319_pt1 | contig 85612 bp, 81 predicted proteins | sample 812S3MmetaG_FD_121299 | JGI IMG/M metagenome (GOLD analysis project Ga0182030, IMG submission 121299) | Permafrost microbial communities from Stordalen Mire, Sweden - 812S3M metaG (Illumina Assembly) | ecosystem: Environmental > Terrestrial > Soil > Wetlands > Permafrost | place: Sweden... | reverse complement strand
TTGCAATCTCAAACAGTTCCGCGCCATCGCGACCCGCTACGACAAAACCGCGCGAAATTTCCTCGCCGCCGTTTTTCTTGCTTCCGCCACCATATGGCTCAATTGATGACAGGCCCTAGCTTAACCGGATAATTGCGCCATTCGGCGGCGTCGCGCATTCCAGCGGCACAATGCCGCATATCGCCTTTCGCCAGTCATCGCGGGCGCCGTCTTAAGTTGCGACAAATAATCGCAGCCGCTCACGCTTGTGCGCAATGGCAGCCGCATTGCATTGCTCTGCGCATCAAATGGCGTGATCGCAGATCGGCGCCTCGTGACACAGGCGACGGCGCCCGTCACGCGATCAAGGAGTGAAGACGATGATGAGACCCGATCAATATTATGCGATCCTTTCGATTATGCGATACGGCTCCTTGGTTTTGGCGATGCTGTTCGCCGGCAAGATTGTCGCTTACGCTGCCGGACTGCATCATCATTGACAGAATAGATTGACGACGCGTCCACAGTCTCCGTCATTGCCCGCGCAGCGAAGCAAATTGACGGGGCTGTCGCGACGCCCGATGCGATGGAACGCCGCGTTTTCTCCGCGGCGGCCATAAAAAATGCGCTGCGTTGCTTTTTGCCGGCGGGGCTAAATCTTCCGCCGACGCGCGCCGCGCAGGCTTCTCAGACTGACGCCCATGAGACGCAGCATGCCGACGAGCGCGGCGCCATAGGCGACAGCCCCTACGGTTCCTACAGCCAGCAATGCGACGACATTGGCGAGTGCGCCGAAGTGCGCGCCAAGCGCCAGCGCCGGTCCCCCGCCCAGCAGCGCTACGATGGCCAAGACCAGCGCGGCGAGGCCGCTCGCCGCCAGAACCTTGCCGAACTGCGTGTCGAAACGCAGCAGATGGCGCGACATCGCAATTGCGACCAGCGCCCCGAGATTGATCCATAACCCCACCGAGGTCGCCGTCGCCAGGCCGACCGCGCCCAGCGGCGTGAACAACGCGACTTTCAGCGCGACATTGACGGTCAAAGCCGCGAGCGCGATCGTCATCGGCGTTTTGGTGTCGCCATGCGCCTGAAAACTCGCTCGCGCCGACGCGACCAGCACCAGCGCCAGCAGGCCGGCGCCATAGGCCGACAACACATCGGCGGCGGCGTATGTGTCCGCCAGCGTGAACTTGCCATGCATGAACAGGCCGCCGACGATAAGTTCCGGAATTGTCATGAATGCGACAACAAAAGGCGCCGCCGCCGCGATGGTGAGCGCCATGGCGCGGTTTTGGGCGTCCACCGCCCCGGCGGCGTCGTCCGCGGCGAGCAGTCGGCTCATCTCGGGCAGCAGCACCGTGCCGGCCGCGACGCCGATCAACCCGTTGGGCAGTTGATACAGTCGCTCGGCGTAGGAAATTGCCGAGACGCCGCCGTCCGGCAACATCGAGGAAAGGATCGTATCGGCGAAGACGGCGATCGATCCGCTCGCCGAGCCGATCACTGCGGGGCCAAGCCGCGTAAAAAACTCACTGACCCGCTCCCAGCGCACGCGCGCGAGACGCTCCAGAAGGCCGAGGCGATGCGCGGAGCGCATCAACAGCCCCAGTTGCAGCGCGCCGGAGACGACGAAGCCCCAACTCGCCGCGACGGCGATAGCGCGAACGCCGCTTGCATTGGGAAAGAAAAAGGCGAAACCCATCGCCGCGATGACGCAAACATTCATCAGCACCGGCGCAAAGGCCGCCAGCGCGAAATGGCCATGCGTGTTCAGCGTGCCCTGATGCAGCGTGAACAGCACCATGAACATCAGATAGGGAAAGGTTATCCGAGTCAGCGTCACCGCCAGCGCGAATTTGTCCGGTCGGTCGCCAAGCCCCGGCGCCATCAGCGACACGAATTGCGGCGTAAAAACCCAGGCCAGCAGCAGCAGCGCGAGCTGCGAGACGAGCAGCAGCGTAAACACCTGCGAGGCGAAATTCTTGGCGGAATCCGCGCCCTCCTGTTCGAGCGCTTGCGAGTAACAGGGGATATAAGCGGCGTTGAAAGCGCCTTCGCCGAAAATGCTGCGAAAACTGTTGGGCAGGCGCTGCGCGATGAAAAAGGCGTCGGAGACCTCCCCCGCGCCCATCGTCGCCGACTGAACCATCGTCGTCAAAAATCCGGCGACCCGCGAAAGCAGGGTGAAGCCGCCGACCGAGAGCAGATTGCGAATCATCGCTCCGATTCTAACAAGCTTGCGTTAACTCTTTGTTGGAGGCTCCTGATCTGGAGCAAGTTCTTGTCGCGAAAGTCTGTCAACTTTCGCGGAACGTGCTCTCCCCGCCGATCCGCTCGGCGACGAGATAAAGCGGGCGTCCCTTCACCTCGGCGAAAATCCGCGCGATATATTCGCCGATGACGCCGAGCGACAGCAGTTGCACGCCGGAGAAAAAGGCGATCGACACCATCAGCGAGGCGAAGCCCGGCACATCGACCCCGAAAATCATGGTTTTTATGAAAAACCACGCCGCCATCATCATGGCCACGCCGGAAATGGCCAGCCCGACATAGGTCCAGACCTTTAGCGGGATCGACGAGAACGACATCAGCCCGTCGAGCGCGAAGCTCACCAGCCGCGCGAAATTGAAACTCGACACGCCAAAGGCGCGGCGCTCCACGACGAAGGGAACGCCAATCGTCTTGAAGCCGATCCAGGCGAACAGGCCCTTGTTGAAGCGCGCGCGCTCGCGCATTCTCAGCAGCGCGTCGACCGCCTGGCGGTCGAGCAGGCGGAAATCGCCGGCGCCTTCGGGGAGCGCCACGTCGCCAAATTGGTCGATCAGGCGATAGAACAGCCGCGTGAACATTGCGCGCAGCTTTGGGTCGGCCCTGCGGTCGACGCGCCGGCCAAAGACGTTTTGATAACCCTCGCGCCATTTGTCGATGAATTGCGGAATGACCTCCGGCGGATGCTGGAGATCGGCGTCCATGACGACGACGGCCTTGCCCCGCGCCGCGTCGAGCCCGGCGGCGATGGCGATTTCCTTGCCGAAATTGCGCGAAAAGGACAGCGCGGAAAAGCGCGGGTCGCCGGCGTTAAGCTCGCGCAGGATTTGCAGCGTCTCGTCGCCCGAGCCGTCATCGATGAAGACGACCTCGAAGGAAAGGCCGAGCCCCGCCAAAACGGACGCGAGCCGCTCTGCAAGCGGGCGCAAATTGCGCGCCTCGTTGAACACCGGCACGACGACGGAGACTTGGGGAGTGGACTCTTTGGAATCGCTCATCACGCCGTTCCACCACGAATTTGCGGCAAAGTGTAGGGGGCCGGGATTTCTTCCGCCACCTTTGGGAGGACGGACGCCGCCGCCCCCTTCCGTCGCCCCCTCTCTTGTGTTTTGTCCCTAGGCGCCTTTGACTGGCGCCGCCCGCGCGCCCCGCCGATTCGCTTCACTGGACAAAAACCACATAGCCCGTCCCAAGACGGGCGTCCCAAAGGACAGCCTATGCGCCTCTCCCGTTATTTCCTCCCCATTCTGCGCGAAACGCCCAAGGAGGCGGAGATCGTCTCGCATCGGCTGATGCTGCGGGCCGGGCTCATTCGCCAGGAGACCGCCGGCATTTACGCCTGGCTGCCGCTGGGGCTGCGCGTGCTTAACAAGATCAACGCCGTCATCCGCGAGGAGCAGAACCGCGCCGGCGCGGTCGAACTGCTGATGCCGACGATCCAGCCCGCCGATCTGTGGCGCGAATCGGGACGTTTTGAGGCCTATGGCAAGGAGATGCTGCGCATCACCGACCGGCACGACCGCGAAATGCTCTATGGCCCGACCAATGAGGAGATGATCACCGAGATCGTCCGCGCTTATGTGCGCTCCTATAAGGACTTGCCGTTAAACCTGTTCCATATCCAATGGAAATTCCGCGACGAGGTGCGCCCGCGCTTCGGCGTCATGCGCTCGCGTGAGTTTTTGATGAAGGACGCTTATTCCTTCGATCTCGACGCGCAGGCCGGCCGCCATTCCTATAACAAAATGTTCGTCGCTTATCTGCGCACCTTCGCGCGGATGGGGCTGACGGCGATTCCGATGGCGGCGGAATCGGGCCCCATCGGCGGCGCTCTCAGCCACGAATTCATCATCCTGGCCGACACCGGCGAGAGCGAAGTGTTCTGCCATAAGGATTTTTTAGGATTCGCGCCGCCGCCGGCGAATATCGACTTCGACGACGCGGCCGCGCTCGAAGCCATCGTCGGCAAATGGACCGGCCTTTACGCCGCGACCAGCGAAATGCACGACGAGAAGGCCTACGACGCCGTGCCGGAAGCCGCGCGCGTCGCGGCGCGCGGCATCGAGGTCGGCCATATTTTCTACTTCGGAACCAAATATTCTGAACCGATGCGCGCGGTGGTGAGCGGCCCCGACGGCAAGGAGATCACATTGTCGATGGGCTCCTACGGCATTGGCCCGTCGCGCCTGGCGGCGGCGATCATTGAGGCCAGCCACGACGAGAATGGCATTATCTGGCCGGAGCAGGTCGCGCCGTTCCATGTCGGCATCGCCGATCTCAAGGCGGCCGACGCCGCCACCGGAAAGGTTTGCGCCGAACTCGAACAGCAGTTCGAAAACGCCGGGCTCGACGTGTTGCTCGACGATCGCGACGAGCGGCCCGGGGCGAAATTCGCCACGCTCGATCTGATTGGCCTGCCCTGGCAGGTGGTGGTCGGCCCCAAGGGGCTGGCCGAAGGCAAGGTCGAGGTGAAGCGTCGGCGCGGCGGCGCGCGCGAACAATTATCGCCGCAAGACGCGGTGGCGCATGTCGTCGCGGCCGTAAAGGCGGCGCGCGGGTGAACGGCGCCGTGGCGCGGCAAGGGAGTTCGAGATGAGCCAAACCACGCCGGCGCCCGCCGGCGACACCGGCATGTTCGCGCCCTTCGAATGGGTCGTCGCGGCGCGCTATCTGCGTGCGCGCCGGGCGGACGGCGGCGTGTCGGTTATCGCGCTGTTCTCCTTTTTGGGCATAGCTCTCGGCGTCGCCACATTGATCGTGGTGATGTCGGTGATGAACGGTTTTCATCATGAGTTGATGGACAAAATCCTCGGCGTCAACGGCCACGCCTTCGTGCAGGCGCTGGAGACGCCCTTCAACGACTGGGAGGATGTCGCCGCCCGACTGAGCAAGCTCAAGGGCGTCAAGGCCGCCGTGCCGATGGTCGAAGGGGCGGCGGGAATCTCCTCGCAATTTAACCAGGCGGGCGTGTTGGCGCGCGGCGTGCGCGAACGGGATCTCGGCAATCTCCCCGGCGTCGCCGGCAATCTGCGCGAGGGGACGTTCGCAGGCTTCGACACTGGCGGCGGCGTCGCCATCGGCCAGCGCCTCGCCGACACGCTCGGCGTGCGGATCGGCGACAAGGTGAGCCTGCTCATCGCCAAGGGCGCCCAGACGCCCTTCGGCGTGACGCCGCGCATAAAGAGCTATCCGGTCGTCGCGATCTTCCAGATCGGCATGTCGGAATTCGACAATCTCTTCGTCTATATGCCGCTGACGGAGGCGCAGGCGTTTTTCAACCGGGACAACGAGGTCACGGTCATCGAGGTCTTCGTGGACGATCCCGAGCAGATGGACGTTTTTCGGGCCGAAGTCGAAAAAGCGATGTCGCGGCCGTTGATGATCACCGACTGGCGCCAGCGCAACAAGACGTTTTTCGACACTTTGCAGGTCGAAAAAAATATCCTGTTCCTCATACTTACGTTGATCGTCATTGTCGCGGCGTTCAACATCGTCTCTGGTCTCACCATGCTGGTGAAGGACAAGACGCGCGATATTGCGATTCTGCGCACCATGGGAGCGACGCGAGGCGCGGTTTTGCGCATTTTTCTCATCATCGGCGCGGCGATCGGCACGGCGGGCGCGTTGGTTGGCTTTCTGCTGGGTCTGTTGCTGGCCAAGAATCTCGACGCCATCCGGCTGTTGCTCAATCAGTTGCTGCACACCAATATCTTTCCGGCGGAATTGTATTTTCTGTCGCGGCTGCCGTCGATTGTCGAGCCGCGCGAAGTGGCGGTGGTCGTCGGCATGACGATGACGCTAGCCATTCTGGCCTCGATCTATCCGGCCTGGAAGGCCGCCTCGCTCGACCCCATTCAAGCCCTGCGGAGCGAGTGACGCATATGAGCGAGCCCATCCTCGAACTTGTCGGCGTTTCTCGCCACTACCGCGAAGGCGACGCGCGGCTCGATATTCTTGTCGCAGTGGATTTCGCGCTGGTTCCCGGTCAGACCGTGGCGCTCATCGCGCCTTCGGGCGCCGGCAAATCGACGCTGCTCCACATCGCCGGCCTGTTGGAGCGCCCCGACGAAGGCGAGGTCAAGATCAACAACGCGCCGACATCCATGATGAGCGACGACGCGCGCACAAAGCTGCGTCGCAATTCAATCGGCTTCGTTTATCAGTTTCACCATTTGCTGCCCGAATTTACGGCTCTCGAAAACGTGGCGCTGCCCCAGACGATCAACGGCCTCGACCGGGGCGAAGCGCGGCGGCGGGCGCAGGAATTGCTCGACTATTTGCGCGTGGGCACGCGCTCCTCGCATCGACCGGGCGAACTCTCCGGCGGCGAACAGCAGCGCGTCGCCATCGCGCGGGCGGTCGCCAACGCGCCGGCCCTGCTGCTTGCAGACGAGCCGACCGGCAATCTGGACCCGCGCACGGCGGAGCATGTGTTCGACACGCTGATGACGCTGGCGCGCGGGAGCGGTCTCGCGGCGCTGGTCGCGACGCATAATCTCGAACTCGCCAACCAAATGGACCGCCGCGTGACATTACGCGACGGCCATATTGTCGAGTTGGACTAAAGACCTCTCGTCACGCCTTGGGTTCGGCGGCCTTCTTCTTGTCGATGAAGGCGTGCTTGTAATAGAGGCCGAAGGCGACAAGGCCCGCCGCGCCCAGGACAAGGCCGGTGAGAAGATCCTTGTTCGCCGTTTGGCCGACCGCGAAAGGAAAGCGCGAGACGTATTCCTTCGTCCCGTCGTCGCTGCGGGCCTTCACCAGACCGATGAAGTTGCCGTTCTTTTGAAAGTTATATTCGAAATTCAGCGTGCCGCTCTTATACTTCTTGGGAGCGACGTAAATTTCGGTGTTGGCTTCCAGGTTTTCGGTGTCGTCCTTCTGGCCGACATTGCGCAGGATGCGGATTTCCAGGCTCATATCGCGCAATTCGTCCTGCTGGGCGTCGAGCACGATGATGGTGGGGCCGGCATCGGGAATATCGTCGCAGAACTGTTCGCGCGATTTGAGCGGTTGATAGCCGGTGAAGGTCATCGTATCCGGCCCGAGCTTCATGATGCACTGGCCCTGGTCGATACTGACGCCGCCATGGGCATAAGCCTCGCTCGTCGCGCCAACCGTCGCCAACATCGCGATGGCGAGAAATCTGATATTCATTGTCGAGCTCCCCGTTCTTTCTTTTCGTTCGTGCGTTGCGACCGCTTCTTTAAGCGCTGGAGACGCGCCAATTCGGCCGTCCCGAGCCGTCAACCGTTATCGCTGCTTCGACGAGCTGTTGTTGAAAATGCGGCGGCATCCTCAAAAGCGCGGCTTGTCGCATCATATATCAACTTTTTCCGCCTTGTCCCGTGACGTTCCGTCACATTTTAGGCGGCGGCGGATTGCTGCACGCGCTAAGAGATGGCGTCGTCGCCCGACGCAAAGCCGAAGCGCCGCGCGCCAAAACACGACTATTTATCGCCCGGGAGATCCTCATCGCCTTGGGCCAGAAACAGCAAGATAATCCCGACGGCGCCGACAAAGCGGAAGGCAGGCTCCTGCATGTTCCAGCCGTCCGAGCGCCACATTTGAAACCATTCGCCGCCGATGATCGTGAATCCCACGAAATAGAGCGATAGCGCGACGACGAGCCCCAATATTGCGACGCCTTTGGCCTCGTTGAAGACTCGTCCGCTGTCTTTCCGCGCCCGCGCCAGCCGCGCCGCGCCGGCAAGGCACAGCGCGCCCGCGCAAAGCTCCGTCGCGATGATGACGGCATAGGCCAGATGGTGCGCGGCGCCATTGTGAATCGCGCGCCAGACGAGGGGCGAACCGGGCGGGATCGTATCCATGGAGAGAATGTGCCGCACCGCGGCGAGATTAGTCTGGCGATCGAAAATATTATCGAGACCGATCAATAGCGCCAGCAAGCCCACGCCACCGGCGAGAAAAAATTTCGCGCTGCGAAGGATCATGACGTTTGCTCCGGGTCGACGTTTTTATGGCGACGATCGCCAAAATTCCTATAGCCGCGCGCCAATGTCCAGCCGCGATCGACCCGGCGATGGCAAAATCGACCAAAGCGTTTATCCTATCCGCCGTATTCTCCGCTAATCGAAAGGAAGCGGACATGATCACGCTTTACTACTGGCCGACCCCCAATGGGCACAAAATCACGATCTTCCTTGAGGAGGCGGGTGTTCCCTATCGTATCGCTCCGGTCGACATCGGCAAGGGCGAGCAGTTCCGCCCGGAGTTTTTGGCGATTTCGCCAAACAACCGGATGCCGGCGATCGTCGACGACGCGCCGCAAGACGACGCCGGCCCGCTGTCCGTCTTCGAATCCGGCGCGATACTTCTCTATCTCGCCGAGAAGACCGGCCAATTCCTGCCCAAGGAGGCGCGCGGCCGCGTGCGCGCGCTGGAATGGCTGTTCTGGCAGGTGGGCGGGCTCGGGCCGATGGCTGGCCAAAACCATCATTTCGGACGCTACGCGCCGCAAAAAATTCCCTACGCCATCGAGCGCTATCTCAACGAGACCAACCGTCTCTATGGCGTGCTCGACCGCCGGCTGGCGCAAGAGCCTTTCCTGGCCGGCGAATATTCCATCGCCGACATGGCCGCCTATCCCTGGATCGTTCCTTACGAGACGCAGGGTCAAAAGCTGACGGATTTTCCCAATATCGAGCGCTGGTTCGAGACCGTCGCCGCCCGTCCCGCGGTGGCGCGCGCTTACGCCGCCGGCGCGCATCTGCGACGCGAGCGAAGCGGCTTCACGGACGAAGAGCGCCAGGTCCTGTTCGGCCAGACCGCCGCCAGCGTCGCGCCAAAGCGGTGAGCGCCAAGGCTCCCGGCGCCGCCAGCGTCGGTAGCGTCGCGCCGATGCGTCGCCACGGCTTCGACAATTATCCGCGCGAGTGGTGGCGCTTGACGCTTCGCGGCGCAAAAAACGTGGACAGCTACGATGTCGGGGTCGAGTGAGCGCGGCCTCAACACCGGCGCTCAAAATGGGTGATATTGATAGAGCCAGTTCTCCGACAGCACGGCGTCGCCGTTCTTCAAGAACAGCCGCATCTCCACCGGGTCCGGTCCCTCGACGGTGAGATCGAATTGCGCGCGCCAATGTCCGGCCACGCCGTCAAACACCGCCTCGGTGAAGATATAGGAGAACGTCCCGCGCGAGGCCCACAGCACCGGCTCCGGTTTGACGCCGAAGGGGAGTTTTTCCAGCGGGCCGCCCAAAAACTCGACCATGAATTTGCGCACGCCCCTGGGGCGCGGCTTGCCGGGCTGGCCGCCATTGCCGAGCCTTGTCGCGACGCAGCGCGCCAGCGGCGTCGGATAAGGCTCGTCGGCCAGCCAATGCAGGCGGTAGGAGAAATCGAACTCGGCGCCGGGAACGGCGGGTTTCTCGGGCACCCAGACCACGACGATATTGTCGTGAATTTCGTCGTCGGTGGGGATTTCGATCAGCTGAATCGCGCCCTTGCCCCAGTCGCCCTTGGGCTCGATCCACACGCTCGGGCGGCGATCGTAAAACACATTATCGAGATAATGGTCGTAGACGCGGTCGCGCTGCATCAGCCCGAAGCCTTTGGGATTATTGTCGCCAAAGGCCGAGGCCATCACGCGCGGCGGATTGTTGAGCGGGCGCCACAGCCGTTCGCCGGCGCCGGTCCACATCGACAATCCATCGGAGTCGTGAACCTCCGGGCGCCAGTCGACGCCCGTCAGCTTCTTGGTCTCCGAAAACCAATACATCGACGTCAGCGGCGCTATGCCGAAACGGACAAAGCCGCCGCGCAAGAACAGCTTGCAGTCTATGTCCATGACGACGCCCTTGCCGCGCGTCATCAGAAAGCGATAGGCGCCGACGATCGACGGGCCTTCGAGCAGCGCGTGCAGCACGACGCCGTCCTCGGTCTCCGGGCCGATGTAGATATGCGAGAAGTCGGGGAACTCCTCGGAGCGATCCGGCGCCCAGGTGTCGAGCGCTATTCCTCGCGCCGACATGCCGTATTGGCGCAATTCGCCAATGGCGCGAAAATAGGAGGCGCCGAGAAAGGCCACCCAGTCGTTCTTCTTCCAGTCCAGCTTGCCGTCCTTGGACTCCTGCAAGCGAAAGCCGGCGAAGCCCGCGCCGGGCGAGAGCTGCTGCGCGATGGAGTCGGCGGGCATGTTGAAATAGGCGGGATCGTAAAGAATCTCGCGCGCCTCGCCGCCATCCACTTTATGAACGCGCACGGCTTTCTTGAAGAACATGCCGAGATGGAAAAACTCGACCGGAAAACGCTCCTTGTCGGCGGCGTAGAGCGCATAATCGGTATTGTAGGTGATCTTGCCCCAGGCTTCATAGTCGATCTTGCTGGTGATCTGCGGGTCCGGGACCGCCGGCGGCCGGTAGGGCTCGTTGATCAGCCGCCGCGCCTCCTCTTGCAGCGCCTCGAAGGAAAAGGGCGCCGGCGCGCCAAATTTCAGGGCCGCGCTCGTCTGCGCCTCGGCCGCGGGCGCGCCGACGGCGCCGAGGGCGCCGGTCGCGGCGGCGGCTTTCAGAAAGGCGCGGCGATCGGGAGTGTCGGTCATGAGTTAATCCCTGAGGCGTGTATCCGCGCGGCAAAGAGCCAAGTCTGCCCGCGATTTCTTAAAAATTTAAGTCCGGGTCAGCCGCGAATGGGCTCGTTGCGCACGGCGGCGCGCATGAAGAAATAAAGGCCGACGAAGCCCAGCAGCGCGAACGCCACTTCGAAGATGTGGCTAACCAGAGGATCGAGCTGAAACAGGCCGCCCAACGCCCAGCCGGCGGCCCAGGAAGCGCCCACCAACTCGGTGCCGACGAGGATCGCCACGGCGACCAGCGTGGAGAGATGAAGGAGATTAATCGGCTTCTGGCTCATGTCGGTCTTCGCCTCGGCGCATGTCTTTAAGGGTCAGGGCCGCGGCCCCGCGCAGAACCGGCCCAAATCCCTGCTATAGGATCGTCGCCGCCGGGGCAAGTGCGGGCGCCCCGCTCACTCCGCCTCGGCGCCCTCGGCTTGCGCCTCCGCCTCCGCCGCCAGCAATTTCGCCCGCGCCTCCGCCGCCTCGCGCTGGCGGTTCCACATCGCCGCGTATTCGCCGTTTTTATCGAGCAATTGCTGATGCGTTCCGCGCTCGACGATGCGGCCATGGTCGAGAAAGACGATCTCGTCCGCCTCGACCACCGTCGAGAGGCGATGGGCGATCACCAGCGTCGTGCGGCCCTTGGCGACGCGGCGCAGCGCTTCTTGAATCTCGTGCTCGGTGAAACTGTCGAGCGCCGAGGTCGCCTCGTCCAATATAAGGATGGACGGTCCCTTCAGAATCGTGCGGGCGATGGCGACGCGCTGCTTCTCGCCGCCGGAAAGTTTTAGGCCGCGCTCGCCGACCTGCGCCTCATAGCCGTCGGGGACGGCGGCGATGAAGCGGTCGATCTGCGCCAGCGCCGCCGCCTCGCGCACCTCCGCCTCGCTGGCGTCCCAGCGCCCATAGTGGATGTTGTAGCCGATGGAGTCGTTAAACAGCACCGTGTCTTGCGGCACCATGCCGATCGCCGCGCGCAAAGATGTTTGCGTGACGGCGAGAATGTCCTGGCCGTCGATCAATATGCGCCCGCCTTGCGGCTCGTAAAAGCGAAACAACAGGCGTGAGATCGTCGATTTGCCGGCGCCCGACGGGCCGACGATGGCCAGCGTCTCGCCGGGTTTCACGTCGAAACTCACGCCGCGCAAGATCGGCCGTTTTTGGTCGTAGTAAAACGCGACGTTCTCGAAGGTCACACGGCCCTCGCGCACCTTGAGCGGCGGCGCGCCGGGGCGGTCGGCGATTTCGGGATTTTGCCCGAGGATCGAGAACATGCGCTCGATGTCGACGACCGCCTGCCGCACCTCGCGATAAAACGTGCCCATGAAGTTGAGGGGCGTATAGAGCTGGATCATCATCGCGTTGATCAGCACGAAGTCGCCGACCGAGGCGCGCCCGGCGCGAATGTCGTAAACGCACATGACCATCACCAGCGTCAGGCCGATGGTGAAGATCGCCGCCTGTCCGGCGTTGAGAATAGCCAGCGAAATATATGAATCGATGCTGGCGATGCGATAGCGCTCCATCGATTTGTCGTAACGTTCGGCCTCGCGCTGCTCGGCGCAAAAATATTTGACCGTCTCGTAATTGAGCAGGCTGTCGATGGCTTTCACATTGGCGTCAATATCGCTCGCGTTCATCGCGCGGCGAATGCTGATGCGCCAGTTGGTGGCGAGCGCAGTATAGGCGAGGTAAAGAAAAATCGTGGTCGCCGTGACGAGCGCATAGGTCCAATTGAACTGCCAGAGAAACACCGCCAGCACCAGCACGAATTCGACGATCGTCGGCGCGCCCGACGACATGACGAGCCGCGACAGCGTCTCGATCGCGTCGCGTCCGCGCTCCAGCACGCGCGTCAATCCGCCGGTCTTGCGGTTGATGTGAAAGCGCATCGACAATTCGTGCATATGCACGAAGACATCGCTGGCGAGGCGTTTCACCGCGTGCATGGCGACCGCCGCGAACAAGGCGTCGCGCGCTTGCGTCAGCAACGCCTGCACAATGCGCAGCGCGCCATAGAGGACCGTAAAGCCCACCGCGCCGGCGAGCAGCGAAGGAATCGCCGCCTCGCCTCTTTGATCGAGCGCGTCCGCGCCCCATTTGAAAGCGTAGGGCACGGCCGTATTGACGAATTTGCCGATAAGCAGCAGCACGAAAGTCAGCAACACGCGCCGTTCGAGATCGGGCCGGCCCTTCGGCCAGATATAGGGCCAAAGATGCGCGAGCGTCGCGAGAAGACTGGCGTCCTTGAAATTGGCGTCGGCGACTTCCGCCTCGCCGCCGCGATTGCCGGAGGCGCGGCTTCCCATTCTGAGCATTGTGCGATCCGTTGCGAGGGGACCCCCGGCGGCCGGGGCTTTTGGAGTGATATAGGCGGTTTGGGCTGGCGGCGCATCGTGCAACACAAAAAAGCAACGCTTGATCTCCATACTCCTTCGCGTAAAAGGCGCCGGGCAAAGAGACGAATCATGACCGAGATAAAAAATATTTGCGTCTATTGCGGCTCCTCGCCGGGCGACAATCCAATTTACGCCACCGCCGCGAAAGCCCTCGGGACGGCGCTGGCGCGGGCGGGAATCGGCCTGGTGTTCGGCGGCGGCTCCTGCGGCCTCATGGGCGCCGTCGCGCGCGCCGTGCTCGCGGAGGGCGGCAGGGCGCATGGCGTTATTCCGGGTTTTCTCGACGACCGCGAGGTGGCGCTCGCCGGCCTGACCGAGCTTGAGATCGTTCCCGACATGCATGTCCGCAAGCAGCGGATGTTCGAGGCGGCCGACGCCTTCGTCGCGCTGCCGGGCGGGATCGGCACGCTCGAAGAACTCGCCGAACAATTAACCTGGATTCAACTCGGGCGCCACGCCAAGCCGCTGGCGATCGTCGACATCGGCGGCTTCTGGCGCCCGTTGCTGACGCTGTTCGCGCATATGCGCGGCGAGGGCTTTATACGTTCGGGCTATGAGATGCGCTATCTCGTCGCCGAGCGGATCGAGGATGTGATTCCGATGATTCTGACAGCCGCGGCGCACGCGAAAAAAGACGCGCGAGAGGCGGCCCTCGTCGAACGGTTTTGAGGGCGCGGGCTCGTCACACCGCTCCATCCCTCACCAGCTTATAGACGATCGCGTCGACCAGCGCCTCGAATGAGGCGTCGATCACATTGGCCGACACGCCGACCGTCGACCAGCGCCCGCCTTCGCCGTCCGCGCACTCGACCAGCACGCGCGTCACCGCGTCGGTGCCGCCCTGGAACACGCGCACGCGATAATCGACCAGCCTCACATCTTCGATGTAGCGCTGATAGGCGCCGAGATCCTTGCGCAGCGCCAGATCGAGCGCATTGATCGGGCCATTGCCCTCCGCCGCCGAAATACGCGTCTCGCCATGCACGCGCAGCTTGACGATGGCTTCGGCGCCGGCGTCCTCGAAGCCGCCATTGCGCGCGAAACGCCGGTCGACCGCGACGCTGTAACGCTCGACATCGAAGTAGTGCGGCGCTTCGCCCATCACGCGCTTGGCCAGCAAAAAGAACGACGCGTCGGCGCCTTCATAGGCGTAGCCCTGCGCCTCCTTGTCCTTCACTTCGTCGAGCAGGCGCGTTATGCGCGGGTCATCCTTTTCGAGATCGACGCCGAGCCGCGACAGCTCCGCCAGAATATTCGATCTGCCGGCCTGGTCCGAGACCAGCACGCGGCGCCGGTTGCCGACGCTCTCGGGCGGGACATGCTCATAGGTGCGCGAATCCGTCATTACGGCGGAGGCGTGAATCCCCGCCTTGGTGGCGAAAGCGCTGGCGCCGACATAGGGCGCGTGGCGATTGGGCGCGCGGTTCAACAGTTCATCCAGCGCGTGGCTGACGCGCGTCAGTTGCGTGAGCTTCTCCGCCGTGACGCCGATCTCGAAGTTTCGCGAATACTGGTCTTTGAGCAGCAGCGTCGGAATGATCGTCGTCAGATTGGCGTTGCCGCAACGCTCGCCCAAACCATTGAGCGAGCCCTGAATTTGCCGCGCGCCGGCGCGCACCGCGGCCAAGGAATTCGCGACCGCCTGTCCCGTGTCGTCATGGGCGTGAACGCCAAGCTTTTCGCCCGGAATGACTTGCGCCACGCGCGCGACGATGCGCTCGATTTCATGCGGCAAGCTTCCGCCATTGGTGTCGCACAGCACGATCCAGCGCGCGCCGGAGTCGGCGGCCGCCTTCGCGCAGCTAAGCGCATAGTCCTCGTTGGCTTTGAAGCCGTCGAAGAAATGTTCGCAATCGACGGCGGCTTCCTTGCCGCGTTTGATCGCCGCCTGCACCGATTGCGCAATCGCCGCGAGATTGTCTTCCTCCGTCGAGCGCAACGCGACGCGCACTTGATAGTCCCACGCCTTGGCGACAAAGACGATCGTATCGCTGTCGCAATCGAGCAAGGCCGCGACGCCGGGATCGTTTTCCACCGAGCGCCCCTGCCGCCGCGTCATGCCAAAGGCCGCGAATTTTGCGCGCAATGCGGGGCGTTTGCTGAAGAACTCGGTGTCCTGCGGATTGGCGCCGGGATAGCCGCCCTCGATATAATCGACGCCCAGATCGTCGAGCATGGCGGCGATCCGCCGCTTGTCGTCGAGCGAAAAGTCGACGCCAGTGGTTTGCGCGCCGTCGCGCAGCGTGGTGTCGAACAGCGAGAGCCGTTGCCTGGTCATTTAAGCGTGTCCTGTCGCGACCGGCGGCGCAAGCGCCTTGGTCATCGTGGTGTTGCCGAGCCATTCGCCGTTGATCGTGACCGTGTTGCGGCTTTGCGGGATATAGCCGCGCTGTTCGAAAAATTTTCGCGCCGCGTCGGAAGCGTCGACGCTCAAACTTTGCGCGCCGCGCGCCGCTCCAAGCCGCTCGATCGCGTCGGCGAGCGTGGAGCCGACGCCGCGTCGGGCAAAATCCGGATGCACATAGAGCATGTCGAGGATGCGCGCCTCCTTGAGCGAGGCGAAGCCGGCGAGTTCGCCGTCGGTCAGCGCGACGATCGAAAGGTTCGTCGCGAGCCTCTTGGCGAAAGCGCTCTGATCGTCCACGCAAGCCGCCCAGGCGGCGCGTTGATCGTCGTCGTAAAAATCCTCGGCGAGCGTCTCGACGCTGGCGCGAAACAGCGCGGCGAGACGCGATGCGTCGGCCGGCAGAACCGGACGTAGCGAGATCGGGCTGTTCGCGCGCGTCACGGTCAGATGACGCCCGAAAGACGCAGCGCTACGACCGCGGCGAGCGCCAGCACGATCAGCTTGAAGCTGAGATAGCTCAGCCAATGCGCGGGGAAGGGCAGCGATTTTTTCCAATCGTCGGACATGGGTTGTTCTCCTTTGCGACCAAACCCCACCCGTCGCGCGTCGCGCGCCACCCTCCCCGTAAAGGGGAGGGATGGGGCGGCTGTATCGTTGCATAAAAATTTGAAGATTCTGGAATGCATGAATGACGCCGTTAAGTATCGAGTCGCGGGACTCCCATCCCTCCCCCTCGCGGGGAGGGTGGCCCGGCGAAGCCGGGTCGGGTGGGGCGTCACGAGCGCAAGACTCACCGGAATGTCTCCAACCGAGAAGCATGCTCGCGCGCCCGTGCGAGGATCGTCTCCACGACGGCGTGAAGGTCGGCGTCGATTTCATGGTTCCAAAACCGCAGCGTGCGAAATCCCTGCGCAGCGAAAAATTCGTCGCGGCGCGCGTCGTGCGCGAGCCCCTCATCCTCGCCGTGCTGGGAGCCGTCAGCTTCAACGACGATGCGGTATTTGAAGCAGACGAAATCGAGAATATAGCCTTCCAGCGGCGCCTGACGGCGGAAGTGAAAGCCCTGCGGACGCAATTGGCGCAACTGCGTCCAAAGCTTCACTTCCTGCGGCGTCATGGTCTTGCGCAAGCTGCGCGCTTTGGCGTTGGCCATGGGAGCAGTCTCTCGCGGAGAACCCCACCCGACCCCGCTACGCGGGGCCACCCTCCCCGTAAAGGGGAGGGATGGGGCGGCTTTATCGTATCGCACAGATTCGAAGATGCGGGAGTGCGTAAATATTGCCGTTAAGGGCCGCATCATGGGACGCGAATCCCTCCCCCTCGCGGGGAGGGTGGCCCCGCGAAGCGGGGTCGGGTGGGGGGCCGCAAGCGCAACGCTCACCGCTTGACCTCCCATGTCGTCGTGCCGTCTTTATTGTCCTGGAGCGCGACGCCCATCGCGAAAAGTTCGTCGCGGATGCGGTCGGACTCGGCCCAGTTTTTTTCAGTGCGGGCGGCGTTGCGGGTGGTGATAAGCGAGCAGACGATACGTTCATCGACCGAGCGAAGCGTTTCTCGTTCAACCCAATCAGCATAGGACCGGATGTCTATGCCAAGCAATTTAAGCGCAAGATCAAGTTCGTGACTGTCTTCGATAGCGTGCAGGATCGTCAATGCAAATGGGGTATTCAAATCATCTGCCAACGCCTCCAGCACGGTATCAACGCCTGCGAATCCCCCGCCATAGCCACTGCCGTCAGGCGCGCCAAATCCGCCCCCGAATCCGTCTCCATGCAAATCGACAGCGCCGATTTCGGCTCCCCATTTGCGTAGACTGAGTTCCGCCTCCTCCAGCGCCTTCACGGTAAAATCGATCGGCTGCCGGTAATGCGTGCGCAGCATCGCTAGGCGCAGCACTTCGCCCGGCCACTTCCGCCCGCCAAACTTCTCGGTGTTCAACAACTCATGGACCGTCACAAAATTCCCCAGGCTCTTGGACATTTTCTCGCCCTCGACCTGCAGGAATCCGTTGTGCATCCACACATTGGCCATCACCTCGTGGCCAAAGGCGCAGCGGGTTTGGGCGATTTCGTTTTCGTGGTGGGGGAAGACGAGGTCGATGCCGCCGCCGTGGGTGTCGAAGACTTCGCCCAGATGCTTCCAGCTCATCGCCGAGCATTCGATATGCCAGCCGGGGCGGCCGCGGCCCCAGGGCGAGTCCCAGCCGGGCTCGCTGTCTTTTGAGGGCTTCCACAGCACAAAGTCCATGTCGCCGCGCTTATAGGGCGCGACATCTACCCTGGCGCCGGCGATCATCTCGCCCGGCGAGCGACGCGACAGGCGACCGTAATCCTTCATCGACGGCACGTCGAACAGCACATGGCCGTCGGCCGGATAGGCGTGGCCCGAGGCGATCAGCCGCGCGATAATCTCGATCATCTGCGCAATATGTTCGGTCGCGCGCGGCTGCGCGTCGGGCTCCAGGCAGCCCAGCGCTTTCACGTCGGCCTGAAAGACCTTGTTGGTTTCCTCGGTCAGTTCGCGAATGGAGATTCCGCGTTCTGCGGCTCTGGCGTTGATCTTGTCGTCGACGTCGGTGATGTTGCGCACATAGCGCACATGCGCCGCGCCATAGACATGCCGCAGCAGCCGATACAGCACGTCGAACACGATGATCGGCCGCGCATTGCCGATATGGGCGTAATCATAGACCGTCGGCCCGCACACGTACATGCGCACGTTGGAAGGATCGATCGGGACGAACGCGTCCTTGCTGCGCGTGAGCGTGTTGTATAGTTTGAGCGATGGCGGCGTGGAGGCGGACATGGAGCTTCCCTCAAGGGCCTTCCCGGCCGGGGCGTCGCTTCATGTGGGGATGAGACGTGACGGCTCCGGCCAGCGGTGAGCTAGCTGATAATAATCCGAGCACAAATCGGAAGGCGGAGCATGAGCGTCATGCCGAAGACCATGCGCCGGCGCGTGTGCGGCGTCAAGCGCAAACGCGCCAAGCGCCGGCGCTGATTTCTCCCTATCGACGGAGATTCAATGATTTAACGGTAAATTAATACAGTTGAGTCATGCTCGTAAAATCATTCTCAGCGCTGCGGCGTCACATCGAGAAGTAAAAGTCATGTTGTTGCAGGTGACGAAGTTCGAACAATCGCCCTGGCTGCGCCTCCTCGCGCCGCTTCTCGCCGGCCTCCTGATCGCCGCGGCCCACCAGGGCTCCAGCCACGCGGCGCCGGCCAAGCGGAACGCCGTCTATGAGATCGCCGACAATGAAGGCTATGGCCTTGTCGATTGCATCACCCAGAAGCGCGAGTGCGGCAAGATCGTCGCCGACGGCTGGTGCGAGGCGCATGGCCATGGACCGGCGATCGCCTTCGGCGCGGCCGAAGATGTGACCGGAGCGATTTCCGTGTCGTCGCAGGCGCCGCAAACGGCCGCGATAGTGAGTTGCTCGGAGTAAGGCGGCCCTGCGGGCTGGAACGTCTCCGCAAGGCCTCTCGCGCGCCAGCTTTCGCTGCGCGCCAGGTTCTGGCTCGCCTACTTCACAAAGTCCTTGCACTGTTGCGGCTCCACGCCGCCCCAGGGCTCCATGGAGAGAGCCGAGGTCGAGTTCTGTGGGCTACCCTCGACCAATTTGTCGGAATAGACCATATACACCAATACATTGCGCTTCACGTCGCAGCCGCGCACGATCTGCATGCGCTTGAAGAACAATGAGCGCTTCTGGCTGAACACCTGATCGCCCTGGGAGAATTTCTCCCTGAATTTCAGCGGGCCATATTGGCGGCAGGAGAGCGAGACGTCCGACGTGTTCTCGGCGAAACCAAGCGTGCCGGCGACGCCGCCCTTTTCTTGCGCGGTGAAGTAGCAGGCGACTCCTTCCACGACCGGGTCGTCGACCCCGTAGGTCGCCAGTTTGTCGTTGGGCGTCAGCAGTTTGAAATCGGTCGATTGCCGGAAGATCAAGTCCGGCCCGCTGGCGTCCGCGGCGAGCGCGGAGGCGGCTCCCAATAGTGCGAGCATCGTGGCGGCGGCCCGAATATTGCCGGTCCGAAGACTACGGATGTGCAACCTCATGTCCAAATCCTCCTTGGCCGCTGTTCGGCGATGTCGACACCGGTCCCGGCCTTGCAACGACGGCGCGCTTGCGGCGACGGCGCGACCGGCCGGGCCGCGAAAAACAGCCCGGCTCCGCCGGCGACGGGCTCATATGGGGGATGTTTTGCGCCATTGGAAGGGAAAAACGTTGGGCCGCGGCAAAATTCGGCGCCTTGCTCTCGACACGAAGGGAGAAGAACTGTGCAAAAAGGCGCCCGCGCGTTGATCGGGCCGCCAATTTGGCCGATAGTTGGCGCCGCTGCAAATTCGGTGATTTGCGGGCGTCGCGTTTGTTTCCATTCCTCGACTACGCGAAACGAGATGCTACAGACTTATTTCGACCCGAAGGCCACGACGGGCAGGTTTTTCGCGACAGCCAGGCGGCTGCCTCGCGCATTGGGCGTCGCCGCCGCGCTCGCGCTCTCGACGGCTCCCGCGCGGGCGGAAACCGCTTACTGCGGCGACCTTAAAGCGCAGATCGCCCAAGCGAGCGGCGCCGACTCGGGGCGTTACCGCGCCGCCGCCGCCAAGCAGTCGAGCGAACTCAACCGCGCTGTGGCTTATGGGCGCTCGATCGGCTGCGACCGCCAGCAATTCCTGTTCTTCGGCGAGGCGCCGCCGCCGCAGTGCGGCCAGATCAACGCCCGCATCGCCCAAATGCAAGCCAATCTCGCCGCCCTGCAACAGCGTTCCGGTGACAATGGGCGCAAACTGGCGCTCGCCGCCCGTTACGATGCGCAATGCCGCGAACGCCCGAAATTAACGCCGGTCGCCGGGGCTCCGCCCGCCGAAACGCCGCAGGGTTTCCTCGAAGATCTGTTCGGCTCCATTCCGCCGCGCGAAGCCGGCGCTCCGTCCGACCCTCCGCCGTTGAGGCGTTTCGCTCCCGGTCGCGGGCAACCGGACGAGCAGTTCAACGAGACCGAGCAGCCCGAGTCGGAGGACCGCCGCGTTGGCGGCAGCCTGGCGATTTGCGTGCGCCAATGCGACGGCGGCTTTTTTCCGCTGAGTTATTCGGCGCGGCGCGCCAATCTCGACGACCTCAACACGCTGTGCAAGGCGCTTTGTCCCAACGCCGAGGCGACGCTCTATACAAAATCGCCCTGGAGCGACCTTAACACGGCCGTCTCGCTCAACGGCGACAGCTACGCCGATCATCCCAACGCGTTGAAATTCCAGAAGACGAGCGTTCCCGCCTGTGGCTGCAAGCCGCCCGACAAAAGCTGGGCGGAAGCCCTCGCGGAGGCCGAGCGCATTCTCGCCGCCTCGAACAGCAAGGATGTCATGGTGACCGAAGAACAGGCGGAGCAACTCTCGCGCCCGCTGTCTTCGGGCGATGCGCGCGACCGCAACGGCGCCAAGAAGCAGTCGACGCGGCGCGACGCCCCGACGACCTCGGGCGGGACGACTGGCTCCGTCGCAGCGCCCAGCGCCCAGGAGCAGGGCGAATGGCGCGAGACTGTCGGCCCCGACGGCGTAAAGCGCCGCGTGCGCGTCGTCGCGCCGACCTTGTAGGGGCGACGCTTAACACGGCGACGCCGGCGCTCGCGCTACTCCGGCAGTTTCTGCTTTATGCGCTGTTCCTTGACGCATTCGCGCACGAAATCGCGCAACGCCGGTTTGTCGAGACCTTTCGCCGCGCCCTGCTTGGCGCAGTCGCGCCGTAAGCCCCGGAGCGCGCTGCGTCCGAAGAAACACCGGGTTAAAAAAACCTCGCGTTCGGCGCCTTTTTCGCTGTGCTCACTGGCTCTTTCCTGGCAGCTGTGGCGAATGCGACGGGCTTCGAACTTCGACATGCTCGTCTTTGGATCGCGCGCAGCGCTCGCGGCCGGAGGGTTTGTGTGCGTTTGCGCCTGCGCTTCGCCTATCGCAGCCGCGCCGCAAAGGAGCAGGCTCGCCCCGAATAGGGCGCCCGCGAGGCGCACGAGCGCCCCCCCAGTCGTGGTGAACTTGCAACGGCTATCGAGGTCGATGTTCTGATTCATGTCCGCGCTCATGTGAAATCCGCGCAAGCTTAGCACATATCGGCGCAAACTGGCGCCATGTGGACGGCGGGTCAATCATTCAATGTCGATACGACGGCGCGACGGCGCCGAGCCTTTGCGCTTTGAGCCTTTGCGCTTTGAGCGCGCGCAAAAATTGCGGCGGCCGGCATCGGCTGGCGGCAATCGCGCCAATTAACTACTTTCCGGCGCCCGCGTTAAGCTTTACGCCTCGGCGCGGTCCGACAGTATCCGGCGGCCGGATTTCGCGGCCGAATCTCCCGTTACGATCCCTTTAAAATCAATAGTATGGTGAGAAAGGAGCAATTTTACGCATTTCGGTCGGAAATAATTATACTTACTTCTGTTCCGCTCAATTCTAAATGAATTCGCGTAAAATGCGGCGGAATTACTTTCAAAGACAGCAAAACAACAGTCCTATTCTCGCATCATCGAATGGAGGCGAGAATGTTCGACGTCATCACCAAAGCGACCCTGGCCATGGCCCTCGCGACCACAGTCTATTTCGCGATCGGAGAAACGAGCTTCGCCGGTCCCGAAACCGCGACTTTCGTCTCGGTGGGCACCGACACCAGCGTTCCCTACGGCTGGGTGGACTTTTGCAGCCGCTATCGCAGCGAATGCCCGGACGACGACCGCGCCGCCCAGCCGATCGAACTGACGCCGGCGGTCATGCGCAAGATTCAGCAGGTCAACGCCTGGGTGAACAAAAATGTCGAGCCCGTGTCCGACATGGATCATTGGGGCGTCGTCGATCAATGGGATTATCCCACCGATGGCAAGGGCGACTGCGAAGATTATGCGCTGCTGAAACGCCGCATGCTGATCGAACAGGGGTTCCCGCGCCAGGCGCTGCTGATGACCGTGGTCAAGGAAAGCAATGGCGACGGCCATGCGATCCTGACCGTCAAGACCACTCGCGGCGAGTTCGTGCTCGACAATCTCATCAACGATGTGAAAGCCTGGAACAAGACGCCCTATCGCTTCGTCAAGCGCCAGTCCGAGCAAAATCCGAATGTGTGGGTGTCGATCGGCGCCCCGACCAGCGCGCCGGCCTATGTGTCCAAATAAAATTCGAACAATGCTCCCAAACAATGTCCCGATGAATCCGGCGGCGCGGCGAGCGCCGCCGGTTTTTTTCGTCCTTGCGAGGTTCGATTGACGCCAAAGCTTCGGCGAGCGCGCCGTTCGATGCGCCTCCCCCCTTGCGCCGAGCGGGGCGCATATTAGATTCTGCACAGCCGGCGCGGATCGGGCCGGCGCAATGAATCTTGGAGCAGACCATGGGCTGTAATCGGGAGTCCCGCATGTCGTCTTCTTATGGCGAGCGAAGCGGATACTGCGGGCGCATGCATTGGAAGCCGTTTGAAATCGCGGCGATGGTCTTGGGCTTCATCGTCTTCTGGCCGATTGGGCTGGCGATCCTGTTGGCCAAAGTCTGGCAGCGAAAACATGGCCACCAGGGCGATCTGTTCGCCTTCGCCCGCGAAAAGGCCGCCGGCTTTCAACAGAGTTTTTACGCGCAAGGCGGTTTTGGCGGCGAGAGCGCGGCTCGTTCGGATGGGCGCTCGACCGGCAATGTCGCCTTCGACGATTGGCGCAAGGCCGAACTCGCCCGCCTGGAGGCCGAGCGCCGCAAGCTCGCCGACGCCGAGCGCGATTTCGCCCAGCATATCGAAGAACTGCGCCGCGCCAGGGACCGCGAGGAGTTCGACTCCTTTATGCGCGCGAGGAAAGGCGGGGCCTCCTCCTGAGTTTACGGTTTAGCGGGCGAGCCGCCGCGCGGCGGATGCGCTATAAGCCACGCGATGAGCCCGCCCAAACCCTCCCGTCGCGCCGCCGTCGCGCCCTTCATGGCGATGGACGTGCTGCGTCAGGCGCGCCGCCTCGAACAGGCGGGGCGCCATATTATCCATATGGAGCTAGGCGAACCCGGCGCGCCGGCGCCGCTGCTCGTGCGCGAGGCGGCGAGCGCGGCGCTGCGGGACGGTCGCCTTGGCTATGGCGAGGCGATGGGCGACGCGGTTTTGCGCGCGCGCATCGCCCTGCACTATGCGGAACATTACGGCGCAGAGGTCGCGCCCGATCGCGTCTTGGCGACGACCGGTTCGTCGGGCGCTTTCCTGCTGGCCTTCCTCGCCGGCTTCGACGCCGGCGCGCGCATCGGCCTCGTTCAGCCGGGCTATCCAGCCTACGCCAATATTCTGGAGGCGCTCGGGCTTGAACTCGCGCCGATCGAGGTCGGGCCGCAGACGCGCTTCGCGCCGACCGCCAGCCTGATCGAGGCCGCCCATCGGAAAAAGCGCCTCGACGGATTGCTGCTGATGAGCCCGGCCAACCCGACCGGCGCGATGATCGCGCCGGCGGAACTGGAAAAAATCTGCGCTTTCTGCGAGGACGCCGGCGTTTTGCTGGTGAGCGACGAAATTTATCACCGGCTCGAATATCAAGGGCGCGCCGAGACCGCGCTGCGCTTTTCGCGTAACGCCATTGTCGTCAACTCCTTCTCCAAATATTACGCGATGACCGGCTGGCGGCTTGGGTGGGCGATAGCGCCGGATAGTCTAGCGCGGCCGATGGAGCGATTGCAGCAATCGCTGGCCATTTGCGCACCGACATTGTCGCAGCGCGCCGCGCTGGCCGCCTTCGACGCCGGCGAGGAACTCGACGCGATCAAAGCGGGCTATGCGCAAAGCCGCGCGCTGCTGTTGCGGCGGCTGCCGCAAATCGGACTGCCGCTGTTCGCGCCGCCGGACGGGGCCTTTTACATCTACGCCGACGTTTCGCATCTCACCGAGGACTCGGCGGGCTTTTGCGCGAAAATGCTGGAAGAGATTGGCGTCGCCGTCACGCCCGGCGTCGATTTCGACCGCGCCCGCGGCGGCTCGACGCTGCGGCTCTCTTATGCCGGGGCGCCGCAGGATGTCGCCTTGGGCGTCGAGCGGCTCAGCGCATGGCTGAGCCGCTCGGGATAATTATTGCTCGTCGCCGCCGAGAGTCGCCTTGGCGCGCTGCCACCAACCGCCCTTTTTGGGCTGCGCCGGATCGGCCTGGGTGGTGACGGTCTCGGTCCGCGCGGGCGCAGGCGTTTCGGGCTCGGGCCGAGCGGCCGGCGACTCGCTGGCATCGGTCGTTTGCGCGGGCTCCGGCGCGGCGAGAGGCGGCTGGGCGGTCTCTTCCCTGAGCGTCGTTTGCGCGACAGTTTCGCTCACCTCGATTATTTGTGGCGCGGGCGCTGGCGTTGGCGTTGCGTCATCGAATTGCGGCACATGCGCTTCTATTGGCGACACAAAGTCGGCGTTGAGGCGCGCGCCGTCGTCCAGCGGAAAAATCTCCGGTTCACGGAATTCCGGAGCCAGCGGCGTCGAACGGGCCCAGCGCCCCGGTCCGCGTCCACGCCCCCTCTCGCGCTCCGGACGACGACCTTCCTCGACATGCGTCGGAACGCCCTCGATATGCGCCATAAACGCCAGGCCCTCGTCGGACGGTTGATCCGCGCCGGGCTGCGCGAGCTCCCCCATCTGGCCATTGCCATTGCCGCTGCCGCGACCACGCCGCCGGCGCCGGCGGCGCGAGCGCGACAAGCCTTCGGCCTCTTCCTCGCCCTCGGCGCGCGGCTCCGTTTCGGCCTCGGCTTCGGCCTCGACGATGTCACGGCGCGGCGCCCCACTGCGCCCAAAACCCGCCCTATTGCCGCGACCTTGACCACGCCGGGGCTCGCGGATCGGCTCCGGAACGGGCGCTTCCAGCTCTTCGATCGGCGCGATTTCCTCTTCGGCGACCTCTTCCTCGAAGACCTCGGCTCGCAGCGAATCGACCCGCAAATGCTGTAGCGGCGGCGCGCGCACGCCGGAGGCTGGCTCGCCCCGCTCGATCGCGTGATAATTGGCGCCGGTCAATGTGTCGTCGGCGGCGACCGTGATGTGCACGCCGAAACGCCGTTCGAGATCCTGAAGATGGGTGCGCTTCTGGTTGAGGATATAAAGCGCCACCACGGCGCGCGTGCGCAGCGTGATGTCATGGGCGGAGCTGCGCACCAGAGCCTCCTCCAGAATGCGCAGCACATGCAGCGCGACCGAGGCGGTGGAGCGCACCATGCCGGCGCCGGCGCAGTGCGGACAGGGCGCCGTGGACCCCTCGACCACGCCGGTGCGAATGCGCTGGCGCGACATCTCCAACAGGCCGAAATGGGAAATCCGCCCAACCTGAATGCGCGCGCGGTCGTTTTTCAGAGCGTCCTTGATTCGGCGCTCCACGGAGCGGTTGTTGCGGCTTTCTTCCATGTCGATGAAATCGACGACGATCAGCCCGGCGAGATCGCGCAAACGCAGCTGGCGCGCCACCTCGTCGGCGGCCTCCAGATTGGTGCGCAGCGCCGTGTCCTCGATATTGTGTTCGCGCGTCGAGCGCCCGGAGTTCACGTCGATGGCGACCAGCGCCTCGGTCTGGTTGATCACCAGATAGCCGCCGGATTTCAGCGTCACCTGGGTCGAGAACATCGCGTCGAGTTGCGCTTCGACGCCGGCTTCGGCGAAGATCGGCGTCGGTTCGCGGTGCAGTTTGACGTTTCTGGCGTGGCTCGGCATCAGCATGCGCATGAAGTCCTGCGCCTCGTGATGCGCCGCTTCGCCCGAAACCACCACCTCGTCGACGTCGCGGCCATAAAGATCGCGGATGGCGCGCTTGATCAGCGAACCCTCTTCATACACAAGGTTCGGCGCGCTGGAGCGCAGGGTCAGTTCGCGCACGCTCTCCCACATGCGCAGCAGATATTCGAAATCGCGTTTGACCTCCGCCTTGGTGCGGGTGGCCCCGGCTGTGCGCAAAATAACGCCCATGCCTTCCGGCACTTCGAGATCGTGGACAATTTCCTTGAGCCGCTTGCGGTCGGCGCCGTCGGTGATCTTGCGCGAAATGCCGCCGCCGCGCGCGGTGTTGGGCATCAGCACGGAAAAGCGGCCGGCGAGCGACAGATAAGTGGTGAGCGCCGCCCCCTTGTTGCCGCGCTCCTCCTTGACGACCTGCACCAACAACACCTGGCGGCGCTTGATCACTTCCTGAATTTTGTACTGCCGGCGCGAGCGGGTGGTGCGGAAGGGAACTTCCTCCATCGCGTCGCCGCCGATATGTTCGACGTGATCGGCTTCGTCGTCATGCTCGTCGTCATGGTCGTGGTCGTGCTCGTGGTCGTCGTCCGGCGCGGGAAGCCGGGCTTCCTCGCGCACGCGGATGTGCTCTTCGTCGCGTTCGTCCTGGCGGCGCGCCTTGGCTTCGTGATCCTGCTCGGCCGTTTCGAACTCGGTTTCTTCGGCGGCGCCGACTTCGACCACGCCAAAGCCCGAGGGGTCGACAGCGATCGGTTCGCCCACGCTCTCGCCGCGCGGCGGCGCCAAATCCGCGTCGGCCTCGGAATGTTGCGCCAAATCTTGCGCCGACAAATCTTGCGCCGACGAATCTTGCGCCGACGAATCTTGCGCCGCCTCGGCGGGGCTTTCCTGTGGCGCTTCGAAGCTCTCGAAATGCTGCGCTTCGATAACGCGCTCTTCCGACAGGGCGTCTTCGCCCCCCCGCGTCTCGACGCCCCGCAGCTCTTCGCTAGGAGCCTCGAACGGCTGCATTTCGAACCCGTGAACGTCGTTGTCCTGGGCCGGAGCCTCGGCCTCGTCGTCGCCGCCCTGCGCCGGTCCAGCAATCACGCCGTCGTTGGTCGCGGCGCGTTTTTCGGCGCCGTCGTTATTATGGCGCCGCCGCGAGCGCCGGCCCCGCCCCTGCGGTTGGGGACGATGTTCATCTTCCTCGGCCTGCCGATGAGCGCGGCTTTCCTCCTCGAGCAATGCGATGCGGTCGGCGACCGGGATCTGGTAATAATCGGGATGGATTTCGGCAAAGGCCAGAAAACCATGGCGATTGCCGCCGTAATCGACGAAAGCGGCCTGAAGCGACGGCTCCACGCGGGTCACCTTGGCGAGGTAAATATTACCTCGCAACGGCATTTTGTCGGCGGCCTCGAAATCGAATTCCTGGACTTTGTTACCGCGAAGCACCACCACCCGAGTTTCCTCCGGGTGGGAGGCGTCTATAAGCATTTTGTTGGCCATGGGAGACTCTTTGCCGCGTCGCGCGTGGCAGGGCCGGCGGCATCCGCCCGGACTCGTCCTGGAGTCCGGCGACCGCTGTTCGGCGGGGCCATTTCGCGCAAACGCATATGTCTGGAGGAGAAGAAGTTGTGTGGCTTCGCGCACGCTGACCGGCGCGGCGGCCGGTGGACAGATGTTCCAGTCGATCAAGGCGGAAACGGCGCGAGCCGCCGCGACAATCGAGCGGAGGAGCAGAATGACGGGCCATGGCGCAACTGTCTGCGCGCCCGATCGTGGCCAGGAAGCCAACGAAGCGTGTCGCCGGGCAATCGCCCGCCATGGACATAGCCATGAACACCGGCCATGAGTTCGTCACAAAAAACCTTTCGACACCAAGCATAAAGCATCTATCTGTCGGACCCGGCGCAGCTAAAGGCGCGTGACCGAAGTATTTAGTTCTCCCTCTCGGCGGGCGGTTCGACCTCGGATGAGGCCTCCGCGCATATCTGCGCGGCGCCCAGCCTGCGCGGGAGCCGTCTTATACATAGCGCCAACGCCAAATTACCGCAAGCGCCGGAAATCGGGGGAAATTCGAAAAAACTCTGGCCAATGGGCGCCTGCCGCGCTAACCCTCTCTTAACCAGCGTGTTTCAAGTTCGTTTTCGTTCCAATCCAGCGCCGCGCGTGATCGCGCCGCCGCCGTTGAGGTTTTTCGACGTGACCCACGATTCGCGCTGCTATGACAGGCTGCCGCGCCTGCTCACGGCCTGGTTGTCGGCGATAATTTTGATCGCTTCGGTCGCGTCTGTTCGCGCAACGGACGGCCCGCCTGCCCAAGCCCCTGCCCCAACCACAGCCCCTGCTCCGCCGGCGGCGGTTTCGGCGATGGCTGCGCGCGTGGACCAGCACGCGAATGAAACCCGTCTGTTGTTCGAACTTTCCGAACCGGTGCGCGCGGAGGCTTTCGCCGTCGCGGACCCCGACCGAATCATCGTCGATCTGCCGGAAGTGGCGTTCCGGCTGGACCCTTCGATTGGCCGCGAGGCCGCTTCGAGCGCCAGCGCCCACGCTCTAACGTCACTCATAACATCATACCGTTTCGGGCAATTTGCGCCGGGCCGCTCCCGAATCGTGATCGAACTCGCCCATCCGGCCAGGGTGCTGCGCGCCGAGAGCGTCGCGCGCCCGGAGGGAGCAAGGCTCGAAATCGCGCTCGCGCCGACCGACGCGGCGAAATTCGCCGAAGCCGCGGCGGAGCACGCCCGCGCCGTCGCCGAAGCGCCCGCGCCGCCGCAAGCTGCGGAGCGCCCGCCGCTCGGCGACGCATCGGACAAGCCGCTCGTGGTGATCGATCCGGGTCATGGCGGCGTCGACGTGGGCGCCGCCGGCAAGCACGGAGCGTTGGAGAAGACCATTGTTTTCGAATTCGCGAAAACATTGAAAGCGGCGATCGAAGCGCAGGGCCGCTTGAATGTGCTTCTGACGCGCAGCGACGACGTCTTCATCGCCCTCGACGATCGCGTGCGCTTTGCGCGCCAGCACGGCGCCGCGCTGTTTTTGTCCATTCACGCCGACACGCTGGGTTCGCCAAACGTCGAAGGCGCCACGGTCTATACGGTCGCCTCGCGCGCCTCCGACGCCGAGGCGGCGAGAATCGCCGAGAACGAGAACTTCGCCGACCAATCCGCGGGGCTGGAGCAAAAAGCCCAGGCGGAAGAAATCGGCGACATTCTGTTCGATTTGACCCGCCGCGAGACGCGCGCCCTCGCGCGCGATTTTTCGGCATCGCTGGTGGGCAAATGGCGCGAAGCCGGCAGCCTCAACAAGAACCCGAGCCGGTCCGCGAGTTTTGTCGTGCTGAAGGCGCATGACGTGCCCTCGGCGCTGCTCGAACTCGGCTATCTCTCCAGCGAGAAGGATCTCGCCAACCTCACCTCGCAGCAATGGCGCGAGCGCGCGGCGCGGACCACCGCGGACGCCATCGCCGCCTATTTTAGCGCGCGCGACCGCGCCGCACGCGCCTCGGTGAACGCACGCGCCTCGGTGAAATAGGCCGCGCCGCTCGGGCGCCCATAATAAGCCATGAAACCAGGGCAGATGGGCGCTGTGCGCGCCGTCGCGACGCGAGAGCGCGCCAAAATCCAACGCGCCAGACTTTCGCCAGCGAGCCACTGGATCGAACGGCGCTGGGGATGTAAGCAGGGGCGCGTAAAAAAAACCGTGCGGTTTCGTGCAAATTCCGCCAACTCGGCTGCTTGGCGCGGCTGCGCATAAAAAAGCTGCGATCGCGGCCATGATTTGCCCATGTTCGTCGTCATGTTCTATGCGGCCAAGCGGCGGCGAACGAAAATTCGAAGCGCTTCGGAAGACGCGTTAAAAGGCTGACGACAGACTCTAAGGACCATGGCCGCAAGGCGAACGCCTTCGCCGCGACGAGGATGAATTAATGCGGTTGCTCGTGCGATTTCTGGGCTTTCTCTTCGCGACGGGGACGATTGTCTTCCTCATCGGCGCGGTCGCCGTCGCGGCCGTGGTGTTTTATTACGACAAAGACCTGCCCGATACGGCGCAACTGCGCAATTACGAGCCGCCGGTCACCACCCGCATCCACGCCGGCGACGGCTCCATTCTCGCCGAATATTCGCACGAGCGGCGGCTGTTCCTGCCAAGCTCGGCGATTCCGCCGATGCTCAAGCAGGCGTTCATTTCGGCCGAAGACAAAAATTTCTATACGCACAACGGCATCGACCCCGAGGGCGTGCTGCGCGCGTTGAGCGTGATATTGCAGGGCGGTCGTCATGTGCAGGGCGCCTCGACCATCACCCAGCAGGTGGCGAAAAACTTTCTCGTCGGCAACGAACGCTCGATCGAACGCAAAATTCGCGAGGCGTTGATTTCGTTCCGCATCGAAGCGGCCTATTCGAAGGAGCGCATCCTCGAACTCTATCTCAATGAAATCTATCTTGGCCTCGGAAATTACGGCGTCGGCGCCGCCGCGCTCAATTATTTCAACAAATCGGTCAATGAGTTGACGGTCGCCGAGGCGGCCTATCTCGCCGCCTTGCCGAAGGGTCCGAACAACTACCACCCGTTCCTGCATCGCGATCGCGCCATCGAGCGCCGCAATTATGTGATCGACCGCATGATCGCCGACGGTTTCGTTTCGCCCGCCGACGGCGCCAAGTCCAAGGCGGAACCGCTCAACGTCAACCCGCGCGTGCTCTCGCCAAATACTTATGTCGCCGGCTATTTCGCCGAAGAGGTTCGCCGCGAATTGCTCGAACGCTACGGCGAGAAAAAGCTCTATGAGGGCGGTCTGTCGGTGCGCACCACCCTCGACCCGAAAATTCAGGCGCTTACGCGCAAGGCGCTGGCCGATGGCCTGGTGCGTTTCGACGAGGCGCACGGCTTTCGCGGCGCGATGAACCATATCGACATTTCGTCGGACTGGGGCGCGCCGCTGGCGGCGATCCCGGCCCTCGGCGACGTAAAGCCCTGGCGGCTCGCGGTGGTGCTCGACGCCAGCGAGGGACAGGCCCGCATCGGTTTGCAGCCCGCGCACGAAAAATCCGGCGAAGTGGCGCGCGAGCGCGAGACCGGCGTTTTGACGGCCGAGGGCATGCGTTGGGCCGGCCGCAGCGTGCGCGGCGTGCTCACGCCCGGCGACGTCGTCTATGTCGAGCCTTTGCCCGGCCGCGCCGGACAATACCGTCTGCGCCAAATCCCGGAGATTTCCGGCGCCATGGTGGCGATGGACCCCTACACGGGACGCATTTTCTCGATGGTCGGCGGCTTTTCCTTCGACCAGTCGGAGTTCAACCGGGCGACGCAGGCGCTGCGTCAGCCGGGTTCGTCGTTCAAGCCCTTCGTCTACGCAGCGGCGCTCGACGGCGGCTATACGCCTTCCTCGCAGATTCTCGACGAGCCGATCTCCATCGTGCAGGCCGACGGCACCATGTGGACCCCGGAAAACTTCGAGGGCGGCCACGGCAGCGGCGCGCATCCGCTGCGCTACGGCGTCGAGCACTCGAAGAATATGATGACGGTGCGGCTGGCCAAGGATATCGGCATGCCGATCATCGCCGAATTCGCCAAGCGTTTCCGTATCTACGACGACATGCCGCCCTATCTCGCCATGTCGCTGGGCGCCGGCGAAACCACATTGATGCGCATGGCGACCGGCTATTCGATGCTCGCCAATGGCGGCAAGCGGATCAAGGAGACGCTGATCGATCGTGTTCAGGACCGCTGGGGCCATACGGTCTACCGCCACGACGACAGGCAATGTCTCGGCTGCGACGCGCCCAAATGGGACAATCAGAACGAGCCCAAACTGATCGACAAACGCGAGCAGGTGATCGATCCGCTGACCGCCTATCAAATCACCTCGATCATGGAAGGCGTGATTCAGCGCGGCACTGGCGTCGCGATCAAAGCGGTCGGCAAGCATCTCGCCGGCAAGACGGGCACCACCAACGAGGCTAAGGATCTGTGGTTTATCGGCTATTCCCCGGATCTTTGCGTCGGCGTGTACATCGGCTACGACCGGCCCCGCTCAATGGGCGATCATGCCCAGGCGGCGATTTACGCCGCGCCGATCTTCCGCGATTTCATGACGGTCGCGCTCAAGGACAAGCCCGACGTGCCCTTCCGCGTGCCGCCGGGCATCAAGCTGATCTCGGTCGATCCACATTCGGGGATGCGCTCCTCGGGCCAGGGCTCGATTCTGGAGGCGTTCAAACCCGGCACGGCTCCGCCCGACTCCTACAGTGGAGGCGGCGGCGGCGGGCAGCACTCGCCTCAGGACATCGACCAGAAGGTTGGCGGCGGTCTCTATTAAATAGACTTGCGGCTAAAAAGACTTGCGGCGACGGCTTCCGGCCCTACTCTTAGGCGCCCTCGGCTGGTATGTAGCCAAGCGGAAGATGCTGCTGGAGTCCTCGGCGATGAAATGGGAAGATTTTCAGAGTTCGCAAAACGTCGAAGACCGCCGCGGCGGTGACCAATATGCCGACGCGGGCGGCGGCGGGTCGCGGCTCGGCGCCGGCCATTTGGGCCTCGGCGCCGTGGTGATTCTGGGCCTCATCGGCTATATGACCGGCATAAACCCGGCCATACTGATCGGCGGCGCGGAGATGCTCAACGGCATGCGCGGCGGCCAGACGGCGGCCCCGCATCAGAGCGCTCGCGGGACGACGGGCCAGCCGACCGACCAGATGGGCCGGTTCGTCGCCAAGATTCTTGGCGAGAACGAGGAGGTTTGGTCGCAGGTTCTGCCGGCGCAAAAAAACATCGCGTTCCAGCCGCCGCGGCTCGTCATGTTCGATGGCGAAACGCAGTCCGCCTGCGGCGCGGCGCAATCGGCGATGGGGCCGTTCTATTGCCCGAACGACCGCAAAATCTATCTCGACACGTCGTTCTTTCGCGATATGAAAACGCGCTTTGGCGGCGGCGGCGATTTCGCTTACGCCTATGTCATCTCGCATGAGATGGGGCATCACATCCAGAATCAGCTTGGCATATTGCCCAAAGCGCATCAGGCCGAGGAGCGCGCCGCGAGCCAGGCCGAGGCCAATGCTCTGTCCGTACGCATTGAATTGATGGCGGATTGTTTCGCCGGCGTGTGGGCCGCCAATGGCAACGCCAAGCGACAGTTTTTGGAGCCGGGCGATATCGAGAAGGCGGTCGCGACCGCGCAGGCGATCGGCGACGACCGCTTACAGAAGGCGACGCGCGGCGTCGTCGTGCCCGATTCCTTCACCCATGGCTCCTCGGCGCAGCGGGTGCAATGGTTGCAACGCGGTCTGCAATCCGGCCAGATCGACTCCTGCAACACCTTTTCGAGCCGGTAGCGCCGCGCATTTTCGCGCATGCGCGCGCATCTATGCGCATTTTCGCGCATGCGCGGACAGATCTGCGCCGCGCAGCCGACGGACCAGCCCGGGCAGATCCGACGCCGCCGCCCGGGCGATCGATTCCTTGCGCGCCAGCAGGCCGACCGGCCGCGCCAAATTCGGCGCCAGCCGGGTCAAAAAACTGTCCGGCGCAACTCGCAGCACCCGCGCCTCTTTGAGGCCGCCGAAGGCGAGCGCATCGCGGGCCTCCTCGATGAAGCCGCGATCGACGGCGTAACCGGCCGCCAATAAAAACACAGTCGCCTGACGCACCGCCGCCAGCGCCTCGGCGAAGCCTTGCGCCGGATTGTCGTTCTCGACCAACACGCAGCCCGCCTCGTCGGCGATCCCGCCGAGCCCGGCGCCCGATGGGCCGGCCAGCGCCACATCGGCGACGAGACCATCCACGGCGCCCTCGACCAGCGAGGCGAGACTGCGCAGAATCCGCTCGTTGCGCCGCGCCCCGCCGTCCGCGCGAGCAGCGTCATAGCCGAGTAGAATCACCGAGAGCATAGCCGTCTCCTTTGGGAAGCCGCGCCGTTCCAAGACGGCTTAGCAAACTCCGGCGCCAAACGGAAAGATCTCGCACGGGATGAGGCGGTTTGTATGGCGTTGGCCCAAGGCGGAACCAGCGCCCCGCGCCCTGACAATCGCCAAATCTTAAGATTATTGCTCAAAACCCAAGTCCTTGAGTTAAACCCCTTTTTTCGTGCAGAACGACGCGCAAAACGCTCCCGCGTTTTCCCTGTCAAAACAGCGGCGCGTTGTGGTATTCAGGGGTATGCCGATTACGCTCACACCCGAACAAGAGGCTTGGATTCAAGCCCATGTCGCAAGCGGTGACTTCGCCTCGATTGAAGAGGCGGCGCGCCAACTTATTGATGATCGCATTGCGGAACTTGCCGCCGTCGATGACGACGATATGGAGTGGGCAAAACCCTTGCTGGAGGAGGCGCGCGCCTCAATCGCTCGGGGCGATGTTCTCACACTCGAAGAGCACAGACAGCGGAACGCCTCGCGTCGCGCCATGCGTGGCGAGTAGTGGCGCGAGTCATCGTTACACCGGAAGCGGACGCTGATTCGGCTTTCATTATCGCTGACCTTTCCAAGAAGGCGGGTGTTCGCGTCGCCGACCGCTACGAGGCCGATTTCGACATCGTTTATGATCGCTTGGCCAACCATCCCCAAAGCGGCGCGCCACGTCCCCGTCTTGGCAGGCATGTCCGCATTTGCATCGTCTCGCCTTACATCGTTTTTTATGAACACGCAGCAGCCGACGACGACGTGACCATTATGCGCATCGCTCACGGGCGACGCAAAATTACTCGCCAGTTCGTGCGAGGCGAATAGGGGCGCCGACCCATGATTTACGGCTATGCGCGGGTATCGACGGACGGCCAGAGCGTTTACGCGCAAGTGAAGTGGTTACGCGGCGCCGGAGCCGAGAAGGTGTTTTTGGAAACGGCCAGCACATGGGCGGCGGCTGCCACCGCGCACGGGCGGCTCATGCTCACGGTTCTAGGCGGGCTGGCGGAGTTCGAGCGCGAGCTTATCCGCACCCGCACAGGCGAAGGCAGGGCGCGAGCTGTGGCAAACGGCGTGAAGCTTGGCAGAAAGCCCGCCCTCACCCATCACCAGCGCACCGAGGCAATGAAGCGCATCAAGGCGGGCAAGGAAACGCTAGGGGAAATTGCGCGGTCATATAATGTAAGTCGTTGGACGATTCAGCGTCTTCTTACCCGCGCGCCGTGCGAGTGAATGGTGCGAACGTCGGAAATGCGTTTGGCAACTTTTCAAATTCTTGCACGCGCGCCTGTATTGTCGCGTCGTCGTCTGTGAGTCCGTTTATTTCGGCAAAAGGAGCAGCCGACCCAATAAACATCAGTACCGCGCCCGACAACACATCAATAAGTCCGGTGCCGTTATAGACAGGCCCGACATTGAGTCCCGTTATGCGCCCTTTCTCGTCGACGACAAGCACCCGTTGCAGCGCGTCGAGCGTGAAGTGCGCTCCGTCGGCTGAGAATGACCGATAGAGCAGTTGGTAGAGTTCATGGGAGTATAGCGCTGCGGTTTGTTCCCACTTGATATCCGTCAGTTCGGCCTTGCGCCCGCCCGGCGTGCCCTTTGCCGCTTCCCATGCGTTAGCCTCTGCAATTTCGGCGTCAAAGTTAGCCAACTGCTCGGGCGTGTAGGAATCTGCGAAGTGTTCTTTAATTTTGTTCGCGAGCGTCCGCCGACTGCGGAAATGTGCGTCTTTAATCTGCCCTACAAAGCCCGGATCACCCGCAAGGGCATTGATCGCGATGGCGGTTTCCACCCCTCCGCGAAGCACCGTGCGCGCGTCATTGATGAGGCCGCGCTCGGCGAGCACCAGCACGCTTTGGAACGTCTGGTGTACCCGGACAAAGGCAGCGTTTAGGTAAAGTAGCCGCTCATCGCTTAGAGACGTTTCGAGCGGGCCGAGCATTTTGAAGCCGATTCTGACGAGGTCTAACGCATAGTCGAACCACAGCTTGCTCGGCTCTGTGGAGCGCACATGCGTTCGGAATTTGTCGATTTCTGCCGAGAAGAACCCCTCTTGCGCAAATGTCATGGGCGTCTTTCCAAATCGGGCTGGGCCGACCTTAAGTATTTGCTGGTTTTCAAGCGAATCGACATGCTGGGCTTGAGCAAGCACTAAACTGGGCGCTTCGCTTGAAAACCAGCAAATATCCAGCCCAAGAAGACCCCCATTACCAAAAGCGCCGATGGGGGGATTAAGGTGATTAGCCAAGCATCGCGGGTCGGCTGCATCATCTGATCGTAATCCGTGAGCAACGAATTAACCCATCCGTCTCTCTCGCTAGGCAGCAACCTTAATCGCTCGTCTGCCGCTTGTGGATCGGTTGTTCGGAGGCGGTTTGCCTCATCTTGAAGAGCCTGCCCGGCGGCCTTGGTGAGCGCCGCGCGGTCACGTGAAAGAGGAAACTCGCCAGAGAAGCCACTTGGTGTTGTGTAAGCTATTTTTGGCCCGCGCCAAAGCCAGTGCATGTTATAGGTGTCGGGGCCTTCAAAGTAGATCGCTAGCCCGACCCAAAATGCGGATATGACGAGCCACGCTCGGAAGAATCCTCGGCCCCAATTCATGCGCCCCCCAAGTGTGCTGGCGCGCTCCTGTGAGTCGGCCGGACTCGTCAAAGCCCTTCTGGCTGGCTACTCTCTCAATTCCGGGTATTCCGTGCGCCTTGCCGTGACAAGTTGCGCAGAGGGTTATCAGGTTCGCCTCGTCACCGCGACCCCGGGCGCGGCGTTTTTGCGTTGCTAGGCCAATGCGGCGCGTTCCATAATGGCGCTTCCGCGAATCGCGTGTGCACACGCTGGACAGAAATGCCGCCTGCTTCCTCGAACGCTAGGCGTCGAGCCTAACAGCGGCGATCTCCCCTTCCGGCGCCGCGCCAAAATCAATCCGCCGCATCGCCTGCGCGACGAGGGCGCGCAACATGCTTCCCGTTCGCGAAATCTTTGTCGATCTGGCCACCCCCACTCGCCCCCGCCAAACAATTCCCCGCAACCCCATTGCCCCTCGCCCGCGCTTTTGCCACGATCACGCCATGACCCAGGGCCCTTACCCCATCGAGATTCTCACCACTGGCCAGATGGCCAACGCCGACAGCCTCGCCATCGCCGGCGGCGTGCCGAGCATGACGCTGATGGACAACGCCGCCGCCGCCATCACCCGCACCGCCAATCAAATCTTGCAAAAGAGCAGCGGGCGGCGGGTTTTGGTGCTGTGCGGGCCCGGCAATAATGGCGGCGACGGCTATGTCGCGGCGCGGTTGCTGCGCAGCGCGCGGATCAAAGTCCGGGTCGCCGCCCTCACCCCGCGCGAAAACCTGCGCGGCGACGCGCTCGCGGCGGCGGGGGCCTGGGACGGCTCGGTCGAGCCGACCGAGACCTGCTCCTTCGACGGCGCCGATCTCGTGGTCGACGCGCTGTTCGGCGCGGGGCTGGCGCGCGACATCGAAGGGCCGGCGGCGGAACTGGTGACGCGGCTCAACAAGTGGCGGCGCGACAGCCGCCAGCATGTCGTCGCGGTCGATATGCCCTCCGGCATCGACGGCACCACGGGCGCGGTGCGCGGCGTCGCGGTCGAGGCCGACGCCACGGTGACGTTCTTTCGCTTGAAGAGCGGCCATCTGCTGCTGCCCGGACGCCTGCATTGCGGCGCGCTGACCTGCGCGCATATCGGCATTCGCGCCGGCGTGCTCAAAGACATCGCGCCCGATATTTTCGTGAACGCGCCCGGCTTTTGGCTGGAGGCCCTGCCCTTTCCCAGCGTCGAGGGACATAAATATTCGCGCGGCCATGCTTTGGTGGTCTCCGGCGGCGCGTCTTTCACCGGCGCGGCGCGGCTCGCCGCGATGGCGGCGCTGCGCGCGGGGGGCGGACTCGTGACGCTGGCGAGCCCCAAAGACGCGATGGCGATCAACGCCGGCGCACTGACCAGCGTCATGCTGCGCGAAGCCGACGATGCGCTGGCGCTGGCCGGGCTGCTCGCCGATTCGCGCATAAATGTCGTGGCGCTGGGGCCGGGTCTCGGCGTCTCGGCGGCGACCCGCGAGAAGGTGGAGACCGCGCTGGCCGGCGGTTCGGCTTCGCGCGGCTACGTGCTCGACGCCGACGCGCTGACGAGTTTTTCGCAGGAGCCGGAGCGGCTTTGGCGCGCCATCAAGGCGGCGCCCGGCCCGGTCGTCCTGACGCCGCACGCCGGCGAATTCGCGCGGCTGTTCGATCCCAAGGGGCTCACGCCCAGCGGCGCGCCGCTGTCGAAGCTCGACAAGGCGCGGGCGGCGGCGCGAGAGAGCGGCGCGATCCTGTTGTTCAAGGGGCCGGACACCGTGGTCGCGGCGCCGGACGGCCGCGCGACGATTCTCTCCTACGCCTCGCCCTGGCTGGCGACGGCGGGCTCCGGCGACACGCTGACCGGGATCATCGCCGGACTCCTCGCCCAGGGCATGGCGCCGCTCGCCGCCGCTTCATGCGGCGCCTGGATGCACGCCCGCGCGGCGGCGATTTTTGGCCCCGGGCTTATCGCCGACGATATAGCGGCGACGCTGCCGGCGGTGTGGCGGGAACTGGCGGGGGAACTGGATTGATCGCGCGCGCCGCGTCACGCCAGCGCGTCGAAAATCAGCTTGGCGTTTAGCGCGATGATGACGACGGCGATCAGCGCTGCGAGGGCGGTCAGGTAGCGCGGCGCGATCAGCTCGCCCATCGTGCGGCGCGAGGCGGTGAACCAGACCAGCGGAACCATCGCGAAGGGCAGAGTGATGCTCAGCACGACCTGGCTCGCCACGAGCAGGCGGCCCGTCGCCGCCTCGCCGGAGATCAGCGTCAGAGCGACTGCGGGAACGACCGCGATCAGCCGCGTGAACAGCCGCCGCCGCGTCGGCGTCATGCGCAGCCGCACGAAGCCTTCCATGACGATCTGGCCGGCGAGGGTCGCCGTCACGGTGGAGTTGAGGCCGCAGGCGATCAAGGCGACCGCGAATAGTTTCGACGCCAGCGGCGCGCCGAGCAGCGGCGCGATCAAGCGATGCGCCTCGGCAAGCTCGGCCACCTCGACATGGCCGCTCGCATAAAACACCGAGGCGGCGAGCACGAGAATCGCGCCATTGACCAGCAGGGCGAAACACAACGCGATGGTGCTGTCGAGCACCGCGAAACTTATCGCCTCGCGCTTTTCCGCCATTGACGCGCCGACCGCGCGCGTCAGCACGATCGACGAATGCAAAAAGAGATTATGCGGCATTACCGTCGCGCCGAGAATGCCGAGGCCGAGATAGAGCATGCGCGGATCGTCGAAAAACTGCCGGGTCGGGACAAGGCCGCGCGCGACGCTGGCGAAATCGACATGCGCCATGGCGAGTTGCGCGGTAAAGGAGAAGGCGATGAGCCCGAGCAGCGAAACGACGAACAGCTCGATCTTGCGAAAGCCCGCGCGCTCGAACGCCAGCACGACGAACGTATCGAGCAAGGTGACGACAATGCCGACGGCGAGCGGCATGCCGAACAACAGCTGCAAGCCGATGGCCGTGCCGATAATCTCGGCGAGATCGGTGGCGGCGATGGCGGCCTCGGCGACGAGCCACAGCGCGATGGGGGCGGGTTTTGCAAAGCGCGCGCGGCAGGCCTGCGCGAGATCGAGGCCGGACGCCAGACCCAGCCGCGCCGACAAGGCCTGCAACACAATCGCCATCAGGCTGGAGAGCACCGCGACGAACAGCAGCGCGTTGCCAAATTGCGAGCCGCCCGCCAGCGCCGTCGCCCAATTGCCGGGGTCCATATAGCCGGTCGCGACGAGATAGCCGGGGCCCAAAAAGACAAAGAACCGCCGCGCCAGCGAAGCGCCTTTGCGCGTCGGAACAGACCCGCGCAAGTCTCCAATCTCGCGCGCGAGCAGCGGGGCGGACGGCGGCGAGGCGGGCGTCAAAAGGGCGGCTCCGGGAGAGGGGAACGCGCGCCTTGTAGCACTTGGGGCGAGCGGCGGGCAATGCGGCGCGGCGGCGCGGGGTTTGAGGTTTTGCGGTTGCCAAACCTCGTTGAAGGCGACATCCTCGGCTTCGACGCAACTTTTACCTATCGGATGTCCGGCAAATCATTTCAGGGGCCGCGGATGGGCGCATTGATGGAGCCGAACACCAAAGCCGAGAGCCTGCTGGCCGAAAAGGCCGGGATGGGCGAGGAAGCAAGCTGTGTTGGGCCTGATGAAGACAGGAAAATCCGCCCGGCGTTTTTGCGGGCGCTGATGCTGGGGCTGGCGACCGATAAGGCCGGCGGCGAATCGGTCCGCCCGATTGGCGTCGCGCGGCTGACGGGCGCAACGGTTACGGGCGATCTCAATCTGTCGCTGCTGGGCTCGGCCGGCGCGCCGTTGCCGGGATTGATTCTGAATAGATGCACCATCGAAGGCAGGGTCGATCTCTCCGGAGCGCGGCTCGGCGAGGTCGATTTGCGCTGGTGCCATTTGAAAGAATTTCGCGCGCCGCGCGCGCATATCGACGGACAGTTGATGCTGTTTCGGCTGACGCTACCCGAGGGCGCGGCGATCGATCTTGACCACGCTATCGTCGCGCATTGGCTGAATATTGAGCGCTGCGAGGCCGAGGCGAGAAAAAAGGACGGCGCGCCGGCGTCAAATGGAGCCGCCGGCGAGGAGGCGCCAAGGCTCGGGGCGATTACCCTGCGCAGCGCCTCGATTGGCGCGGATTTAAGCCTTCAGCATTTGAGATGCGGAGGTTTCCAGTTTGCGATCAATGCCCAAAATCTCGTCGTCAGCGGGACGCTAACATTGTCGGACGCGAACACAGTCGGCGAGGTGCGCTTCGCTGGCGCCAAGATCGGCGGGCAGTTGAATGTCAGCGGCGCGACGCTCACGGCGGGCGAGAGCGGTTTCGCGCTCAACGCCCAAGGCGCCGACATCGGCGGCGGCGTGTTCCTTGATCAAGCAATGAGCGCGCAAGGCGAGGTGAGCTTCGCTGGCGCCAAGATCGGCGGGCAGTTGAATGTCAGCGGCGCGACGCTCACGGCGGGCGAGAGCGGCATGGCGCTCAACGCCCAAGGCGCCGACATCGGCGGCGGCGTGTTCCTCGCTCAAGCAACGAGCGCGCGAGGCGAGGTGAGCTTCGCTGGCGCCAAGATCGGCGGGCAGTTGAATGTCATCGGCGCGACGCTCACGGCGGGCGAGAGCGGCTTTGCGCTCAACCTCACCTACGCTTCTGTCGGCAGCCTGTTCATCCGCGATGCGGCGGCGGAAAAGGGCCGCGCGCCGGTCAAAATCACCGGCATTCTCTTCGCGCCCGATCTAATAGTGTCGAGCGGCGTCAGTATCGACACCGAGCCGGGAAAAGGCGCAAATCGCTGTCTCATTCTCGACGGCGCGATGGATTTCCGCAATCTCAAAGCTGCCTCCTTCACACTCACGGAAGCCTCGATCCGACCCAATGAAAAGAGCGCGGAGCACCACAAAGCGCGCGCCGCCGATTTCGATCTTGTTCTCCGGCTTTCCCATGCCGAAATCACCGGCAAGCTGACCATCCGTCTCGACGACACGAGCGAAACACGGCGCGTCGCGGCGCCTTGCGGTGAAAAGAGCAAAGGCGTCGTCGATCTGGGCGGGGCGAAGATCGGCACGCTCGACGACGACTGGAACCGGGGTTGGGGCGATGCGCCGAAACAAAACGCCGACAAGCGCATCGCAAGCGGCGTCGCCTGTCTGCTCGACGGCCTCGTCTATGACCGCATCGAAATCGACGGGCGCAGCGATCCGCCCGAACTGCCGAAGGATCGAAACTTTTTGCGGCAGTGGCGGGACAATCTGTTCCGCGCCGACAGGCAATTGATCAGATATCGGCTCGACTTCGTCGAGCGCATGTATCGCGGCGAGCTTGTCGCGCAGGGAACCTTTTTCCCGCAGCCCTACCGCGAACTCGCGGCGACGCTACGCGACATGGGGCGCGGCTATGCGGCGCGGAGCGTGCTCGGCAATATGGAATGGCGGTCGCTGCACGCCGCGACCGATAGTCGCGTCAGTGGGCTCTTTTCCCGGCTCTACGGCAAGACTTATGGCTTCGGCTATTCCAGCCCGCGCGCCCTCGGCACGCTGTTCGCCGTCTGGCTCTTCGCCTGGGTCGGTTTCGCCATCGCCGAGAATTACGAAACGCCCTGGCGACTCATCCCGGAAAGGCCAGTGGCGACGCTCGATCAGGCCCCGCCGCCTGCTGAAAATTCCTCGAAAATCGACGCGAAGCCGATGACGCCACGCGCGGCGGCGCATCCCGTCGCACTGCGCAAAATCTTCGCGGCCGAGCAAGGCCCTTACGACTGGGCGCCGGCCTGCGAGTCGGCGGCCTGGCTCTACGCCATCGACGTGATGCTGCCGATTCTCGATCTCAAGGTCGAGTCGGGCTGCGGCTTTCTCGACGAGGCCTGGGGCTGGCATTTGTTCCGGCTCGTCGTCACCGTGCTGGGCGCGATCACCATTCCACTGGCGGCGTTGACCTTCACCGGGCTGTTGCAGCGGTCTTGAGTCCGCCGCAACGGCGAAGGCTACCCCACCCCGACCCCCGCCAGCATATGCGCCAGCGCCTCGGGGTAGATCAGCTCCTTCGAGGCGGCGATTTCAGCGGGGCTCCACCATTTCCAGCCCTCGACATAGGTTTTCTCCTCCGCCGTCAGCGCGCCGGGTTTTGGCTCGAAATCCTCGACGCGGACGAGATAATAGCGCTCGACCGCGTAAACCCATTCCGCCCCCAGCAGCATCGGAAATTCGCGCGTCGCTATGGGCTCGCCGAGGTCGAGATCGCTCAACCCCGTCTCCTCGAAAATTTCGCGGCGGGCGCAGGCTTCAAAGCTCTCGCCCGGCTCCAGCGCGCCGCCGGGCTGGCCCCAGAAATGGGTAAAACCCAGCGCCGCGACATTGGGCAGAATGCGGCTCGCAAAGCGCAGCAGCAGCGATTCTCCACGCGGATTGACCAGCAATACGCGCGACGCCTCGCGGCGCGCAAGCTCCCGCCCCTCATAGGGCGCCGCGACGTCTTCGCGCTCGCGCGCCCAGTCGACCAGCGACCATGCGCCGTTCTCATAGGCGATCCAGTTCGGCGCGGCGTTGAACACCGGATATTCGCGGGTCTCGTCGAGCCGCTTGCCGGCGGCCATGCGCCAGGCGATGTCCAGCGCCCCGGCATGGGCGACGATCAGCAGCGTCTCGCCGGGATGCGCCTCGGCGATCTTGGTCAGCCCGGCGCGCACTCGGGCGGCGAAGCGCATCAGGCTCTCGCCGCCGGGCGCGGCGTAATCGGCCCGGCGGGCGAGATAATGCCGGTATTCCTCGGGGTAGCGCGCCTCGACTTCCGGATGGCTGAGGCCGTGCCAGACTCCGTCGTGCTTTTCGCGCAGCTCCGGCCTTTTGTGGACAGAGAGGCCGCGCAGGGCGGCATGGGGCGCGGCGGTGTCGACGGCGCGTTGCAGATCGCTGCTGTAGATGTGATCGAAATGGACGCCGGAGAGTTCGCGCGCCAGCGCCCGCGCCTGCAACCGGCCCTTGTAATTGAGGGCGATGTCGAGTTGTCCCTGAAAGCGCCGTTCGAGATTCCAGTTCGTCTCACCGTGCCGGGCGAGACAGATAAGCGTGCGGGTCATGTCCTGTTCCGGAAAGGCGTCGGCGGGAGGCTCGGGTTTGCAGCAGCCTATCGGCCGATTTGGCGCGCCCGGCAAGACCAAATCGAGAGTCCGGACCGCCCTGCGGCGAAAGGCCCTCGCTCTCCCGCCACCGCGCCGCGCCCCGCTCTAATGCTTCGCTTTGGCGACGCTCTAATGCTTCGCTTTGGTTGAATATTCTCCGGCGCGCAACCGGCTCGGCAAATGCTCGGCGAAAACAGCCACGCTTTCTTCGCCATAGGTCGCGACCAGTTCGCGCAGGGCGGCGGCCAAGGCCGCACGGGCGAAACTATCGCTTTCTATCCCCGCGAGAATAGCTTCGGCGAAGGCCTCGGTGACATAGACCAAGGCCGCGTGGTGTTGCTCCGCGCCGGCTTCGTCGAGGAAGGAGGGATGAAATTGCGTCATGGTTCGCATCTTAAACAAGCCGGCGCAAAGGCGCGAGGCGGCTCTTGCCAAAGGGTTAACCGGGACCGTCCAACTTCCTCAAGGGTTGCCGTAGCGCGACGCCACGTCGCGCGAAAGGTTTTCGGCCTCGTCGAGATAGCGCGCGATCACCTGCTGCGCATTGGGCGTGCAGACGCGATAGGTCAGTTCATAGCCGCGAAATCCGCGGTTGAAGGCGGCGGTCAGTCGTTGCCGCCGCGCTCCCGCGGGCGCGTCCGCGTCACGCAGCTGCGCCATTTTGTCGCGCCAGTCGTCCCCGTCCCCCTCGCCGCATAAATCGCGCAGGAAGGAGAGTCCGCCGAGCACTTCGGCCAGCCTTTGAATTTGGGCGTCGTAGGGCGGCGGCGGCTGCTCGGCGGGCTTTACTGGCTCTGGCTTGCCGGCGGATTTGGCGGCGGCCTTCGCCGCATGGGTCTCGCCGCGTCGCTGCGCCTGCAAAGGTTTCGTCGCCTTGTCCCGATGCGCCCTAGGCTCGGCGCGCTTTTGGTCCGGGCTTGGCGCTTGGGCGGCGGGCGCCGGGCGGTCGCCGCCAAAGAGATCCTGGAGGAAATTCTGCGCCGGAGCCGGCGAGGAACGCGCCAGCGCCAGCGCGAGCATGCTCGCGCATATGAGCCGCTGGCGTCGGGGCGAAGACGCTGGGTCGGGCTTCATGGGAACAGCCGCTGCCGGGTCCAGCCGAGCCCGGGCGCGTCTCGCGTGAAGCGCGCGCGATCGTGCAGCCGAAACGGCTTGTCGGCCCAGAATTCGATCGACAGCGGAACGATCGTATAGCCACGCCAATAGGGCGGACGAGGAATGTCGCCGATCCCGAATTTCAGCGCGTAATGGGCCACGGCCTTCTCCAGCGCGAAGCGGCTTTCGAGCGGCCGCGATTGTTGGCTGGCCCAGGCGCCGAGGCGGCTGTCGCGCGCGCGCGAGGCGAAATAGGCGTCGGCGTCGGCGTCCGACGTCGGCGTCACCGGACCGCGCAGGCGCACCTGCCGGCGCAGCGATTTCCAATGGAACAGCCCCGCCGCCTGCATATTGGCCGCAAGTTGCATCCCCTTGGCGCTTTCCGCATTAGTATAAAACACGAAGCCCGATTCGCTCCACTCCTTGAGCAGCACCATTCGGGCGTCCGGCAGGCCATTGGCGTCCGCGGTGGCGAGCGCCATGGCCTCGGGGTCGTTGAGTTCCTTGGCTTTTGCCTCGCCGAACCATGCGCCAAAAAGCGTAAAGGGCTCGGCGGCGTCGACAAAGTCACCTGGCGTTAACGCGTTCAAGAGAAAATCCTCGTCATATCGCCCTTAGCATCGCTATGCTGGCGGGGCGTCGGGTTGGTTGAAGGTGAGCTTTGCATCGATCCGGTTCGAGACATAGCGCCCCTGGCGTGTTTCCTCAAACGCCTTTGCGCGCCGTCGGCTTGCTGGCCGCGCTGCTCGTCGCGTTGGCGCAGGGCGCCTGCTCGATCGCCATGCCGTCGGCGTCGCGCGATGAGAGCTTCCGCGCCGACGCCTCCGATATTACCGGCGCGATCCGCAAGCCGTCGACGGAGCTGACGCGCGGTCTCGACGCCGAAGACAGCCGTCGCGCCAGCGCCGCTCTCGCGACGGCGCTCGATCCCCAGAGCGAGGGCGGTCGCGTCAATTGGGACAATCCACAGACGGGGACCAAGGGCGGGTTCGCTCCGGCCGGCCAAGCCTATCCGATGGACGGCAAGATTTGCCGGGCGTTTCTCGCCGAAGTTGCTTCGAAGGAAGCGCAAGAACGCTTGCAAGGCGTCGCCTGCCGCGAGAAAACGGTCGAATGGACGCTGGTGGAGGTGAAGCCCTGGAAGCGGGGATAGCGCTTTTCGAGCCAAACGGGAACCCGTTGGTATTTCGAGGACGCGCTAAACCAGTCTCGCCACGGTCGAACTCGCCGGCACGGACAGCGTCCAGGCGAAGCCTTCCGGCGGGAAATCGAGCGTCGTCGAGCCGTCGAGCGCCTGGGCGACCAGCCGCTTGATCACCTTATGGCCAAAGCCTTCGCGTAGCGGCGGCGCCACAAGCGGACCGCCGCTCTCGCGCCAGTCGACAAAGAAGCGTCCGTCGTTGAGCCGCCAGTTGAGCGCCACATTGCCGCCAGCGCGGGACAATGCGCCATAGGCCAAGGCGTTGGTCGCCAGTTCGTGCAAAGCCAGCCCGATATTTTGCGCGGCCTCCGGCTTCAGCATGACCTTCGGACCGTCGATGCGCGCATGTTCGCCGACTTCGCTGGCACCGACATCGAGACAATAGGCCATTTGCGCGCGAACCAGATCGTGCATCGAGGCGCCGCGCCAGTCCTGAGAGATCAGCAGGTCGTGGGCCATCGACAGCGCTTGCAGCCGCGCCGAAAACTTGCGCTGGAAGTCCTCGATCGAGCCCGATCCCATCGCGGTCTGGCGCGACATCGCCTGCACCACCGCGAGCAAATTTTTCGAGCGATGAACGAGTTCGCGCAGCAGCGTGCGCACATGCTGCTCGCGGTGCTTGCGTTCGGTGATGTCCCGCGCCGTGCCGACGATCCGCACCGGGCGTCCGTTCTCGAAGAAGGTGCGGCCGCGCACCGAAACCCAGCGCTCGACGCGGTCGTTTTGGCCGATCACCCGATATTCGCTTTCGTAATCGTCCTGATTGTTCGGGTCGAGCGCCTGCTCGATGGCTTCCTTGGTGCGCTGTTTGTCTTGCGGGTGCAATGCGCTGCGGAAGATGTCGAGATTGGCCGGCGCGTCGTCGGCAAGTCCCCACAGCGCCCGCACCCGCGGGTCGAGCAGCACCTCGCCGGTGACGAGGTTCCAGTCCCAGATGCCGGTGCGGCCGGCGTCGAGCGCGAGCTTCATGCGTTCGAGCGTAAAAGCCTGTTCGCGAATGAATTCGCAGCCGGGCTGCGACGGCGAGGCGGGAGAGAGCATTGCATCCGTCACTTGAGATCATCCTTGCTCACGGCCGCGCGGCCATAACCGGTCGGAACGACGGGCGCCCTATAGACGCTGTTGGCCCGTCGGAACGACGGGCGTGCTGTGGACACGCCCTTGGCCGAGGTTACGCGCGCTCGCCGGCAAGCTCCAGCACGATCCGCCACTCCTCGTCGCTGACGGGCTGGACGGAAAGGCGCGAATTATTGACCAGCGTCATATCCGCGAGGCGCGGCTCGGCCTTGATTCGCGCCAGGGTCACTTTGGTTTTGAGCGCCTTCACCGCGCGCAGGTCGACCATGCCGAATTTGCCGGTTTCGTCGGTATGGTCAGGGTAATAGGGCTTGATCACTTCGACAATGCCGACGATGGCCTTGTCCTCGTTGGAGTGGTAGAAAAACCCGCGCTCGCCGACCTGCATCGCCATAAGATGCTTCTTGGCCAGATGGTTGCGCACGCCGTTCCAGAATGTGCCCTTCTTCCCGGCTTCGAGCTGCTGGTCGAAGGACCATGTCGCGGGTTCGCTCTTGAACAGCCAGTACGCCATGTTACAGCGCCGCGCCGACAACGCGCCGCCATGGCCGCAAGACGACGCTCTCGAACAGCCCCGCCTTGGCGTAAGGATCGCCGCCCAGCAGCGCTTGCGCGGCCGCCGCATCGGCGCAATCGAGAATCAGCAGCGAGCCGACCGGCTTGTCGTCGTCGCCCAGAAAGGGGCCGCCGAGTTTTATGCTGGGCGCATGGGCCTCCAGAAAGGCGAGATGCGCGGCGCGCGTGGACAGGCGCAGGTCGAGATGGCCGGGCTTGTCCAGACAAATGGCGGCGAAGAGCAAGACGGACCCCGCGAGATTTAAGAGAGCGCCGCGCCTTTGTCCCAAAGCGTGGCGGCGCGGTCAATAGCGATCCTTTGGCGGGCGGACGCGAATGCGGCTGAGAAAAGCTCTCGCGCCCTCGTTCAGCGCGTCCCAATTGTCGAGCAGCGCCGGCGCGAAGCGCAGCTCCACGTCAAGTCCGTCGACGCGAAACACAAAGAAACATAATTCTGTGGGCGCCGCGCCGGCGCGCGAAGGTTTTGGGCAGCGGGCGAAAAAATCCCGGCCGTCGGGCGGCGCGACGTAAAGCTGTTCGAGATCGTAGGGCGAGCCCTGCTCGAAGCGCCGCATCACCAGACCGCCGGGGCCGGCGATAGTCTCCGCTTCGAGAAAGCGGGCGTAAAGCTGCATCGGGCGATCCGCCGGATCGACGCCGTCGTCCTTTAGCGACACTGTGATGAAAACATGGTTGCGCGCGAGCGACGTCAGCGCCTCGGACGATTGCGCCTTTGCCGCCCGCGCCGGCGGCGCGAAGTCGGGAAACACCGCGACAAAGGCGAGACGGTCCGCGAAGCCGCCCGCGGCCGTGGCCTCGTCGCGGGCATGGGCGGAGGCGAAAACGAAATGCGCATCGGCGATAGAGGCTTCGATCGGCGCGGCGGGGGAGTCGCCGCCGGCGCGCAGCAGGCCATAGGCGCCAGCGCCGAGGCAGGCGAGCAGAGCTAGCAAAGCGAGGAAAAGGCGCATGTCGCTGGTCTCTTCGCCGCTTGCGGACGTTTGCGGCGCGTCAACTGGCGACGCGCCACTCGCCGCCCTTTTTGCAAGCCTGGCCCTTGGCCTCTTGCGGGCGCCCGTTGATGAAGATTTTATGGGTGTAGTCGCGACAGCCGCCGGCGCCGTTTTCCGGTCCCGGCACGATAAAGCCATAGGCGCCGTGGTCGCCCTTCCAACTCTTGCGGGCGCCCGAATTCACCGCCTCTTGTTGCGCGGCGATGGCGGTTGCTGTGTCCTTCTCGTCGAGGTCGCGGCCAATCGCCGAGCCGACCACGCCGGGCGCCGGAGGCTCGGGGGCGACGACAACGGGCGCGCTGACCACCGGCGGCGGCTTTGCGGCGTTGCAGGCGGAAAGCAAAAGCGTCGCTGCGACGAGGCTGGCGGCGATCGATCTGGCGCTCGGCATATTCGCTCCCTTAACGATTAACCATCGCTTTCACGCGCCGTCATGCCGGATCGAAAGGCGCATGTCAAAACCCCGGCAGCCGCAACTGCGCCCGCAGCCCGCCCTTGGGGCTGTCGGCGAGGCGTAGCGATCCGCCATGGGCGGCGGCCAGATCGGTGACGATCGAGAGCCCAAGTCCCGAGCCGGGCTTGGTTTCGTCCAGGCGGCGGCCGCGCTGCGTCGCCGCCGCGCGCAGTTGCGGCGCTAGTCCCGGGCCGTCGTCGTCGATGGTGAACAGCAACAAAGCGCGGCCCGGCGCGCTCGGCTCGGCCTCGCGAGCGACGGCGATGGAAACCGCGCCGCTGGCCCACTTGCCGGCGTTGTCGAGCAGATTCCCGACCATCTCCTCAAGATCCTGGCGCTCGCCCAGAAACCACAAGTCGGTCGCCGCCTCGCCGGAAAACGCCACGCCGCGCTCGGCGCAAATCTTGGCGAACGTTCGCAGCAGCGCGGCGACCACCGGCTCCACCTGCGTGGTCGAGCCGATCGCGCCGGCGCGCGCCGCCGCCCTGGCGCGATCGAGGTAGAAGGTGATCTGGTCGTGCATGACCGCCGCCTGCTCGCTCACCTTTTCGGCGAGCGGCGACGGCGCGGCGTCGGCCTCGTTGACGATGACGCTGAGCGGCGTCTTGAGCGCATGGGCGAGATTGCCGACCTGCGTGCGGGCGCGCTCGACAATGTCGCGATTGGCGCCGATCAACAGATTCAGCTCATCGACCAGCGGCGCGACTTCGATGGGATAGCGCTCCGAGATGCGTTCGCGCGCGCCACGCCTTATGTCGCCAAGTTCGCCTTGCAGCATACGCAAGGGGCGCAGACCGAATCTCACCTGGAACGCGGCGGCGATGGCGAGAGCGATGGCCAGCAGCGCGAAGGCGACGGTGAGGGCGAAACGAAAACCGTCGATGTCGTGCTCGACCTCTTCGGCGTTGCCGGCGACCTGCACGAGATAGACGCCGGTGTCGCCGACATCGATCACCCGCTCGACGATGCGCAACAGGCGGCCGTCCGGCCCCGGCGCAGTCCCGCGCCGCGCCCCGCCGGTTTCGGGAAGGACGCCAAAATTCGCGAGCTTGGGCAGTTGCGACGCGAACAGCGAGCGCGACGCGACGATTTCGTGCTCCTCGTCGTCGGTTCGGGTGATCTGCCAATACCAGCCGGAGTTCGGCAATTCGAATTGCGGTTCGCCAAGCTGGCCGGGGCCGCGCCCTTCCTCGCCCGGCTGCGACACATGGGCGACGATGGCGCGCAGATAGACTTCAAGCCGGCGCTCGAACACGTCTTCCGCGCTGCGCCGGTAATATTGCGTCAGCAACAGCGAGGCGACCAGCAACAGCAGCAAACTCAGCCCGGCCGCCGTGAAAAACAGCCGCCGGGCGATTGATCTTGTCGCGAAGTCGAGAACGGGCATGGGCATGGGCATGGGCATGGGCATGGGCTCGCCTATCCTTTCCCGCCCTCCTCCGGCGGCGCGGCGATATACCCAAGCCCTCGCACCGTCTGGATCACCTCGACGCCGAGTTTTTTGCGCAGACGGCCGACAAAGACCTCAATCGTGTTGGAGTCGCGGTCGAAATCCTGATCGTAGAGATGCTCGATGATTTCGCTGCGCGAGATGACCCGCCCGCTGTGATGCAGCAGATAGGCGAGCAATCTATATTCGTGCGACGTCAGCTTTATCGGAGCGCCGTCGACGACGACGCGACCGGATTTGGTGTCGAGCCGCACCGGCCCGCAGACAATTTCGTTGGTCGCGTGGCCGCCCGAGCGGCGCAGCAATGCGCGGATGCGGGCCAGAACCTCCTCCATATGAAAAGGCTTCGCCACATAGTCGTCGGCGCCGGCGTCGAAGCCTTGCACCTTGTCGCTCCATCGGTCGCGCGCGGTCAGGATCAGCACCGGCATGACGCGCCCGGCCCGGCGCCACTCTTCGAGCACGGCGACACCGTCCTTTTTCGGCAGGCCAATGTCGAGCACCACCGCGTCATAGGGCTCGGTGTCGCCGAGAAAATGCCCCTCCTCGCCGTCATAGGCGCGATCGACGGCGTAACCCGCCTGTTGCAGAGCCGTGACGATCTGGCGGTTCAAATCCTTGTCGTCCTCCACTACAAGCAACCGCAATGGATTCTCCTTTTGGCGCCCGGCGCGTTAATGTTCGGGATGGGACGGCAGCGGCTTGCCGCTCACGGCGTCGACGAAAACCTTTATGACCCGCCCGTCCCGCCGCAGCAGATTGAGCTCGTAGAGGAACACCTCGCCGTTGTGACAAAGCCGCGTCGAGAGCGCGTCGGCCTGGTTGGCGTTGCTCTCGGCCCGCATCAATGGAAAAGGTTCGGCGAGCCGATGCTGGGCGATTTTCTGGCGCGTCTGGGCGACCGAAAAACATTCGAGCGCGGGAGGCGGCTCCTTGGCGCGCGCCTCCGGCGGGGGGGCGGGAGCGACGTGAAGGAAGGGCGCCAGCGCGGGAAAGCCCTCCCTGGCCTGGGCGAGCGGCGCGACGGCAAGCGCACAGGCTGCGACCAAGACTCTCGCCGTCCGCCGGATCATTCCCGCGCCTCCCAAAAGCAAGTGTCGAGCATACCGACTGAACGCGAAATGAATAGGGCGAAAATGCCTGGGCGAGGACGGCGGCGCGGTCCCGGCGCATTCGGATTTTACCGGCGACGACGGCGGGCGGCGGCCTCGGTTCGCCGCGTCGTTAAGCGTAAGCTTCTCGAATAACCGTCGATCGCGCGCGGGCGATCGCGGTTCGTTTGGAGAGTCGACGGTTCGCCAGCTTAACGAGCTAATCGCGCGCGCGTTTAGGCCATCGCTTCGGCCACAGCCGGATAAATTCGGGCAGATCGTCCGTGTCGACCTCGTCCTCGCCCGCCTCGACCCGCCCCTGCACCGACACGCCGGCGCGATGCACGCTTTCGGGGTCGCCGCTCAGCAGCGGATGCCAACTCGGCAAATCCTTGCCCTCGAAGCGCAGCCGATAGGCGCAGGTCGGCGGCAGCCAGTTGATTTTGGCGAGCTTGTCCAGCGTCAACCGCACGCAATCCGGCACGATTTTCTTGCGGCCGCGATAATCGCCGCAGCGGCAACTCTTTTGATCCAAAAGCTTGCAGGCGACGCTGGTGTGATGGATGGCGCCGGTGTCTTCGTCTTCCAGCTTGATCAGGCAACAGCGCCCGCAGCCGTCGCAAAGCTGCTCCCATTGCGCGCGGGTCAACTCTTCGAGCGGCTTTTCCCAAAAAGGGGCGTCTCCCTGTCCCGGGCTCCGGGCGTCTCCCTGTCCCGGGCTCCGGGCGCCTGCCTGTCCCGGGCGCCGGGCGCCTGCTTCTCCCGGGCTCCGGGCGTCGTCCAACCGCGCCGCGGCGCTGTTTTTCCTTGTCATGCCCACCGCTTCTCTTTTACCGACGGCTGCCGGAAACCATAACCGCAATGAGCGTTGCGGCGGCCATCGTCAAGATGGTTTAAAAAATGCTAACGTGGCCCCCCGGAGTTCGCCCCACCCGGGTTCATGAGCGGTCGCGCGGGAGTTTTCGGCCTTGTGGAAGCGTCTCAGTTCACTGCCAATCGTCAAGCGCGTCGCGCGCATTCTGCTGGCTGTCGACGCTCTGATCGACTCCAGCATGTTCGACAGCGGCCGCAGGTCGCGCGAGAGTTACGAGGCTTTCTCGGCCTTCATGGCGCGGTTCCATGTGTCGGGCGTTAGCCGCCTCGGCGTCGAATTCGCCTGCGAGGCGCTCACAATGTCGCTCGGCGCCGGGATTGTGGCGCTGACGCTGGCCTCGTCGGCGTTTCACATGACCAGCGAGAAAGATTGGCTCAAGCGCGCCGATCTCGCCGTGACTTTCTTGGATCGTTACGGCGTCGAGGTCGGCCTGCGCGGCATCAAGCACGACGACGCGGTTCCGCTCGAACAATATCCCGATTATCTGGTGAAAGCCGTGCTCGCCACCGAGGACCGGCGTTTCTACGAGCATTTCGGCATCGACGTGATCGGCACCGCGCGGGCGCTGACCGTCAATGCGCGCTCTTCCGGCGTGGTGCAGGGCGGCTCGTCGATCACCCAGCAACTCGCCAAAAATCTCTTTCTCTCCAACGAGCGGACGGTCACGCGCAAGATCAACGAGGCTTTTCTGGCGCTTTGGCTGGAGCATCATTTGACCAAGCGCGAGATTCTCAAACTTTATCTCGACAGGGTTTATATGGGCGGCGGCACCTTCGGCATTCAGGCTGCGGCCGAATTTTATTTCGGAAAATCGGTGAAGGATGTGACGCTGGCCGAGGCGGCCATGCTCGCCGGCCTGTTCAAGGCGCCGACCAAATACGCCCCGCACGTCAACCTCCCCGCCGCCCGCGCCCGCGCCAACGACGTGCTGAACAATCTGGTCGACGCCGGCTTCATGACCGCCGGCCAGATCATCCCGGCGCAGCGCAATCCGGCGACTCCGGTGGAGCGCAAGCAGGAGTCGAGCCCCAACTGGTATCTCGATTACGCCTATGAGGAAGTGCAGAAACTCGCCGAGGCGGGCAAGCTCGGTCAGGATCGCGTGTTGAACGTGCGGCTGGCGCTCGACTCCAATGTGCAGAAGCGCGCCGACACGGTGATCGAAGACAATCTGCGCGAGAGCGGGCGCGCCTATCACGTCAAGCAAGCCGCCATGGTGGTGATGGAGCCGGACGGCGCGCTGCGCGCCATCGTCGGAGGACGCGATTACGGCGCCAGCCAGTTCAACCGCGCGACGGAGGCGATGCGTCAGCCTGGATCGTCGTTCAAGCCTTATGTCTATCTGACCGCTCTGATGACCGGAAAGTTCAAACCCACCACCATCGTCGTCGACTCGCCGGTCTGCATCGGCAATTGGTGCCCGCATAATTTCGGCGGCTCCTACGCCGGCGCGCTGCCGCTGGCCAATGCGCTGGCGCGCTCGCTGAACACCGTCGCCGTGAAGCTTTCCATCGCCATCGGCAACGGCAACGCCAAAGCCGGTCGCGCGAAGATCGTGCAGACGGCGCGACGGCTCGGCATCACCGCGCCGCTGGAGGACACGCCGTCGTTGCCGATCGGCGCCGACGAGGTGACCTTGCTCGAACATTCCGCCGCCTATGCCGCCTTCGTCAATGGCGGCAAGAAAACGCTGGCCTATACCGCGCTCGAAATCGCCAATCATCACGGCGACCTGCTCTATCGGCATGACCGGGACGCGCCGCCGCAGGAGCAGGCGGTTCCGTTCGACAAGGTGGTGGAGCTCGGCTCGATGATGCGGAAAGTGGTCGAGGAGGGCACGGGCAGAGCAGCGCAGCTTGGCGAAGGCATCGAGGTGATCGGCAAGACCGGAACCACCAACGGCTTCAAGGACGCCTGGTTCTGCGGCTATTCGGGCTCGATGGGCGGCTGCGTATGGTATGGCAACGACGACGGCGAGGGGATGAAGGAGATGACCGGCGGCTCGTTGCCGGCCCGCACTTGGCATGACATCATGGCCTATGCGCATCAAGGCGCGCCGATCAAGCACATCGTCGGCATGGCGCCGCCAACGGCGACGGAAGCCGCGGCCAGCGTCGGGACGCCGATCAAGACGCTGGAACTCGGCGCGCCGCAGCGCCCCGCCGTGCTGTCGAAGGGCGCGCTCGAGGCATTGGGGTCGATCGAGACCAAAATAAAGACTCTTTCGCTCGGCAAACGGGGCGACGCCTTCGAACAACTGGCGCCCTTGGGCGCGGCGCGTTCGCATAGCGCTTCGAGAGGTTTCCGCACGCTTGGCGGCGCGGTGGAATGAAACGCGATGCGCCGTGACGTTCCGTGAAATCTTGACGTTCCGTGAAATCTTGACGTTCCCTGAAAATTTGAGAAATTAACGCCCTTGCGAGCGCCCTTCGACAAATACGTGCGCGCCCTTTGCGCGATGCTTTGCGGCCTCGCGCTCGGCTTCGCCGTCACGGCGGCGACGCTTAAGGACGGCCATGGCTTCGGCGCGGTGCGCGCTGGACCCTGGACCGCCTGGCCCCGCGCGGGCGGCCCGGATATCGACCCTTATGCGCGCGCCGCGATCGCCCGGCGCGGCGAGGCGCCGCTGGGTCGCGACGAAGGATTGACGTTTGTCGCGAGCGCCGATTCGGCGGGCGCGCCGCTCGAAGGCCATTGCGACTATCGCATCAGCGATCCGCTGCCCGCTGCGCGCTTTTGGACCCTCGGCCTCGCCAGCCGGTTGGGGGCGCCGCTGGCCAATCCCGCCGGGCGCTATGGTTACACATCGGCCGACATTCTTCGTCGCGAAGGCGGCGCCTTCGATCTCGCCATCTCCCGAAGCGCACGTCCCGGCAATTGGCTGTCGCCGGGCGAGGCGAACGCTTTCGTGCTGGTGCTGCGCCTCTACGAGACGCCGCTCGACACTGCGCGCCTCGATGCGGCGCGCTTTCCAAACATCGTCAAACTGGGCTGCGCATGACTCTCAAGGATCGCGCATTCGACATTCTGCCCTGGGCGATCGCCGCGCTGCTGATCGCCGGCGTGGTGCATATTGTTTCGGTGCTGCTGACGCCGCTGGTGGCGCCGCGCGACGCCTATGCGAGCCTGCGGAAGGCGGTCGAAACAAATGGGCCCGCGATCGCCAAGGCCGCGCAGAACGGCGTCGCGCTGCTCGCCCCAATGACGCCGGACGCGCAACTCTTGCCTTTCGAAGACCCGGCGATGGTTGAGGGCGTTTGCCTGTTCGATCTCGCCAAAGGCCCGCTGCATCTGCTCGCCAACGTGGACGGCGACGACTATTTTGGTCTTTCCTTCCATAGCGCCTCGGGCGCCATTTTTCACGCGATGACCGACCGCGCGTCGAACAAGGGCAAGATCGATATTGTCGTTGGCGACGCGCGCCAAATCGAAGACTTGGAAGCAGACGATTCCGACGACGCGCCGCTGCAGGAAACCCGCCTCACCGCGCCTTCGCCGCTGGGCTTTGTGCTGATCCGCGCGCTCGCCAAACGCCCGTCCGATTATGAGCGCGCCCGCGCCGTCGTCGAGGCCGTCAGCTGCGAGGCCATGACGCCGCAACCCTGAGCGCGTTTGCAAGCGTTTTCGAGCGAAGCGGATTGCGGTTCGCGCTAAGAAAACGCGCCAAAACGAAAATCCGGCGCGCCGCCGCCGGTCATTCTTTCGCGAAGGCGCGCGGCAGGGTCACGCGCGCGATCAGCCCATGCGGCTGGTGATCGAGCAATTGCAAGCCGCCCCCGACCTCTTCGACGAGGGAGCGCACGATCGACAGACCAAGGCCAAAGCCGCTGTGGTCGTTCATGTTGCGGGCGGGTTCGCCGCGCACGAAGGGTTCGAGCACGCGCTGTTTGTTTTCGGCCCGAATGCCCGGCCCGTCGTCGGCCACGTCGACGCAAATGACTTCGGGCGAAGGCTGGTCGAGCGTGATGACCACCTTTTTGGCGTAGGTCACCGCGTTCTCGACGAGATTGTTGAAAACACGCTGCATTTCGGTAAGCGAACCAAGGATGATCTGGTGCTGTCCGCCGTGGTAGGTGACATCGTGGCCAAGATCGACAAATTGATCCGACACCGTCTGGAGCACGCTGTCGAGATCGATGAGGCCGCGATCCGGCGCGCTTTGCGCGTCGCGCAAATGCTGAAGATTTTTGTAAAGCATCGAATCCATAAGATCCGCGTCGTGCAGCATCTTCGCCTTCAACTCTGTGTCCGCGATGAATTCGGACCTCAGCCTTATTCTGGTGATGATGGTGCGCAGGTCGTGGCTGATCGCCGCGAGCGCATGACTGCGCGCTTCGATCATCGCTTCGATCCGGCTCTGCATTCTGTTGAGCGCGCGCGTCAGATCGCGCACCTCGCGCGGCCCTGCCTCGGCGATCGGCCGCAGATGCCGGTTTTCGGCGGGATAGCGCTCGGCTTCGCGCGCCAGCTTGACCAGCGGCGCGACGACGGCGCTCGATATCCACACCGTCAGAATGCTTGCGCAAAAGAAAAAGAACAGCGCCGAGCGCTCCAGCAGCCGCATGGACAGAGTGGGCGCGCCGTTCGCCGTCGACGACATCGACGCCCATAGCGAGCGCCTCGGCTCCAGCGTCGTGGCCACGGCGTATCCGCCCTTTCGCAAGGCGACGACGATAGTCCCCCCACGCTTGTCGGTCGCTTTCGACGCCGCCACAACCCGTGCGCCCGCCCATAGGCGCATCTTCAGTTCGTCGAGATCGGCGCCGGCCAAATTGGCGGCGGGGATCTCGGCCGGGCGGTCCCGCACCGCGAAATTCGCCCAGGGCGCCGCGTTGGCGAGCGCCGCGAGGACATCGCTTCGCTCCGCAACGGGAGCGGCGTCGATCGCCAAAAGGGCGCTGGCGATGAATTCGGCGGGCTCGATGATCGGCGGGCGTCCGTCGGGATTGCTGAAATGTTGAATGGTCGTCAGGGTCATATGAAACAGCACGATCGCCGCCAGAATCAGCAGCGCGATCTGTCCGGCGAGATGATCGGGGCGCAACCGGCGCAAAAAGGCTGTCATGACCGGGTCACCGGGGTTGTGAACATATATCCCTCCGAACGCACCGTCTGGATCAGCTTGGGATTTTTTACGTCCGTCTCGATCTTTTGACGCAGGCGGCTGACGAGCGTGTCGATGCTGCGCTCGAACGGCCCCGCCGTCGGGCCATGCGTCAGGCTGATGAGTTGATCGCGCGTCAGCACACGGTTTGGATGTTCGCACAGCGCATGCAGAAGATCGAACTCCGCGCCGGTCATCGCCACCTTCATGCCCACCGGCGCCACGACCTCGCGCGCCGCAAGGTCGACGCTCCAGCCTGAGAATTTGTAGAACTGCCGGGCGGAGCCGGCCTCAATCGGCTCCGCTGCGCTCGCGCGCCGCAGCACCGAGCGGATTCGCGCCAGCAATTCGCGGGGGTTGAACGGTTTGGCGATATAGTCGTCGGCGCCCATTTCGAGGCCGACGATCTTGTCGACATCCTCGCCCTGCGCCGTCACGATGATGATCGGCAGGCATTTCTCGGCCCGCATTCTTCGGCAAATCGACAGACCGTCCTCGCCGGGAAGATTGAGATCGAGGATCAGCAGATCGAAGCTGCGCTCAGCCAGCGCCGCGTCCATCGCCGCGCCGTCCATGACCACGACGACGTCGAACTGGTTGGCCTTGAGATAGCGCGAAATCAAATCGCCGATCTCGGCGTCGTCCTCCACCAGCAGAGTCGAAGCGGCAAATTTCACGTTTCGCTCCAGACCGGCGAGTCCTTCAATGGCGTTCGATTTGGCGTCGGAGCGTTGCTCGATGGCGTCCGGCCCAAAACGTGTCATTGCATCGACCAGATAAAGTAAAACAACGAGCCGTAAACGAGAAGCGCCAAAAACATCGCCAGGTAATCGCTCATGACCGTCTCCATTTATGCCGCGAACTGGTGGCGACGGGCCGTTTGGCCAGCCGCTTCAAGGCGCAAACCCGCGCAACGTTAAAACTCTTTAGGGAATGAGCGTTTCCTGGGTTTGTCTCGCCCGGCCAAAATGTTTCTGAAATGTGTCCGACGTATCCGAGCGCAGAATTCGACTAAAATATGGCGCGAACAGGCTAGCGCGCAAAATTTAATCTACACGGGACAAACTGCGGACATAGAAAGATGGGATTATCGCTAGGCGTAAGCTAGATAGATGCGGATCAAAGGAACTCTTGAAATGAAGCATACAGTATCGGCGTTGGCCCTGTGCGCCGCGTTCATTGGCGGACCGGCGCTTGCCGCCGACCTTCCCTACCGCAAGGCGGCGCCGCCGGCCCCCTATTACGAGCCTGCGCCCATAGCCACCTGGACAGGTCTATACGTCGGCGTGAACGCCGGCGGCGCCTTTGGAGGCAGCAGCAGCGCAAACACCAGCGCCTATGATCTTTACGACCTGCCGGGCACTGCCGCTGGAGCGGCATTCGCGACGAGCGCGAACAGCACCGCCGCGCTGAGCAACAGCAGCTTCATCGGCGGCGGCCAGATCGGATATAACTGGCAATTCAACAATAGTTTCGTGGTCGGCCTCGAAGCCGACTTCCAGGGCGTGGACGGAAGCGCCAACGCCGCGTCGGGCGGCGTCGGCTTTGACCCGTTGAGCGGCGCTACGCCCATTACGACCACGCAAGTTCAGAAAAGTCTCGACTATCTTGGAACGGTCCGGGGCCGCTTGGGCTTTCTCGTGACGCCGACGCTGCTGGTCTACGCCACCGGCGGCCTCGCCTATGGCGGCGCCAATGTGAACACAAGCTTCTCTTCGGTGGACGCGGCCAGCGTCTTCGCGCCCGGCTTTGGCTCCGGCAGCGTTTCGAGCACGCAGGTTGGCTATACGGTCGGCGGCGGCCTGGAGTGGATGTTCGCCCACAATTGGAGCGCCAAGCTGGAATATCTTTATTACGACCTCGGCACGGTGACGACGGCGGGGACGTCGCTGTCCGGCGCCAACGGCGCTGGCGCGATGCAATGGGCCTACGCGCCGGCGACCTCCGCCCGTTTCGACGGCCATATCGTCCGCGCCGGCCTGAATTACCACTTCAACTGGGCCGCCCCGGCTCCGGTGGTCGCCAAATACTGATCGCAACCCTTTGCGAGCCGGGCGTTGCGGCGTCCGGCTCCGGGCTGCTCACGGGCGCTCCTTCAATCGGGCCAGATCGAAACCTTCCACATCGCGCAGCAATTCGATGAAAGCCGTGGCCCAATAATCGGCCGCCGCCGCGCCTTTTTCCGCCGTGGCCTTGGCGGCGTCGCCCATGGCCCCGGCGGCAGAAAGATCCTGCGCCATCCAGCCGAATCCCGCCGGACGGTCGGCGCGCAGCCAGGCGAAGTCGCGCTCGAAGTCGCGGCTCGCCGGCAAAAAATTCTTCGCCCGCGCCATCTCCACCAGGTCGGGCCGAAAGGCCAGCATCAGCGAAGTCTCGACCTCGCCGCCGTGAATGCCGTGCCTCAGTTCGTCGGCGCCAAACAACCCATCGGGATAGCCAAAGCGGGCGAAAGAGCAGGTCACGGCGAGGACGCCGTGCCGCGCGCGCAGCTCCAGCGCCGCCTGCGCGATCAACGGCGAATTGCCGCCATGCGAATTGAGCAGCAGCAATTTTCGCGCGCCGGCGGCGATGGCGCCTTCAACCACCTCCGTCAGCATTGCGAAGGCGGTGGCCGGCGAAAGGCTGAGCGTGCCGGGAAAATCGCGATGCTCGATCGAGACGCCGACGCTCTGGATCGGCAGGAACAGCACGTCGATGTCGCCCGGCAAGCGCGGGGCGATGCGCTCGATGCAGCCCTGCATGATCTGCGCGTCGACGCCGACCGGGAGATGCGGCCCATGCTGCTCGACCGCCGCGATCGGCGCGACCACGATGACGCGCTCCCAGTCGAGAGCCGCGAAATCGCGGGTGGTGAGGTCGATCCAGAAGCGTGAGGACAGCATGGCGCCGTTCTAGCGGGTTTGCACGGGAAGCGGCAAATATTCGACGCGGCCCGGCTGGCGAGGCGCCACGCGGCGGGCTAAACATGGGCGCTCAAAGCCGAGAGTCCTCCCCATGTCCGCACAAAATTCGCCGCAAGACCCCGACGCGCTCGCGCAAATTTTCGCCGGGCTCTGCGTCGTGGCCGGGGCCATTGCGATGGAGGTGTTCGCGCGCGGCGCCATCGAGGCGCGGGTCAAGAACGATTCCAGCCCGGTCACCGAGGCGGACGAGCGGATCGAGGCGTTCTTGCTCGCCGAACTGTCGCGCCGCCTGCCCGGCCTCCCGCTCATCGCCGAGGAGCGCGCCGCGCGCGGCGAGACGCCGGCGCAAACGGGGGCCTTTCTGTTGATCGACCCGCTCGACGGCACGCGCGAATTCATCGCACGCCGGCCCGAGTTCACGGTCAACATCGCGCTGATCGAGAACGGCGCGCCCAGGGCCGGCGCGGTCTACGCCCCGGCGCTCGGCCAGCTCTGGTTCGCCGGCGCCAAAGCTTTTTTCGCCCCGGCGGCGCCGGGCGGCCCCCTGCCCTGTTGCGAAAACTGGCGCCCCTTGCGCACGCGCCGACGCCCGGAAGGCGGCATGACCGCGCTGATCAGCCGCTCGCATGTCGACGCGCAAACGGAAAACTTTCTCGCGCGCCAAAATATCAAGGAGCGGATCGACGCCGGCTCGTCGCTAAAATTCTGCCGGCTGGCCGAGGGCGTCGCCGATATTTACCCGCGCTTCGGGACGACGATGGAGTGGGACACCGCGGCAGGCGACGCGGTGCTGCGCGCCGCCGGCGGCGCCGTGCTGACGCCCGAAGGCGCGCCCTTTCTCTATGGCAAGTCGGCGCAAGAGTATCGCAACGGCCCGTTTATCGGGTATGGCGACCCCGCCGCCGCAACCCTTTCTTAACCACGTCGCGCGAAGCTGCGTCCGATATGCGCGTCGCCATGATCGCGACGCATCCGCGCCGCGCCGGCGGCGATCTTCGCGCCGATCTTCCGGCATGTGTCGTCCGCGCCAGGGGGAACTCCAATATGTTCGACGCCGATCATTGCGCAAATTTTTCGCGCCGCGCGCTGTTGCGGCTGGCCGCCGGCTCCGGCGTCGCGCTGACGACGCGCGCCGCGCTGGCGCGCGAGACGCCGTCCCGCGAGACGCCCCCGCCCGAGGGCTATTCGGACAATGACGTCGTCGCCAGCGGCCACAGGTTTTTCGGGACGGTCTCGCGCGACCTCGCCGACGGCATCGAGTCGGCGACCCGGCACTGGGGCCGACCCAACGCCTATGTGCTTGGGCAGGAGGCGGCCGGCGCGTTCATCGGCGGCCTGCGCTATGGCGAAGGCGCGATGTACACCCGCAACGCCGGCCGCCGCCGCATTTTCTGGCAGGGTCCATCGCTCGGCTTCGACGCCGGCGCCGACGGCGACCGCACGATGATGCTGGTCTATGGCCTGCCGGCGGTCGACGCGCTGTATCAGCGTTTTGGCGGCGTGGACGGCTCGGCCTATCTGGTCGGCGGCTTTGGTTTCACTGCGCTCACCGCCGGCGACGTGGTGGTGGTGCCGATCCGCTCGGGGGTCGGCGCGCGGCTCGGGCTCAATCTCGGCTATCTGAAGTTCACGCCGCGCGCCACCTGGAATCCGTTCTGACCTTGCGCCGCTTCCTTTCGGCGATAGTCTCCGGCGAGCGCCCCGGCAAACGCGTGCAAATCGGCGAGCGGCAGGTCGTCGTCGAAGGTCTGCCGCGCAACCTCTGGACCGATTGGCATCATTACGCGATGACCGTCGGCTGGCCGATGTTCTTTTCGGTTTTGGCCCTGGCGTTCGTGGCGATCAATCTCGTCTTCGCGGGATTTTATACGCTCGCCGCATATTTTGGCGACGATCCGGTCGCCAATGCGCCGCCGGGCTCTTTCCTCGATTATTTCTTCTTCAGCGTCGAGACCGTCGCGACGGTCGGCTATGGCGACATGCACCCGCAATCGCTGATCGGCCATGCGATCGCGACTTTGGCGATTTTCGTCGGTCTTTCCTCGGTGGCCATCACCGCCGGGCTGACCTTCGCGCGCTTCGCCCAGCCGCGCGCGCGGCTGCTGTTCGCGCGCAACCCGGTGATCGGCTTGCATGATGGCGCGCGCACGCTGATGCTGCGCTTCGCCAATGAGCGCCACAACGCCATCACCGCCGCCAGCGCCCAGATGTGGTTCATTCGCAACGAGCGCACGATGGAGGGCGCGACCTTCCGCAAGTTCCATATGTTGGAGCTGACCCGCAACGAAAATCCGATTTTCGCCTTCACCTGGACGCTGATGCATGTGATCGGCGAAGACAGCCCGCTGCATGGCTGCACGGCGGCCGACTTCGAAAACCCGCTCACCAGTCTCGTCGTCATTTTCCGCGGCCACGACGAAACCTCGGCGCAGTCGGTGCGCGGACGGCGCATTTATTCCGCGAAGGATATTCTGATCGGCTATGATTATGTCGATATTGTCGAAACCGACGAGAGCGGCTCCGCGACCTTCGATTACACGAAGTTTCACGACACAAAGGCCGCCGCGCCGCCGCCGCGCGTCCAAGACGGTTTTTGATTTCCTAATGGCCCTGTTTTAGAAGTCGTGTGGCGACGACCGCTTTCCGGGCGCCGGCTGCTTCGCTCGAAAATGCATTAGGCAAGCAAGGACGAACGCGTGTTGATCGAACAGGCGATGTTTTTCGCGCTCGGAACCCTGGTCGCCGGGCTGGGCATGCTGATGTTCCTGCCCGCTCTCTGGCGGCGGGCGATGCGCCTGTCGATGCGCCGGCTGCAAACGCTCGCGCCGCTGTCGCGCGAGCAGGCCATCGCCGAGCGCGATCTGCTGCGGGCGGAATTCGCGCTGCGCGAGCGCCGGCTCGAACAGGAAATGGACGCCGTAAAGGCGTCGAAGGCGCAGGATCTGCTCGACACCGGCCGTCACGCCGCCCGAATCGCCGATCTCGACGGTCGCTTGAAGAAATCCGAGGCCGATGGCCGCGACCTCGCGACCCAGCTGGCCGAAACACGCAAGACCCTGGCGGAGCGCACCGAACTGCTCGGCTCGACCGAGATGGCGTTGCACGAGGTGGCGGAAGGCGCCGAGCGCACGGTCGCCAATCTGCGCATGCTGCGCTCGTACAATGAGGAACTCGGTCGCGAGAAGGAAGTGGTGCAAACCCGCGTCGCCGCCCATGAAGCGAAAATCGGCGATCTGCACCAGCAGAACACCGATCTGCTGCGCGAACTGACCCAATTACGCGACGATTTCACCAAGCTGAAGATCGAGGCGGAGCGGCTTGGCGGGGTCGACGCCGCCTTGACCCGCGTCGGCGCCGAACTCGACTCGACCAAGGAGGCCAAGCTTTCACTCGAACAAACGCTCGCCGCCGTGCGCGCCCGCGCGCGCGAGGACGATGAGCGGTTCACCAACGAGATCGCCCATCTCGAAACCGCGCTGCGGCAAGCGCGCGGCGAAGCGCGCGATCACGCCGACCGGTTGGAGACCGCGCGCGCCGACAATTCGATGCTGCATGGCGCGGTCGACGCGCTGCGCAAGGACCACGCGCGGTTGCGGGATATCGCGAGCCAAGGCGGCCCCGAGGCGGCGCTCGACGCGCGCGATCTCGCCGCGCTGCGGCGGGAGATCGCCGGCCTCGCCGCGCGCATCGTCGAGGGAGCGCCCGCCGACCCATCGCGAGAACGCGATCCGGCGCCCGCCAAGCTAGCGCTTTAAGCGGCGGCAGTTCGGTTAAACTTGTGGTTTTAGTCCGAAATGGCCATTGCGGCTTGACGGTCAGCCCGATGGCTCCGGGGCGATGACACCGGGAATCTCGCGGATTTGGGATGCTCTGCGGCGGCCCGGCCTGCCGAAACTTATCGAGCGACGATGTCCAAGGTGAAAAAAGCCAAATTAGAGCGACGTTAGCTCGCCGGCGCGAATGGCCGCCTCTCGGCTGCGGCGAACGGCGGCGCTCGCAGCGCGCCATGAGCGCCGCGAGAAAGGACGCCACCCGCCGCCGTTAGTCTTATCTGCTCGCATCTTTAGTCCCGTCGCAACAGTCCAATTTTCGGATCTTCATCGTCGCATCTGCAACGGGCACAAAGAGAAACGACACGTTAACCGTGTAATTAGCAGTCCCCGCTGAGGTGATCTCGAAGGTTTCCGCAAAATTGAGCTCTTGCGTCTTGCCATCTTTCATCGGCTCATTGGCGCGATACTTAATCTCAATTGTATTGCCATGAGAAACGACTTTCGCTTCGCCGACCAGATCCGCCCGATGGCCCACGTAGCGGCCGTCCCCAACTTTAGTGAATCTCCAAGCCCATTTTCTCTTTTCGCCGTCCGAATAAGTTGCGTCCTCGTTTACTTTGAGGACGCCACCCTCTGTCGTCCCGACGATGCTCACTTTCATCGCGCGAGTCGAACGACCGACATAATCCGAAACTTCTCCTGAGGCGATGAGCTTGCCGCTCAAGAAGCTCACTAAATCTTGCGTTTTATCTTCCGCGAACGCCACAGGCGCGATCGCGATCGCGATCGTCCCGAGGACGATGGTAAGCTGTGACCAACAGCTGAAGCGTGACATCGGAGAATTCCTCTCTATGCTAGAACGAGCATTTGGAAGTTTTGCACAGGCTCTAACTTCCGGCACGCTACAATTCTCGCGACCACAACGTGGCGCCAGTAAGGCGGTCAATTGCGAAACGCGCACTTTGGCTTAAAGTTGCACGCTAGAAACAGCCGCGTTACAGGCAAGCCGCTTCAGAGTGTGGTTAACAATCAGTCGACCACGATTTGGTTACCGACGCCTTAATGGCAAAGAAAAAGCGCTGGCCTCAAAAACCCGGCATAAGCGCTTTCGGCAAAAGCGGCCGCTGGTTTTGCCTCGGAAAGCACGATAAAACAAAGCTATCCGATTATCGGGCCGCATCCCACTGAAGGCTTCGATTTCCTACGAAGCTCACGCCCCAACTAATTTCTTTGTTCTGTCGCGCCGGGTTCTGTCGCGCCGGCAGGCGGCATGTGCGCCGTTTCCTCCAGGAATCGAAGAATTTCCCCGCGCAATCGCAGCGGTTCCGAACCGGCTAGGCGTCATGAACGCCCGTTGGTCACGCCACGAAGCGTCAGCGCCATGACGAATGGACGTCGCAGCGGCGCCAACGGCTTCGCTCTAACCGTTTATGCGCGGCCTGCACGCCTGGGCTTGGGCTATGGAGAATGTCAGGCGGCGCGGAACGATCGGCACAAGCCGCTGGAGAGCGATCAACCGTTCGAACATCCGCAGGCGCCACCGCAGGTGAAACTGCAGCGGCGGGGGAAACACATGTCCACCCAGTATGGTGATCATCGCGCGATTGATTTTAAACGTCGATCGGGGATGAACGATGAATTCGCGGAACGACTGCTGGTAAAAGGTTCTGTTCAGGCGAAAATAGATGGAGGAGCTATTTTCGAAGAAGGAAATATAGTCGGCTCGAACGCGCTCGGGCGAAGCTCCGCGCCTCAAGATCGAGACGATCCCTTCGGCGGCCCGCTGCGCCGTCATCATGCCGAGGCAGACGCCCGCCGAAAATATCGGGTCGACAAAAATCGCGGAGTCGCCGCAAAGGAAATATCCCGGACCCGCGTAGGGCTTGCAAGTGTAGCTGAAGTCGGCCCGGGCGCAGACCGGGCTCGACCGGACGGCGTTTTCACAGCGGCCCCTGACCTGCGGAGTCCGCGCCATCGCCCATTCGAGAAGGTCGAGCGGAGGAATTCCGGATTTTTTAGCGAAGGCGACGTCGACGACAAAACCGACGCTGGTTCTCGTTTCGTCGATCGGAATCAACCAGAACCATCCCTCGTCGCACATGATGACGACCACGTCGCCCGCCGACAATCCCTCGCCCCGCTTCACGCCGGTATAATGCGCGTAATACGCGAAGTTGCGGAACTCTGGAATAGACTTGCGATGGCCCAAGTGGCGGGCGACGAGCGTGTTTGCGCCGGAAGCGTCCACCAGCATGGACGCGCGAACGCGCTGGCCGCCGACCATGACCTCGACCGCGTCGTCTTCGAGCTTTTCAATCGATTGCACCGAGCATCCTCGATGAACCTCGGCGCCGGCGTCCCGCGCCGCATCCAGCAGCATCTCATCGAAAGACGCTCGGTCGACATTATAGGCGTTGGCGCCGCCTTTGGAGAGACCGTCCGTGAAGGCGATCCGTTTCAGCGCCTTGTCGTCTCCAAACCCAAACGAGGCGCCCAATTTGGCGACATGCGACACTTCGGCCATGCGCGCGCCGAGGCCGAGTTCCTGGACCATATCGTAGGCGCGCGGCATCAGCGACTCGCCGACGCGTATCGAGAATCGCTCATTGCGCTCAAAAACCGCGACTTTGACGTTTTCGAGCGCAAGCAATCGAGCGGCGATCGCCCCCGAAGGGCCGCCGCCGACGACAACCACATCATACGAAGGCGCAATTGCGTTGTTCATGACCCCATCTTCCTCCGCGCGTCCCAGAGAACTCTCTCTGATGGGGGCGCTAACGTCAAACTGCGCTGGCCAAATGCTCCAGCGGTCACTTTGCATGACGACTGGTGGAAGACCGGCGGTGGTGCGCCGCTCGGTTCGCGGAACACTGACGCCAAGCGAATTGGCGCCAAGCGAATGAGTATATGGGCGTTCGATCCGCTCGAAGCGAGCATCGCGACGGCGATATTCAGGCTGGCGCCGACTTTCGTCCCTAAACACCCGTCAGGAAACAAGCGCTTCGCGTAATTGGTCCGTTGGCGCGATCGTATAATTCCATTCGCCGTGGAAATCGGCGCGTTTGATGTTGATGCTGGCCATTTCGGCGTTCGAACAGACGCACGCGCGAACCATTGCCGCCGCCGCCATCAGCGGTAATGAGCAGGCGCCCTGCCAGAGGATAACGAACGCGGCCTACGTCCTGCCGCCAGCGGCGAATAGTCTGCACGGCGAAGACCGCTGTGTCGTTGTCGATCCCGACATTCACCCAGCCCGTGTTGGCGGCAAGATCACAAATTCCATAGGGCGCGGCGCGGCCGAGTTCCGCGATCAGAAAGTCGGGCGCACGCACTTCCTCGGGATCGCCTTGGGGACGCCAGTCGCGGCCGGCGTTCTTGAAATCGCCCACGAGTTCCTTCTGCTTCGTGTCGACGGAAATCACCGGCTGGTTCTCGGCCAAGGCCGTCTCGACCGCCGCGCGCGCCAAAATCCGCTGAGCAGGATGCCCAAGCCGCGCCGATACTGGCGGCCGCCAGCATGCCGACGACCGCCTCCGGGCCATTATGCGTATAGGCGGCGCCGCGATCTCCGGGCGCGACGCCAAGCTTCTTCACGAACTCCTGCCATGGGAATGGAAGCGCGCGCGAGGCCACGGAGTTGAGGGACGCCGCCTGAACGCCGGTCCGTTCAGTTGGCCGGCAGATCTTCCTGAATGGGCGGCCGTTGCGACCGCCCCCGCCTCGCGCCAAGCTGACGCAACCAAAAGTCACAAAAAGACGCGGGCTGAACGCCCATCGGCCATCAACTGCCGCTTTTTGGATAATTTATCCCATCCGATTGGATGTTCAATGTATTTCCAGCCATCGCCGCCGTCCGTTCAGATCGGCTCCGGCCCGCGCGAAATAGCCGCCACCCCCGTGCGCGATACTTCGACGAGGCCGATAGGACGCATCAGATCGACGAATTCGTCGATCTTTTCCGGCTTCCCGGTCAGTTCGAAAATAAAGCTCTCGGTCGTCGCGTCGACGACGCGGGCGCGAAAGGCTTCGGCGAGTTGCAGCGCGTCGTTGCGATTGTCGCCGCGTCCGCGCACCTTGACCATGGCGAGTTCGCGCTCCAGGCCGCGCCCGTTCACCGTCAGATCGTTGACCTGCCGCACCGGCACCAGCCGCTCCAGTTGATGCCGGATCTGTTCGATGGTCTCGGGCGCGCCGGAGGTTCGGATCGTTATGCGCGAGAGATGTTCGGCATGGGCGACCTCGGCCACGGTGAGGCTTTCGATATTATAGCCGCGCCCCGAAAACAGCCCGACGACGCGCGCCAGCACGCCCGGCTCGTTGTCGACCAACACCGAAAGCGTGTGCGGCTCGACATTGGGGTTCGTCGTCGCCGAGGAATAGGGGGAAGGCGGGGATGCGGGGGCGTTCATGGATCGATCGTTCCTGAGAGAGTGCCGGAATCTAATGCGTTTCCGGATGAATCGCGTTCAAACGCTGCTCGACGCGGCGAAGCCGTTCCTCGAATTCGCAGATGAGAACGCCATGGCCGATCGCCGAAGAGTGATATTCCACCATGGCGCGACGCAATCCAACGATTTGTTCGCCGAGCCGCTTTTCGAGACTCAGCATATCGGACGCGACATCGGCGCGAAGAGAGTGCAATTCGGAGCGAAACTCCGCGCGCAGCTCGTCGCCCTGTTTGTCAATTTTCCTGTCCAGGCCGCCAATGTCCTCGCGGATGTTGCGAAGCAGTTGCAGAACGAGACTGTCGGGTTCGGTCATGGTTTCCCTCCACGCGGCTCAAGGGTCGCTCTCATTTTCGCGGACGAGGCTCTTGCACGGGCGCGGGTGCGGCGTCCTGGGCGTTCTGTTCGAAAGCAATGGGTACCGAGCCCCAACCGATCTGATCCCTAAACCGGAGCGACCAAGACCGGCCGGTCGCCGTATCCAGGAGCACGGCGGCTGACCCTTGGCCCGAGACTTGGTATCGTCCGATCTGCTCCGTTGACTTCACGGAATGGTCTTCGTCTTCCATCGCCAGTTCCTCCGCCGGATGACAGCCTACTCTCCTCACACCAGCATCTTGCCCTTTTCGTCGATGATCGCGCCAAGCTCGACGCCGGCGTCGTCGGAAAGATCGGCCAGCAGCATGTCGTTATGCGCCTTGCCCGAGGGGATCATCGGGAAACAATTCTCGCCCTTCTCGACAACGCAGTCGAACAGCACGGGACCGTCGTAGTCGAGCATCTCGCCGATCGCCCGATCGAGATCGGCGGGGTCGTAGCAGCGAATCCCCTTGGCGCCGAAGGCCTCCGCGAGCTTGACGAAATCGGGCAGCGCCTCCGAATAGCTGTGCGAATAGCGCCCGCCATGCAGCAATTCCTGCCACTGGCGCACCATGCCCATATATTCGTTATTGACGATGAACACCTTGACCGGCAGGTGATATTGGATGGCGGTCGAGAGTTCCTGAATGCACATTAGGATCGAGGCCTCGCCGGCGATGTCGATGACCAGGGATTTTGGGTGCGCCAGCTGCGCGCCGATGGCGGCGGGCAGGCCATAGCCCATTGTGCCGAGACCGCCCGAAGTCATCCAGCGGTTAGGCTCGTCGAAATGATAATGCTGGGCGGCCCACATCTGATGCTGGCCGACTTCCGTCGTGATGTAGACGTCCTTGTCTTTGGTGAGCTCATAAAGCCGCTGCACCGCATATTGCGGCTTGATGGTCGTCTTGGAGTTGCGGTACGCGAGCGATTTTCGGGCGCGCCAATGGTCGATTTGCGTGCGCCAGGCGTCGAGCGGCTGCTTTTCGGCGTGCATCGCCTCGGAGCGCCACACGCGCACCATCGCCTCCAGCACATGGCCGCAGTCGCCGACGATGGGAAGATCGACCTTCACATTTTTGTTGATCGAGGAGCGGTCGATGTCGATGTGGATTTTCTTCGATCCCGGCGAGAAGGCGTCGAGCCGTCCGGTGATGCGGTCGTCGAAGCGCGAACCGACGGCGATCATCAGATCGCAATCGTGCATGGCGTTGTTGGCCTCGAAAGTGCCGTGCATGCCGAGCATGCCGAGCCAGTTTTCGCCCGACGCCGGATAGGCGCCGAGGCCCATGAGCGTCGAGGTGATCGGAAAGCCGGTGAGCGCGACCAGTTCGCGCAGCGTCGCCGCCGCCACCGGACCGGAGTTGATGACGCCGCCGCCGGTGTAAAACACCGGGCGCTTGGCGGCCGCCATCATCGCCACGGCTTCGCGGATCAGGGTCACGTCGCCGTCGAGCTGCGGGTGATAGGTCTTGTGATGCACATTATGCGGCGGCGAATAGGCGCCTCGCGCGAACTGCACATCCTTGGGGATGTCGACCACCACCGGGCCGGGCCGTCCGCTCGACGCCACGTAAAAAGCCTCGTGCAGCACGCGGCAGAGGTCGTCGATGTTTTTGACGAGATAATTATGCTTGGTGCAGTGGCGGGTGATGCCGACCGTGTCGCATTCCTGAAAGGCGTCGGAGCCGATGAGATGCGTCGGCACCTGTCCGGTGATGCAAACCAGCGGAATACTGTCCATCAGCGCGTCGGTGAGGCCGGTGACGGTGTTGGTGGCGCCGGGGCCGGAGGTGACGAGCAGCGTCCCGACCTTGCCCGAGGAGCGCGCGTAACCCTCGGCGGCGTGGGCGGCGCCCTGCTCGTGCCGCACCAGAATATGGCGCACGGCCTCCTGCTGGAACAGCGCGTCATAGATCGGAAGGACGGCGCCGCCGGGATAGCCAAAGAGAATGTCGACGCCATGATCCTTCAGGGCTTCGACCACCATTTCAGCGCCGGTCATCTCTTTCGACATCGTCTTGGCTTTCCGTTTTTTGTCGTTGTCGCGGGTTCTTTTTAGGACTTGGCGGATTCTTTTTAATGTTTAGCGACATTTGGGCAACAAAAAAGGCCCTCAAGGGGCCTTTGGTCAAGCGCCAGTCGCGGAAACCGGGCTATGCCCGATCCGGCGCTGGCGCGAAAAATACGAGGAGGCGGTGGGTCACGTGGCGCGCTCTCTGGGTTTTGACGGTTGGCAAGTTAGGCGAGGGCGGGGCGGAGGTCAAGCGAGGGATGCGCCCTCGCTTGATGTCGCCCCCGCCGCCTATTCCCCGCCATCAATCCTCTTCCCGATAATCGCGATCGACCGCTCATAGACCGTCGCGGCGTTCCAGGCTTCGATCGCCGCGAAATTGGGCTCGCCCGGCTGGTAGCCGGCGCCGGCCTGCCAGCCGTGGGCGTGGAGGAAATTCGCGGTGGCGTTCAGCGCGCCGCTCGGGGTCTCTAAACTGCCGCCGGCGCCATATTCGAGGATGTTTTTGGGCAGGAACTGCGTCTGGCCGATTTCGCCGTGCATCGAGCCGCGCGTATTCGCGGTTATCATCCCGCGGTCGACCAGCGTCAGCGCCGCGTAGAGCTGATCGGTGAAATAGGCCGTGCGGCGGCAGTCATAGGCGAGAGTGGCTATGGCCGACAGCGCGTTCTGATTGCCTGACACGGCCCCAAAGCCCGTCTCCATGCCCCAAATGGCCAGCAGCGGTCCCGGCGGGACGCCATAGCGTTGCTGGATCGAGGCGAACAGCGCCGCATGGCTCTGCTTGAGCGAGCGCCCGCGCGAGACGATGACCGAGCCGCCGCGCTTGGCCATGAATTGGTCGAGCGACAGATGGAAACTCTTCTGGCCGCGGTCGGCGCCGATCGTCGCGCTGTTATAATTCGTCGACATCAGCGCCGCGATGGCGGAGCCGCCGACGCGTCCCCTCGCCTCCTCGGCGAATTGCCGCTTCCAATTCTCGAAGCCGCCCGGGCCGTTGCCGCATTGCGCGGCGTCCGCCCTGCCGGCCATCAACGTCAATGCGGTCAAGGCCGCCGCGGCGATTGTCCTGAACTGCCCGCTAGTCATGTAAATCACCTTTCCAAGCCTTTGGGTCGGATGAAACGCCCGCTCTTCCGGCGCCGCGATGTCCACGCCCTTCATATCGAAATCTGGCCTCGCCGTCGACGCGCATGCGAAATCCATTCACCAGATTATAGGGCGATCGACTGTGTTTTGGCGTGGCCGTTCGCGAAAACGGCCTCTGAACGGGCGCCGGCCAAACATCAGGCCTAGGCCGCCTCGGCCAGCGCCGCCTCGAACGCCTCCATGTCGATCACCGGCGTGTGTAGCGCCGGGTCGAACTCGGGCTTCGCCAGCCGAGGCGCCTCGGCGCGGGCCTGCTCCAGCGCCGCCTCCAATTCGAAGCGGCGCAGCAGCGCCATCAGGCGGTCGAGTTCGCCGCCGTTCAGCTCTTCGCAGGCGGTCAGCACCCGCTCGATCATGATCAGCGACAGCCGCGCCTCGCCGCTGTCCGCGTGCAGATCGCCGAACTCGCGTTGCGCCTCCAGCGCCGCCCGGAATGCGGGCAGGAATTTCGCCGGCAGCCCCGCCTTGGCGTAGAGCGCTGCGAAGCCCGCGCCGCGAAAATCGCGCAGCTGGCCGGCCACGCGATCCTCGCGCAGGCCGGACAGTTCGGCGAGCGCCGCCTCGAACAGATCGCGGCGCCCAGACAGCAGTGCGCGCAGCACGAGGCTTGGGGTCAGCTGGCCCGAAACGCGCAAGTGCGCGGCGAGGTCGCGCAGGCCCGCGCGTCCGTCGCGCGCCGCCGTCTCGGCGACGATAATCACATTGGCCTTGTCGCGCGCCTCGCGCGACAGCCGTTCGGCGCGCTCCGGCGAAAGCCAGGCGCAATCGACCACGAAGGCCGTGAGGCTCTCCGCCGCCGCCGCGACCAATTGGCTACGGATCGTCGCCGGCAACCAGGGGCGCGCGAGCAGCGCCTCGCGCATTTCGCCGTCGTCGCCGAATCGCTCGACCATCCGCCGCATCGAGAATTCGGCGAGTTCCGCGCCGGGATTGACGGCGAGCGAAATCGCCGCCTCGCGCGCGCCGACCTCGGCGAGCGCCGCCGCGACGCTGACGGGAACCCGGGCGCGCAAGGCGATGGCGCTCTGGGCGAAGGCGTCGCCAATCGCCGCACAGTCGATCAGTTCCGCCTCGGAGAGCAGAGGCGAGCGCGACAGCACCGGCGCGGCGATCTCGGACTGATCGTTGGCGAGAGCGGAAATCAGCGAATGCGGCGCGTCGGCGGCGCTGGCCAAATTATCCGCGAGCGCGCGGCGCACCAGAGGCGAGGGATCGTCGAGCAGCGACATCAGCGCGATTTCCGCGTCGCGGCGGGTGCGCTCGTCCATCTCGGCATAGAGATAAGCGCGGGCCAGCGCGCCGGCGCCCTCGGAACGCTGCGCGGCCGAGGCAGTCCGGGCCCATTGCAAGAAGTTACGGACGATCATGGGCGGCTGCATCCTTTTGACGCCGGCTGCGGGAACCCCGCTTCACTAAACAGAGTGTGACGTTTTATGGTAAATTCCAGCTTAATGACGCGGCAAGCCCCTGCCGCGCGTGAGGAAAACACCCGCCCGTGCGATCCTGCCTGATCCTGCCCGACGATCCGCAACTCGATGCGCAGGCGTGGCTTGGCTGCGGCGCTTCGGCTTTGCTGCTCGATCTGCGCCGGCCGCGCGCCGGCGCACTGGCGTTTTTGCGCGAAGCGCGCAACCTAAGTCCGCGCCCCTGGATTTACGCGCGACTTGGGCCGGTTGAGCATGCGGCCATCGATCACGCCCTCGAAACGCTTATCGACGCCCCGCCCGACGGGATTTTTCTGGACGGGGCCGAGGGCGGCGCCAGCGTCCAGCATCTCGCCGCCAAGCTCGCCGTGTTCGAGGCGCGGGCCGGGTTGGCGGGCGGCGCCACGACCATCGTCGCCTGCGCGGCGCAGACCCCCGCCGCGATTTTCGCGCTGCAAGGCTACAAGCGCTGCTCGCCCAGATTGAAGGCGCTGGCCTGGGAGAGCGACGCCATGGCGCAAGAACTCGGAGCGCAAGAGCTCGGAGCGCAAGAGCTCGGAGCCGCGCCGCTCGCCGTCGCGCGCGGGCTGCTAATCCTCGGCGCGGCGGCGGCGGGACTACCCGCGCTCGACGCGCCCTGCGCCCATCCGCACGACGCCCATCCGCGCGACGCCGCCAAGCTGCGGGCGGACTGTCTTGCGGCGCGAGCCGACGGGTTTAAGGGCAAGCTCGCGACCGCGCGCGAGGAAATCGCCATTATCGAAGAAATTTTCGCGGCGCGCCCATGATCGGGGGCCGGCGTCGACAAATCGCCCCATTCGGCGCCATATGTGCGAATATGCCGAGAGTTTTCCTCCCCCTGCTGCTGATCGCGCTTCTGGGCGCTACGTCCGCCGCGGCCCAAACGCAGCCGAAGGGCGCCCATGCGGCGAAAGCCGCGCCCGAAGCCGCCCCGACCGGCGGCGTGCGGCTCCTCGCCTCTTTGGCGCCGGGCGACGCGCAGGGCGTCAAGGCCGGCATCGTCTGGCGCGTCTTCGAGGCGCAGGCGGAAGCCAATGGCGTGCATCAATTGGTCGCCGAGTCGCATGAGGCGGCTCCGACGATTAGCCTCGCGGACGGGACTTATATCGTTCATGCGGCCTTCGGCCTCGCGGGCGCCACCCGCCGGATCGTCGTCGACGGGCGCACCGTCACCGAGCGCGTGACGCTGAACGCCGGCGGGTTGAAGCTTGTCGACAAACTCGGCGACGCGGCTATTCCGCCGCAGCGGCTCTCCATCTCGATCTATGTGCCGGAGCGCGGCAATTCGGAAGCCAAGCTGGTGCTCGCCAATGCGCGCGGCGGCGAGCCTATCTGCCTGCCGGAAGGGGCCTATCACATCGTTTCGACATTGCTCGACACCACCCAGGGCGCGCAGGGCGACAACAACGCCACCAACTCCGTCGTAACCGCCGATCTGCGGGTGCCCGCCGGCAAGCTGATCGAGGCGACGCTACGTCATCGCGCCGCCACCATCACGTTGAAACTGGTCAATGCGGCGGGCGGCGAGGCGTTGGCCAACACGTCCTTCTCCGTGCTGACGCCGGGCGGCGACGTGATTCGCGAGCTGATCGGCGCCTTTCCGTCGCTGGTGCTGGCGGAAGGCGAATATGTGGCTATCGCCCGCCACGACGGAAAAACCTATCAGAACATTTTTAAGGTGCAGTCGACCAAGGACGCCGATGTGGAAATCCTCGCCAAGGGGACGCCGCAGTCCGACGCCCCGCCGACCGACGCGCCGATCGTGTCGGAGTGACGGACGGCGCCGACTACGCCCCGAGCGCCGCGCCGCCTTCGAGCGTGGACGCTCCGCCCGCCATCACGACCCTTGCGAGGCCCGGCGCCGCGACCGCTATATTGGCGGCGAAAAAGCGCGCGAGGGCGATACGCCTTGCGTCGCCGGACGCCGCGCCTTTGGCGAGCAGCGTCCCTCCGCGCGCTAGCGCGAACAGCCGCAGATAAGGCGTGGCTCCGGCGAGCGCCATCCGCGGCTCGGCGTTCAGCATGTAGTTCGTCGCCGCCTCGAAGGCCGCGACCGCCTCGCAGAGCGCGCCGACGTCCGCCCCGTTTTGCGCGATGGCGCGCATATCGTCGATCTCGCGGCGCAACGTCGCGCCGCCGGAGAGCTTCACTTTGCGCGTCACAAGATCGATCGCCTGAATGCCGTTGGCGCCTTCGTAGATCGCGGCGATGCGGACGTCGCGCAGCAATTGCGACGCGCCCGCCTCCTCGATAAAGCCCATGCCGCCGAACACCTGCACGCCGAGAGACGCGACCTCATTGCCGATGTCGGTGGAAAAGGCCTTGGCGACCGGCGTCAGCAAACCGGCGCGGTCATGCGCCTGCAACGCCAACGCGGGATCGTCGTCGCGTTTGGCCCGGTCGAGCGACGCCGCCGTCTCGTAGCAGATCGCGCGCGCGGCGTGGGTCAGGGCGGTCATCGTCAACGCCATGCGCGCCACATCGGGATGTTCGACGATCGGCGCCGCTTCGCCATCAAGGCCGCGGCCTTGCCGGCGTTCGCGCGCATAGGCGAGCGCCTGCTGCGTCGCCCGCTCGGCGAGCGCGACGCCCTGGAGGCCGACGGCCAGCCTTGCATTGTTCATCATCGTGAACATGCAGGCGAGGCCCTTGTTCTCCTGGCCGACGAGATAAGCGGTCGCGCCGCCGGCGTCGCCGTAGACCATGGTGCAGGTGGGCGAGCCGTGGACGCCGAGCTTGTGCTCGATCCCGGCGCAGCGCAAATCGTTGCGGCGCGTGAAGCCGCCCGAGGCGTCGGGCAGAAATTTGGGGGCGAGAAACAGCGAAATGCCGCGCGTGCCGGGCGGCGCGCCGGGCAAACGCGCCAACACGAGATGCACGATGTTGTTCGACAAATCGTGCTCGCCGTAAGTGATGAAGATTTTTTGCCCGATCAGCCGATAGGAGCCATCCTCGTTGCGCTCCGCCCTGGCGCGCAGCAACGACAGATCCGACCCCGCCTGCGGCTCGGTCAGATTCATCGTGGCGGTCCATTCGCCGGAAATGAGCCTACGCAGATAGGTCTCTTTCAGCGCGTCGCTCGCATGGGCTTCGATCGCCTCGATCGCCCCCTGGCCAAGCAGGGGACAGAGCGCAAAGGCGATGTTCGCGCCGTTCCAGATCTCGGTGCAGGCGGCGCCGAGCAGCGCCGGCAGGCCGAGACCGCCGTGTTCGGGAGCGGCCGCGAGCGCATTCCAGCCGCCGGCGATCCACTGCGCATAGGCGTCGCGCCAGCCGGGCGGCGTCGTCACGGCGCCGTCGAAAAACCGCGCGCCGACGCGGTCGCCGATCTTGTCGAGCGGAAGCAATTGCTCCCGCGCGAACTTCGCAGCCTCCGTCAAAGTCGCTTCCGCGACGCCCTCGCCCAGATCGGCGTAAAGTCCGTTCCAATCGAACGCGCCGTCGCCGGCGGCCAGCCGAAGCGCAAACAGCATGTCGTCGAGCGGCGCGTGGTAGGGCATGGGGGCTCCCGGAAGGAATCATTACCCCGTAAGTTTAGCGCAGTCGCGGCCGCCGATCAGCCTACCGTCACGAAATCGCCAGTTTCACGCGGCCCAAGAGATGCGGGCCTATTTTAGACGCGGGCCTATTTTGGAGCTTTCCGGGCAGCCGCATTTCTCGTCGCGAGCCTTCTTCTCCGCCGCGACTTTGTCGACATTGGCGTTCTTGTCCTCTCCTCGGACATCCCAGCTTACGGGAGTCGCCAAGCGCTTCGCGCGCATTCCGGCGTTTCATCGACCATTACCGGAGACGTTGCTGATCATTGCCAAAACGCCACGCGTCTTTGATTAAAGTGCATTAGAAGAGAACGTGACGAAAAATTCGCTTTCTAAAATTCTATAATAATAGAAGGCTTTTCTAAGCATCTTGCCAATTTGTCGCATCTCTTCTCTTGCAGCTTTGGTTGACAAGCCGGTCGAAAAAGAATCCCATGAATAAGTGTGAATTTTGGCTAAACCATCGTGAATGGGCACCGACATCCACATGAAGCCGACATCCACATGAAGAAAAATAACAACCATGACGGTAGTAAGAGGAACCTCAATGATGAAAATAAGCGCCTTTGTGACGGCTATCGCGATCCTGGCTGGCGTGGCCGGCCCGAGCTTGGCCTTCGACCGCAGCGCTCCGACGAGCAGCCTCGTGCATCAGGTCGGTTGCGACAAGAACGACGAAGACAAGCAAGGCAAGTGCATGGAGAAGTGCGACGACGCCTATATCAAGGCGACCCAAGCCTACGTGATCGGCAAGGACAGCACCCAAGTCAAGAAAGAGTCCGAGGAAAACAGAAAAGTCTGCGAAAAGGCTTGCGGCTGCTGATTTCGCCTCGCCCGACGGGCGATGGTTCGGTTTGACCATCATGCAGGGGCCGCCTTTCGGCGGCCTTTTGCATAAGCGGGCTTCGGCTTTGACGGCTTACGCGGCCTTGGCGTTCGCCATGAGGTCGACAAAGCGCGCGAAGAGATAGTGGCTGTCCTGCGGGCCGGGCGAGGCTTCGGGATGGTGCTGCACCGAGAAAGCCGGACGGTCGGTCAGCGCAATGCCGCAATTGGAGCCGTCGAACAGCGAGCGGTGCGTCTCCTCGACGTTGCCCGGAAGGCTAGCGCGCTCAACGGCGAAACCGTGGTTCATCGAGACAATCTCAACCTTGCCGGTCGTAAAATCCTTGACCGGATGATTGGCTCCGTGATGCCCCTGCGGCATTTTCCGCGTTTTCGCGCCGACCGCCAGCGCCATCATCTGATGCCCCAGGCAGATCCCGAACATCGGGATTTTGCTGTCCAACAGATCGCGGATCACCGGCGCGGCGTATTTGCCGGTTTCGGCGGGATCGCCCGGGCCATTGGACAAAAACACGCCATCGGGACGCAGCGCCAGGATTTCCTGCGCCGTCGCCGTCGCCGGGGCGACCACGACCTCGCAGCCGGCGTCCGCCAACAACCGCAGAATATTGCGCTTGACGCCGTAGTCGATGGCCACGACGCGAAACTTGCCAGCGCCCTTGCGCGCGCCATAGCCCTCGCCGAGCCGCCAGCTGGTCTCGCGCCAATCGAAAAATTGCCTGGCGCCGACCGTTGGGACCAGATCCATTCCATCGATGCCGGACCACGCGGCGGCCTTGGCGCGCAAGGCGTCAATGTCGAACTTGCCGTCCGCAGCATGGGCGATCGCCGCGTTGGGCATCCCGTTGTCGCGGATGAGCGTCGTCAGCGCGCGGGTGTCGAGGCCGTGGAGCCCGATCATCCCGCGCGCCGTGAGCCAATCGGCGAGATGCTTTTGCGCGCGGTGGCTGGAAGGGGCGGTGATGGGCGCCGCGAAAATGGCGCCGAGCGCGCCAGCGCTCCGCTCCAAATCGATGGTCTCGACGTCTTCGTCATTGGCGCCCACATTGCCGATGTGCGGAAAAGTGAAGGTGACGATTTGCGCTGCGTAGGAAGGATCGGTGAGGATTTCCTGATAGCCGGTCATGGCCGTGTTGAAACAGACCTCGCCCACGGCCTCGCCCTCGGCCCCGACGCCAAACGCCTCAATGACCTCGCCCGAGGCCAGCACCAGCACGCCGGTGCGCAGCGGCGTCGTCCAACCCGTCGCTTTTTCTTGATCCACGCTCATGTCCGCTCTATTCCCAAGGGCCGGCCCGCGAGAGCCGCCACACTCGTCTAATATATTTGCCCGCGAAGTGGAAACCAAATGCGCGAGAAGATCACGTCCGACCTCAAGACGGCGATGAAAGCCGGCGACCGCGCGACGGTCGACGCCCTGCGGATGATCAACGCGGCTCTGAAGGACAAGGATATCGAGGCGCGCGGCGCCGGCAAGACAGTGTCCGAGGACGACGTTCTGGCGCTGCTGCAAAAAATGATCAAGAGCCGGCAAGAGTCGCTCGACATCTACGAAAAGAACAACCGCCCCGAACTCGCCGACAAGGAGCGCTTCGAGATCGGGACGATCTCCAGCTATCTACCGAGCCAACTGAGCGAGGCCGAGGTCGCCGAGGCGATTCACGCGGCGGTGGCGGAACTGGGCGCGACCTCGATCAAGGACATGGGCAAGGTCGTCGCGGCGCTGAAGGCGAAATACACGGGAAGGATGGATTTTGGCAAGGCCAGCGCCGTGGTGAAGGGGGTGTTGGCGGGGTGAGGGTTTTGGGTCGGTTTGAATTTTTGCTTCGACCCGAAACCGACATTCATTGGTCCAGAATCGTCCATTGGCCCAGAATCGTCGCGCTTAAAGCCGTTCTCGATTATTCGCCAACGACGTGCAGCCTTTTTTTGGGCAGGGAAGCCGTAAAGCGCGTTTGCGAGTCACTGTCCAAAGCGCCGTCGGTGAGATGCCGGAATTTCTCGATGCTGGCCGGCCTGCCAATCAGATAGCCCTGGGCCTCGTTGCAGAGTTCGTCAGACAGAAACTTGAGCTCTTCGAGCGTCTCGACGCCCTCGGCCAGCACCGGCAAGCCGAGACCGCGGCCAAGGCCCAGCACGGCGCGCACGATCGTGGCGGCCTGCGAGTTCGTGTCGACGGACTTGATGAAAGAAGTGTCGATCTTGATCTTGTCGAACGGGAAGGCGCGAAGATTGGAAAGCGACGAATATCCGGTGCCGAAATCGTCCATCGCGATTTGGACTCCGAGCGACTTGATTTGGCGTAGCGTCACGAGGGCGCGGTTCATGTCGCGGATAAGAGCCGTCTCGGTGATTTCAAGCTCCAACCTGTGCGCGGGCAGTCCGGCCTGGAACAGGATCTCATGCACTTGATGGGGAAAATTCATATTGTGAATCTGAACCGCCGATACGTTCACGGCGACCGTCAGGGGGCGTGTCCATTGCGCCGCTTCGGCACACGCGGTTCGCAGAACCCACTCGCCGATCTGGAGGATCGACCCGCTCTCCTCCGCCACTGGAATGAATACGGCTGGCGATATGTCTCCACGGGTGGGGTGCTTCCAGCGCAGCAGAGCCTCGAATCCGACAATCTCGCCGGTCTTGATATTCTTTTGCGGCTGATAGACGAGACGCAACTCGCCGCGTGAGATGGCCTGACGCAGGTCGAACTCCAAGAGGAGGCGATCATGGACCCTCGCGCCCATCGTCGCTTCGAAGATTCGGTATGTGCCGCGTTCTTCCGTCTTCGCGCAATACAGCGCCGCGTCGGCGTAACTGAGGAGCAATTTGCTATCGGCCGCGTCGTCGGGCCAGATCGCGACGCCGATGCTGGTCGACATGACCGCGGTGCTGGTCGACTTCTCGCTCTCCGCGCGCAACGCCTCGATAATGTTCTCCGCCACCCGACCGCAGGCGCTCGGATCTGGTATCGCCGGCAGGATGATCGCGAATTCATCGCCGCCGAGCCTGGCCATCATTTGGTTCGAATTCAGCATGCCGGTCACGATCTTGACGACGGTCTGGAGCAGCATGTCGCCGGCGGCGTGACCATAGAGATCATTGACCTCCTTGAGGTGGTCGAGGTCGAGGCAAAGCAGGCCGACGCACTGCCCGGCGCCGCGCGCCGCTTCGATTTCCCGATCGAGTCTATTGAAGAAGCTGCGACGGTTCGGCAGCCCCGTGAGCGCGTCATGGTACGCCAGAAACCGAATACTCTGTTCGGCCAGCTTTCGCGAGCTGAGGTCGCGAATGGCGATGGCCCGATGCGGCTTGCCGAGAAAGTCGATGAAGCGCGAAATCAGCTCGACCGGAATGACCGAGCCGTCGCAGCGGCGCAGTTCGGCGTCCATGGGCTGATTGGACCGGGCAAGAAGTTCCGCGCGAAGGGTCTCGTCGGGGAAATACGTGTCGAGCCTCGCCCCGACCACCACTTCGTCGCTCGCGCCAGCGAGCGCGATGAAACTATTGTTGGCCGTCATGATGATATTGTCCCGGCAAACGACGAGCCCCTCCACGGCGGCGTTGGCGAGACCGCGCATCCGGTCGCCTTCGAGTTCGGATCGGCGTTGATCGCGGACATCGAGCATCAAGCCCGTGAGGGCGAGAACGATGATCGCGAAGCTCGCGAGCGCGACGGCGACCGCCAGCCAGCCCGTCGGCAGCGCCGATGCGGACACGCTGATCGTGGGATCGGGAATGATCGAAACAGCGCTCATCGCGGTGAAATGGTGGCTGCAGATCGCGGCGGTCAGCAGCAGCGCGCCATAAATCCGCCACTTCATCGCCTCGCTGCGCAGCCCGACTTGCAGCGCGACCGCGCCGAGGAGGCCGCCGAGCGCAAGGGAAGCCGCCACCAGCACCAGATCCCACACGATTCGGCCTTCGATCTCGAAGGCGGCCATGCCGGTGTAATGCATCACGGCGATGCCGCCGCCCACAATCAGGCCTCCGAGCGGAACGGTTCCCGGCAGCGACGCCGACAGCGCGACGGCGAGACCGACGCCCGTCACGATGATCGCCCCGATCAGCGAGAGAATCGTCAGGGCGATGTTGTAGCCACTGGGGAGCCCCGGCGAGAACGCCAGCATGGCGATAAAATGCGTCGCCCAGATCCCGAATCCCGTCGCAATCGCGGAAACAGCGAGCCAGATGCGCCGCATCCGACCAGTTGATTTGCGGACGTGGTGTAGCAGCGTGATGGCTGTGAATGAAGCAAGCAAGCAAATGACCGCCGCCAGACCAACCAGCCTCATGTCATGAGCGTTAGCAATGCAATTGTAGACAGTAAGCATGTTATGCTACTCCCCCTGATGAGACTATAGGATGCATCAAGTAGCGCGTAATGTATCGTCCTCCCATTCACTGAAAGTTAAAGCACACGCTTCTCGATGCGATGCAGGAGATGTTAAATTTGTTGTCATTTACGACTTACCTATACGCATTGATTGGCGGCAAGCATCGCTCGTTCACGACGAGTGCGGTTAGATGATCGGCGACTGCTTCTGGCGCCCAGCGGAAATTCAAACCGACCCACTACCGGGCTGAGTCTTGGCTTTCTCCCCGTTTTTTCCGCTTGTAAGGCGCGGTCACGGGCCGAGCGCGAGATAATCGCGACTTTTTAAGCGCATCAGGCCGCGAATTCGCCCCGCCGCCCAACTTTGGCCGAATGGGCGCCTATGCTATTGACCGCATCGCGCCCGCGCACAGCCGCGCCACTCCTTTGAAAAGACGACGCTCTCCATGATCTCCCGCTTCGCTCACCGCCTCGCCGTCGCGATTCTGCTCGCAGCCACGAATGGCGCCTTCGCCGCCGAACCGCGCATCGAGATCGCGCAGATTTACAATCGCCCGCCACCGGTGGACGAACCCGACGATGCCCCGTCCGAACGCGACGCCGGACTTGCGCCCCGCATCGACCGGCTGGAGCGCCAATTGCGCAATATGACGGGAACGATCGAGGAGCTTCAGCACAGCGTGCGGGTGCTGGAGGAGCAGTTGCGGGCCGCTCGTCAAGACGGCGCCCATGCCGGAGCGCCGCCCGCCGTCGCGGACCGTCGCGGCGACGCTTTGGATTCCGCCAATCCTAATGGCGCCGGCGCGCCGCGGCCGCTCGGCCAGACGGCGCCCTCGGCGCCGCTGACGCCCCCCTCGCGCGTCGCCGCCGCGCCCGCGCGCGAAGCCGGCGCGCCGCTCGATCTGACGCCTCCAGCTCTTAAGGGACAGGCGCAGCCCGTCGTGATCCCGGCGCCGGAAGGCGCGCCGGCTCAGCCGACCGTCAAGGACGAATACGAGCAGGCCGTCGCGTTGATGCGCGCCGGCCAATATGAGAGCGCGGAGAGGAGCCTAACGGTGTTTCTCGCCAAAAACTCCAAGAGCAAATATGCGCCGGCGGCGACTTACGGGCTTGGCGAGAGCTTCTTCCTGCGCGGGCGCCATCGCGAGGCGGCCGAAAGATATCTGGAGATCTCGACCAAATTCCCGCAGTCGGCGCAAGCGCCCGACGCCATGTTGCGCTTAGGGCAATCGCTGGCGGCGCTCGGCGCGCGCGAACAGGCTTGCGCCTCCTTCACCGAGATCGGGGTCAAATATCCGGGCTCTCCAGTTCGCATCAGAGACGCCGCGCAACGCGAGAGTAAAAAGCTGCAATGCTGAGCGGCGCGCCGGCGCAAGGCGACCTGCTGGCGCCGCTCGCCGGCGAATCCGCGCTGCTGCTCGCCGTGTCCGGCGGCCCGGACTCGGTGGCCTTGATGCTACTGGCCGCGCGCTGGCCGCCGCGCGCGGCGGGCGTAAAAATCGCCGTCGCGACCGTCGACCATGGACTGCGCGAGAATTCCCGCGAGGAGGCGTTGTGCGTCGGGCAATGGGCCGGCGCGCTCGGCTTCGAGCATCGTCTCCTATATTGGGAGGGTCCGAAACCGGCGACGCGGGTGCAGGAATCGGCGCGTGCGGCGCGTTATGCGCTTTTATGCGCTTCCGCGCGCGCCTTTGCGCCGGAATGCGCGATTGTGACCGCGCATCACGCCGACGACCAGGCCGAAACAATTCTGTTTCGCCTGACGCGCGGCAGTGGAGTTGCAGGTCTTGCGGGAATGGCGCCCGCCTCGACGCGCGACGGCGTGAGGCTGCTGCGGCCACTGCTGGGCGTCCCGAAAACAGCGCTGGAAGAGATTTGCGTCGCCGCGGATCATCCTTTTCTGCGCGATCCCGCCAATGAAAACACGCGCTTCGCAAGAGCGAGATTGCGCGCCCTGAACGCGACGCTTTGCGCCCAGGGGCTGGGCGCCAGCGCACTGCTGCGGCTCGGCAAACGCGCGGCGCAGGCCGACGACGCGTTGAGCTGGAGTGTTTTTCGCGCGAGAAAGGCTGCGGTTCTGAGTTGCGACGAGGCTGGGACAAAACTCGACGCCACGGCGCTGCGCGACTTACCGCGCGAAATTTTGCAGCGCCTGCTCGGAGCGGAAATCCACCGGCGCGGCGCGCCGCCGCTGCGATTGGAGCGACTCGAACGCGCCGCCGAAATTGTCGCACAAAGTATCGCCGGGAACCTAAACAGGCGCATCACTCTGGCCGGTCTTTCCATCTGCGTTTACGATCGCGAAGTGACGTTAACGGCGGCGCCGCCGCGGCTTCAGCGTCGCGCCAAACCTGAGACGAAACCGTCCGCAAACGCAAAAGACGCATAAAATCAAACTCGTTCAGCGCATTGCGGCGGAGCGGACTCTTTACATCTCGATGAAGAGTGCTCCCTTGGCAAGCGCGCCTCGCGAGCCTAAGTTACATCCAAACGGAACGTTCCCGGGGATGGTCCCACGCGCGAGCGTCTCCAAAGCACAGGCGCGATATGAACGCACACTTCAGGAACCTCGCCCTATGGGCAATCATCGGCCTGCTGGTCGTGGCGCTCGTCATGTTGTTTCAACAGCCGGGACAGCGCACGCCAATTCGCGACATCTCCTTTAGCGAATTGCTCACCCAGATCGACCAGGGCCGCGTGCACGACGTGACGATCAGCGGGAATGAAGTCACCGGCCATTTCTCCGATAATCGCCCGTTCCAGACCTATACGCCCAATGATCCCTCGCTGGTGCAACGCTTGCAAAGCAAGAACGTGCAGATCAGCGCCAAGCCGCTCAATGACGGCAATGGCTGGATGATGACGCTGCTGCTTAACGGCCTCCCGTTGATCGCCTTCCTCGGCGTATGGATTTTTCTGTCGCGCCAGATGCAGGGCGGGGCGGGGCGGGCGATGGGGTTTGGCAAATCGAAGGCCAAGCTGCTCACCGAATCGCAGGGTCGGGTGACCTTCGAGGATGTCGCCGGCGTCGACGAGGCCA
>Ga0182030_10000318_pt1 | contig 85755 bp, 78 predicted proteins | sample 812S3MmetaG_FD_121299 | JGI IMG/M metagenome (GOLD analysis project Ga0182030, IMG submission 121299) | Permafrost microbial communities from Stordalen Mire, Sweden - 812S3M metaG (Illumina Assembly) | ecosystem: Environmental > Terrestrial > Soil > Wetlands > Permafrost | place: Sweden... | reverse complement strand
GGGCGTGCCTTCCGCACCAGTGAACGGCCGGTTATACTTGTCAGGGCTGACCATAGATTACACCCAATTGTTTCTTTGGCGCTTTACCCGACGCCAGTTGGGTCCAGGCTCGCAATGACAACGACCTTGGAATACCCTTATTTGAATTGATAGTAATACTATCAATTCACCCGCCGATTCACCTTTTTGGCACAATCGGTGGATGGCACGATCGGGGTTGGCACAATGGCACAATCCGAATATCCCAAATTCCCTTATTTGAATTGGTCGTATTACGACCAATTAACGTCTCCAAAAGTAAAGGCACGGTCTTGGAATTGAGGATTTTGTCACCCGTGACATGGCTTTTGTCACCAGTTTCAGGTGGGGTGTCACTGGATTTTTGGGGTGTGTCACAAGGAACGCGGGGTTGTGACAGGTTTTGATGGGGTTGTCCAGCGGCTGGACAAGAACAACCCGGAGGGACGGGATGTGCCCAGCGGCTGGGCATAATTGCCAGCTAGGATATACAACTTACCTACCCTGAGCGGGCCGGTATTTGATCGCTACCATCAACCCACGAATACCGCCGTGGACACGTTGAACCGGCTGGCCAGTTTACGGATCTGCCGGACGTTCAATTCCCTTTTTCCAGCGAGTATTTCCGAAACAATCCCCTGGGTCCCCAGTTCCTTCAGGTCCTTCTGCTTAAGGCCATGTTCTTCCATCAGATAGGCCAATACCTTCCGGGGGGGAGCTTGGGGAACGGTGTGGTACTGCCCTTCCCAGGCATGAATGAGCGTGGCAAGCGTATCCATGAGGCCCGCACGGGGGTGCGCCTCGTTTGAACCGACCTCATCTGTCAGCGCGTCAAGCGCATGCCTCGCCCGGCGATAGTCCGATTCCGAATCGATCGTCAGGAGGACCTCCAGTTGGCGCCAGGCTCGGTCAGTGGTTTGATCCAGTACAAGGCTCATTTTTTCCATCCCCCTTTATCGTATTCCGCGTGGGTCAAAATATGGCGGATATAGAGCTTGCCGCGATTGAAATGAATGGCAGCGATCAAGCGGTATTTATTGCCCCCAATGTTGAAAACAACCTTTCCCCCGACCATGTCAGCGCTCGCGAAAGTTCTTCTCAATTCCGTGAAAGACCTGTAGGTGCTTTTGTCGACGATGGCATACCAAGCCGAAAGCGGGGCCTTACTGTCGGGGTGCAAAGCCGAAAATTCGTTGATTCGCTTGCGGGTGATGATATGCATCGCTGAAATAATATCTCAATTTGAGATATTGTCAATCCCTGCGCGGGGGCCCTTTAAGCCAATCCGGCCTGGATCTTCCTACCCAAGACCACATAGGGGATGTGCTGCCCGGATTTGCCCTTGATCGTGACAGGAGGCAGTTCATCCAGGCGGAAGTCGTCGGCGGCCGCGTGGGCCAGGTCCCGGTTGATGAGGATCTGCCCGTCTTTCGCCAGGGCGCAAAGACGGGCGGCGAAATTGACCGTGTCCCCAATAACCGTGAATTCCATACGCCGGGCCGAGCCCAGGTTTCCCATGATGACGTTCCCCGCCGCCAGCCCGATCCCCAGGCCCGTGACCACCTCTTCGCTATAGTTGTCCTTGAAGGCGCCCAAAATCTGGTGGAATCCGTCCTGCATTTGCAGGGCCGAAATCAGGGCCTTTTGGATCGATTCGGCCTCCTTGCCCGGGGGAAAGGGGTAGAAGGCGAGGATGGAGTCGCCCATGAACTTGTTAATCTCCCCGCCGGAGAAAGTGATGATTTCTTCCAGCTCGGTGAACATCCGGTTGAGGTAGCGCACGGTTTCCTGGGGCCTGAGCTTCTCGGTCATGGCGGTGAAACCCCGCACATCGGTAACCAAAACGATGGAGCTCGTCAGTTCCCCCTCCCACACGGCCTTGTTGCCCTTGGCCGTGGCGAATTGGGAAGCCCGGGTGCCGACGAATTTGTCCAGGATATGCCGGCTCTCGACCAGTTTTTTCTCGGTCCCGCTGAAATTAGCGTAGGCCAGGTCCAAAATCTCTTTTTTCTTCGCCGTAATGGCATTCGGGGAAAGTTTGCGGACGATCTTGTAATCTTCGGGCAAGACATGGCACCGGAGGAGGAAGGATTGGAGTTCCAGGATGAGGGCGTCTTGGGCCCGCCACCAGAAGGTCCGGGCGGCCAGGATCAGCAGGGCGGCTGAGGCGGCCCCGCAGGCTCCGGCAGCCTGGAGGGACTGTGTGAAATACCAGCTGATGGCCCCGGTGATGATGCCGGTTCCGAGGACCCAGAGGACGGGCATGGCCTTGCCCGGCGGGTCTAGTTCTTTTTTATTCTCGGGTCCATTGGCCATGATGTTTCTATTTTATCAGGGTGCGCCCCCCAACAGATTCTTTTCGACCCCTTCGCCTATTCGATAAACAGGATGGAAAGGAATTTTTGTTGAGGTTTTGAACATTACCATCACCCAAGCGCCGGATAGTCCGTGTATCCCTTTTCGCCGCCGCCATAAAAAGTGGTCGGGTTGGGCAGGTTGAGATGAGCGTGTTTCAGGAACCGCTCGGGCAGGTCGGGATTGGCCAGAAAAAGCCTGCCATAGGCCACCAGGTCCGCCCCATCATTTGCCACGATGTCGTCCCCCGTCTTTGCGTCATAGCCCCCGTTGACCATCAGGGCCTGGTGAAAATGTTTGCGCACAACCGGGGTGATGGGGGTTGAACCCGCCGGAGCGGCCTGCGGGCCCTCAATATGTTCCACCACATCCATATAAGCCAAATGGCGCTTGTCCAGTTCCTGGGCCAGGCGGGAGTTGGTTTCTACCAGGGTGGAGTCGGACATGGAATAGCTTTTGAAATAGGGTGAAATACGGTAGCCCACCCGCTCGGCCCCCCAAACAGCCACGACCGCGTCCACCACTTCCAGGGGCAAGCGAAGCCGGTTTTCCAGGCTTCCGCCATAGGCGTCGGTTCGGTGGTTGGCGCCGTCCTTGGTGAATTGTTCCAACAGATAGCCGTTGGCCCCATGGATTTCCACCCCGTCAAACCCTGCCGCCATGGCGTTCTCGGCCCCCTTCTTGAATTGGTCAACGATCATGGGCATTTCGGATAGTTCCAGCGCCCGGGGGGTCTCGATTTGCTTGTGGCCCTTGGGCGTATAGAGTTGGCCTTCCACTGGCAGGGCCGAAGGCGCCACCGGAAGTTTCCCGCCGTGAAAATCAGGATGCGAAACCCGGCCCACGTGCCAGAGCTGGAGAAAAATCCTTCCCCCCGCCTGGTGCACCGAGTCGGTGACCTTGATCCAGCCCTTGACCTGCTCGGGGCTGTGGATGCCGGGGGTGTTGGGATAACCCTGCCCTAGGGGATCGACCTGGGTGGCTTCGGTGAGGATGAGCCCGGCGCCGGCCCTTTGGGTGTAGTAAGTCACCGCCAGGGGGTTGGGCACATTGCCCTCGACGGCCCGGCAACGGGTTAGGGCCGACATGACAATGCGGTTGGGGATATCCATTGAACCCAGTTTGTAAGGGGAAAATAAATTCATGACGGCTCCTTAAGGCAGATTGAATTGGGCACTTATAGCAATGAATCGAATGGGATTGCTAGGTGGGACAGCGGGAACCTTCTCAGTAAGTGAATCTTACTGGGCGATCGATCGCAGATCGGGGGTTTGAGTCCCATTTGGGGCGGCACTTAAATCCACATCTTCCGTCGGGCTTTGCTTGTAGAGCCGGTAGGCGGTGGCATGGCCCGTGTAATAGACGAAGCCAAAACTCAGATCGTTTATCCCCACCGAATCAAAAACCACCGAGTTGGCCCCGTTTTCGGCGGCCTTTACCATAAATTCCGAACAAAGCTTTTGGGCGGACCATTGGGAACCCTGCGGGGTCATCAGGGTGCAAACAGGGACCGATTGAAAATCGGGGGGAAAAGCTTCTTTGGATCGAAAAAAATAAACTTCCGCGGTTTTTAAGGCGGCATAGTCGCCCTGGCCATCCTGCTTTTGGACGACAGCCGGGTATTGATAGAGGGTCACACAACCACTCAACCCCAATGCGGAAAGCACCAGGATAAGGAATCCGATATTTTTTAGGGACCAGCCCGTCCGATTCTTGTTTTTCATTGTTGTTTCAATTTTAAAACTTCCAGGTTTAGAAACGAGGGTCCGTTTCACTTTCCCCAAAATCCCCACGCCCTTCTTTTATTGTAAAAGGGGTGCCCGAAAACGGTGTAAATCTTGTGCCGAAAAAAGAGGCTCAAGCCCATGAGAACCATGACCGCGATCAAGATCAAAAGGGCGGTATGGAAACCCCAAACCTTGAAGAACCCGTACCGGGGCCCGAAATAGGCCCCCACCAGGGTATAGAGAAGGGCATAGGCAGAGGAACCAATCAAATTGTAAAAAAGAAAGGCCCCGCCGGGAGTTTTCCCCAGGCCCGCCAAAATGCCGATGACCGGATGGAGCAGAGTGACGAACCGGGCGAAAAAGACTCCCTTGGACCCGTACCTTTTGAAGAAATGTTCCATGTGGCGGAGTCTTCGGTGGGTGTGCTTCAACCAGGGTATTTTTTCAAGCAGGGCCCGGCCATAACGCAGGCCGATCCAATAACTACAAGTGGTTCCCAAAAAAGCGGCGGATGCGGCGATTCCGACGGTCGCCCATAGGGAAAGGATGCGTCCACCGACCAGTAAACCCGCCCCCAACAGCAGGGTGTTTCCCGGCAAAGGCAGGCCAAGGTTGTTAAAAAACAAAATGAGAAAAACGGAAGTATAAGCGTCTGCCGGTGGTAAGGACTGCAGCCAATGAAGCATGAATTCATTTTCCCGAGGGTAGGGTGCGGGATGCCTTTTGGGGAGGAGCCACCCCTCATGCCGACCTCCCATACAAACCTTTTAAAGAGGTCGGTATCGTACCGATTTCAATATTGATTAATTTAGAATCGGCACATCCCATCCTTCTCCCTCAAGGGGAGAAGGAGTAAGTCATATCAGCTATTCCCCTCTCCCCTTGAGGGAGAGGGCAAGGGTGAGGGGTGCTTTGTGTGGAGGTGTCCCCTCATGCCTTCCTAACGAAATTAGCGCGCCCCTTGGATGAGTTCCTTGTTCGCGTCCACCCAATCCGTCAAGGAATCGCCGGAGGGGCAACCCCGGGATTGCCATTTGTAATAAGCCGCGGTTTCCACGTGCTCCCTTGTGACAAAACTTTCCAGCGGGATTTCCTTATCGGTTTCCTCGGACATTTTATTTCCCCTTTTTCCGGATGGGCCAAAAGCCATCCCTGGCCTCCATCAACAAGCCGTCGATTTTCTCAGCGCAAATAAAGTCGTTTTCGGTCAAGCCTCCCGCTTCATGGGTGCTATAGAACACCTTGCAGGCCTTATAACCCACTTCCAGGTCCGGATGGTGGTTCTCGCCGTTCGCGATATAGGCCACCGCGTTGACAAAACCCATCGTCTCGTAAAAATTCTTGAACTCAAAAGCCCGGAAAATCTTTTTCCCGGAACGTTTCCATTCAGGCAGTTGGGAGAGATAGCCCTTGATGGACCCCTGTTCCAGGGGCAAGTCACCCTTTCGAAAGGGTTTGCATTTCCGTATTTCATGGTCCAACACATTGATGACGGATTCGCCCTCGGCCCGTTCCCTAGGAGTCATGGAAAACCTTTCCTTTGGCTAATGGAGCATCCCCAATCATCGTTTTTTCGCTTTGTTGCCGATGGTGTCCAGCCAAACCTCGAACTTGTAAAACCATTTTTCAAGGTCATGGGGGAATCTTCTGATAAATCTCGCGATCATGGCGATCACCCGTTTCCCTGGGCGTGGGCTTCCACGAACCACAGGTACTTGTCGGCGCTTCGGGAAATCTCAGTCAGGATATCGGCTGTCCCCGCGTCGTCCAATACGACCGCCTGGTCGATGGCTTTCCGGATGGATTCGCCATACGAAGCGAGGGAGTGGGACAAGGCCGCCACATGCTCCTTGCCGTCCGAAATCTTCAGGGGATAGGGCGGCAAGGTGGATTTTTGGTTCACCGGACTCAGGGTTCCCACGGCGATGCCTCCCATTTGGACGATCCGTTCGGCGATCAGGTCCGCGAACTTTTCCGCTTCCTCGGTGACCTTGTCGAACAGTTCATGAAGGGCGATGAAATTCGGCCCCTTCACGTTCCAATGGGCTTGTTTGGCCTGGAGCGTCAGGTCGATCGAATTCACGAGATGAGCCTGCAAAATCCCCGCGATCTGGACCCGGACCTTCTCGGGCATATTGTTCCTGGTCGGATAAGCGGAAGTATTCTTTTCGCCTATTTCGGCCGAATCCACCCTGGCCTGGTGGCCAACGCTTCCCTTCCCGTCATGTTCTTCCACACCGGTCTTGGGGGCATGGAGGCCCAGCTTATTACCATCGTTTTCAATCAGTCCGTTTTTGACTGGCAGCATGTGACACTTCCTTCATTAATCGTTTTTTTGTTCCCTCTCCCCTTGAGGGAGAGGGCAGGGTGAGGGGTGCTTTGTGGCAAGATTTCCCCCTCATCCCAACCTTCTCCCTCTAGGGGAGAAGGAGTAAGTAAATCAATCCTCATCCACTAGGACGAATTGTGAAACCGCCGCGCCGCAGGAGGGGCAAGGGCTCAGGCCCCACCGGTTCCGCGGTTTCAGCTCCCCGCACTTGAGGCATTTCCACATAATCTCCGTCTGATCCCCGGGAGCGTTATAAAAATAGTTTTTTTCAAGGAAACCGGGTTCAGAGATTGTCATTTCACAGCTCCCATTTTTCGCCAGAAGTTGTTCCGGCTTTCCTACGCGGCGAGGGAATCTATTTTTAATCATTCGCACGATCCTGCTTGATCTTGACGTCCCACGAGTCGGCGGCAACCCGTCATTTCACCGCATTCAGGCCCCTCCACAGCATTCCCTCGTTATAACTGTCCAGCTCTTCAAATCCACCCATCCCCAGAGACGTGGTTCCGACCCCGCCCAAGCGGGGCGGAGGAAGAACCGGCATCACTTTCCTCCGGCCGTCCGGCCGGACGCTCTGCTTTGATGGTTTCTTTTTCAACGGGCGTACTCCGCTTCCCGGGAAAGTTGGACGGCGGCCGTGAACCTTTTTTGGACTTCCGCCCAATCAATCACCTTCAAGAAAGCCTCTGTATAATCCGACCGGTCGTCGCCGTAATCCGTCATGTAGGCGTGATCAAAGCAATCAAGGACCAGGAGGGAAACGCAATAGAACAGGGTTCCCACCTCATGTCCCGTGACCCATAGGTTCAGCAGGCTATTGTCTTGCGGGTCCCAGGCCAATACCGCCCAACCTTCGCCCCGGGTGCTGGAAACTTCCCAGAAATCATCCGCCCAGGATTCCAGGGAACCGTAAGTCTGGATCATCCGGCCCGCCAGTTCTGAATTCGGATCCAATGGCTGGTAATCCTTCGTCATGTTCCCGAAATAGGACTCATGGAGCCGTACGCCGTTGAAATCCCAAGCGAACCGGGCCTTGATCTCGTCATAGGACGGGTTGTCCCGATCCGTCCCATTCAGGATGTCGATCGCCTGATTGAAATGATTAACGTAGTTTTCATAAAGCTTGAAATGCACGTTCATCGATTCATCGGTGAATCCCGGCATTTCAAGCAATCGGCTGTAATTTTGTCCCCGATAGCTCATGACGTCCCCTTTCTTTGTCTAGATAAAGGAAAAACCGACCATGAAGGTGAAGGTCCCGTTTTGGATGCTTTGGTTGTTGGTCACGTTTGTAAGACCGATTTCATAGCGGCCGCTGAGAAGGATGCGGTCCAGGTTCAACTGGGCGCCGGCCACGAGGCCGATATCCGAGTTGTTGATGCTGGAAATTCCGTTGTTCGCGGCGTTGAAAGCGACCGAGGGGCCTAACAGAATGGCCACCGGACCCACCAGGGTGACATCCAGCAGGATCGGAATTTCCCAGTAATCCAATTGGTAAGGATTGCCGTTGTATTTTCCGCCCTTCTGGGAATAGAGAATCTCAGGCTGAAGCGCCAGAGTCGGCCCCAGGGGCAGGCCCACGAATGCGCCGCCCACAAAACCCAGGCGCGAACCGACCGCATCATTGACGTTCGCCCCGCTCAGGTTGGCAAGATTGATACCACCCTCCAGGCCGAGCCGAACGCTTGGCCCTCCTGCCGTTGCAGTATCCTGCGCAAAAGCGGCCGCGCTTCCCATCACCATCAGAACCAAACAACCCAACACTAAAGTAAACTTTTTCATTTCCACTCGTTTCTTACAGCTTTATTTTCCGACCCGACCAACCCTGCCCTTTTGACAAACCCTATTCCCTTCATCGGTTGACCGCCTGATACAGGCCCTCACGAACCCGGATGGGGAAAAAGGCATTCGCTTCCCAGCCCTCTTATAAGTAAATATGCGCCCCGATTTCGGGATATAGATCCAGCGTCACGATACTGCTGTTGATCCAAAGCGTCGGAACCAGTTGGAAATAGATATCGACCGGGAAGTTCTTTTTATCGAAGATGTAAGAAATCCCCACCGGAATCCTCCCCGCGAACTGCAGGGTGTCGGTCAGGATCGCGTTCGCGCCCAATCCGATGTAGAAGGGCAATCCGCCGTGGTTGAGGTGGATAAAGTAGCTGTGCCACAGGTAATCCAATTGCAGGATGGCCGGTCCGCCGGCGTTGAATTTAATGGCGGGTTGGAGGGCGTTTTCCTGGTCAAGCCAAAGTTTTCCCGTGATTCCCCAATTGCCCGGATCGCCCAATTCCACTCCCAGGCCAAAATTGCCCCCGTCTTCGGTGGGGCTGAAACTCGTGTCCGCCCGAACGCATAAGGGAACAAAAAACAATCCCGCCATCATCAAACCGACCGGCAGAACTTTCCGCAATTTCGCGAGCATGTTTCTCCTTTTCACCGGCTGGTATTTCGCTTTTCGTGTGGTTTCGAACATTAATGCGCGACCGTCTTGGAGGGCAAAAAGACACGGTAAGCGGTCAAAAGAAAGAACGAACCGATCATCGCCATGCCGGCTTCTTCCCAAAAACCGTAAATTTCAAAACCCAAGAGGTGGGATAAAAACCCGCCCAGGAAGGCTCCGATAACTCCGACCGAGATATCCCCCAGCTTTCCCAATCCCGAGCCCTTGATCCAGACATTGGCCTGCCATCCCATCACTCCGCCCAGGACAAGGAGCCATGTGTAATCCGGCAAAGGCATCAGGTTCAGCACAGGGACCCGCTTTCTTCTCCAAGCTGTCATCGCGAGGAGCAGCCCCAATCGGGGCGGTTTGCGACGTGGCGATCTAAGTTCGCCGTTCGTGTTAGCCTTTGTTAAAAGTTTATTTAAACTGAGATTGCCACGTCATAAACGTCCCCTATCCGGGGACATTCCTCGCAATGACAACTTGATGAATGCCTAACTCTTCAAAGCAAGTTCCATACCTCCCGCCCGCCCAAAGGAAAGGACAGCAAGTTTTCACCTTGTCTTGATTTAAATCTGTTTTCGACCAGGGACGAAATTGGGCCAGCGATCAAAATGATCGTCCCCGCATTCTCAATTCGATTGTTTTTTACGGGCCGGAATAACCCGGAATTCACGAATCGGGGATTTCCAACCTTCATGTGGACGGCTCGTTTCTTGCTTTATTTTTCCAACAAAAAACCCGGCTGAAACAGCCCTCCTTAAGAGGTTTTCATGACGACGCAGGAAGCAATTGAACAAAAAAACGCTGAGAGCGAGGCGGCCCGCCTGGCCTCCATCGTCGAATCCACCACCGACGCTATCTATTCCTACTCCCTGGCCGAGGAGATCATGACCTGGAACCTCGGGGCCGAGCGGATTTTCGGATACACGGCCAAGGAGGCCATTGGCAAAAATCTTTCCCTCCTCGTCCCCCCCGCCCAAAAAAAGGATTACCTTCGGCTTTTGGAAACGGTCAAAAAGGGGGAAGCGGTCAACAATTACGTCACCGTGCGCAGGACCAAGCAAGAGAACGAGGTCCTTCTCTCCCTCTCGATTTCCCCCATCAAGGACGATTCGGGCAAAGTGATCCAAATCGCGGTCATCGCCCGCGACGTCACCGAGATGGAGAGGGCCAACACCGTCAAGGACAAGCTCCTGCTCGAAAGGGACCAGTCCCTGGAACGATTCCAGCTGCAGATGGAGTCCATGCCGATTGCCTGCGTTCTCGCCGATTCGAGCGGGCATTTCACCTATTGGAACCCGGCGGCCGAACGGACCTTCGGGTATTTTTTCAAGGAAGTGAAAGGCAAAAACCTGGAAGACACCCTCCTGCCGCCTTCCGACCTTTCCCGCGCGGAAGCCAGCTATGAACGGCTTCAAAAGGGCGACATGACCATCCAGGGGGAAGTTTCCGAACACCGTCGCAAGGATGGCAAGACCATCATGTGCGAATGGTATGTCACCCCCATGAAAGACTCGAAGGGGACCCAATTAGGCATCATGGGCATGGCCCTGGACATCACCGAACGCCGGAAAGCGGAGGGGGTCCAGTCCCAACTGGCGGCCATCCTTCAGCAAACCACCGACGCCGTCATCGGCAGCGACCTGGAGGGGCGGATTGTGAGCTGGAACCGGGGCGCTGAAACCATGCTCGGTTACCATCTGGAGGAAATTTTAGGGGAAAACACGTCCCTGCTCGTGCCCGCCAACCGCAAGGAAGAAATGGAAAAACTAAGGGACCTGGCCACGAAAGAGGAGAACATCTCGAATTACGAGACGGTGATGCTGAAACGGAATGGTTCCCTCATCGAAGTGGCCGTGACCGTGTCGCCCATCAAGGACCTTAAGGGGAAAATCGTCGGCGTCTCAAATATCTCGCGGGATATTACGGAACGCAAAACCGCTCAGGAAGCCCTGCGGAAAAACGAGGAACAACTTCAGTTGTCCCAAAAAATGGACGCCATCGGCCGCCTGGCCGGGGGCGTGGCCCACGATTTCAACAATCTCTTGAACGTGATTGAGGGCAACAGCGACTTTCTCAAGGATGCCCTTCCGCCGGGCGATCCCCACCTGGATGAAGTGGAGGAGATCAAGAAGGCGGTGCAGCAGGGCGCCCAATTAACGCACCAACTCCTGGCTTTCGGGAAGAAGCAGGTCTCCCAGCCCCAGCTGGTCAACCTGAACGAGCTGGGTTCGGACATGTGCAAGATGTTCAAGCGCCTGATCGACGCCTCCATCGAATTCGACTTCGTCCAGGCCAAGGACCTGAAATGGATCCAGTCCGACCCCGGGCAGATCCAGCAGATCATGCTCAACCTGGTCTTGAACGCCCGGGACGCCATGCCGAAGGGGGGAAAATTAATAGTCACCACCAAAAGCATAGAAACCGCCGAGCCCCTCGAGGTGAGGGGGTTGACCATCCCCCCGGGTTCCTACGTCGGCCTCACCGTCACCGACACGGGCACGGGCATGGATCCGGCAACCCAGGAGCATCTTTTCGAACCCTTTTTCACGACCAAGGGTGACAAGGGAACGGGGTTGGGCTTGGCGACCGTCTGGGGCATCGTGAACCAATGGGAAGGCTACATCTGGCTCTATAGCACCCCCGGCCTGGGAACCACTTTTTCCATCTATTTCCCGGCCATCGGGTCAGGCGCCGTGTCGGACAGGAAACCCGCCGTGGTTTCCCTGGCCGCCCATGGCACCGAAACCATCCTCGTGGCGGAAGACGAGGATTCACTGCGCAAAATCATGGTGCGCGCGCTTGAAAAATACGGGTATCACGTTATCCAGGCCGGGAACGGCGTGGAGGCGGTGCAGGAAGCGTTGAATTTCAAGGAGCCGATTCACCTTTTACTTACCGACACGGTCATGCCCAAGATGAACGGCAAGATCCTGGCCGAAGAGTTGAAACAAAGCCGGCCGAAGATGCGGGTGCTCTTCATGTCGGGCTATCCGTTGGAAGTCCTGTCCAAGCAGGGCACGATCATCCCGTCCATCCACTTGATTCAAAAGCCCTTTTCAAACGAGACCCTTGCGAAACGCGTCCGCGCGGTGCTGGATCATGATTAATGAATCTGCTTGAGGCGGGGGTTTATTCACAAGCTAGGGTAACAACACAACACGCGAATTATTCTAAAAACGATGGAGGCCTTTTATGACTTGTTCTGATTTTACGGTGATGGTGGTCGAAGACGATCCTGGCATGCAGAAAATCTACGATAAATCCCTGTCAGCGGAGGGGTACAAGGTCATTTTGGCCGAAAGCGGGGCCCGCGCCCTGGCGGAGCTGGCGGAAAACAAGGTGGACTTGCTCATTACCGACTTGAAGATGAAAACCATGAGCGCGTTGGAAATGCTGCCGGTCCTCAAGCAGGATTACCCGAAAATACCGGTGATCGTGGTTTCCGGACGGTATGAAGGGTTGATGGAGGATTTCCACAAAAAAGGCTTCACCAACGTGGAGATGTTTTACCAGAAGCCCCTCAACATGATCGTTCTCAAACAGAAGATCCGCCAAATCTTGAAAATTGGGATCGAGGGGGAAAAAGCGGTGAATCGGCCTGCCTAAGCGGTGACTTTACCTTCACGACATGTAAATAATTTTTTTACCGCAGACAACGGTCGACGTGCTTCGCACGTGCCGATAACGGCTTATTGTTTAAGGCTTTCTCAAACTTATCGGCGTCCATGCCACTTCACTAATGAAAGGCTTTCAAGTAAAAGTGGTATTGCCCCGCAATCCATTAACTCCTTTATGGAGATGCGGGGCATCGGATTTAATCGGCGGTTCAAAGTCTTTTTGCTTTTGTTGGTTGTAAGGGAATGCTTACCCCCTAGGCTCCTGACTATCAAAACGACACCGTGAAACTATCATATTGTTTCCTTCATTCAAGCCTGAATCTCGAAGCGATTAAAAACATCGCAATCCCCTTTCCTGGAATCGGCGCATTTCTTGCACTTATCCCTTCCCGAGGCATCCAACCCGGCGTAAAAGTTTTTCGGATTCAGGATGGCCCCAAGGGGAGAAAGCTTCATGCCGATCACGAAGAGTATGGAACGCATTGTTTTTCAGGCGTCAAGAAAGAGTCACCTTGCGACCCTGGGGATTTTTAAAAACCTGCCGTCGGACGCGCTGGCGGAAATCGAAAACTTTATGATCGAAAAAAACTATGAGAAACAGGAAACCCTGTTCATGGAAGACGATCCGGCCGAATCCCTCTGGTTTGTTGAAAAGGGTCTTGTGAAGGAAATTTACTATTCGCCCGACGGGGATGATCAAATCGTTTCCATCGTCGGCGCCCAGGGGATGCTCGGGACATCCTGTTTCGAGAGCGTAACCTACGGATTTCACGCGGTCGCGGAAACCGTGGCCACCGTAGTGGCCATGCCCATCCGAAGATTCCAGGAGACGATGGAGAAATACCCCCCCCTCGCCAAGGCCGTTCTCTATCAAATTTCCTCTCTTTTGCGCAAAGCCAAGAATCAACACGCCTTGTCCCAGGATCCCGTGGAGAAACGCCTTCTCCATGTCCTGCTGGAGTTGGCCCTGGAATTCGACGGAACCATTCCCCTGATCCGGAAGGAAGTCGCCGCCATGGCGGGGACCACGACGGAAACCTGCATCCGCGTTTTAGGGCGCCTGGAAGCGGATGGGCTCATCGCCAGTACGCGGGGCCGGTTGACCGTCATAAACGCGGCTTCCTTGAGAGAACGGATGGAAGCGCTTTGATCCCCCCCAACCAAACAGCCCCCATTGCGGTCCAAGTATCCGAATATCCCCAGCGCAAGGAAATCACTCTCGTGACGGTACAGGGCTATATCGACACCACGACGGCTCCCGAATTCGAGAAGTATTTTCTTTCGGCGCTGAACAGTAAAAAATTCAAACTGATCGTCGACCTGAAGGACGTGAATTACATCAGCAGCGCGGGTTGGGGCATTTTCGTCAGCGAACTCAAGCGGATCCGCCAGGGAAATGGGGATCTGGTTCTTTCGGGGATGAACCCTGAGGTCGCCGAAATTTTCAAGCTTCTGGAATTCAATACCTTTTTGAAGTCCTTTTCCAACGTCGAGGACGCGGTCAACCGGTGTTTCGGCCAACAACCGGCCGACCCCAAAAAAGACAAACCGGCCGGCCGGAACTCCAAGGAGATCAAATGATTACCGTGCGAAAATCGGAGGAACGCCGCCATATCGCCGTGGAGAACCAGAAAACCTGGATGACCTTCGACCGGGAAAACAAGGCCGATCCCCTGCACGATGGGTTCGGCGCGCTCAAGATATTCAACGAGGAAATCCTCAGTCCGGGACGGGCCTTCGTGCTCCACACCCGCAAGGATATGGTGGTCGTGACCTACGTCAACGAGGGCGTCATGATTTTCAACCGGCCCGGGCTTGGGAAATCCGGCGTCATGGAAACCGGGGATTTCGACCATATCAACTCCCCTTCCGGCGTCAAGCAGTACTCCCTCAACGCCTCGCATACCGACGAGGCGCACCTGTTCCAGAGCGGATTCACCCCCGGCACGGGCGTCCTGGAGCCAGGGGACGGGAAAAAGCACTTCACCCTCGCCGACCGCAAGGGGGTCCTCAAACTTATCGCCTCCCCCGACGGGAAGGAAAATTCCCTCAAAATTCTCCAGGACGTCCAGATGTATTCCACGCTCATCCACAAAGGAAACCACATGATTCACGAACTAAAATCCGGCCGGCAGGCTTGGCTGCATGTGGTCAAGGGCCGAATCGAACTGAACGACCTGGTCCTGCAGGCGGGGGATGGGGCGGGATTTCAGGACGAGTTGGCCGTCTCTTTCACCGCACTGGAACCAACCGAAATTCTTCTCTTCGACCTCAGCGGGCAGGTTCCCGATCCATTGGAACCGGTCCTTGCGGGCGAGTCCCAAATGAAAGTTTCGGCGGATGCGCCGTCTTTAGTCGCGGAGGGCGGTTTTGGAAAAAACAAAAGTTAATGTTTTAATCGCGGAAAACAGCCAGGAAGGGTCCCTCTTCTGGGAACGGATGATCGCGGACATCCGCGATTTGGATGTCACCTTCATCCATATCGAAAAACTTTCCGATGTCCTGAAATACCTCAAGCATGAAACCCCGGATATCATTCTCCTCGATTTGTCCCAGCCCAAGGGCGGGGGCCTGGAAGTTTTCCTGCTGGTCTACAACATCACCCCGGTCATCCCCATCATTGTCGTGACGGGGACCGTCAACCAAAAGCTGGCCCTCCAAACCGCCCTCGAAGGGGCCCAGGATTCGCTGATCAAAAGCGACCTTAACGGCTACCTGTTGAGCCGCTCTATGCGATATGCCATCGGACGCCAAAAGCACCTCAAACAAGAGAGGGCCATTTCGGTCATCGACGAACTGACGGGTCTTTACAACCGCCGGGGTTTCCTGGTTCACGCCGAGGAGCAAATCAAAAACTCCGACCGGTTGGGCAAATCCCTTCTGCTGATCTTCGCGGACATGGACGGCCTGAAAACCATCAACGATACCCTGGGACACCATACGGGGGATTTGGCGCTCATGGAGACGGCCCATGTGCTTCGGGAAGCCTTCCGGGAGACTGATATTTTGGGACGCCTGGGCGGGGATGAGTTTGTCGCGCTCTTGTCCTGCGGGGCCGATGTCAGCGAGGATTCCTTGAGGAAGCGGTTCCAAAGCACGATGGATTCCCACAATTCCTTCACGGAGAGAAGCTTTATCCTTTCCGCCAGCATTGGCATCGCGGTTTACGATCCTCAAACACCCGCATCCGCGGAGACATTATTGTCGAAGGCCGACGCGGCCATGTATCTGCAAAAAAACCAGAGGAAAGACTCCGGCCTCCTGAAGATCGTCACCGGAATGCAGGACCCGGTCCGTTCGGTCCTCACCGAATCCCTGGCCGAAACCCGCAACGAGGCGATCGTCAAGCTCATGATCCCCATCCTGCGCAAATGCGGCGTGGACGCGGGGCTCTCGCTTCAGCTTTCGTCCTGGGTCTCCAAGGGCAGCCGCGAGTTGAAGGTGAGCCTGTTGGAAATGATCGGGGAAATCGGGGGCATTTCGGGGGGCCCGGCCCTGCGGATGGCGCTGTTCGACGATTCGGAGGAGATCGCCTCCTTGGCGGCCCGGGTCATCGGAAAAATCCATTACACCGCGGGACTTCCGGTTTTGTTGAAGGTTTCAAAAATTTGGCAGACCCGTTTTCCCGAGAAAGACGAATTCTTGAAGGCCGCCTGCCTGGCCATGGGCCAGCTCTCCCAATCGGAGGGTATTCCCTTTTTGCAGGATATCGCCGGCAACCGGTCCCACGTTGGGCCGCGAAATTATTCCCTGGCCTTAAGGTGGGAAGCGATCCAGGCGCTGGCCCTGATCAATCCGGCCGAGGCCCTTTCGTTTTCGGAAAACCTGGAAGGGGAAAACAATTCCCGATGGCGTGGAAACCTCAAAAAAATGGTTCAAGATTTGCAAAAGGCTGATCCGGCCATGGCTTTAACCGCCGTCACTCCACCGGGGCAAAACCTCGGAAACGATGTCCCTCGCCGCGCGTCGGAGGATTTTCCGAATCGAATGAAGGAAGAACTTCGGGTGAGCTTACCCTTAAAAAAAGAAAAGGCGGTCTCCCATGATGGATGATTTGCAGGGAAGCAACGTTCTCGTCGTGGACGATATGCCCGAAAACCTAAAACTTTTGTCGAAAGTCTTGATCAGCGACCAACTCGAGCCCAAGCCCTTCCAGAACGGCCAACTGGCCCTGGAATCGGCCTTGAACGATCCGCCGGATCTCGCCCTTTTGGACATCAATATGCCCGGGATGTCCGGCCTCGATCTTTGCCTGCGGTTCAAGGAACACGAACAGTTGAAAAAAATTCCAGTCATTTTTATCAGCGGGCTCCATGACACGGAAGACAAGCTTCAGGCCTTCCGGTCCGGAGGGGTTGACTTTATCACCAAGCCTTTTCAAAAGGAGGAAGTTCTCGCGCGAGTCCGGACGCATTTGCGCTTGGGCCGGCTGCAGGAGAGGCTGGAAGCGCATACCCGGGACCTGGAACAGCGGGTGGCCGATCAGGTCAAGACGGTCACAGCCTCGCAAATGGCGACCATTTACGCGCTCGCCAAGCTCGCCGAGGTTCGGGACGACGACACGGGAAGGCACATCGAGCGGGTTCAAACTTTCGCCAAAATGTTGGCCGAGCAATTGAAAACGATGGGATTGCATACGGAGAGGATCACGGACGTTTTTATCGACACCCTCTTCAAGACGGCTTCCCTCCACGACATCGGAAAGGTCGGAATTCCGGACGCCATCCTGCTCAAGCCCGGAAAGCTGACCGCGGAGGAATTCACGGTCATGAAAACCCATAGCGCGTTCGGCGCCAACACGCTCAATGCGGTGCTCATCCGGCATCCGGACAACCGGTTCCTCAGAATGGGCGTGGATGTGGCAAGGTCCCATCACGAGAAGTGGGACGGTAGCGGCTACCCCGATGGACTATCCGGTGTGGCCATCCCCCTATCAGGCCGCATCACGGCCGTCGCGGATTTCTATGACGCGCTCAGGTCCAAGCGTTGTTACCACCTGCCGTTCACCCACGAGAATACCCGGCAAATGATCCAGGAAGGCCGGGGGAAGCATTTCGATCCCGATCTGGTGGATGCCTTCATGGTCCTGGAAAACCAATTTGAAAGGGTTCGGCATGAGATGGATGTCTAGATCTTGCTGACGAAAACAAAGTTCTTAAAAACCAACCCCCGCGAAATGAGGCAGTACATCAGTTTAGGTGTCATTTCGAGGAATAGCCGCCGTATAGGCGGCTGCTTATGACGTGGCAATCTCAGTTTAAATATGTCTTCAAAAAAGCCAACGCGAACAGCGAACTGGGATCGCCACGTCGCCAACCGCCCCGATTGGGGCGGCTCCTCGCGATGAGAGCCTGAACCAAAGCAATAATGTCCAAACTGCGACACAATCCAAAATGATTCCAGTTCGAACCCGGGCTGATAATCCTGCTACACTAAAACTCCTATGACCACCCGCCCCATCATGTCTTGGATCCTTCCCCTCTTGTTTCTTCTTTTCGCCCCCTCCGCCTTCGCCGAACCAATCGTTCCCCCTCCCGACTCGGCCCCGCCGGTCCGGGACTATTACCCCGTCATTTCCTTCCTGTATGGCACCGACCGGGAGCTCAATAAACATAATTACTCGTCCAATAGCGCCCCCGACCTGGCCTACGGGCAGGCGCAAATGACCCTTCATCTCCATTATCTGCGCCGAGGGGACCGATCCTGCGAATGGTGGCATTTGAGGAATCCCAAGGAAAACTCCATCGGTCTGACGGCTCCCCAACCCATGGACCCTTCCGCCTTCGCCCTTTCCCTCAGCCAGAACGCCAAAGACGGGACCTTCATCTATATCCACGGCTTTTCCACGACCTTCGAGAAGAGCGCCAAGGAAACCGCCCAAATCGCCTATGATTTGCAGCTTCCCGGCACGCCGATTCTCTATAGCTGGCCTTCCCGGGGCGCGGTTTCCTTCGGCAATTACGATTTGGACCAAAAAACCGTCAACCGTCCCGAGTCCATTGGGCACCTGACCGCCTTCATCCAAAGGGTTTTGGAAAATTCAGCGGAAGGGCAGGTTCACCTGGTGGGATTCAGCATGGGGACCTATCTCTTGACCCGCGCCCTGATGGAAATGGTGGACCAGGGGCGGGACCTTTCCAAAATTGGGGCGGTCATCCTGATTTCCCCCGACATTGACGCCCGGGATTTCAAAAATCTCTATTACCCCAAGCTGAAGAAGGCCCTGGCCGGTCGGTTGGTCCTTTATGTTTCGGGCCGGGACCAGGCGCTCAAGCTTTCGGAGACGTTTCACGGCCACAAACCCCGCCTGGGCCAGGGCGGCCAGAAGGTCACCACGCTGGAAGGCGTCACCACGATCGACGCGACCCAAACTTCCCTGGATTGCGGCATTTGCCACGGATTGTCCCAGATCAACGGGGTGATTAACGACATGTTCCTGTCCCTCCACCAGGGTTTGCCGGTCGACAAAAGATTGTTGGACCCCTACTCGAAAGAGGGAAAGAAATACTACGTTCTTTTTGACGCCTTCCATGAGATCGTCCACATCGAGGATCGCAATTTCGCCATCGCGGGACAGTTAGGCACCTACCTTGACACCATCAAGCTGATCTGGCTTCCCGATCAGGCCCTGGAAATTGCCGCCGGGACCGACCGGGGTTATTTTCCAGAGGAATTGGAGTTTCGCTGGAATTTGGAGACCAAGAACTTCCGCCCCTACCTGAACTTCGGAATCGATTATTTCGACCAGAGCAGCGGGGAGACGGCATGGGCGGCGAACGAGGGCCTAGGTGTGGAATATGCCTTCGATTCGGGCCCGGGCTTGAGCCTGGAATGGGATTGGATCTCGGAGATAAGCCGTTCGGCGCAAGTGCCGGGAGGCTCGGCCCTGGACGGACTCTTGAAAAATGTTAACTGTCCCTGGAGCGGCTTCCACATCCAGTTCATCCAATATTTCGATTTCAATAAGTTATTGGAATAGGCCTCATTAAAAATTTCTCTCTCCCCTTGAGGGAAAGGGAAAGGGTGAGGGGGCTTTACTTGTGACCCCCCCCTCATCCCAACCTTCTCCCTCAGGGGGAGAAGGGGTAAGACGAAACAGCTATAACCCTCTCCCCTTGAGGGAGAGGGTAAGGGTGAGGGGTAATCGTGGACGAAGGTTTAAAAAAATTTGCAAGAACCTTACGGCATCAACAAACTGACGCCGAAAAAAAGATGTGGCGCTATCTTCGGTCCAGGGAATTCCAGGGGGTCAAGTTTAGGCGTCAGGTACCGTTGGGTTCTTATATCGCCGATTTTTGTTCACATCAAGCGATGTTGGTCATTGAATTGGATGGAAGTCAACACGGTTTGGTTCAGGGGAAAGATGCCAAAAGAACAGAATATCTCAAGAAAGCAGGCTATCAAGTTCTTCGTTTTTGGGACAATGAGGTTTTGAATAACACTGAAGCCGTATTAGAAAAGATTCACCAACACCTGAAAGACACCCCTCATGCCGACCTTCGATAAACCTTTTAATGGGGTCGGTATCGTACCGATTTCAATATTGATTTATTGAAAATCGGCACATCCCAACCTTCTCCCTCAAGGGGAGAAGGAGTGAAGCAAAAAAGCCCTCCAAAAACCGAGTTAATCATATTGTCGAGAGATAGGAAGAAGCACACCACCCCTCTCCCCTTGAGGGAGAGGGCACCCTTATTCCCCTATCTATTCTGGCTTTGCCCGAAATTGGAAATAAGGGTAGTCCAGTTCTCATTGGCTTTTCCGGGCTTACGCCTGGAAAGAATAAAAGAGGAACAGGACAGGGTGAGAGGTGCCTTGGGTTTAGATTCCCTTAGTCTTTCACCTTGTCCAACAGCCTATAGGCCTTGAGCTTGCGGTAAAGCGTGGCCACGCCCAGACCCATCAGGTCGGCGGCTTTTCTCCGGTTGCCGTCCGTTTTTTCCAGGGCGTTCAGGATGCAATCCTTCTCCACGTCCTTCATGGCGCGGGGCACTCCCTGGTCGGTGATTACGGGCGCCACCAGCAGCACCTGGGGGGGGAGGTCGCCCACGTCCACCCGGTTGGTTTTCGCGACCGCCACCGCGCGTTCCATGGCGTTCGCCAGTTCCCGCACGTTGCCGGGCCAACTGTACTCGAGCAGCTGGTCCGCCGCCGGGGCGGTCAGTCCGTCCACGGGCCGTTTCATCTGCACCGCGGCTTCCGCCAGAAGAAGGCGGGCAAGGGGAAGGATGTCTTCCCGGCGACGACGCAGGGGAGGTACGGCCAGCTCGACCACGTTCAGCCGGTAATACAGGTCGCCCCGGAATCTTTTTTCCGACACTTCCACCGACAGGTCCTTGTTGGTGGCGCTCAAAAGGCGCACATTGACCCGTCGGTTCTTGTTTTCCCCTACCCGGCGCACTTCCCTCTCCTGGATGGCCCGAAGGAGCTTCACCTGCATGGGAAGCGAGATCTCGCCCACCTCGTCCAAAAAGAGCGTGCCGCCGTTGGCGGCCTCAAAAAGCCCCGGCCGGTCCGACGTGGCGCCGGTGAAGGCACCGCGCGCGTGGCCGAACAGTTCGCTCTCCAACAATGTCTCCGTGATGGCCCCGCAATTAATGGCAATGAAGGGGCCCTGCGCGTGTGCCGAGTTGTCATGGACGAAACGGGCCACGCGTTCCTTGCCCGTGCCGCTCTCGCCCGTGATCAAAACCGTGGAATCGATGGCGGCGATGGTTTTCGCCAGGTCCATGAGCTTTCGCATCTCCGAGCTTCGCGCCAGGAGTTCAGCCGGGTCCTCTTCGATCTTGGCGATGACCGACAGCTTCCTCGTTTTTTCTCGCAATTCGTTTTCCGTCCGTTTCAGCGTGGTGGTGACATCCCGCAGGGCATCGTCGATTCCCATGCGCTTGAAAACCGCCAATTCTCCGCCCGCCACGTCGCCCCAGTCCTTCTCCGACTTGATCGTCACATGGCAGACCGTATCGCCCTTGCCCACGCACTTGTCTTCCAGAGCGTACATTTCCTCGTTGGAGACGTAACTCATGTAGCCGCTGATAAGGCCGCAAAGGTTCCAGCACACGGGGGATTCGGAACGGCCCATGTGGAGGAGATGCTGTTCGGCCTCGTAGGAAACTCGCCAGGTCCCGCCTTCCGGTCCGAATGCGAGGGGCTGGTTGGGTTCCTGCATGAAAAGCCCCTGGAGGGCGTAGATCTTGGCCCCGGCCTTTTGCCAATCCTCCTCGGTGTCCCACTTGAACTTGTTCTTCAGGGTCTCGGCCAGGCGCCAGCCGTGGATATAGCCGTAACGGCTGAGGATGCCCCGGGCCGTCCTTTCCCCATAGGTATCGATCAGTTCCTTTCGGAGAAGGCCCTGGGAAACGGCGTCGAAAATCAAAGCGCGTTGGCCGGCGAAACGGATCTTTCCCCCGGCTGGGTCTAATTCCAATAGTTCTTTGAGGTCGAGGTCATCGACGCGCATAGCGGCTCCTTAGGGGACTTCAATCCCCGGGTGTTTCGATTTTGGGATGAAACTTGGGCCTAGTGGGTTGAACCAAAGGAAGGGAGGAAAAAACTTGGTTCGGATTCTGTCGAGACATTCTCCGGGGCCGGTTGCAGGACGACGAATAGGCCGTCCAATCGATTTGATTCTACTCTTATTAAATACATTAAACCGGAAAATACAGAAATTCTTTGTTAATTCTACTGATTCGCGAAAACCTATCGATTTGATCGTCATTTCCCCGTTTGAGTAAAAACATGCAAAAACCATTTTTCTATCGTTATGAAAATCGAAAGACCGTTTTGATCGGATTCACACTTCGTCATATGCCGGATTATTCAAGTTCTGACCGGCCCGCTTCTTGCTTTAACCCTTCTCCTGTTCCATTTTTTTAAAAGGGGCAATATGAAACGAATAACCGCTTTAACTTTGGTTTTGGCCTTGTCCGCCGGGTTCGCCGCATACGCGAAAAATGATCGAAGCGGGGAAATGGGGAATGACGTCAATCAAGGAAATAAACCTTCCTCTTCCATGGCAATCTCACGGCCAGCGCCTGCGGGACGCTCCATTCCAGCGGCCCAAGCCCGGCAGCCCGCGCAGGCCCGTCAGCCCGTGCGGATCCAGATGAATCATTCGAGCGCCGGGACGGGTTATCACCCGGCCTACCAGCCTTCCTACGGCCAGGTCCAAAGGACCCAGCCCATCCAACGCAACGTTCAAAAAGCCGCGCCCCAAGCCCAACCCGCCCGTCCGGTCAACGCCTTTCCGGCGCAGGAACATCCCCAACAAAATACGGCCCGCGCCCCCGCGGCAAGGGTAGCGGCCGCGGTTCATCATCACGCCTACACGCCAGGGTACGTGCGCAAGAAACTCACGAGTATCGGCGTGAAAACCGAGCCTAAATACATCACGGACCGCTCGGAAATGGTTTCCTCGGACCGGGCCCATTCCCTGATCGGCATGCCTTCCACTGGACCCAAGGGCGAGTCTTTCAAGGCGAACCAGGTATCCCCACGGCAATTCAACGGGAGCGTAGTGCGGACCCAAATGTCGGCCGTGAACCGGCCCGAATATATGAAGCGCATCGACCGGGAAAACGAAACCGAAACCCAAAGGGGACGTTACTACTGGCACACGGACGGCGGGTATTCCTATTCCCACTATATCGACAACTCGGGATACCACTGGTACGGCTGGTACGCGGGCAACCAATTCTTTTGGACCCGCAATTACGAAGGCCGTTGGTGGTGGTACGACAGCGGTTTTAACCGCTGGTGCTTCTACAACGACGACTATTGGTGGTGGCAGGACCCCTACCACGTGGGTGAGCTTTATGTTTACAACAACGACAACTATATCCCCGCCAATTCGGCGGACGATCCGGTGGTGGTGGCCGGGCAGGAACAGTCCAACGACGCGGTCTATAACAGCCCGGATGGCAAACGGATGGTCAAAGTCGTGCAGGGCGACGGGGACGCGTTTTTATACGATACGGCGGACCCCTCGGCCTTCGATCCGATCTACCTGGCTTCGGGCGTTCAAACCATCATGTACTCGGACGCGAATAACGGCCGGCCCCTGGAAATCATCCTGAAACTCAACGACGGGTCCTACGACCTGTTTGACGCCCAGGGCCATCCCTACAACGCCGCCACCTCCGAGTTTGACTAAGCTTTTTGGGATTAAGGGGCCTTCGGGCCCCTATTTTTTTGGACCAACAGGAGAAACCCATGAACGGAAATACGCGCATGTCTAGGCTTGTAACTATTCCCTCTCCCCTTGAGGGAGAGGGTCAGGGTGAGGGGTGCTTTACGAGAGGCATCTTAATGAAAATACTCATGGGCGTGATGTTCGTGTGGGGACTGGCGGGTTCAGCGGTTTGGGCCCAGGCGGACCTCATGCCGGATCAACAATGGATCGAACAGATTGACGGAAGTTTCGCCCTTCCTTCCATTTCGACCATCGAGATTTCAAATCCTGGGTATGGCGGGGACATCAACGTCGGCTACCGTTTCGACCATACCTGGGCCCTCTTCTTCGGGATCGGATACTACCAATACAACCTTCAACCCTCCCCCAACGCGGCCAGCGCCCAGTTGAATTACATTCCGTTGACCCTATTCCTTCGGATGGTCTTGTTGGAAGGCCCCTTCCATCCCTTTATCTTTGCCGGCGGGGGAGCCGTCATCAACACCTACGCCCAAACCTTTCCCGCGGGCAGTCCGATTCAATCCTCCAACCATTCGGAGATCGACGGCTATTTGGGACCCGGGGTGGGGGTTCTTTATAAGTTCTCAAGCGATATGGCGGCCTTCGTGCAGACAAGGATCGACTTGAATTTCACGTCCTTCAACGGGCTGGGGATCCCCATGGCGAACCCGTCGATCTTCATCCCCATCCAGGCGGGCATCAGCTTTTTCGTGCTTTAAACCCCGCCCGAGGTTTGACATTGGAAGGTTCGGAAAAAAAGGCGCGCAGGGTGCGCCGCAAAAACAGCCCCAGGATCAAAAGCCCCACAACCACGAGAGCGATATTCAGCACAATGGGGCCCAACCCATGCTTGAAAACTTCCAAATTTTGCCTGAAATAAAAGCCCGCCATCGTGTAGGTGGAGACATATGCCAGGGACCCGGCCAGGTTGTAGATGAGGAATGAAGTCCGGGGGGTTTTCCAAATGCCGGCCAACAGGCCGGTCACGGGATGCAGGAAGCCGACAAAACGCGCGAAAAAAACGGCCTTCGCACCGTACTGCCTGAAAAACAGCTCCATTTTCGAGAATCGTTTGGGTGTGATCATCAGCCAACGGTTATTTTCCAAAAGAGGGCGGCCGTATTTCGCGCCCAACGCATAAGCGATATTCGCCCCCATGAAACAGGCCACGGTTCCTGAAACAATCACGAACCAGGGCGAGAGGATGCCCTTTTCCGAGAGAAACCCGGCGGTCAACAGCGTCGTGTCGCCGGGAATGGGAAGGCATATATTGTTTAAGAAGACCACCAGAAAGACGACCCCATATCCCTGATGGGCAATGAGGGCCTGAAGCCATTGGATCAAGGGGCCGGACTCGCTTTCAAGGCTTATAAAGCTTCGAGGGTTACTAAACATTCACGAAACGTAAATCTATTTTTTAACCGCAGATAACGACCAACGTGCTTCGCACGAGCCGATAACGGCTTAGAGCTTTAGGCTTCCTCAAACTTATCGGCGTCCATCGGACTTGATCGGCGGTTCCATGTCTATTTTGCTTTTACTTGTTGTAAGGAACACTTACCACTTCGAGCGGATAAATCAGGCTTTCCGCGCCCGCATGATTCCCAGCACAAACATAACCAGGGCGACCACCAAGACGACATGGACTAACCCGCCCAAAGTGTAGGAGCTTACAACGCCTAAAAGCCAGAGCATCAGCAAGAGAAACGCGGCTGTGTAGAACATAAGATTCCTTTGAATGAATAAATGGAGACGGACGTTTACGTTTCGGCTTGCTGTGAACCAGCATTTGAAGCAGGGCCCCCTGAAAGGGGGCCCTTTCATTCATTGTTTATTTTCCCTGGCTGGAACCGGTTCTTTCCCTGATCGTCACCAGGACCGAGACCTTATTAAATTCCGGCTTTTTCTTTAACCCGGTGTTGCCGATGTTGAATTCCAAAACACGAATTTCGACGTCAAAGCCGTCGTAACGAACCGCCCTGAACGCGCCACGATCGGTTGGAGTTCCAGGCCCCGGCTTTAACACGCGCGGTGAGAAATTATCGTCGGTGCGAAAATCCATCGCGGCCAGTTCCCGAAGGGAGGGCACGTCCCTCAGTTCATTCGTCGGCACCGGGCTCAGGCCCGCCTCATCTGTCGAGAAGGAGAACATATAACCCGTGACGCCCTGGTCCGCCATCTCCGTATTCACCTGCAAGAAGAGGCCGTCCCAGACCTTGGAATAAAACCGGGTGCTGTCCCCCGACTGAAGGGCGGGCAGGCTATCCGATTTTTCGCCGTCGAATACAAGGTAGAACGAGGCGGTTCTCAAATGGTCCTTGGGTGAGTTCTGGCCCAGTTTGCTGATGGCCCTCCGGTCGTCATCCGCCCTGCACAAACCCACGCTCCCCGCTAACAGCATCGCCATCCCTAAACATCTCAAGACCTTCGATTTCATGTCCTGCTCCTTTTCATTTTAAAACTGGAAATTTCCGCAGTGAAAACTTCAGGTTGTGGAAACGCTGAAATGATTTTCCAATCTCAATATCGGTCGATGGTTCCCGAACATCAATGCCAATGGGGCGGAACAAGCAAAAACATTTAATCTATTTCTCTGCTATCAAACAGGGATTCCTTCCGATCATTTTGATCGCGGAAAGTTGCAAAGGCATAGCGGTCAACGGCCAATCCGCGAAATCATCCTTCTTGTTCGCAAATTCGAACGGCGCGAAAACCTTGCCGATTCCCCTTCGGGCACGTTCCTTGCTTTTCAATAGGTTGGTCTTCAAAGCGCTTGTTTTTAAAAGGGACAAAATGAAACCGACCAGCAGAAACAATCTTCAAAAAGGGGAAACTTCGGCAAATTTCCTCCTGTTGGGAGTTTTAATTATCCTGGCGGCGGTGTTCGCGTTTAATTATTTCCAGGACCGGAACAACGTCATCACGATCCACTTACCCCGGGTGGAATCGCATTGACCGGGGGAAACAGATTAAATTCTTCCCAGAAAGTGTAAAAAAATGACCGCTTTTATCGTCATATTTTGCATCGCCGTTCTCGTCACGGATCTTTGGACCCTTTTGCGCATTTACGTCAGCGTCGATACGGCCATGGACAAATTTCTGTTCGGTCTTTTAGTGATCCTGTTGCCTTTCATCGGAATCCTGCTTTGGCGCGTGGCGGGGCCCAAGAGTTCATTCCAAAAACATGTTCAAATCCCTCAAGGAGAAAGTCTATGAAAACAATGGCACTTTTAGCTTTTATGGTCGGTTCGTTGGGAACGGCCTCTTTGGCCTGGTCCCAAGCCGTCGCGACCCCGGGGGTCGTTTACAACCCCCCGAGCCTGGACATCACGAAAGCGCAAATAAAGACCCGGATCCAGGCCCAAACCGCCAAAGCCAACGCGGATTCGAAAGTAGGCAAATTGACGACAGAACAAACCAGCGACCTGCTCGTTTCTTTGCAAGCCATCAAGGATCAGGTCAAGGCTGACTATGCCGAGAACGGGAAAAAAGAATTAACCGAAGACCAGAAAGTCTCCCTTAGCGCCATGTTGGACCAAACCGGAAGCGCTATTCATGTCAAAAGCGGACCGAAAGACTTTAAAAACTAATAACAAATCAAGCGTTCAAAATAGGGTGAGCCCTGATTTCGTCTGGGTAATAAAAAACGAATCAGTTGATATAGAAAAACCCAGGTCCATACGGACCCGGGTTCAATTTTTGGTAGCCCAAATCAAGCGGAATCAGACCCCTTAACCACCGTTAATAGGGGAAATCTCCCTTATGTTATCCCCTCGAATAACCGGGAAACTCCCGTTTCCCAAAGCCTTTCCACGGGGTTCGATTCCCCGTGGAGCCCCCAATAAATAAAAAAACCCGGATTCATTTTCATGAACCCGGGTTAAGTGTTTGGTAGCCACCCCGGGGAAACACCGTTTACAGGGAAAGTACCCCTGTATACCCCGGCAAACAACCTGAAAACTTCCGTTTTCAGACTTTCCCGCCCGTGGGGTTAAATAGAAAAACCCAGGTTCTTGCGAACCTGGGTTCACTTGGTAGCCCCACGGGGAATCGAACCCCGATTTAATGGCTGAGAACCATCCGTCCTAACCGTTAGACGATGGGGCCGTACCTGAACGAGGCCAGAATTCTAGGAAAACCACCCGTAATTTACAACTTTTAAAAAGAGTCCAAACCGCCTTGTTTAAGGAAGCGCGGCGAACACGCTCTTCACCGTCACGACCTTGCCAAATCCCTCCAGCTCCTTCTGCAAACCATCGGGCCCGCAAACCACCAATATCCAATTTTTCTGATCCAGGATGTCCTTCATGGACTGAGCGGCCTGGGAAACAGTGACTGCCTTTATGCGGTCCCGGAAAGTGGCCAGGTAATCCTCGGGGTAAGCGTTGAAAGCCAACGACCCTTCGTAGGTCGCCAGGTTAAAGGAAGATTCAAAGTTGTACGCGTAAACCTCGATCATCCCTTTCCGCGCCGATTCCATCTCGGCTTCGGTGGGGCCTTCCTTGGAGTATTGGGCCAATTGCTCAAACATAACGGTCAGGTATTCCTTGACCGAATCGGGCCTGGTTCCTCCCACCACCTGGAAGGGACCCCGAATGTTATAGGGCAGAAAATAACTATCCACGAAGTAGGCCAGGCCCCGGTTGGAGCGGATTTCCCTCATCAGGCGCGAGGTAAACCCCGACCCCCCCAGGACATAATTGGCCACCTGGAGAGGGACATCCCTCGGATCATGCCGTTTCAATCCCGGCAGACCGAAGCGGATGAAAACCTGGGTCACATCCTTGGGGAAGAAATAAATCGTGGGTCCCAAAGGTTCGGCGTCCTGATAGGCCGGGGTCTTTGACTGGCCTTTCCATCCCTTGAACAGGCCCTCCAGACTGGCCAAAACCGCAGCCTCATCGAATTTTCCCGTGATCACCAGGAGGGAGCCCCGCGGCCCAAAATGGGCACTGTAAAAATTCCGCACATCTTTTACGCTGAGCTTTTTCATGCTCGAGGGACTTCCCCACCGGCCATAGGGAGAACGGCCGAAAAGGCTCTTGGTGAAAAGTACCCGGGTGATGGAATCAGGGGTATCTTCAACCCTTTTTAATTCATCAGCCTGATCCAATTGATCGGTTGCAAGGCGTTTGTCGTCAAAACCAGGATGCCGAACGAGGTCGGCGAAATACCCCAGGGCCGACGGCAGGTCCTCGGCGAGGCAGCTGAAGGTGGCGTTAAAATCTTCCGCTTCGCTGGCACACCCCATGGAAATGGCCTTGTTCTCCAGTGCCTTGTCAAAGGCCTCGGGCTTCAGCCGGCCCGCTCCGCCGTTTCGAAGGGCAGCCGCCGTCAAGGCCGCCAAACCCTCTTTGCCCGAGGGGTCCGAGACGTTGCCACCGGGCAACCGCAAGGAACCCGAAACCAGGGGCAAGCGGTCGTCGTGCAGGAACAGAACCCTCAAACCGCAGGAGAGGGTCTTGAACTGAAAAGCCGGAACCGCGATCTCCAGCGGGGATTCAGGCGGAAACTGAGGCGGGTTGGCCCAAGCCGCAGTTCCTAAAAGAGCAAGGACTGCACATTGAGAAGCGATCTTGATGATATTGAAGGACGAAGAGGTTGTTTTCATGGCTTGGCCCTTTCCAAGTAAGCGGTCGTTCGGTTGTTGGTCACCAAATAGGTTTTTGCGGCGGCCTGAATATCTTCAGAGGTAATGGACCGAACCATTTCAATGTATTTCGATAGGTACCGATAGTCCCCGTGAACGGCCTGGTTATAAGCCAGGTCAGTGGCCAGCCCCGAAGGGCTGGTCTTGCCCCACAAGAAAGAGGATTCGGTTGCCCGCTGGGCCCGGTCTAACTCCTCCTGGGTGACGCCCTTCTTTTGAATCGAGGCGATTTCGGCCTCTATGGCCGAGAGGACCTTGTCTTCATTTTGCCCGGGCACGGGGTTGAACTGCATCACCATCAAATCGGGAGAGCGGTCGCCGGGATAACCGGTGGAGGCACTGATGGAAGTGACCATCTTCCTCTCGAGCTCCAGATTCTTCACCAGCCGGGAGGTATTGCCGAAAGTCAGAATGTCGCAAAGCACATCCAGCGTCACCGAGTCTTTATGGGGAAAATTAGGGATATGCCAGCCCATCATCACCATGGGGTCGGCGTCAAAAGAAACCCTAACGGTTTTGGGGCCCTGCTGAGTGGGTTCCTGGGTCCAGGCCTGTTTCAGGGGAGGCACATCGGGGTTGGGCACCTGCCCGATGGTTTTCTCAAAGAGGGGCAATACCTCATCCGCCTTCACCCCGCCCACCACCGCCAGAACGCCCCTGTCGGGCCGGTAGGAGCTACGGTAAAACTGCACCGCGTCGGGGCGCATGAGCTTGTGGATGTCGCCCATCCAGCCGATTGCCGGGTCCTTGTAGGGACTGGCCGAAAAAGCCGTAGATTCGAGCGCTTCTTCCAGTTTGCCATCGGGGCTCGATTCGGTGCGCCAGCGCCTTTCCTGGGCCACCACGTCGCGTTCGGAATAAAACTCGCGGAAGACCGGATGGGTCAAGCGGTCCTGTTCGATGGTGGCGTAAAGGGCCACCTTGTTGGCCGGCAGGGTCACGGTGTAATTGGTGGCGTCCTGGCTGGTCCAGGCATTGAGGCTTTGTCCCCCGTTCTGGGTATAGATGGAATCCAGCTCGTCCTTCACCACCCACTGGCGGTCTTCCAACTGGAGTTTCTTCATTTCCGCGGCCAGTTCCTTCAAATGGTCCGCCGAAGGTTCCAGCTTGGCGTTTTCCTCGTTCATTTCTTCCGCGACCTTGTCCTGGGCCTCCAGGATAGGTTTTTCCTTCGAGTAATCCTTGGATCCAATGGTTTCGGTGCCCTTGAACATCATGTGTTCCAGCATGTGGGGCAGGCCTGTCTTTCCCTTGGGCGCGTCCTGGGCCCCCACCGGCTGCATATAGGAGAAGGAAACGACCGGGATTCCAGGTTGTTCCACGACCAGCACTTTGAGACCATTGCTAAGCGTTTTCTCGATGACCGGAAGGTTTAAATCGGCGGCGTTACCCCCTGAGGCGGACGCAAGACTTGAGACAGGCTTATCGCCCCCGAAAGCGGCAGTCGCAATCGTTATAAGTGAAAAGAAAAAAAGTGCGGAAATAGGAAACGAACGGGAGGGCTGGGCCATGAATTCCCCTTTAAATGGTTTGATGAGCGGGGAATTATAACCGAGGAAGGCTTAAGAATCCTACGGGGTAGGGGGGGACGAGATCTGTTCGGCTATCTCAGGCAGCAGTTTTTGGCGTTCCGATTCGATTTCCTCGGCAATTGAATAAATCAAATCCTCATACCATTTTTCCATACTGAAATCAGATCCGGAGCCACCAGAGTCTTTGATGAAATCAGCATCCATGGCAAGCTCCTTTGAATTTTCTTTCATCTTTCCCAAGTCCGAACCTTAATTCGATCAATGCACCACCGCCAGCTTGAGGGTCTGGCGGGCGATCCGATGGCCGTCCGCGTCGATGAGTTCCACAACGGCCAGATAAATTCCGCTTGCCGCTTTCAAGGCGGACCAAACCGCTTGGCTTTGCCCCGCCCCGCCCTCAACCGTGTCCACCCTTTCCCCTGTCAGATCGTAAAGTTGGACGTGAAGGGTCAATCCCCCCTGGCTGGCCACAAAGAGGGTGGACGCGCCCCGTCCCCTCAGGATATTGGGCCGGGCCGTCACAAGCCCAGAGGGCCCCCCCTGATCCATGACGGTCACTTCCTTGTTGATCGTTTGTTCCCCGCCCGTGCCGTCTAACCAATGAACGGAAAGCAGGTATCGGCCCGTAGTCACGACGGTGTTTGAACTATTGCGTCCATCCCATGAGAGGGTCACGGCTCCTCCCATGGTATCGGTAACCGTCAACACGGTGCCCGTCGGAAGGGTAGTGGAATAGGGGCTGAAGGTGTCGGCCGATAGGCTCACTCCCGCCATTTGAATGCTTACAGGGGCGTTAATGGAGGCGTAAAGGCGGCGAACTAATTCCCCGGCTTCGTTGAACACCTCCACCGTCACCTTCGAGAAGGTTCGGTTGACCAGCACCTGAAGCGTGGTGGTGGTGATGACTCCCAGGGTGTTGATGTTGGTCGCCTGAAGGTGGTAACTGCCGTTCGTGGCGGGTGTGCCCAAGTTCGTGGACCCATCCCATTGGCCCAGGAGCACCCCGTGGAAATAAACCTTAACGATGTCTCCTGCCGATTGGATGAGCGTGACGGGCGCTTCCATCGTCTGCACGGGCTGGGTCATCACAGTGACAGGGAAACTGTAGACCAGTTCCCCGGCCTCGTTGTAGACGCCCAGTTTGATCGTGTACTGACCCAGGACCAGGACGGTCGCGGCGGCCGAAAGGGGAGGAAGTCCGGGGGAGGTAAACACCGCGTGGTTTATCAGGGATTCCCCGTTCGGCAAAAAGTCATTTATCGCCGCCTCGTAGGTGAAGACATAGTTTCCCGCAGACAAAGCAGGCAGAGTCCAGGTGAGATTTGAGCCAGATTGGGATGCGTTGGTCCCGGCGGGGCTTTGTTGGAAATCCTTGAAGGTGACATCGGCGGGAAGGAGATCAGTGATGACCGACCCCGCTGAGATCGGCTCAGGCAATTGGAGGTTCAGCGTAAAAGCAACCAGATCCCCGGAAGTGGCGGTGCTTTTTGAGGCTTGTTTGGTCAGCAAATAGACGGGCGTGGGGCTGGGCGTTGGGGTCTGCGTCGGAGTCCAGGAGGGGGTAACCGTCCAGCTGGGGGTCCAGGTCACGGTCCAAGTCGAGGTGAAAGTGGGTGTCGTGGTCGGAGTGACCGTGCGAGTCCAAGTGCTGGTGATTGTGGGCGTAAAAGTCGGGGTAACCGTATAGGTGAAAGTAGGAGTAAAGGTATTTGTGGGTGTCACGGTCGGTGTGGCCGTATTCGTTATCGTAAAGGTGTTCGTTGGGGTCCAGGTCGACGTCTGGGTCGGGGTCACGGTCGGGGTATTCGTCGGAGTTGTAGTGAATGTGATGGTCGGGGTGTTGGTAGGTGTGGCTGTGGGGGTGTAGGTAAAGGTCATTGTGGGAGTATTTGTGGGAGTCGTCGTATTCGTGACCGTGGGGGTGGAAGTCTGAGTGAAGGTTGGGGTCTGGGTGTAGGTGAAAACAGGGGTATGGGTAGGCGTCAGGGTATTCGTGACAGTCGGGGTGTTGGTGGGTGTGCGTGTGTCGGTTGGAGTCGGGGTTTCCGTGGGAGTATTCGTGGGGGTTCGGGTATTCGTCTCGGTCGGGGTATTCGTGGGGGTAAAGGTGGGAGTAGGTGTGGACGTATCGGTGGGAGTTTGTGTGGGAGTCTTGGTACTAGTAACCGTCGGGGTATTGGTGGGGGTTTGGGTATTGGTTGGCGTAGGTGTATTGGTCGGCGTGAAGGTGGGCGTGGTGGTTGGTGTATTCGTCGGGGTATTGGTGGGGGTTTGGGTATTGGTTGGTGTAGGCGTATTGGTCGGTGTGAAGGTGGGCGTGGGGGTCGGTGTATTCGTCGGGGTATTGGTCGGAGTCGGGGTGGTAGTCGGAGTGAAACTAGGGGTGGGCGTGGGCGTGTTGGTGGGGGTGTTGGTTGGGGTGATGGTAGGGGTGGGTGTTCGGGTCGAAGTGGGCGAGGGTGAGAAGGTTCGGGTGGGGCTTGGCGTGCAGGTGTGACCCACTTGGTTAGTCACCGCGTTGGAGGTGAGGATGTTCGGAACGAGGTAACAGGTCAAAAAGTCGGTCAATGCGGCCTGGTTCACCACCGTTTCTGCGCAAGATCCATTGGCGAGGGGACTCACCGTCACAGCGAAGGAGAGGGTGCCGGAGGCACCTGGCTTCAAGTATCCGATATTCCAACCAACCAGGTTCCCTGTCACGAAGGTCTCAGGCATATAGGGCGTGCTGGATTGGGATTGGGAAACATATCCAGTACCCGTGGGGATCGTGTCATAGATCACGACTCCATCGTTGTAGGAAGAACTCACGTTCTTGTAGCTGAGCGTGTAGGTGATGGTCTGGCCCTCGTTCACGTTGCCCGTGGGGCTGTTGGATTTGGTGAGGGTCATGGTGGAAGGCGCGCAGGAACTCCAGGTGGGGCAGTCGAAATATCCCCAGCCGTAATGCCCACCTTGATCGCAATTGTACATGGTGACCTGAAGAGTGATCTGTTGTCCGGCGTATTGGCATAGATTGACCGAGTAGGGCGTCCAAGGGAAAACGCCCCAATCGGTTCCCGTATTGGGGTTCACCGCGCAGCCCGTTCCGTTGAAGGAGCCAACTGGATTCTCGGTGGCGGAACCATAGGTGCCGGCGTCGTTATTCGTCAGACCATCCAGGGTCACCAGTCCCGAACCAATCAGATAGGTCCAGTTCAAGAGAATGTCGTAGATCACTGTGTTGCCTGGGTTTTGCGTATTGCAGGAGGGTGTCCCCAGGAAGATCCTCGCCTCCAGGTAGGAATCACCGTTTCGGTCGTTTTGCTGGTTGTAATGGTAATCCTCGAATACGCCCGCCAGATCGAAGTCCAAACAGGTATTTCCGTTGGTGGGGACGGTAATGGTTTGGCAGACACGGGCCCAATCGGTGTGATTGCGGTCGCCGTGGCCGGAAAAGAGCTGGACGGCCGTGGTTTGGCCCGGCGGGACCATGGTTAAGCGACCGTTGGAATTGGGGGCGAAACCCGGAGCGGTTTGCCCGGGATAAACCGAGCCATTGGTCACTTGCATCACTTGCCCGGTGCAGTCCCCTGCGGAGCCGGAAACGTTGTTGGTCCCGTTCAATCCACCAGAGGTCGCGCTAACTCCCGCATTCACGACCGAGGTCCAGTTGGTCAGGTTATTGGTGAAACAACCATTGGGCCATACCTGAGATGAAGCTTGAGAAGCGAGGGATAGGTAAAGAAGGACTATAACAAAAACTTTTAGATGGGCCGTCGTGCGAGAACAGAATTGAGATATCAGAGACACAGGTAAACGGGTATTCCAGGAAACATTTTTAATCGAAAAAAAATTTTTTAAATTGATTTCCGTTTCAGCGGAAATATTTTTACGCATCCCCTTGGCAGCCATTTAACACCCTTCAAACCGGTTTCAACCGGTTTCATAAACACATTTATTTTTTCCTGTCCGGGCAGGGACAAGAAATTCTTGAACTTTTTCTCTCGAGTGAATCTTACCGAGTATTATTTTTTTCATTGGTAAAGATGCGGTAAAGAAGGGGTAAAGAACTCATATCGATATCTGGGATTGCTTGTTGAATTTTTTTATTTGAATCGGCTTCAATCTGAAACCGCTTTTACCAAACATCCGACGTTAAACGGGTTCGGTATTTTTGAAAAAATAAATCTATCGTTTAATGAGTCGTTGAAAGTTCCGCAAGAAATTAGATGGAGAACGACTTAAAAGAAGACTAGGTTTTGGAGGGAACTAATTTGTAACCGACCTGGGGGACGGTGACGATCCGTTTTCCTTCCGTTCCCAATTTAGCCCGCAAATGCCCGACATGAACGTCCACCACTTTGGGAACGATCGTCGTCGAGGGGCCCCAAGCCATTCTTACGATTTCCTCACGGGTCAGAGATTTTCCAGGATTGATAAGGAAAACCCGGAGGATATCAAACTCACGTAAAGTCAATGGGATTAGCGTATCCGAGCAGAAGGCCTCATGGGCAGCGGAAGAAAGTTTTATTTTTCCCGAGATGATTTGTTCATCCTTGGTCATCAAAGGATCCCGTCGTCTCAAGATCGCCCGCGCACGTGCCAAAAACTCCCGTTCGTTGAAGGGCTTGGAAAGATAATCTTCCGCTCCCGCCTCGAGGCCCTTGACCGTATCCTCGGAAGAGCCAAGCGCCGTCAGGATGAAGATGGGAATTTGGCCCCTCAGCGGGTCTTTCTTGATTCGGGCGCAAAGTTCCAATCCGTCCATATCGGGCAGGCCCAGATCCAACACGAGGAGATCAAACGCCTCCTGTTGGAGGGCGTTCCAACCATCCATGGCCTTGGAAACACTCCGAACCTTGTAGCCTTCTTTCAAAAACAAGTCACGAGTTACGATGGATACGGATGGATCGTCTTCAATCATAAGAATCGAGGGTTGTCTCATGTTTCCTCCCCGGAAAGCCTGTCCCTAAATGGAATAGTCGTTTTAGGGAACAAAAGTTTCCAAATCTTCCTTTTTCCCGCTTTCATGTCGGCACTCAAACCCGCCTCGGTTGCTTGGGAAGGATCACCTTGAAATTGCTTCCCTTCCCCAAAACGCTTTCCACCACCACTCTTCCCCCATGGGCTTCGGTCAAACCCTTGACGATCGTCAATCCCAACCCGCTTCCCTGGCGGGCAGGAGTCCCAGCGGGTTGGTGGACACGGTAAAATTTTTCGAAAATGAGCTGGGTATGCATGGGATCAATTCCGATACCCGTATCCCGAACCTCCAGGATAAAATCCCCATCCTCCTCCGACAGGATGACCTCCACTTCCCCATGGGGAGTGAACTTTAATGCGTTGGAGATAAGATTCAGGACGATTTGGCGGAACATGGTCACGTCCGCGACCAGGGAAATGTATTGATTTTTCTTCACCAGGCCTAATCGGACCCCATTCTCAACGGCCTGGGGTTGGTAGAGGGTTACCAGTTCCTTGACGTGGGCAAAAACATCAACCGGTTCGGGGTAGGGATCCACCTTGGCGGCCTCGATGCGCGCCGTCGTTAGAAGGTTGTTGATGAAAGCCGTCAAGTGGGACGTGCTGTTGGAAACCATCAGGAGATATTCGGATTGTTTTTCCGTCAAAGGCCCGGCGTCCCCGGCTTGAAGATAATTGATGGCGCTTCGGATCGCGTGAAGCGGCGTCCCCAGGTCATGCGTGACGCCCGCCATAAAATCGCGCTTCATCTCGTCCAATTCCTTGAGTTGCACCACCATCGAATTAAAATCACGGGCCAAGTCCCCGATTTCATCCTTCCGTTTCACTCCCACCAAGGAGCCTAACTTGCCCGATCGCACCAGTTGGATTCCATCTCGGATTTTTCCCAAGGGTGCGGCCATTTGGCGTCCTAGGGTCACCGATACCAGAAGGCCCACGAGAAGGGCGGCGGCCCCTGCCTCCAATTCCAGACGCATCCACTTGGCGGATTGATCCTCCAAATCCTTCGCCATGGCGGGCAGGGAATATCCCAGCCATACGCGTCCAGTGGTCCCATTTCCTATCTGAACCGCCGAGGTCCATTCAAGAACCTCCAGGCCATTGGGAAGACGGCGTTGATTCGGGCCATTGGAAGGGGAGAATTTCAGGTCGCCCGAGAAAGAAACGAGTTTTTGGAATTCAGGCGGTAATACGACCGGGTTCCCCGCCGTGGGGTTGGAATAGGCCGAGTAGGCGAGGGTGGGATTCTTCACGACGGATTTCATGAAGTTCAAGACCGCCACATCCTCGTGCTGAATCAAAGATTCTTTGGCGGCGAGTGCAAAATCGGCGATTGCTTGGCCCTGGCTCTGTTTCGCTTGTCGAAGATAAAATAAACGGGACCCTTCATAAACCAGGAAAAAACTAACCAAGAGGGCCACCAGAACCACTCCACTGTGGCTGAGAAAAAAACGGGTCGTTAGTTTCATTTCTTTTCGCCCCCCTCCTCCATCTTGACCCGGGTCAAATTGTTCAAGGCGTTCACATTAAGGGGATCGATTTGAAGGACTTCCTCCCAATCTTTCATAGCCGCTTCCGTATCGCCATCGGCATAGGATTTCAGGCCCCTTTGCAAAAGCGACTGGACCTGGTTTTTTTGAGATTCGGTCAGGTTTGTGGCGGATTCGGAAACCGCGCTGGACGATAAATTTTCGTGGGCCAAATGGTTGGCCGGGTCCTGTTTTAACATCTCCTGCCAGGTCTCCTTGGCCAAGTCCAGGCGTCCTTTGCTTCTAAATATTTCCGCTTCGGCCGCCAATTGCTGCATTTTTTTGTTCTCCACCTCATTCGCCGAACCGTTGTTTCGGGCAAAGGCCTTGGAGACGAATTGAAGAAAGACATCCTCGGGATAAAGCGCCTGGGCCTCCCTGATTTTTTTCAAAGCGGCTCCGCCCTCACCTTTTTTGAAAAGCGACACCGATTTTTCCAGCAAATCCCGCACCCGGGCGTCCCCCAGGGCCCCTTGAGTCAGGGCTCTTTTCATCCGGTCCCGGGAATCGGAATATCGACTGACTTCCGGGCCCAGGGAAACAGCCCATTCGTAATCCCTCTTCGCTTCCATGAAATTGCCCTGCCCCTCGTCTTGAAGCCCTTGCCGATAATAGGTCTCAGCCCTTTGAAGGTTGTATTGACGCAAGGCTTCCGACCGTCCTTGAAGAACTGTTGGGTCATTGGGCTGGAGAAGCGAAGCCTGCTGGTAATACCAAAACGACTCCTTCCATTTTTGGTCCTTCGAGGCTTGCCGTCCCTTGAACAGCAAATCATTGAGAACTATTTCTTCCCGCGAGGTGTTTCCCCAGGTAAACCCCACTTCCAACAAATGGCTCCCGGGCAGCCCGATCCCGTCCAGCGAGGGCGCCTGGTTCCAAGAAAATTGGTAGGCATAATCAATCGTCAACCCGTTGTTCTGCCATCCAAATCCAGCTTCCCCCGTGTTGGAATCGCCCCCGGCCCGGAGGGACACCCCCCATAACGCGAATTTCCATTCGGCTCCCGCTTGGGTCTCCCACGCATTCCCGCTCCAAGCCTGAGAAAGGGTGAGAATCAACCGATCTTGCCCTACGGGCGGCCGGATGGCCAACCCACATCGGACAAGAAGGGGCACCTCATCCACCCCCAGGACTCCGAGGTTCGGTTGGTTTAAATTTTCGGCGGATAATCCCAGGGTCCCCCATGAAACGACGTCCCAAAGGGCCCCGGCCCCCACGGAAAAAGCCCCTGCTGAAACATTTGCGGGATTCACCCCGGCCAAGGGAGCCAAAAGGGTGAATTGCTGGCGCAGGTAAGATAAGTCGACGCCCAGCCGCAAAGGATGGAGAAAAGAACTTGCCTCAAAACTTTTCCCGAACGCAACCTGCAGCCGGTCCTGTTGTAGGTTATTACCCCCGAAATGGTCTAGGGAAAAACCTAATCCATCCCCCCGTTCCATCGGGAATACCCCGGATAGGTTGCCAGTGGATAGATCATCCCCCTCGATCCCTGAAAAGAGATTCTCATAACGAGCCGAAATCTCGAAAAGGGACTCGTTGCCCAAACCCGCCGGATTGAAAGCCAGGCTGGAAGTCCCCTCCGTCAAGGCCACCCCGTTTCCACCCAACGCGGCTTCCCGAGCGGGAACACTAAAATCCAAAAACGCTCCCTCGGCACGGAAAAAACCGAACAATCCCGCCAAGACACCAAGACTCCAAAAAGCAAATAAACATCTAATCCTTAAATCGAATAAGTCCCCTATCCGGACCTTTGGGTGAAAAGCTGGCGGGACGTTGGGCGGGTCTTTCTTCATCGCATCACGGTGACGGTTCCCCGTCGTACCGTGCCATCCGTTTCCAAAAGATAAAGATACACGCCGGAAGCAACCACGTTTCCGCCATCGTCTTTTCCATCCCATTGAACTTCCATTCCGGGGCTGAAATCCGAGGAGCGAACCCTTCTTCGTTTCAGGTCGGCGATCAAAAGATGGCCCGAACCATGGCTGGAAGGCAATGGAAAACGGGTGACGTTATTCGTGGGCAATTGGGGTGTAAAAGGATTGGGCCAAACTTTGGCTCCTGGAGGAGGAGTGGGAGTGGGGGTAGGCGAAACCGTTGGTGTTGGGCTCAGGAACGGGGTGGGACTAAAAGTATGAGAGGGCATAATCGTTAAGGTTGGGGTGAAAGTGTAACTAGGAGTGGCCGTGGTGAGTCTTGTGGGGGTTAGGGTCAAATTAGGAGTGCGGGTCTTTGTCGCGGTGGGCGTCGAAGTGACATCGGGAGTAAAAGTCGGATAGGGGGTAAAGGAGTTATTCACGCAAACGTTGCCGAAGACCGCCGTGGTCGGTTGGCTGACGCTTCCGCTCCAAACGAATAAACCGCACGCCAGGGTACTACCAGCGGAAAATTCATTATCATTCCTCATGTCCAATGCAGGCAAAAGGGTCCAGGTATTGCCATTCGTTGAAACCGCAGGATAGAGGACATTTCCCGAATTCTGAATTCGCAGCCAAAAGGGGAGCGAACAAGACACGGATTCGATTTGGGTCAAAGGCCCGTCATTGATTCGGGCGTCAAATTGGTAAAAATCACTTCTTGACCCGTCAATCCAAAGGAGGCCGCCGTCCGGACCGGCATCGGTTTGGCCGCGAATGAATATTCCGGCGGCCGCATTGGAATTTCGGCGGCCCGAAATGCTCAGGACCTCCGCAATGAATTGCCCGTTTCCTGTTAAAGTCATCAAATCCGCGTATCCATTTTCAAAGTTCTGTTCGGCTGAAAAATCGCCTTTCCCAACAATCGTATATTGTCCGTTGGAATACACGGCACTGCCCGCGCCCGCGCCCCAAGCGGTAGGGGTGAGGACAGGATTGTTCGGGCACTGGGCCTGGACAAGCCAAGGGAATATCATTACCAACCCTAGAAAATAAAAACATTTCCATTGATTGGTTTTAGTTCCGAACGGCATCACGTCATTCATCAAAAGCCTCATAACCAAGATTCTAATAAATCATTGGTTCTATTATAGGTTTAATTTGGAAGGTTCACAAAAAGGGCGCAGGGACGCCAGTAAAGTTTTGGCATAGCCGGCTTTAAATAATTCACAGAGTTAACGAAGAACCATAAATACGAGAATCAGGCCCTATTCATAACATCCGGACCCCCATTCAAAATCGGGCCGATGGATTCAGTCCGTCACCCTGGCAAGGTTTAAAGTTTCAAAAACAGAACATAAGATCTGGTTTAAACAGGGTTGGAAGTCCCTGCCCGGGATTGAGAACGAAAAGCCAAGGGGGTTATTCCCGTATAACGTTTGAAGGCCCCAAAAAAATATGAGAGGTTTTTGAACCCGCACTCCAAGCTGACCCTGGCAACGGAAAGGGCGGACGCCCCGAGCAGTTGTTTCGCGTGATCCATTCGTTTCTTTTGCAAATAAACCGAAAAACCAGTCCCCGTCAATTTTTTGAACCCCCGGCTGAAGACGGAAACGGAAAAGCCATGGGCTCTCGCGACCTTTTCCAAAGTCAGGTTCTCGAAAAAACTCTCATCCAGATACTGCCGGGCCGCTTCCATGCGTAGATCCTGGGAGGCATCCATCGGTTTAAGGGCAAAACGGATAAGACGAGTAAGCGAATCCCTGAACAAATCGAGAATGTCCTGGAGGGATGAGGCTTCCTGCAGGCTTCTTTCAAAGGTCTCCGAGAGCGCGTCCAAACCAGCTTGGGGTGCCTGGACCCGGCGTCGGAGGTTTTCCATCATCTGGCCGAAAGCGTAGAGAAAATGAAGTTTGAGAATCTCCGGGTTGCCGGTGGAATGCAGAATGACCTTTTCCAGGTATCTTTCCCGGCAAACCCCGATTTCACCCGCCGATCCCTTTACACAGGCGTCAATCAGTTGTCGCGCAAGCTCGTAAAAACGGGTCGGTTCGGGAAGGGAGGGATTGGTTCTAATGTCCTCATAAAAAAGGGTCGGCCGGTTCAGGGGACCGCAGGCGCCCAGGGCCAGGAGGGCCCGGCGAAATACGGGAAAAAGATTTTGTCCCTGCCCTTGCGCCCGGTCCACTCCCGTTAGGATCCTCGACTTGAACCGGCCCATGGCAAATCGGGCGATTTCATCGATCTGGTCAAGGATGACCAATTTTTCCTGGACTTCCCCTTGATCCGATTGGGGAGAGGAAAGGAAAATCATCGACCCATTCTCCAGGGTGCTGGCGATCGTATCGGGAAGGTTACGGGAAAATTGAAGCATTTCCCTTTGAAAGCGGCTTTGCCGAATCATCCGATCCAGGTTATCCCGGCCGCTTTCTGCGGTTTCATCCAGTTCAAACGCCAGGATCGTGGTGGGAATTTTTTTGATCCCCATTTCTTCAAACTCCCAAGGGGTCAATTTACCCACCCCCCAGGTCGGCGGGTACATGCGGTTGTTCTTCACCAGCAGATCCAGCCAAAAAAGATGTTTGAGCTTTTTTGAGAAGATTGTCAGTAACAGTTTTTCCGCGTGCTTGGCCCCCTCATCTCCCGTTATCGTCCCAGAAAGAATGGCCGCATAGGTTTCCAACAAGTCTTGTAAAGCCCGAAGAACGTCCCCTTCCAGCCAGGGACACTCCAGCAGGCAGCGGGCATAACGGTAAAAGGCGGGATTGGACTCCCACGGGTCCGACCCGGCCACCCGGCGCCACTCCCGAAGAATCAGTTCACGGTCGGGTGGCACGTTGAAGAAGATTCCCGTTTGCAGGATCCCCTTGACCCTGTTTCCGTTTTTAATAGGGACAAAATAGCTGGCCTGTTCCCCGTATAGGCTCAAGAGGGTTCGCCCGGTTTCCACCACCTTCTTCACCTGGGCCATGTTGTATCGGTGCCGATCTTCGCGGCGGCCGAAAAAATAGTCGAAATCAACCGGCCAGACGCTCCGTCGATGCCTGCGAACCTCATGCCAGCGTTCGAGGTTCTCAACATCGATAATGTAACATTCCAGGTCGAGATAAATATTCAATACGCGCAGCAAGCCGTAATACGGAAAGACTTGGTTGACCCAATAGGGATTCTGGGGTTTCATCCGCCATCCTGTCAGGTGATCGGCAAAAACGCCTTAGTTTTTTCGGGGGTGGTTTCAGCCGCCCAAGCCCATTGACACCCATAAAGCGTTTCAGTTCAAGCCATTCATTCAATTCTATAAAACACAGAATCGTTCAAACAACAGGTGGCGCAAAGGGTCAAACGCTTAACGGATTTTTCCGTAAAAAATTCATGGAATCGTTTTATTGGGATGGTGAGGAAATAAATTCTCACTGAATAACCAAGGCCTAGATCCAAACAGGAACGATCAAAAAGGAACATCCAAAATAAAAAAGCCCCCGAAACCCGTGAGGGCTCGGGGGCTGGGGAAACCGTCCAGAGGGTGGTCTCCGAGACTTGCTGAAGAAGCTTACTTCGCGGCTGGCGTGGTCGACGCGGCGGCCGGAGCAACAGCAGCGACTTTCTTCACTTTCTTCGGGGCATGCTTCTTAGCCTTATGCGACTTCGCAACGGGCGTGGTAGCAACTGCCGGAGCCTGGGCGAAAACCATCCCAGTGGAACCGAGGAACAACACGGCCATCAAAGCAACCATGAACTTTTTCATTTGAGTCCTCCAAGAGACTTCTTTTTTTATTTTGGGATCTTTTACTTCCCGTTAGATAAGACGGATGGCCCTTTTATAAAGTTGCAGTCTAAATAGTGTTAACCTGTCATGTTTTCAGCCCTAATTGGCAAAAGGTCCTCTTTGGGACATTATTTGCCAAGCCGTTTTTTCGTTTAAATTTGTCCCTGTCAAAACGTCATTTGAAATATCCGGGTATTGTCCAAACAAGCACTTATATTCCTTCAACTAGCCTTTACTCCCCTTGAGGCGGGGTTCCATCCCTGTTTATCATGCCACCCAATCTTCACCCTCCTCAAGGAGTTGTCCATGAAAGCCATCCGCGTGCAAGAATTTGGTGGACCCGAAGTGATGAAACTGGTGGAAACCGACGACTTAAAACCGGGCTTGGGCCAAGTGCTCGTAAAAGTAAAAGCCGCGGGGGTGAACCCGGTGGATACTTATGTGCGTTCAGGAACTTACGCGTCCAAGCCTTCCCTGCCCTATACGCCCGGGGCAGACGGGGCCGGCGTGGTGGAATCGATCGGTGCAGGGGCTTCCCTTTTTAAACCCGGGGACCGGGTCTATTTCAACGCGGCCTTAAGCGGTTCCTATGCCGAGTTTGCCCTGGTAATGGAAAGCCACGTCCACCCCCGCCCGGAAAAAGTGACATCCGCCCAGGGCGCGGCCCTGGGGGTTCCCTACGGCACCGCCCACCAGGCTCTCTTTGGTCGGGCGCGTTCCAAGCCCGGCGAAACCCTGCTGGTTCACGGTGCCAGCGGAGGCGTTGGAACCGCCGCCGTCCAATTGGGACGGCGGGCGGGCATGACGGTCATCGGCACCGCAGGCACGGAGCAGGGCCTTGAATTGGTCAAAACAATAGGGGCCCACCAGGCCCTGAACCACCATGATCCGGAATTCGCCTTAAAACTTTCCCAGTTAACCGGGGGTAAGGGTGTGCAAGTGATCCTGGAGATACTGGCCAATATCAACCTGGGAAAAGATCTCACTTACCTTTCAAAATTCGGACGGGTCGTGGTCATTGGAAGCCGGGGACCAGTGGAGATCAATCCCCGGGATATCATGTCGCGGGACGCTTCCATCCTGGGCATGACCCTTTTCAACGCCACCGCGGAGGACTTGCGGGCAATTCACGAGGATCTGGGCTGCGGCCTGGCCGAGGGTTCTTTGAAACCGGTGGTGGGGAAAAAGATTCCCCTAGCCGAGGCGGCCCGGTCCCATGTGGAAGTCATGGCTTCCGGAGCCTACGGGAAGATCGTACTCATACCTTGAAGTCTGCTCCCCGGGCCCGCGCTCCCAAGCTTTTGTTTCTACTGGATTACGACGGAACCCTGGCCGATTTCACCCACAACCCGGAAAAATCCCACCTTTCGGCTAAAAGCCTCGACATGCTTAACGAGCTTTCGCGCAGGTTTCCCGTCATCCTGGTCACCGGCCGTTACGCGGCATCCCTTCGACGTGTTTCGGGACTTAACCGCATTCCCATCGCCGGGACCCATGGCTTCGAGGCGAACCTTCTCCCGAAAGGGATCCACTTCGCCACAAAAAAACAGGAAAACCTGTACCGCCGGGAAGCTCTGGGGCTCTGGGAAGCCGTGAAAGATATGACCCGCCTTTTCCCCGGTATCCACATTGAGAAGAAACCCTTTTCCTCTACGCTGCATTACCGGGGATTAAAACTGACGGGCAGGGAAGAAAAAGCCATCTGGGGAGAATACCGAAAAAGGTTTGCGGCCGTGGTCACTCCCGGAGCCTGGGAACTGCACCCCGGCAAGAAAATGATCGAAGCCCTGCCGAAGGGGTTCAACAAGGCCAAAGCGGTTGAGAAAATTCTGCGGGCCTATCCGGGTTACCTGCCCATCCTGGCCGGGGACGATCACGCGGACCAATTAGCCATGCGGGTAGTGGGAAAAAAAGGCCTCAAAATCGCGGTAGGAGACAGGATTCCGGTGAAAGAGGCAGACCTGCTATTCCCGTCTCCCCCCGCTTTCATCAACTGGCTGAAAAACTTTACCGAAATCTAGTCCTTGTACTTCACATGGCAACCGTAGGGCGCGGTGGTTTTCACCGTCACGTCCTGCCCGGCTTGCGCCTGGGTCAAGGCCTGGTCCACGTAATTGACATAGGGTTGGCCGTCCTCGTTTTTGTCCGACATCGCGTCTTCCCGGGGCGCGTTATCAATGGCGCCGTCATAAATAAGAATCCCTTTCGGATCGATGACAAACATGTGGGGAGTGGTCTTGGCACCGAACAGGTGGCCCACCTTGCCGGAAGGATCCATCAGGGTGGCCGTGGGAAAGGCCCCGTGCCGTTTCACATCCTCGTTGGCCTTCTCAGGGGTCACTGAGCCCTCCATGCTGGGAGCGGATGAGATCACCGAAAACCAGACCACGCCCTTTTTCGTCCAAACTTGCTGGAGTTTTTCCATCTTCCCCTTGTATTGGCTGACGACGAATGGACAATCCTGGTTGTGCCATTCCAAGACGACATATTTCCCTTTGTAGGCGGAGAGTTTCACCGTTTTGCCGTTGCTGTCCTGGCTGGAGAAGTCCGGCGTCTTCGCGCCCACCGTCAGGGCCTGCGCCTGGACCACCATCAAAAGCCACCCGCCCAACAAAACAGCCATTCGTCCAATCGTTCGATTCATTTCGATTCTCCCTTTTTCAGCTATTTTATTGGAACATCAATCCAATACCCGTATTTTCGGCTATTGGAATCGATCGCGATCAAAAGCCCCCTCACGCTGGCCGGGGTTCGCAGGAGCTGGTCCGATTTCTTGAGGCCCAGGCTAAAGGAGGCGATCCCACCCTTGAAAACCGGATCGGCCTCGTTATCCAACACGTTGGGATCAAGGGGGAAAAAATCCGCGTTTGCGATTTTTTGGGGTCCGGTCATGAAATTCAGGTCAAAACCCTGCCGCGTCGTGTTCCCTTTGGACGTCCAATCCTTAGGAAGCGGGTCGGCCAAGTTGGAATGCCCCCAGGCGAAAAGGGACGTGTCCTTGAAGGGGACCTTAGGGACTCCCTTTTCAACCGGGATTCGGAGAGTCAAGACCGCCTTGCCGGGAATGCATTGTTCGTTGCAAACCAGCCAGTTCACTTCCGCCTTCAGGGTGACCGCGGACCCGGTTTTGAGGCTCGCCGGTACACGCAGGGGAGCCATCAAAAGCAAATGATCGCGGTATCCGTAATCGGTAAGCGAGGGAATGTGAATTTTTTCGGGCAAGGGCCACATAAGGTCCTCCGCCCTAAACCCTGGGGGGAGAATCCATTTGATTGAGGGGGCCAAGCCCGAATCGCCTGGATTTTTCCAGTAGAGATGCCATCCTTTTTCCATCATGAAAAACACGCCGATAATGGCGGTTTGGTCCGGGTTCAGAAAAGTTTGCTCGCTCACCAGTCGGACCCAAACATGGGGCGCCTTGTCCCGATCGGAAGACCCCTTTGCGAAACCCGGCTTGGAGCAAGTAAAAAGCAAAAGGACGGCAATAAGAGTAAGGACGAAGCGGATTCGAAGGTCGCGGCTCATGGGAAGGTATTTTCACACCAGGAAGGGAAATAATTCAACACTTCGACGGTTTAAATACTGTTGATACTGAAAAGCACTTGCGAACCAAAGGAAGTTAGAACAAACCTGACCTTCCACTAAAAGAGAAACATGGCGGGCCTGTTTTGGGGGGGCGGTTTACGTGCGGGTGGAGTCATGTTGAGGGGATTTTCTTTCATGACCTGATCTATTTCTTCTACGGACTTTTCGACACTCAGTTCACCATTCCAGACCCTTTCCAGGATCGGGTTGATCCGGTTTTCTCTCACATCCTGCCAATTGCAAGCCCAGGGATCCTCAACGGCCTGTCCCACCGCGAGCGCCCGGGCAGCCACAGTCAATGCAGGATTATTCCATTCTCCGGATTTTTTCCACAATTCCCTCAACGCGGGCAAGGCTATGCCGGCTCGGGCATATTGTTCCTGGGCCTCACCTGAAGAAAGAAACTTCAGCAGTTCCAGGGCTTCCTGCGGATGCTCCGATGTGGTCATGCATCCCCAACCCGATCCTCCCATTTGAAAAGCCCGTACTCCCTTGGGACTCCGGGGCAACAACACCACACCCCAGTTCAAACCCGATCGCTCCCTGAATTCCGCGCCCTTCCAGGGACCGGACATGAACATGGCTGCCTGGCCCTGAAGAAAAAGATCCGCTCCTCCAATTTGTCCTTCGGCGATGAAATCTTGCGGCGAGGGTGCCACCATTTCTTTATGAATCAGGTCGTCCTGAAACCGGATACCGGCGAGTAAGCCCTTGGACGTCATGGCGTATTGTGATGAGTTTGTTTTCCGGCTCACCCAGCGTCCACCTAATTCATAAACCCAGGGTTCCACCATAGACCAATCCTCCACAAAGCCCCAAACCCGTTTTTTATGTCGGGCGTCAGGCGGTGCAGAAAGGGCTCGGGCCGTTTTGAGAAATTGGTTCCAATCCCAATCCGGGGCCGGGTAAGGCAAGCGAGCCAAGTCGAACAAGGCCTTGTTGTAATAGATCAGGCAAACGGGAGCTAAATCCCTCGGCAGGGCGAAGAGCTGGGCATTATAGGAAAAATAATTCACCAGATCCGGATCATATCCAGCGGGATGGGTCCCACCCTGATAGGGTTCGGCGTTCGGGATGGGGGCCACCATCCCACGCGCGACCAATTCGGCCGTCTGGCCCGTGGACACCAGAAGTACGTCCGGCTCAAGAGAGGCAGGTTGGGAAGCCGTCAACCGGTCCATGTATTCGCCGTAGGGGATCCGGCGGAACTTCACCACCAGGTTGGGGTGGGTCTTCTCAAAACTCTTCGCCATGTCTTGCAAGACCGGCATCAGACGCACGCTATCCCAGGTGGCCACCTTGAGCACGGTTTTGCCCGTATCGTCGGGCGTCTTGGCACAGCCCGCCAGGACAAAGGCCGTGACCAGCATCATCAGGTGGATCGTGTTTTTCATGCTCAACTGCCTTTCCAAAAAAGCTTCATCCGACGCGGCAAACTATACTCTCTCCCCATTCCCTTTCCAATTATTTCGAGGGCCCCCGACTTTGAAGCGCCTTTAAATAGGCCCCCGCCTGGGTGTGGTTGGGTTGGCATCGCAGGGCCTGGGCAAAGGCCACTTCCGCTTCCGGGATCTTTTGATCCGCCGCGAGAAAATTGCCTAGCTTGAAATAAAGGTTCGCGGTGGGATATCCGTTTTTCAAGGCCCGTTTCAGCGCCAACAGATTGGGTTCCAATGTGTTCCCCATGTGATATTGGGCCACCCATTCCCCGTAAACCGATTCGAGAAAGGGGTCCCCTTGCATAAGGCCGTAGCCCGCAGGAAGTTTTTCCACCTGCCGGGTGTAAAATCCCCGGTCGTTCATGGCGTCCTGGGCTTCCAAAAACATCTCCCGGAAGAAGACTTGGGCCGAGGCCCACTTGAAAAAGACGGGTTGGTTTTCCCTGGTCACGGGAATGATCCCCAGGACCGAACCCCCATCATCCGCCGGGACCGGAGTGACATAGGTCCAACGGGCCTGGGGAAATCTCTCGGCGAGAAAAGAACCGTAGTGGACATTGGTGAGGATCCCAGCCCATTTGGCCTTATCCGGATCCAACCCCGGTTTCAGCAAAGCGTTCCAGGGAAAGGTCATGACATGCAGGGCATGATCATGGGGCAATAGAATGAAATCGCTAAAAACCAACCCGGGCCCTTCATGCCGGGCCTCCTCGGCAAGCCTTTGATAAGCCCAGTAACCCTCATTGCTCTGATCCTCAACGGATATTTTTTTGAACAGGCTCCCATCCCCGGTCCGAGCGATAGCTAACTGGTAGAGGTTTAATCCAACAGAAACCAACGCGAGCAGGACGAGGACCGCCTTCCCAAGCCTGGCCTGATTTATGTCCCAAAAATTGAGGAACCCCCAGGCTGCGGCGAGGTAAAGAATGGGCATGACCGGCAGGATCCTCAAGGTCTCCACCGAATCCGCGCTCAAGAGGCCGGGCAATAGAAAAAGGAGAAAGAGGCCTAACGGAAGGGCCCGATTCCACCCCTTCTTCTTTTTCCACCATTCGAGCAGTCCTATCAGCAAAAAGGCTCCTTCCAGGGGATTCAAAATTCCCCCCAGAGCCGGGCCGTTTGCGGTTGTTCCCTTCAACGGGCCCCAGAGCAGGCAAGTCAAAAAGGAGGCGTCATTGAGCAACTGGTCCCCCCACTTGAAATATCCGCTAAACAAGCTCACCCCGACGAAATAACCTCCGATCCTTTCACGGAAAGCTGCCAATCCCAGGGGGACTAGGACCGCCAACAGGATCAAACCAACCCCTGCTGCCGATTTTCGAAGCTCTGGTTTTTTGAGGGCCAGCCACAGAACCCCCAACACGACCGCCAACAGAACGGATAAAAAACCCACGTAGCTATAGACCCCTAACCCGGCGAAGAAGCCCAGCGCCAAGCCCCATGCCCATCCTTTTCTATGTCCGTTGGAGGAAACCCAGCGTTCCAAAAAAAGAAAGCAGAGGGATTCGAACAATGGAACTAACACAGCTTGACTCGCGTCCCGCCCAACGTAAACCGGCCAGAAACCGCTGGAAAGGGCGAAAAAGAAGGGGAACAAAAGTTTCCCAGGAAATAACCGCCGGACCGCCAGGGTTGAGAAAACCAGGGATAAAAAAGTCACTAGAGCCGGGGGAAACCAAAGATTGAAGGAGGGCGAATCGAATAGGTGGAAAAAGAGGGCGTTGATCCAAAACCAGAGGGGCGGTATTTGCCCCGGGGTGAAGAAGAACTGCCAGCTCCAATGGTGATTTAATTCCAGGGCGTAATATCCAAAGATACTGTAATCCCCCGGCCAACCATCATAGGTGGTTAAGAAAGCGAATCGGAGGACCAGGGCCAAACAACCTACCGCCATCCAGATCCAGAGGGGCACCTGGTTTGCGACCTTCGAGCCGGAATGATCGGATGAATCCGCCAATGCCGGGTTCCGAAGACGCAACCCCATCACGAACAGCATCACCAGAAGAAGTATTAAAATGATTTTGGTTGAAATCGGAAATGGGAAATAGGAAAGAAGGCTGTTGATCAACAGAAAAACGCCCAGAAGGGTCCAGGGGGAGGAATCCGAATTTAGCTGGAGGGGTTTCAAGCCGTTTCCTGAATAAAGGTATGATCAGCGGGTTTATTATTGCAGAGAACCCGAGGAAAATCCCTGTTCGTCAGGCGTGTTACTTCTTGGCCCTCTCATATTGAGCAGGCCAAGTTATGTCTTTCCCTAATTCCCTTGCGGCATGCAGGGGGAAATAGGGGTCGCGCAATAATTCCCGCGCGATGAAAACCATGTCGGCCTGACCGCTTCGCACGATGTGGTCTGCCTGGGCGGACGAGGTGATGAACCCCACCGCACCGGTGGCGATTCCCGCCTCTTTCTTCAATTGTTCGGCCAGAGGCGTCTGGTAACCAGGGCCTACGGGTATCTTGACCCCGGGGATCAACCCACCCGAGGAACAATCAATCAGGTCGACTCCCAATTTGGTCAATCCCTTTGCCAATTCCATCGATTGGTCCGGTGTCCAGCCTTCGGGTTCCACCCAATCGGTCACCGACAACCGCACGAGGAGAGGTTTGGATTCGGGCCAGACCTGCCGGATGGAGCCAATCACTTCTTTAAGAAAACGGGTTCGATTCTCGAAAGGTCCGCCGTAACCATCTCCCCGCCGATTGCTGATGGGTGAAAGGAACTCATGGATCAAATACCCATGGGCACCGTGAATTTCCAAGACTTCCAATCCCGCCTTCAAGGCCCGAACGGCCGCCTTTCGAAAATTCTCCACGATACGGACAATATCCTTTTCGCTTAATTCTTTCGGAGTCGGAGCCTTGTCGTCGAAGGGAATGGGGCTTGGACCCAGCGGGGTCCAGCCGCCCTGTCCTTCGGGAATGTATCCCGTTCCCTTCCAGGGTGAATAGGTTGAGGCCTTACGACCCGCATGAGCAAACTGCATTCCCAGAATCGATCCCTGGGATTTCACGAAAGCGGCTATCTGGGCAAGCTTTTCAACATGATCGTCTTTCCAAATTCCCAGGTCATCCGGGCTGATGCGGCCCTCCGGTTCCACAGCCGTAGCCTCGGTCAGAATCAGGCCCGCCCCTCCCACCGCCCTCGATCCCAGATGAACCATGTGCCAGTCGTTGGCAAATCCATCCTGGCTCGAATATTCGCACATGGGGGAAACCGCGATGCGGTTCTTGAGGGTCACGTCACGAAGCTTGAGGGGTTCGAACAGGTGGGCCATGGTTTTTCCTTAAGTTTATATTCGATCAAAAATCGGGAGCAGTCCCCTTTATTTCAAGGCCACCAGAAGGGCCCCGGTCACGATGAATATTCCGCCCATAATCAATCGGGGCGTAACCGCTTCCCCCAGAAAGAAAATGCCTAAAAGCATGGCCAGGGCCACGCTGAGTTTATCCACCGGCGCTACGGAAGAGACAGGCCCCAACTGCAGGGCCCGGTAATAGCAAAGCCAGGAAAGGCCGGTTGCGAATGCGGGAAGAACCAGGAAGAGCAGGCCCTGATGGGAGAGGGTATCCGGCCTTTTCCATTGGTTTTGGAAGGAGACGACCAAAGCCGTAATGCCCAGGATCACCACCGTGCGAATGAAGGTAGCCAGGTTGGAATTGATCTCCGAAACGTCGATCTTGGCGAACAAAGTGGTCAAAGCCGCGAAAAATGCCGAACCCAGGGTCCAGAAAAGTCAGTTATTGATCCAAGTCATGTTGCCCCCTTTATTACTTACAAATCTCTCAAGAGTTCCACCACTTCCGTCAATGATACCAAAGTCATCCCGTCCCAATCTTTCAACACGAGCCTTTCCGGTTCGTCAGGATCGATCAAACTCCAGATCAGGGCGGTATTCATGCCGAGGGCCTTGGCCCCTTCCAATTCGTTGCCGTTCCCGTCCCCGACATATAAGCAGTCCGGGCCTTGGACCCCCAAGCGGTCCAAGATCAATTGGAAAAACTTCGGATTGGGTTTTTTCATACCTTCCTTGCAGGAAAATGCAGTTGCATCGAACAATGGGGCGAAGGGTGTTTCGTTCCATATAAGAGGTACGGCCGGGCCGCAATCCGAGATCAAACCAGTCTTATATCCCATGCGCCCGATAAGGCTCAGCACAGCCAAGGCCTGGCGACGAGGAATAAAGGACTGCTGGGTCGCCTCCATCACCAGAGAAACGGCTTCATCTATGGCGGTAGAATCAAAAACTCGACCCAGTCTTTCACCAACCCAAATAACATTTTCTTGAAGAGTCGAAAATTTTCCCTTCGTGCGATCGAAATAAGACCCATGCCAAAGAGGCGCGAACTCTTCATCCTTCAATTTCAATCTGGCAGCCATCCCGGACAGAAAATCTGGATGATTGAGGGATGAGAATTTGTCGTGGATTAAAGTCCCAAACAAATCGAAGATAACGGCTTTAACGGCCATTTCTTTCCGCCTTTTGTAAAAGTGAAGATATCCTATCCAACCCCATTTTAACTTTTTCCTGTTCCCTTCCTTCCAATAAACATGACTGGTGTCATATGGCAAAGCCCTCTCCCCCCCTGAAGATAGGCCCATCTTCGAGGGAGACACTCGCATGAAAACTCAAATTCGGCGGGAAATACCATACAACTACACCTCCGCCGAGGACGAACAGGTCGTCCTCAACCTCTTCGGCGAGGGCGTCTGGGAAAAGCTCGAAAACCTAAGGGCGCGCCGGGTTACAGGTCGCTCCTCCCGCCTCCTCATGCGCTTCATCGGCGACATGTTCATCCTGCGTCGCAACCCCTTCCTGTACCAGGAAATGGTCGATTCGACCTCCTCCCGGCATGAGTACATGAACGCCTACCAAGCTGACCTGGATGTGCTCAATAAGAGTACCGGGGGGGATTCGGACGTCATCTGGGTATTGGAAAAATGCCAGGATTACCTGAATCGCCTCGCCACCGAGTTGGCCGTCTCCAAGGAACGCAGGTCTCGAATCCGCCGGGCCCTGGGAGCTGTGGTGGGCGAAGAAAACGTGCTTTTCGACCCCTTCAGCCTAGTCAGCCATGTCACCGACGCCACGGACTGGCGGCTCTTTATGCCGATCGTGGTGGTCTTCCCCGCCGAGGAAAGCCAGGTCGGCCCCCTCCTCATCGCCATCGACAAACTGGGTCTTAAGGCCATTCCCCGGGGCGCGGGTACGGGCCTGACCGGCGGGGCGGTCCCGGTCGCCGACAATTGCGTCATGATCAACTTGGAAAAGCTCAACAGAATCCGGGGCATTCAAGACAAAGAATTCATCATGGAAGGCGGGTCCACCCGCGCCGCTAAGATCATCGAAGTCGAGGCTGGCGTAGTCACCGAGGATGCCATGCACGCAGCGTCCAGGATCGGATGGGTCTTTGCCACCGACCCCACGAGTGCCTGGGCTTCCACTATCGGGGGTAACTTGGCCGAAAACGCCGGGGGCAAAACCGCCGTACTCTGGGGCACAGCCATAGACAACGTGCTTTCCTTCCGCATGGCCCTGCCCGGGGGCAAAACGGTACGAGTCAAACGCAAACACCACCCCCTCCGCAAGATTCTCCACTCGGACAAAGTGGCCTTTCTGGTGCGCGACGGCGAAACCAACGATCTTTTGCGCACAGTGGAACTGACCGGGGAGGAAATCCGCAAGAAGGGCGTCTGGAAAGACATCACCAATAAAGCTCTCAAGGGCTTGCCAGGCCTTCAAAAGGAAGGAACCGACGGGGTCATCACCTCGGCTGTATTCGTTCTTTACCCAGCTTATGAATATATGCGCACGACCTGCCTGGAATTTTTCGGCGAGAACATGGACGAGGCCGGCAAAGTCATCCTGGATTTGTCGCGCGAATTTGAGAATAAGGGCCAGGAAACCCTCTTGGCCCTGGAACATTTTGACGAAGAGTACGTTCGGGCCATCGGTTACAAGGTCAAGGCAACCCGGGGGGGCATCCCCAAAGCGGTATTACTGATTGACCTGGTGGCCCACGAATTGGGAGACCTGAAAAAGGGTCTGGACCGGCTCCAGGCCCTGGTGGACCGCTACCCCAACACCGAAATCTTTCTGGCTCGCGACGACCAGGAGGGGGTGAAGTTTTGGGCCGACCGCAAGCGACTGGGCGCCATCAGTCGGCATACCAACGCCTTCAAGCTCAACGAGGATATCGTGCTTCCCCTGGAAGCCCTGGCAGGTTTCGCCCGCTACATTGACGCGTACAACGTGTCGGAAGGCCGTCACAACCAGACCCGGTACGTGGAAGAAATCCTCGAATGGCTGGATGAGATTGGCGATGCCGAGGACGCCGAGAGATTGGCGGCTAAGGGCCCTGCGGCCCGGGATCTCTGTAAAAAAGCCCTTTCCAAAATCCAGACCACTGACGCCAAATCAGCCCGGGAAGGCCAGACCGCCCTTGAACTCAAAGATTCCCTTCTCGAACTTTTTAGCGGTTATGCCCAAGCCTGCGAGACCGTTGAAAAATTAAATAAAGAAACCCGTTCACGCCTGATTGTCATTGCCACCCACATGCACGCGGGTGACGGCAACGTGCATGTAAATATCCCTGTTTTCTCCAACGACCGGGAAATGCTGAAAAGGGCATTCGACACAGCCGACACGGTCATGCGCCACGTCGTGGAATTGGGGGGGGTTGTTTCGGGGGAGCACGGAATCGGCATCACCAAGCTTAAACACCTGGATAAGAACCTCTTGGCCGACCTGACCGCCTACCGCGCCGAGGTGGACCCCAAGGGCCTCATGAATCCCGGCAAGCTCTCGGATCTCTCGGTTCCCGACCGGGTCTTCACCCCCTCTTTCAACCTTCTGGAGCTGGAAGCCCGAATCCTCCAGAACGATTCCCTTTTTGAGTTGGCGGACAAAATTTCAAAATGCGTGCGCTGCGGCAAATGCAAACCTGATTGCTGCGTTTTCCATCCCGGCAAAAACATGTTCTACCATCCCCGCAACAAGAATCTGGCCATTGGGGCCGTCATTGAGGCCCTGTTATATGACGCCCAGCGCGCCCGCTCGACCCGTTTTGAGTTCCTGAAAGAGTTGGAAGAGATCGCCGACCACTGCACTATATGCCACAAGTGCCTGAAGCCCTGCCCTGTGGATATCGACACAGGCGAGATTTCCATATTGGAAAGGCGCATTCTGGCCGCCCGCAAATACAAACACACCGCCCTGGCCACCCAGTTGTCTTTGGGGTACCTGAAGAGCCGAAGTAAGGTCTATAACGCACTTTTCCGTCAGGCGGTCTTGGTATGGGGTCTGTTCTTCCAACGCCTGGGGGCGAGGGTTGTAGGCGTGATCCCCAACTTCAAGGGTTGGAAAGTCATCTGGCCCTTCTGCATGTTACGAAATCCCATGCCTGCCCCAGGAAAAGGCACTCTTCATTCCATATTGCCCAACTTGGAACTTCATCAAGCCCTGGTGATAGAACCCAAGACGGGCGAAACCACAAAGACCGTCTTTTACTTCCCTGGTTGCGGTTCGGAAAGGCTTTTTTCTGATGTCGGCAAAGCCGCTCTTTATTTAATGCTCAAAGCTGGCATCCGGGTGATTCTCCCCCCTCCTTTCCTCTGCTGTGGATTCCCCATCAACGTCAACGCCCAGGTGACCGAGAACGACCGCAGGGTCTTGGGCGATACGATCATCTTCAGTCAGATTCGGGAAATGCTCCGCCACCTCACCTTCGATGCCTGTGTGGTTTCGTGCGGGACCTGCAAAGAGGCTTTGCATGCCATGGGCACAGAGGAAATCTTCAAAGCTCCTCTTGAGGACGTGAGCCGTTTCGCACTGGCCAACGGTTTGAAAATGGAACCAGGAGGAGACTACCTCTATCACAAACCCTGCCACGATTCTTTCGGGGGGACGGCGAAGGAATTCCTCAAGAAAAGCGCCGATGTGAAGTTGACCCCCGTGGATCACTGTTGTTCAGAAGCGGGCACCCTGGCCATGAGTCGTCCGGATATCGCCTATAACATGCTGGATAAAAAGACCCAAGCATTGAAGGAAGCCCTGAAGGAACGGAAAAATGACGGAGTTATGCTCACCAACTGCCCCAGCTGTTTGCAGGGTTTAGGCCGAAACACCGCCCTGGGTCTAAAACCCCGCCACATGGCCGTGGAATTGGCTAACCGGGCGGGTGGCCAGGATTGGGAAAAAGAACTGAAGGTAATGTTAGGTAACGCAGAAGCCATTAACTTTTAAAAATTCATTTTTCATCGCTTTTCCCGAACAAACTTTTCCGGACTCGAATCCAATGTGTCACCAAACCCAATCCCCAACCCATCATCGGCCATCTAGACCATGTCACTGAACCACTGGAATGAAGATCCAAAAGTACCAGTCCAACATTCACAGTGGCGTAAATGAAAAAGTGGGTGAAAAAGCCTTTACTCCCATCCCGTGGCTTCGTCGACTCTTGGACGGTTCCTGAGATTGATTCCGCACCCAACGAGGCGGATTCCACCCCCAATACCGAAGCCAATGCCATTTTGGTTTCAGGGGAAGCATTCCCATCCGATTCCACACGTTGGACGGTGCGCAAACTTAAATTCGAGACTTCCGCCAGGTGTTCCTGGGACCAGGCTTTTTCCTCCCGCAACTTTTTCAACAATTGAGTGTTTATTTTCATTTCCATGATTTTCTCCCGGGGTTTGGATTGAAAAGCATCCGAATTATCATCCCAGGTGGTTCTTCCAGCCACGACACTTTCCCGCCAATTTTACGACAATTCTTCCCAAGTCCGAACATTTACACCTATCGTATTACCCAAGTATTTCCAGTTATAATTCCCCATGCCCCGAGAAGTTTACGTTCCCCCCGAAGGCCCGCCGCAGGGCCCGGGCCCCAGCCCCGAGATCTACCCTCTGATGGGTGAGGAAAACATCTTCAAGATGCTCTCTGATTTCTATCAAGAACTCGGGAAATCATCCATTCGCCACCTCTTTCCACCCGACTTGGTTGAAGCCTCTAAAAAGTCTGCGAAATTTTTCGTGCAGGTCATGGGCGGACCCCCTCTTTACGTGATAGATCACGGACCGCCCCGCATGAGAGCCCGGCACATGCCATTTGAGATCGACGAGCAGGCCCGGCAGGTTTGGCTTTCTTGTTTCGAGAAAATTCTTGAAGACGCGGACAGAAAGTACCAATTCCCGCTTCAACACATGACGGGATTTAAGGAATTTTTGATGGGGTTTTCAGCCTGGATGGTCAACAAAAAGCCCTAGTCTTCTCGCGAAAACCAGGGCTTCTTTATTTCACAACACTAACGACCCAAAAAACCTTCTCAGCTGTTCATGCACCCTTCGGCCTGCGAGACCACGGAGCGAAGGGGCTGGATCTTCGCCCTTCCGCTGGAAAGGTCCCTTGCAATCTCATAACGCGGTACGGAGGGATCCACGGTCTGGGACCAGGCGTCAATACCGCCGGTCATCGACTGGACCTTGGAAAAACCATGGCCCGCGAAATAGGAGGCGGCGTCCATGCTTCTCTTACCCGTGTGGCAGTAAAAAACCATGGCTACATCTTTGGGACCGGAATGGATTTTCTGGGCCAAATCTTCGGTCATCAGTACCGCGCCTTCTATATGGGCCGTTTCCCACTCCGGGGGAGTGCGCACATCGATCAAGAGCGTCGGCTCACTGCTTTTCATGGCCTCGGCGACCTTCTGGACGCTTACCTGAATGCGACGGTCTATTTCTTCGGCCTCTTCAATGAAACGAAGCACCTCGTCCATATCGGTGATACTGTGTTTTTGGGCCACAGTTTCCAGAACATCCGTTGGCTCGTATCCGCAGCTGTGGCATCCGCCAATATGGTACTTTTGGAAAAGCGCTCTCTGGGCGCTGGGATAGGCATCTAGAACTTCCTGCATGGTGCTGTTTTTCGTAATGGTCGGCATAATCCTCCCTTTTTGACTCGAACGGTCCAGCCTATGTCTAAGGCCTTTTTCTTTATACACGCCAGCGCCCGGAATACGAATAGCCCCGCACATTTATTACTCATACACGATGTTATTGGGGGTTATAGGGTGGATTTAATCATTGATGAGTACAAGGGATAAGAGAAATTAGCCCGCTAAATAGACTAAATGCTTTTCGATTTCAGGAGAGGCGACAAACTCAAGGCCAAATTCCTTCTTGATCAGAGCCATGTCAAAAAGCATGGGCTTGGCATCCCAGCCCTTGTCCACGACTTCGACCTGACTCTTCGATCCAGTAATCTCAATTGCTTTATTCGCCACCTTTTCCCAAGTCACAAACTCGCTGGAAAGGCCAAAGAATATCCGGCGGTTCAAATCGTTCTTTATCACCGCGCTATACAATTTTGCCAAGTCGCCCGCCCAAATGAACTGCGTGCCATCATGCTTGGTAACCTTGATAGGTTCTCCATTTATCGCTGAACCCACAATCTGTTTAAAACGTTTGTCCGGTTGGGTGACCCCGTCAGTAAAGGCGGGATTCCCGAAGGTATATCCGGGCCGAATAATATTGCAGCGGATTTTCGCCCTTGAAGCAAAGCCCAGGAGATAGGCTTCCGAAGCCGCTTTGGTGGCTCCGTAAAGGTCCATAGGTCTTAAGTCGATATTTTCGTTCATGAGGGGGCGGAATTCCCCCACTGCGGCCGTGGAGGAGGTATAGAGAAACTGCTTCACACCCGCCCTCTCGGCGGCCTCCACCAAAAAGGCGGTGACCGCCGTGTCGTTTTTCAGCATGGTGGTTGGGGTCTCTCCCCAACCCAAGGCGATATGCACGCACGCGTCACAGCCGTGCAATGCCTTTTCGAGGACCGCCTGGTCATAGAGGGTACCTTCCACGATCTCCACGCCGGGCAGAGTCTTCAAGGAGGGTATCTTGGCCGTATTACGAACCAACAAACGCAGCGGATGGCCTTGGGCCAAGAGTTCCTTGACGACCCAATGGCCGATAAAACCGCTCCCGCCCGTTAGAAATATTCTCATTTATTACTTTTTGTCAGAGGTTATCGGAGTGGAGAGAGGCGCGGCCGGGGCAGTGGAAACTGCGGGAGTAGATGCCGCCACAGGTTTTTTCGAATCTCCCTCCAAAATGCGGATCTTTTCCATCTTATCCCCTACCTGAATCTGTTCCACGTATTCCATGCCCTTGATTACCTTACCGAACACAGCGTACTTGCCGTCCAAAGCTGGTTGGTCTTCCAGGCAAATGTAGAACTGGCTTCCCGCCGAATCGGGTATGTTCGTGCGGGCCATGGCCACCGCGCCCTTTAGATGTTTTTCCGGATTGTGAACGCCATTTTCCTCAAATTCGCCCTTGATGGTGTAACCAGGTCCGCCGCTGCCATCGCCGTTCGGGTCCCCCCCCTGAGCCACAAAACCCGGAATGACCCGGTGAAAGCTCAGGCCATCATAAAAATGCTTCTTCGCCAGCTTGACAAAGTTGGCCACGCTTTTGGGCGCGTGATTGGGAAAAAGCTTGATGACGATCTTCCCGCCCTTGGCCAGCTTGATGACGGCGCGGGTCCCGTCGTCGCCTTTCGCCCACAACCTGGAACCAGCCAGGCAGAATGTCAGCAACAAAGCCGCGATCAACACTCGTTTCATGGATCTTCTCCTTGAGGATTAAATAGAAGCTTTTCAACCAAACCGAACAGGGGCAAGATAAATCCAAGGCGGATTTACGACAAGACCCTAGACTTTCAAATCATGCGCATTTCGCGCGTGCCCCCAAATCAAATAGCAAATCCCATTTATTTTCTTATATTTAAACCGTTCTTTCCTTGTTGAACAAGGGTAGGACGGTTGTAACGTTTGTCCTCGTGGGGATAATCCTCCCGGTAATGGCAGGCCCGGCTTTCTTTACGCGCTAGGGCACTGTCGATGATGACGTTCGCCACGGTGGCTAGATTTCTCGCCTCAAGGAAATCCCTTGTCACGCGATAGTTCCAGTAGTCGTTCCGGACATTCCTTTGCAGGGCCCAGAGCACATCCTTGGCCGCCTTCAGGCGCCCCTCGGTACGGGCGATACCGCAAAGCAGGGTCATGGTCTTGCGGGTGATTTCCCAGTAATAGCTGATGGTGGCGGGGTCCTTGTTTTCTTTCGCCCGGCCATTATCCCAGTTCGGGACCTTATCCCGTTGCGTCTTGGGCTTTTTGGTCGCGAAATGTTTGGCCGCGTTGCGGGCAAAAAGTACGCATTCGGTGGCCGAATTGCTGGCTAAACGCGTGGCCCCGTGCAGACCCGTACAAGCTGTCTCTCCCAATACATAAAGATTTTCCAACGTGGTCGCGCCGTTAAGATCCGTGCGGACTCCCCCGTTGGAATAATGAACGGCGTAAACCACCGGGATGGGATCCTTTGCCAGGTCGAAACCCTTCTTCTGGCAAAACTCGTAGGCGCTTTTGAAATCCTGCCTCAACCTTTTAGCGGAAATGCGGGTACAGTCCAACCACAGGTGCTTCAGTCCATGCTTGTGCATCTCGATGTCCTCGGCGCGCGTCACTACGTCCCGGGTGGCCGCCGAGCCGAGTTTGTGGTATTTCAGGACGAAATCCTCCCGATCGTTCTTGTGGAGTTTGAGGAAGGCGCCCTCCCCCCTCAGGGCCTCGGTCAGGAGGAATCGGCGCTCGGAGGGCTCGGCCCGCTCGTCGAAGAAAACAGTGGGATGGAATTGGATGAACTCCATGTTGACCAGGGGTAGGCCCGCTCGATAAGCCATGGCAAAACCATCCCCGCTGGCCGAATCCGGGTTGGAGGTATAGAGGAACACCTTGCCCAGTCCCCCCGCCGCCAAAAAGACCGCCCGGCTAGAGACTGTTTTCACCCGGTCCTTTTGGATGTCATACACATAGACGCCCAGGCACTCGTCCTTTCCCGTCTTGTGGAGGAATTTGTTGCGGGTGATAAGGTCCACCGCGGCGTGGCGCTCGTGGATGCGGATATTGGGATGGTTGCGGACCTTGCCGGCCAGGACGGACATCACATGGGCGCCCGTCTTGTCTTCCACGTGAAATATGCGTTTGGCCGAATGCCCGCCCTCTCGGTGCAGGTTGAGTGAGCCGTTACGGGACTTGTCGAACTGGACTCCCAAGCTGACCAGCCACTCGATAACATCTGGATAGAAATGCTCGACGCAGTATTCGACAACCTTACGGTCGTTGAGGTATTTCCCCGCCTCAAGCGTATCCTGGATGTGCTTCGCGAAGGAATCGCCCTTAGCGGGAACTCCATCAACCAGCGGGACCGCAGCCAGGCCCCCAGCGGTCAGGTTGCTGGCACTGTCGCGAATCATAGCGCCCTTGATGAAAAGGTCCACTTTCTTCCCGGCCTCGGCCGCTTCCAGGGCGGACGACAGCCCCGCGAACCCCCCGCCGATGATGGCGCAATCCGTCTCGATGTTCATGAACGACATCCTTGCACGATTTTGGCCGTATTCATCAATATAAAACAATCCCGGTGGCCGAATGAGCCGCCAAGGGAAGCTGCAAAATGCGATCAGCCTTGAACTCGCCCCGGTAGGGCTTGATGTTGTCCAGGGGGAATGGCCCGCCCCCGCCTACCGGGCCGTCCACACCGTTCCAGCTGACCTGGTTTTCGTTCAATCCCTTGCCCGTCAAAACCCATCCCATGAGTTTGCCTTTGGGTTGAAACCCCTTGATGTTGAAAGCGGCCCAGCGGTTGTCGTTGCTTTCATTGACCAGGATCAGGCCTATTTCCCCGGTCGAGAACTTGCTGGCATAGACCTTGAAGGCCGGGTCGGAACTGGAAGCATCCACCATCTGGTCGCCGAAGGCCCGATTGTAAAGGGCGAATGCGTAATAGCTAGGCCGGGGCGTGTCGTCCTTTGTCGCGTTGTCCCGGCAGGCCAGCAAGCCCATGTCCCCGTTAAGCTTGGTGTCGGTACCGTTTTTAAAGTCCCAGTAGTTGGACGCGGCGTAGCCCACCTTGATGGCCTCCCCCAGTACCTCGGAGGTGAAAAGTCCGTTGACGAGCTGGATGGTCTGGGTCGGAGAGGCGTTCAGGATGTTGAACTCCGTCAGAGCCACGGGCAGGGTTTCCTGGCCAGGCGCGGTTTCGGCTTCCATCTTGCGCATGGAGGCCAGATCGTCCCCCAATTCGTGCAAATTGCCGAAAAGCGTCTCGTTGGAAGGGTCTTCGTAGGCATTTGAGTCTCCATTTTTAAAGGGGTAGAGGAAGTACTGGTGAAGAATCAAAAAGTCGGCCTTTCCCCCTAGGGCGGAAAAAAGCTTGCGGGTCCAGTTGTGATGTCCTTCCCATTCCCCCGGGCCGTCCTTTTCGTAAGTAACCGCGCCGATGAAAATATCCGGGTCGACCTGGCGCATAGCCTGGGCGATCACCTGGAAATCAGCGCCATATTCGTCCCCCGTTAGTTGGGGCTTACCGGTAAGGGTATTGCTCTCCTCCCAGGGTCCGTAAAGCTCGTTGCCGATTTCCCAGTAGCGGATCTTGAAGCCCTTCTGTTTGAAATAGCCCACCCAGCGGGACGCCAGGTCAGCGGCGTATTTCACGCCGGCGTAACGGGCCGCGCCGTAATTGACCGTAATAACTGCCTCGGAACCGATGTTTTCGCAGAACTGGATGAAATTATCGGTCGAGATGGCCCAGCTTTGATTCATGTGGCTGGGATCGGGCTGGTCGGGAGCGGCCTGGTCATAGATACCGTCCCAGTTGTAGAAGTCGGAGGAACTGCCGCCCGGAAAACGCCAAAAGCTTATCCCGGACTGCTGGGCCTTGTCGGTCCGGTCAGAGTCCTGAATCCATTCCCTGCCATCCCACCAGCAAAGGTTGTTGCCAAACTGGTAAGGCGTGATCCTCCGGAGGACCTTGTCCGCATCGACTGCCACTTGGACCTTGGTGCCGTACTTGAATTCCCAGTTTTTCCCGTCCTGTTGCCAGGGCACCGGTACTTTCGTGTAGGTTACCGGCTTGTCTCCATTGGATCTGGGGTACAACTCAAATGGTTTGTCGGCCGGTGCCGAAACTGACGCGCTCCAAAGGGGCTGAAGGCAGAGGAAGAAACACACACAGACAAGGTATTTCATGTCATTCCTTGTTCGATTTGGTATTGGGACCCGGCAAAGCCCCTAGATTCTCGCCCCCCTCCTGTCACCGGTCAAGAACCGTGAATTTCACCGAGTAGGTTTTGAAAACATGATTCGGGCTGAAAGACTAATGGTAAACTCTTTTTTGCTGGCAACCCTTCTCACACCCATTTATCTCGAATAGGGACAAGCTCGATGCCTTTCACCGCGCGGCTTCAAATGGCAGCCTTTGCGATTCCCCTCTTCTTATGGATGCTTGCCCTGCCCCTTTTCGCCCAGGTTCCCGTCGCTGAAGGATATTTCTACACGAGTGACCGCGTTCGCCTGCACTACCTGGAATCCGGCCAGGGGCTAGCCCTTGTGCTGATCCCCGGCTGGCTGATGCCAGCGGAAATCTGGAAGCCTCAGCTCGAGGGACTTTCCCGGGACTATCACGTGATCGCCCTGGATCCCCGTTCCCAGGGCAACTCCGATATCACCCGCCAGGGTGACGAACCCCTCCGCCAGGCCAAGGATATCCAGGAACTCTTGTTTCACCTCAAGCTCCATTCCGTGGTCCTGGTGGGCTGGTCCCACGGCGCGTTTCAGGTTTTGGCTTACATGGGTGAATTCGGGACCGACCGCCTTTTTGCCGTGGTTTTGGTGGATTCAGCCCTGGGCGCCGCCGCCACCCCTCCCACCTCGGGTCCCCAGGCCGTCTTTATGGAGGAGTTCAAGAAAAACCGCCCACCGGCCAACAGGGGTTTCGTGTGGAGCCTGTTCAAGACCCCTCCCCCCGGTGAATTTACCCGGGACCTTGACCGGGCCGTGGCCCGTGTTCCCACCGATGTGGCACTGGCCCTGATGGACAACGCCTTCCCCGGCGAGAGATGGCAGCCCAGCCTCAAAACGATTTGCCAGGTGCCTCTACTTTACGCCGTCACCCCCAAATTCGCCTCGCAGGCAGCCTATCTGCTTCAGGTGGACCCACTGGCGCGCGTGGACATTTTCCAGAATTCCGGCCACGCCCTCTTCGTTGACGAGGCGGACCGTTTCAACAACCTGATCCGTGATTTCTTGAGACAGGCGGCCTTGCTTCCTGTGGACCCCACCCACAAGAGCCGCAAAAAACCCTTTCATCCGGGCTCCGCGCCCACCTATCCTTAAGGATCCACATGCCGCCACTTTCCCTTAACTTCAATCCGCGCCTTCGCCTTCTGGGTGCGCTATTCGCGGTTTCCGCGGCCAGCATCGGCTTCGAGATCATGCTCACCCGTTACTTCGCCATTGCTAGCTGGTCCGAGTACGGCTATTGGGTCATTTCCATCGCAATGGCCGGTTATTCGGCCAGCGGGGTGGTCCTTAGCCTCTTCCGGGATTTCTTTTTCCGCCGAGCCCGCCTTTTTTTCCTCCTGATCCCCCTGCTATTACCCCTCCTGGCCTGCTGGGGCTTTTACCAGACGACCCTGAACCCTTTCAATCCGTTGGAATTGCAGGATCCGAACCTTTGGGGGGCCCAATTCAAGAACATCTGCCAATATTACGGGGACCTTTTTCCCGTTTTCTTTCTTTCGGGACTCTATATCAGCCTGTGTTTCCTTGCCCTGACGGAGGAAAAAATCACTGCCGTGTACGCCGCCGATCTGGTCGGAGCCGGAGCCGGCGCCCTGGTGATCCTGGCCGCCATGTTCCTGATCCAGCCCTTTTACTTGCTCAGTGTCCTGATCCCTTTCTGGGCTCTGGCTGCCCTGCTGGCTCCCGGATTCGCCAGGCCCTGGGGAAAATGGGCCGCCGTCGCCTTGGTCTTGCTGGCCGCCGAATGGGGATCCGTGAACCTCAACCAGTCCCACTTCTGCGTATACAAGGCCATCACTCCCGCCTTGAACGTTTCCGGCGCCAGGGTGGAAAGACAGGTTTTCTCGCCCTGGGGCTATTACATGTTGTTGGAGAATTTCACGGAGCGCGAGGATATCGACCTTTCGAATGATTACGTTCCGAAGGATACGGAGGGACCACCACTGGCTTACGGGCTGTACCTGGACGGCAACCGGATCAGCTCGCTTCCCAAAAGCGTTCTGGATGACTTTACCTATGTCTCTTTCGGCCTGGACAGCTTCCCCTATCTTTTTAAACCCGGAAGCCGGACCCTTTTGGTTGGTACGAGAGGCGGCTTCCGGGTAGGGGAGATCCTGGCCCAGCACGCCACCCGGGTGATCGCCCTGGAAAACGACCCGAATATTTTCTCACTCATGCGGGGTCCCCTGTCGCCAAACGAGGGGCCTTGGCTCCACAACCCGGACATTTCGTTCCTGAGACAGGCTCCGGAAGCCTATTTGGCGGGATCCAAGGAAAAATTCGACCTCATCGATCTTTCCTCCGACTACCTCGACCAGGCCGACGCCAATAAATATGCTTTCACGCGCGAGGCCCTGCTAGCTTACTGGAACGCCCTGAGCCCGGGCGGAGTGGTTTCCCTGCCCGTGAACATCCGGGAGTTTACGGTTTACGCCCTCAAGCTGGAGGCAACCGCGCAGGAGGCTTTGGAGAACCTGGGAATACCTGATCCCGTCTCCCACCTTGCCCTCTACCGGTCGGCCTGGAATGCCCGGCTTCTAATGGCGAAGGACCCATGGAGTGAGGGACAACTGGCCTTTCTGAAAACCTTTTGCGACGACCGTTCCTTCGACCTTTCCTATTACAAAGGGATCAAGCCTGGAGAAACGGAAATTTTCAACGACCTCCCCCCCACACTCTGGACGGGAGAAACAGACACGGCCGCGCCCGAGGATGCCACCGATTCCCTGAGGAACGAAAGCCTCCAACTGCTCTCCGGTCAGGGCAAAGAATTCCGGAAGTCCTATTTTTTCAACCTTTACCCATCCACCCATGACCGGCCCTTCTTTTATTCCGTACTCCGCCTTTCCAACCTGGGACAAATCCTCAATAACCTTTCCCAGGTTCCCCGGGAGGAAATCGGCTCCCTCATCAACCTGGCTGTCCTGGCTCAATCCCTGCTTTGGGCCCTGCTGGTCATGGCCCTTCCCCTGCTGAAACACGGCCAGAGTAAGGCAACCTTGGCCCCCCTCGGGAGAACCTTGTTTTATTTTTCCTGCCTGGGTCTGGGTTTCCTTTTCATTGAGATCATGCTCATCGAGAAAGGGGCATATTTCCTCGGTGACCGCACGGTTTCCTTTTCCCTGGTCCTCAGTTCCATGCTGGTTTTTTCCGGTTTGGGGAGCTGGCTCGCCGGAAGGTTCCCCCATGAGCCCAAGGAGAGCTTGCGCCTTGCGGGGCTGGCGCTGGGGCTTTGGCTCCTCCTTAGCATCGGTTTTCTTGATGGGGCTTTAAGCGCCCTCCTTTCTTGGCCCGTCCCGGTGAAGTGCCTTGTATGGGGAGCCTGGGCCGCCCTAGCTTCGATCTCTCTCGGGTTTTTCTTTCCCCTGGGTTTAATCCGTTTTCCAAGGGAAAGCGGGCTGATCCCCTGGGCCTGGGCCTTGAACGGTGCCTTTTCCGTGGTGGCCACGCCCCTGGCAAACTTGTTGACCATCACCGGAGGTTTCCGTCTGCTGACGCTGTTAAGTTTGGGTTTATATGGACTGGCTTTCCTGGCTTTTCCATCGGGTGATTCAAAAAACGAGATTGCGGGGGAACCATCATGAACCAGACTAAATCCTTGATTCTCTCCATGAGTTTGGCCCTGCTGTTTTTATATATCCCCACTTTAAAGGCGGAGGAAAAGGCCCTTGCCACCCCCACCACCGTGAAGATCCCTGAAAGCGAGGATGTCCCGGGCTGGACCTATCAAAAATACCTTCTAGCCTTCAAGCTCAGCGGGCGCAATACATCCCTGACCGCCCAGGAATTCGCAAAATTGCGGGAGCGCAAGCAGGTAATGCTATGGAACATTAGGCACTTCCTGACCTCCAAGTTCGGTCAGGCAGATCCCAAAATACTGAAGGCCTTCCAGGACATGCCGCGCGAATATTTCCAATACGATTATCAGAAACAATCCGATTTCTCGAAAACCGCCTATGAGGACCCGGCCCGGTCCTGGGCCTTGGGATGGGGTTCGGCCCTGAGCGACTACGATGGCCAGGCCTACATGGCCCAATTGGCCCATCCGCGCCCGAAGGACAGGGTGTTGGAAATTGGGACCGGCAGCGGCTTCAACGTGGCCCTTTTTTCGCGTCTCGTCAAGAAAGCCTATTCCATCGAGATCATCCAGCCCCTGGGCGAAGCCGTGTCGCAAATTTTCAAGCCCCTCGGCTACACCAACATCCGCACCCGCGTGGGGGACGGCTATTACGGGTGGAAATCTGCGGGCAAGTTCGACATCATCATCTTCACCTGTACGGCCAAATACGTGCCGCCCGCCCTCTTCAAACAGCTCAAGCCCGGAGGCCGGATCATCATCCCAATCGGCCAACCCTTCAAGCACCATCAGATCCTTTACACCTACCACCTAGATCCGCAGGGGAAGGTCCACTCCAAGAAAAACATACCTGTCTATTTCATTCCGATGGAGGGAAAGATGTATGAACCCAAGGATACCAAATTACAAAAGACTGCCCCGTCTCAACCCGCGCCATCGCCCTTGCCCCAGGCTGGCCCGTCTTCAAACCAAACACCGATTCCAACGAGAACACCCAAACCCGCCCCTTTCTACCCCCAGCCAGCCTAATCCTGTCCCCTAGCAAACTCCGTCCCTCAGGGCCACCCGGCTTTGCATATGGTCGGAAATAAAAAAGCCCCTCCCGGTATCCCGGAAAGGGGCTTGAAAAAAACAGCGATTTTAAAGCGAGTTATTTTGCAGCAGGCGTCTTGCTGGCGGCTGCTGGAGCGGCAGCTGCGGGTGTCGTGCTGGCAGCTGGAGCGGCATTATCTCCGCCATTCTTAGCGGCGATCTTGTCCAGTTTATCCTGAACGCCCTTCAGGTTAGTTTCTGCCTTGGCCGAACCCACCCCCGCAGCCGATGCCGTGTCGATGGCTTTCTGGAAAGCGTCCTTGGCCTTGTCAAGCGCGTCAGTCTGCTCATACGCAGACCCCAGGTTGTTCCAGGCAGTGGAGTTGTTCTCGTCGGCTTCCACTGATTTTTCTAACAGTGGGACAGCTTTCTCCGGCGCGGGCGGATTAACCGAGAGATAGCAAAGGGCCTCGTTATTGAGCCTCCATGTTTCGGCCTTTTTGAATTTCTGAACTCCCATCTTCTCATAGGCCGAAATGGCCTCGTCGTACTTGCCCGCGCCCAGTAGGGCGTTAGCCGCCTTCAAGGGCGATAGGGGCTTGTCCGGCTTTGCGACCGGAGTCGACGCAGCGGCGACAGCAGCGGGTGTAACGGCGGCCTTCGCGACCGGGGTCGCGTCATCCGCCCTCAGGATACCGGCTGAAACTAACATCCCAGCGGCAAAAAGCAAAACAGCGCTCTTCAACTGAATCATGATTCTCTCCTTGAGTGTTGTAAAAAAGCTCAGATATTTCATGGCGGATTCCAAAGAGCAATGGGTCTCTCTGTCGCCCCTACCAGCTCACGCCTAAAACCAATGTCAAAATTTTATTCCAACCCAATTGAATGTCGATGGAATTCATTTTTAGGCGTCCATCCCGGGCCCGAATTTCAGGCCATTTACCTTGTGACTCGACGGGTTACACGAGTAACCTTCCAAATATCAAATTCACCAGGAATGGTTATTTTTACCCCAGCCTGGCCCGTTTCTTGGGCCCCAACCCCGCTACCTTCTTTTGAGACGGGAGAAGTCCTTCTGCTATGATTTCCTTGATTTTAACGTACCGATTTGGCTTTTTTGAACGACTCATGCCGTTTCTTACTCTTTCATGATCCCATTGGAGATTAATTTATGAGTCTTAGCGTTCCTCAAGAAATCTCCCCTTCCGGAAAATACAAACTGGAAATCACGTCGCTTAAGACTTTACCCGGCACTTGGAAATACACTCTGGGAAAGGTGGTGGACAACAAGGAGCACCGCTTCCAACGAATCATCTCCGTGGTCCACCGGAATTACGAGAGTTTTCCCTTTGGCTGGTACGAGAAACACAAGGATGGGCACGACTACCTTGTATGTGGTTTTGATTACCAAGGGTTAACAGTCATTCGGTTGGATACCAGGGAAAGGATGGATTGGGTTCCGGCAAGCGCCACAAAAGGCGGCGGGTTCTGCCACAGTGCGTTTCATGATTATCGCCCCCAAGAGGGCGTCTTAAAAACCGAGGGATGCTTTTGGGCCAACCCTTACGAATATGTTTTTTATGATTTCTCCATTCCCATGGGACTGCCCTGGCCCGAACTGCGCCGCGAACCCGTTCAACCCGGGGAAGAATAAAAAAGGACGGCCCTTTCGAGCCGCCCTTTCACAACACTTCACTATTAGGGTTTTTATTTTTACAGACTAAATATCACGCTGGCGGTGATGGTTATTTGGTTTGGATCCCCCCCGGCAAACGGTCCATTCCCGACGGTGAAAACCTGACCATCCGATAGGGCGTAATCATATCGTCCCTCAATGCGGGCCAGAAAATGTTTCGTGAAATGATGCTCCAGCGTAAGGGTCACTTCTCTGCCCTCGTCGTTAGTCACAACGGGAAGCGATGAAGAGCCTAAGTAAATATAATTCGGCGAGGGGGCCTCTATTTTGATCCCCTCCAACCGCAACACCGCCGCCCAATCGGGCTTGAACTGGTACCGGCAATAAAGCGCTCCGCCCCATCCCTCGAAGGTCTGCAACCCGTTCGGGTTTTGGCTTATGAATTCCCCATCCAGGGCGATCGAAATATCATCCGAGGCCTTGCAAATCATCGTACCTTCGATTACCGATCGAGCAAACAAGTCGTCATTAAACGGCGCAAGACCCGTGGGGCCGGTGATTCCATTCAAGACGATCTTGAAATCCGGGCTGGGATCTCCCTCAAACTTCAAGCCGAAGGTTTTTCCCGCGTTCGAGGAAAGGCCAGTGCCCCCGTCATTCCAGCCATCCAAGGCGTAGCCTGTAATGGCGACTTTGTTGTTCGGGGCGGTGTAATTGATGCTAAAGCCCTCCTGCAAATACGGGAGAGTGAGCGTGTACAAAAGAGACCGGCTGTAATTCCAATCCTGGTTGCTTTCCAGAACCTCAAATCCCATGAAACTGGCCATTCGTCCGAAAGAAAAGGTCCAGTCTTCGGGATGATAGGTGGCATAAGCTTCGTACAAAAAGATGTTGTCCCCAACGGGCGGACTACCAGCTAGGGAATTAAAATATTTCGCGACATTCCCCCCCAGCACGGAAAGGTGCACCGATCCCTCACCTTGTCTCAAGGTGAATGCCAGTTCCGCCATATGCAAATTGTAGTTATAGTCCCCTTGATTATTGGGGAAATACCCCGTGTTACCGGCTCCATCCAAACCGTGGGCGGCGTTAGTAAAATTAAGGCTGTAATAGGTATCTACCAAAGCGTTCATCGAGAATTTCAAGGGCGGTTCGAGCGCGGGTGTCGCGGTCGGACTAGCTTGCGCTTCCGAGGTGACAGTCGCGGCAGGACTTGCCTGTGTCGTCTGGGCCCAAGTCGGGAAAACTAAAGCAATCCCCGCCAGGAGAATCCAAACCGCAAAACCAATGGTCTTTTTAAGCATAAAAGCCTCCTCAAAGAGATCGATCCCGAATCTATAAAACCAGGAGCACCCCCCCAGCGCTATACCAGGCCCCTAGCATCCTTATTATTCTACCCCCTTGTTCCCCAAGCGCCTCCGGGAAAACCTCCCGGCCTGAAAAGCAGGCCGAAATTCGAACAAACAAATCAGTCCTTTCATAGCCCGTGTTAGGATTTTCCAATCCAGGGGGAGAAATGTTCGTTCACCAATCCATAACGTCCATCGAGCCGCTGGGCCCCTCCCCTTCCTTTTGGTCCCTGGAATTTTACCTGCGATACTTCACCAAATGCCTGGGGCGAAACTTGAAAAACCACCCTGATTGCCGGCAGGACCATATTTTTTCGAGATTTCAATTGCGATGGGCTTGCCACCTGCCCTCGATCACCTTTCGGCAGGCGAATTGGTGGTGGTTTTTCTGGGAGTCGCGGTCGTCATCGCCTTAATTCTAAATTACGTTCAGTCCAGAAGTGACGGAACCTCACCTATGTAGAATTCGAAACCTGGACGTTCTTATTCATCTTGTTTTTTTTGATTTTTTAGCACCCGGAATTCTGATAAAGCTACCTCTCTGGGTGGATTTGGCGGGATCTTTGGCCGGATTGGTGCCGGGATATCTTCTGGGGATTCCTGCGGGATTGTTAGCCCAACGTTTGGGGCCCTTGCGTGCCTTTCTTGCCCACGGAACGGGCTTGGGTTCCTTCATCGTTTTTCTGTCGGGTTGACTGAGAGTTTATCTCGCTTATTTCTCGGTCAATTGAGCGAGATTTTTCCACTCTTTACCGCTCGGTAGCTTGATCTCGTAAAATTTTCCCGCCGTCCAATAGACCTTGAAGACCCGGGCCCCGGACTTGGAAATTAAAACCCTGTATCGAGAACCCACAATTTCCAGGGCCGCGCAATTAGTGGCTGCCAGCGCCACCCCCGGTATATTTTTCATCATGGCTTTCAATTCTGGCTTTCGGTCCTTTTCAATGTCGTAGTGGGGGCAAAAAAGCGCCTTCACCAATCCCAATCCCCCGACCCGAATGAGCTTGGCTCGTGGGTTTTTGAACTTTCGGGAATCCGAATTTCCCGACTCAAACCAGCAGATGGCACCCGCACTGGTTCCGCATAGGACCGTTCCCTTCGCATGAGCCTTTTTCAAATACAAGTCCACACCCAAGCGTTTCCATCGATTCATCATCATGAGCGTGTTTCCGCCCCCTACGTAAATGATATCCGCGCCCATAAGGGCCTTTCTCAATTCGGAAGAGGTTAGTTTTCGCGAAAGCAGACAGAGGGCAGAAACACGGCATCCCAACTTGCGGCCAAAGTGGTTTTCCACGGTTCGAACATAGGCCCGGTCGTCGGAAGAGGCGGTGGGGAGGAAAGTGAGATACGGATTTTTCTTTCCGGATAGGCGAATGATTTCACGACTGATGGAAAGCACTTCGGGTTTGACCGAACCATAGCCGATACTTCCGCCACCAAGGGCCACGATTTTTCTCAACGGGGCATCTCCCGGCTCGTGAGTTTGGACAGGTTATTTTAACCAGGCGATGGCTTTTTTCACGTCCGAAAAGGTGTGCGTGTTGAGACCCCGATTGACCGCGACCGATTCCCCGAATTTATCCGGATCGAGAAGAGGCCTTTTCCCCACCAAAGCGAAACGACATTTGGGAATTCGTCCCCGGGTGGTTTCAATAAAATACTTTTTAGCCGCGAGGACAGAAAGATTGAAACGTTCCAGCGTATTCATGTCTCCCCGGAGTTTGCGTAAATCGATCAGAAATTTCGTAGGCTGGTAGGTTTGGCAAGCATTCACGATTTGATTCGTAAAATCGCCTGCCATGGAAGCTTCGCACACACCCTTACAACTCATGAGAAGATAATTTTTACGGGATTCAACTTTATATTGGAGGCCCATAGCTATGCCGCCGATGAAAAAGGGTAAGACCTATATTTAACACGCTATTTATTTTTTATGGTAAATAAATATTTTGACTGATCTTTGCCCAAAATCCGACGAAAAGAGGCTATTCCATATCCGGCCTTACGTTGGATGAAGGGCAGGAACCTTAATTTTGGCGGGAATGGCAGCGGATAAAAAAAGCCACCGACCTGTCGTAGACGGCCTCATCTTTGGGTGAGAAATAACAACCGGGCAGTTCCCCGCGATCACGGTGATAGTCCACGCAATCGCAGCATTTGCCCCTTCGCTCGCAATCGTAAGTACAGGTACAGTTTATTGCGTTGGCCTTCTGGGTGCATTCCATAGGTGACCCTCGCATTTTTCTCCCCCCCGTTTGAGCCTAGCCAATCACGGACTTCGGCAGTTCCTGCTTAGGTTTGCCGATGGTTTCGATAACGTCGTTCATCACCTTGACCTGGTTGCGCCCTAGGCCCCATCGGCTTCTTCCGCCGTCACCGAATTCCAACCCTTCAAGTTTTTCATGGGAATGGGAAAAGGCCAGATGTAAAACCTTCCGGCTGTCCGGAGTTCCGAGGATAAACGGGGGCTCGAAATATTTCCATGGCTCCCAAACCTTGTTGCCTGCCTTGCGGATACGGTAACCGGCTACTTGAGCCGGCCGGCTGCCCGAATTGAATGCGGTGCAATCGACAGCGACTTGGGAAACGAGGCCGTTTGCGTCCTGCTCGCTGAAATTCGTAAGGAAAGTCATGATTTCCCGGGGGCGAAGCCAATAGACCCAGTAGGCCATCCATCCCAACGTGGCGAGAGAAAGAATGATGGAAATCCAAGCGAGCTTGTCCCTCAGGCTGAGGGAACCGGATGGAATCCAGGGGCTGCTGGCCTCCACCCTTGATACGAAGTGCTTAAGTTCCTGGTTGTCCGAATGGAGGCGTAGACTTTCGTTCATGGCCACCAGGGCCTCGGTACGGTTCCCACTCTGGTAATAGGCCTCGCCCATGAACTGGTAAGCCTGCCAGTAATCGGGTTTTTCAAGAAGTGCCGCGTGGAAATAGCGGATGGCCTTATCGAAATCCCCGCCTTTGAAGGTCTCCAACCCCGCCACGTAAAACTCCTCGGCGGTGGTCGCATATGCCGCTGCGGCTCCCATGCACAGAAGGGCCAGGGCTAAAATGATTTTTTTCATGGTTTCCTCTCAAATAGGTTCGGTCACAAAGCGGGGTTAATTATAGGATGTTTTGGTGATTCATGGGAAAGAAGCGACCAAGAACCCGAAGCTGGGCTGAAGGGGTTTTCTTATACGTACAAATTGAACCCCTAGGAAGAAAGGGTGGGCAGGTCGTTTCGTATATAAATCTTAATAAATAAAGTGGCCGCCCTGAATGGATTTATTTAGACCTATAGATGGAAAGCTGGCCAAGCTAATTTCTCATTAAAGGGTTGATAAGAAAAAATGGCTGGGAGACAAGGACTCGAACCTTGATAAGCAGATCCAGAATCTGCTGTCCTACCATTAGACGATCTCCCAATCGATAACCAAGAACGCAAAGGACATTCGCGGGGTGGGATTTTAACACAGCCAAATTAAGCGTCAAACACAGAAATCCGATCCTCCCCGTCAAGCCGAACGGAGAAAACCTATCGTTTGTACGTATGATGGGAAAAGAGTCGGCTCAGGCTTTGGGATTAACCACTGACATCATCGTCTGATCATGCCATTCGCCGTCGCGCAAAACGTAACTCTTGCGGATTCCCTCGATTTGAAATCCCGCTTTCTGTAGGGCATTAAGTGAGCGAACGTTATAGGCGGCCGATACCGCCCCGATGCGCTTGTATTTCAATTGATCCAGGCCGTACTTGACCATGCGTTTTGCGGCCTCGGTCCCAATCCCCATTCCCCACCACTTCTTGTCCCCGATCAAAAAACCGAAGTCAGCGCTTTTGTGGGAAGGTCTCTCGTTATAAAATTCTGCGGTACCCACGGGAACCCACTTACCGTCCTCATCCACTTCCAACACGAAGGAACGAGGTAGTTTCTCGTCATCCGGTGAATTGGTACGTGCGAACCATTTTTCGGCGTCGGAAAAGGTTTGGTCCACGAAGTGGACATCGAACAAGCGGCGGACTTCCGGGTCGTTCCACCAACCCACAATTTGGGCCCAATCCTTGCGGCTGACCGGCTTCAAACGACCTTTTTTCTCGCCACGATGGAATACGAATTCAATACTTTCGTTCATGACTCCCTCTCTCACGAATGGAATATCCCTAACCTAACCTAAGACCTCTTGTATGACAACCTTCCCGGAGTTCTTGTCAGCCTTCTTTTTTATCGTTTTCAGGGGGCGGAACGGCAGCCGGGCCGTTTCGGATCATCCGGATAAAACGCAGAATCCGCACAATACAACGGCCCTTTCCCAGGATTTCGATCAGCTCGAACAGGTTTGGGCTGGCCGTGCGGCCCGTGATCGCCAGACGCATGGGATGTACCATCTCGGCGAATTTGATCCCCAATTCGGACGCCGACTCCCGCATTTTAGACTCGAGGGTCATGGCAGTGAAATCCATGGTTTCTTCCAGAAGGAAAGCGGCTTTTTCCAGGGCCGGAACGAAGGCTGGCTTCATGTATTTTTCCAAGCCTTGCGGATCATAAGTGTGAACCTCGCCTAGGAAGTAGGTGATTTGCCCCCCCACGTCGGAGATGGTCTTCAGCCCGCTCTTGACCGAAGTAATCATGCGCTTGAGGGCTTCCCCGCCGTGCCGCATGAAATCTTCGTTGATGGCATCCGCGTCCCAAAGGTATTCAAGACAAAGTTGGTAAACAGCCTCCGGATCGGCCTCGCGGATATAGTGACCGTTGAGCCACTGCAATTTTTCATAATCGAAAGCTGCGGGGCTCTTTTGGACCCGCTCCAAGCTGAATTTCCGTATCAAGTCCGCCTTGGTGAAAAGCTCGGTCTTTCCGTCGAGGGACCAGCCTAGGAGGGCCAGGTAATTGAGCATAGCCTCTGGCAGGTAGCCCTGGCGCTTGAATTCTCCAACCGCGTTAGCCCCGTGCCGCTTGGAAAGCGGAGTCCGGTCCGCCCCCAGGATCAGGGGCATATGGGCGAATTGGGGAGGAGTCATTTCGAGCGCCTGGTAAATCAAGATCTGTTTGGGAGTGTTTGAAATATGATCCTCACCCCGGATCACGTGGGTCATTTTCATCAGCGCATCATCCACTGAAGCCACGAAGTTATAGGTGGGCTCGCCACCGCTTCGCACTAGGATGAAGTCGTCCAACTCGGCGTGCTCAACCGCCACCTCGCCCCGTATCAGGTCGTGAAACACGGTACGCCCCTCCGGCACGAGGAGCCGTACAGAGAACCTCTCTCCCGCCTTACGGCGGGCTTCCGCCTGGTCCTGGGTCAGGGACCTGCATTTCCTGGAATAATGGTAACCCTGTCCTGCAGACTGGGCTTTTGTCCTTTCCGCCTCCAATTCTTTGTGGGAGCAAAAACATTGGTAGGCGTGTCCTCCGGCAATCAGCTTTTTAAGCTGGTCGCGGTAAATAGGGGCTCTTTCCGTTTGTCGGTAGGGGCCATAGGGTCCCCCCAGTCCAGGACCCTCATCCCAGTCCAGGCCAAGCCACTGTAGGTCCCGGATGATGCCTTCCTCATATTCGGGCTTGGACCTTTCCCGGTCCGTATCCTCGATGCGCAGTATGAATTTTCCACCTAAATGCCTGGCAAAAAGCCAGTTGAAAAGGGCCGTACGAGCACCGCCAACGTGCAGGTAACCTGTGGGGCTGGGGGCAAAACGAACACGGACATTGGACATAAAAAATCGAACCTCTTCTTCCTCATCAAAAATAGAAATCCCGATTTAGGGGATTTTTATCGCCCAACGGGCGGGAGTGGATGTTATGCTATAACGATAAACTGACCTGGAGAACCGAAATGAAAAAGATTCCCCGGCCGCATCCTGAAAATTTCAAGCGGACCAATAAAAGGGTCGTGATGGTGAAATCCATCAAGGGCCGTATTTTGAATTCTTCTCAAGTCGATGATTTCCGCGCCCAATTGGTTAATGTCAGTTCCACGGGGGCTCAGATCTATTCCAACAAAAGTATGGTGGACAAAACCGATCTCCGGCTCGAGTTGGATTCCCTGGACGGAAGCCACGCCATGACCTTTCCCGGCAAGGTGGTTTGGTCGAGGAAAAACCCCATGAAAACCATGGGTCGTTTCGCATACGGAATTAATTTCGAAAAACCCACACCGGATCAAGTTAACTTTCTTGAAAAACATTATTCCCTGAGTTCGGTTCCCGAGGAATAATCAGTCGGTCATTCAGGTTTTTCCTTGACGCTTTGTTTCCCAGTTCAGTTGATCTTCGCGATGATGGCCTTTTTCAGTGAAACCAACACCCGGCGATGTAGTTCTTCAGTATCTTCCGCGTTGTTCATGGCCTTTTGGAACTGCGGATTGATGTCCAGCGCCTTTTTGAACTCCTTGAGTGAACGGCTGACATCAAACCGGCACTTGATCAGGTAGGCCACCCCCAGATGATGGTGCAGGTCGGCGTAATGGGGGTATTCCTCAATGACTTTTGTTAATTTTTCGATGTATTGCTCGGTCATCTGCAGGTCGATACCCTCGCTACCGTAAAGAAGGGTCAGGGTGAAGAAGAAGATGATCTCGTCCCCGATTCGGGGAACAAACCTGGGCCGCACATCCAAAAACGTTTGGAAGGCGTTGGAATAGCGGTGGCTTTTCAAGTAATCGGTGGCCATCATGAAAGCCCGGTTTCGAAGCTTGGGATTCAGGGTCGCCGCCGTTTCGGCCTCGGTCTTCGCCCTTTCCACTAATTCCGCCGTCTTACCCCCGTCATTCACGCTCGTGTCCCCAATGGTCAAATAACCCACACAAGCTGTGGCCAGGCGAAGCCTGGCATCGGCGTAACGAGGATTGATCTGCAGAGATTGCAGATAGGATTGGACAGCTTCGTCTAATTCCCGGCGATAAAGATGCACGTTGCCAAGATGATAATAAATGTCGGCAAAGGATGGACCCAGTTCCCGGGCGTGATTAAGTATGGCGAGTGCGCCGTCATAATCGTCCAAAAGGGTCAGGTTGATCCCATAACATTTGAGGGCCTGGAGATGTTGAGGTTCCATTTCCATAGCCTTCAGAAATCTCTGGCGGGCATCCTCATAAAATCCGTTGGACATTAGGATGACGCCGATTTTCCAGCAGGCGTCGGCGGTCGGTTTTTCATCAATCTTGCGGTTGAGGCGGAAAATGGATTCCAGTTCCACCAGCCTATTCTTGTGGGTTTCCTGGGTGAATCTCTTCCGGCCTTCCTCGTCCAAACCTTCGGGCAGGTCGAATTCCCTCTGGGAGAGTATCCTTCCCTCCAACTGGGCTGAGGTAAAAACACGATTTTTCCCGGAAGCCAGGCTGGTCTCGACGGTGAAATGCTTTCCGTTGATATCAAGGAGGGAGTTTAGGGCGTTGGTATCCATAGGGGGTCCATTTTCCGGATCTTCAAATCCTAGAGTGGGGGGAGCGGCCCGGGTTACCGGTTCGCGTCCCAGTTCCGGATGCTCCTTTACGTTTTGTCAAACCCCTTTTTCAGGGCCGTATCGATATTTGGGTAGGACTTCAGAATTGTGTTGAATTCCAAAAGTTCGAAAACCTCTCCCACCTCGGGATTCATGCCAACCAAAACCAGATCGCCTTTTTGGTTCCGAATGCGCTTGATTTCGCTTATAAAAATGCCCCAACCGGCCGAACTAATGTAGTTCACATCTTTCAGATCCACCACCAGTTTGTATTTCTTGTCATTCAGCACACCCAGAAACTTTTTCTCGAACTCGGGCGCCGTTGTGGTGTCGATGAAGCCCTTGACCGTTAATACCACCACATCCTTGTGGTTGGAGTGGTCGGCGACATTCACCGTGATGTTGTCCATGAATCCTCCAGAATTAACAAAAGCCCAAGCGACGTTTCATTATGGGCTTTCGGGTTTCTCGGTGTCAACCGAGATGGCGGCGGTATCAGCGGGATTTAAATCCACGACGGCTTGTCCCGCTTCGTTTTCGATCGGCTGCTTATCTTTTTTCAGTCGCTGGGCAACTTTTTTGGTTCGTTTGACAACTTTTTTTACCGGTACCGCCTCGTCAATTTCGATTCGGGGACCGGTTTCAACGGATCCGCCATCATTCCCATCCGAAAGGCTGGCAAAGGCCTTCCGTTGACCAATCGTACTCAGATTTTTCCGTTTCAAGTGGTCATAAATTAGTGAGGCGTCCACCTTCACCGAAGGCGAGTTTTTCCGAAGGGCTAGGGAAAGTCGTTGGGGTCCCAATTCGGGATTCTTGCAAACAAGAGCCATCAGCGCATCCCGCTGCGGAACGCTCAATTCGCGGATCCCCGCACCCTTTCGCTCCGATTTCATCGGTTTGAGGCTGGCCCGGCCCTTGTCCGCTACCATCTTTTTGAATCGGTAGTAGGCTTTAGGCGAAACGTTCATTTGGCGGCAAGCCGCTGCGACGGACAGGCCCTTCTTCTCAACCAGGTCCAACAGCTTCTTACGGAACTTGAATTCCACCGACTCAGCCTTCATTTTTTCCTTGATAGCCACCACCGTGATGTCATCGTTCTGTTCCGCGCCCTTGGTGAACTGGGCTATGGCCAGGTTCAGCTGTTCGACGAACTCCTGTGGTGTCAGATGGGAATTCTCTTTGATTACCTTCACAAGCCTTTCTTCCCCAAACTGGTCCTTTTTCGCGTTCATGGCCTCGGTGATGCCGTCCGTGTAGATAACCAGCATGTCGTTCTTTTCCAGGCTGACCTTCTGCAGAGCCAGGTTTTTGGAGAACATGTCTTCCTCAGGAAGGTCGATTCCAACGGGAAAACCCTTGGGTTTGAGAAAGTAGACTTCCTTGGTCTTGCCCCGGTACAAGATCATAGGGTTATGGCCCGCGCTGGCAAAATTAATGGCTCGGGTGCGTGAATCCAGAATGATGTAGAACATGGTGACGAACATCCCCCGCTTCATGTCCGAGGTCACGTGCCGGTTCACTTTGCCCAGCACATCCGAGGCGCTCTTGTTGTTCCGCGCCTCCAGACGCATGGCCGTGCGAATCATGGTCATGACCATGGACCCGGGTACGCCCTTGCCGGACACGTCGGCGACCACAATCCCCAGGGTCGTGGGATCAACCCAGAAAAAGTCGTAGTAGTCTCCGCCCACTTCCTTGGCGGCCCGGTAGGTAGCGCCAATCTCGTATCCGTCCACCTGCGGAAAATCGGCAGGCAATAGGGTGTGCTGGATCTGCTGAGCCACCTGCATTTCCTTCTGCATGCGCTCCTGTTCCATCACTCCCTTCTGGGATTCCTGCAATTTGTTGGTCATCTCATTGAAAATACCCGCCAATTGGCCAAACTCGTCCTGGGTATCCAACTCGATTTTGGCGTTCAAATCCCCCGCGGACATGGCATTGATGGCATCAAGAATCTTGCGGAAAGGCTGGATGATGATGCGCGAGAGCATCCACAAAAAAACCATAATGATGAGAGAGGCGATCAAAAGCTGGTTTCGGATATCACTCTTGATCTGGCGGGTAGCTTCCTGAAGGGTCTTGTCCGTAACCCCCACATGCACTTCCCCAACCCACTGGCTCTGGTAATAGATGGGAGCGGCGAAATCGTTAACCCCTCCCTCAGAAGTTTCAAAGCGGAACGTCTGGATCCCACCCTTGGGGTTGAACTTCACGCCCCGAGGAGGCTGGTAAGCGCGGAGAATTTGGGTGACGTCCGTATGGGCCAGAAAAAGCTCCTCTGAGCCGACGATGAAAACGTAATCGAGCATTCGGCCCGCATCCTGGGCCTTGACTTGGCGGACCAGGTTTTCCAGTCCAAGGTCATCCTTGTGGGAAACCCTTTGGCCCGATTCGGAAGCCAGCGAACCCAGAACCAGGTTCACGTTCTGACGCTGCTGTTTTAAGGCCTGGTCTTCCTGATGCCGGCTCAGGGAAAAATAGAAAATCACGAATAGAACCGCCACCAGCCCTACGGCTCCCACCGTGAACTTGACGGAAACAGAAACGCCCCGTTTTTTCAAACCCAGCTGTTGGGGAGGTGCGTGGGAAAGACTGCGGTACATCACCAGCTCGTTTCGGTCCGGGTAAGCCCGATAGGTGACCCGGGACATTACCTTTCGAATCAACCAAATGCCCAACCCCCCCTTCTTGCCGATATCCACGTACTGGTTGAGGTCCGGGTCCTTGATGGCCTTGAAATCGAACGGCTTTCCATAATCGACGATTTTCGTCTTGAGGTCCGTGGGGCCAATCCCCATCTCAATTTTAATTTTCCCGTCCGTCTTTCCCTTGTAGGCGTGACGGATAATGTTGGTGCAGGCCTCATCAATGGCCAGTTTGATGCCGGATGTCTCCTTTGGGGTACAGCCCGCCGCGTCGCAAACCCGCTGGACGAAATCCTTCATCGTCAAAAGTTCCAACTCCTGGGCCGGCACCTCCAGTTTGAACATTCGTCGCTTGGCGTCGGGGGTGGACATGGAAAGAAGGTTGAGAAAAAATCGATCGAGGATCACGGGGCCCCCTTCGAACCGGATGCGGCGCCCGAATTGCCCATGCGGCCCCGGGCCTCTTCCAGGTTTCTCTGAACCAGGCGGTTGTTGGGCGAACGGGCCAGCACCTTCTGCCATACGGCGATGGCCTCGGCGTATTGGCCCTTCATGTAAAATTCAACACCCTTGGAATAAAGGTCCGACACATCCTTCGACAGCGTTTCCAGGGGTTCATACCGGCTTTCCGCATCCCGAAGAAGGAAAGCCGTATCCCGATAATCCGGGCTGACGTCATAAACCTCCTTCAGGTAATCCGCCGCTTCTTTGTAATTTTCATGACGGAACGCTTCCACGCCGGAAAGATAGTCGGATTCCACCACCCGGCTTTGATCGATGTGTTTGAGCATGAACTTGGCCTCGGTGTTGCTGGGATCCAGGGCCAGAACCCTCCCCAAAAGAGGTATCCCTTTCGCGTAATCCCCTTTTTGCATGGCCGGCCGTGCCTCTTTCATCAAATTCGCCACCTGTTCATCCCGTCTTTGTTTGATCTTTTGCGTGGCGTCAGCCGCATCGGGGTCATCCGGGTTTTCTTTTTTCACATTGGCCCAGGCTTTGAGAGCCGCGTCGTAATCATTGTCCTGGTCGTAGCTCCGGGCAACCCACTTAAGCAGATCCATCTTTTGGGCCCTGACCGGGTCCAGGTATTCCCCGAAGCGGTAGGCCAGTGAAAATCGGTGGAGCGTTCCAAGGTCCCTCTGGTTGTAAGCGTAATCCAGTTCAAACCCCGACAGACTCACACCCGCCCCAGCCGTTGGGCTGACACCGTCGAAGCCCGCCCGGGCGAAAAAAGTGTTCTGGAAGCTGTATTCGGCTCCCGCCTTCACGAGACTGCTTCCTCCCTGGGTCATTTCCCCTTCCAGGGTTATCCAGAGACGATCCCCATGGGGAGAAACATCATAACGGAACCCGAGGGAAGGCCTGATGATTTGGGCCGGTTGATCGGAGGTTTGGTAGAGGGTCACCTGGGGAGAAATCACGTTCGCGACTCCCAAACCCACATCCAGGTTCGACAACCCGATTTTCGAGTAATCCAGGTTAGAGGAGGCGAGGCGGTAAACCAAGCCAGCGTCCAGGCCGACGCCTTCCCCCTGGTAAGAACCGATTTGTTCCTGAATGCCCTTCATCAGCACGCCCAAACCAAGCCCGGGGTAAATTTCGAAACCCAGGCTCGCGGTCGCTTCCCACTCCTGGGTCGAGAAGGTCGAGATGGCCTGGATATTGTTTTGGGTCTGAAGAATATTGTCCACCCCCAGACGGGAAAGGCTCAGGGCGATCCCGGAAGTTCCGGAGAGCGGCTGGACGAAACCCAGGCTGTCATAAATCGTGTCCACGAACAAGGGCGCGTGGAAGGTGAGCAGTTCCTCCTGATTGATGGTTGAAAGCAGGGCCGGGTTCTGGAGATTCCCCCCGCCGTCTCCGGTCAGGGCTACTCCCGCGTCCCCCATCCCCAGGATGCGTGCGGAAGCTCCCAACTGGAAAGGATCTACGATACCCCCGGTTTCAGTGGTCTGGCCAAGAGCCGCCATCGAGCCCATCCCGAGAACCAGGAGGGCCCATGACCCGAACAGGAAGGAACAGTTGAGTTTCATCATTTAACCACCGCCACTTTCAACAGGTAGTTGGTGCCATTCACGGTGAGCTGCGCATAGTAAACACCGCTAAGAACCTGGAGGCCCGTTCCATTTCGGCCGTTCCAAACCTGGCGCTGCAACCCGGTTGGTAACGTTTGGCCGTTCAATAAGGTCAAAACCTTATTTCCGAGCACATCATACAAAACCAAGGAAACGCTGGAGGGGGCGGGCAAATAAAATTCCAGGGTGGTGTTCTCGATCCCCGGCCGGAAGGGGTTGGGATAATTGCCAAAAGTCTTGGCCACATCCGCAGGTTCCAGCATGAGCGTTCCCGAAGACATGGGGAAGCCGGTAGGATCCCCCACCGCCACAGCTGCCACACCCGTGGAGGTCGACTTGTCAATGGCGGTGAGGGATCCAGCCGTATCCAAACTCAACGCGACACTTCTCGCCGTCGCTCCCGATGAAATATCGCCAGTCAAATTCAGGGTTACAGGGGACCCTTTTTGAACCAAGAAGGGACCCGGGAAGGTCACCATTGCCGAAGAAACCGATCCCAAAGAGGTGACGACTGTCTGGGCACCGGACAAAACAGACAAGTTTTGAAATGCGCTGTTCATGGGCACATCTGCCCCATTGGAATCCTTCGCGTGTATCACCAGACTGTTTAATTGGATCGTGTCAGTTCCACTCGCGACGGTAAGCTGGAAAGTCATGAAGGTTACACCGACCGCCCCCAGGCCTTGCCCGGAAAGCGCGGGGGAGGTGTGAACGACGTTCAGAAGCGTACTGGTGGATCCCGATAGAATGGTTATTAGGTCGCTTATCCCTTTTTTGGTTCCATCCGATAAATCCGTGGCCGTGACAGCCTGATTCCCCGGGCTATAAAAAGTCACAGGCATCACGATCACACCGGACGCAAGATTGGCCGTACCCCCAGCTGGATTCGCCGGATCGGTCAGGGTCAGCGTTATCGGATCACCGAGAGAAACAATCCGGTTAAAATTTGCGTCCACTGCGTTGATCGTGGCCAAAACCGGCGATCCAGCGTTCGCAGAAAAAGCGTTGCCTAGGCGGCCCTGCGGATCGGTGATAGGCCTTCCTGGATCAGCGATTACCCCGGGCGCCAAAACTTGAAGTCCCACATAAGGTCCGGGGACCACCTGGACAAGGGTAGTGGCAGCGCTGAAACCAAAGGCGGAAGCGGAAAGGGTCCAATTCCCCGCACGGGCATCACGATAATAAACCTGGGTCTGGGCGGCAGCCCCGGCGAGGAAATTGACTGAGGTTACCTGGGCACCACCGGAAGTCATCGAGAAGTTGTATTCGCCAGTCGAGGAAGAGGTAAGGCTCAAAGTCATGGCCGTTTCCAGGGTGGCCGGTTGTCCCGAAGCATTCAGGACTTCCAGTGTAATGGCCGATCCGTTACCAACCGCAGTCACGGGGACCGCCAGTGGCAAGAGTGCCAATGTGACTGGAGGCTGTGGCGTGTAGGTTGGGGTAAATGTCACCGTAAAGGTGGTCGTCGAGGTGTAAGTGGCAGTCACCGTTGCCGTGACGGTAGCCGTGAAAGTGGACGTGAAAGTGGGGGTGCTTGTTTGGGTCTGGGTTGGTGTCAACGTATGGGTGAATGTGGGGGTCGTCGTCGGGGTGAAAGTCGGTGTTTGGGTCTGGGTAAAGGTGGAAGTGGCCGTTGAAGTCAGAGTCGGCGTTTGGGTCTGCGTAAAGGTTGGAGTTTGGGTTTGGGTAAAAGTAGACGTGGCGGTTTGGGTCTGGGTGGGTGTTTGAGTTTGGGTAAAGGTCGGTGTCGCGGTTTGGGTGAAGGTAGGCGTGGTCGTCTGCGTGAAGGAAGGCGTCTCGGTCTGCGTAAACGTGGGTGTGGCGGTTTGAGTGAACGTCGGGGTCTGGGTTTGGGTAAGGGTCGAAGTTGAAGTCGGCGTATTGGTAGCCGTCACGGTCGGGGTCGCCGTGGCCGCCGAAACCGTGTGCAAGTTCCCCGTGACCGTCCCGCCCGTCAAAATCGCTCCCTGCCCCGTCGTCTGGCCACTGGCCGAGATCCCGCCCGTCGCCAGGCTGTTCGAGAAATTCTTGTTCCCCAGGCCCGACAGGTTGAGGTCGAACACCAGCAAGAAGGTCTGCGGCGCTCCCGATGCCAGCGGCGCCGTCACCCCGTTAACGTTCTGGAACGTCACCGATCCCGAGGCGTCAAAGCTTTGTCCCCCCAACAGCAACGTGTCCGTCCCGGCCGAATAAAGCCCATTGCTTGAAGTATCCTGGTACAGCCTCACGCTCCCTGTCACCACGTCCGTGGTCCAATTCAACGGTGTTGCCCCCCCGCCCGTGAATACCAACTGTTTCACCACCACGTTTTCCTGCGCCGTGGATGTCAGGATGAACTGCAGGCTCGAAACATTGGCCTGGTTGAATAAATAGGTCTGGGCCGATGGCAGGTTATTCCATGACAGCGCCAATCCTACCGTGGGCGTCACCGTTGGCGTTGAGGTCGTCGTTGCCGTCGGGGTCTGTGTTGGCGTCGCGGTTTGCGTGAAAGTCGGGGTGGTCGTCTGCGTAAAGGTCGCCGTCTGAGTTGACGTGAAAGTGGCCGTTTGGGTCGGCGTAAAGGTCGGGGTCGCCGTCTGGGTGAAAGTTGAAGTCTGAGTCGGGGTAAAGGTTGGAGTTGCGGTTTGTGTGAACGTCGGCGTCTCGGTTTGGGTGAAGGTAGGCGTGGCCGTCTGCGTAAAAGTCGGTGTGGCCGTCTGCGTAAATGTGGGCGTCGCTGTCTGGGTGTACGTGGGTGTGGCGGTTTGAGTGAACGTTGGGGTTTGAGTCTGCGTGAAGGTAGGCGTGGCCGTCTGCGTAAACGTCGGCGTCTGGGTTTGCGTGAAGGTCGAAGTTGAAGTCGGCGTATTAGTCGCTGTCACGGTCGGGGTCGCC
>Ga0182030_10000317_pt1 | contig 85773 bp, 72 predicted proteins | sample 812S3MmetaG_FD_121299 | JGI IMG/M metagenome (GOLD analysis project Ga0182030, IMG submission 121299) | Permafrost microbial communities from Stordalen Mire, Sweden - 812S3M metaG (Illumina Assembly) | ecosystem: Environmental > Terrestrial > Soil > Wetlands > Permafrost | place: Sweden... | reverse complement strand
GCGGGCGCAGCGGCGGGCCCGCCCGAGAGCGCAACCCCTGCCGCCGGCGCGGCGGCCGTTGCCGCGCATGAGAAGCCGCTGCCCCTACCCGTGCTGATGCTGCTCGCGGTGCTCGGCGGTCTCGTCTTGAACTTGATGCCTTGCGTGTTCCCCGTACTTTCCATCAAGGCCATCGGCTTGGTGGAACAGGCGAAGAAACATCCGTCGGCCGTGCGCACCAAAGGACTGGTCTTTGCGGGCGGCGTCATCGCATCCATGCTCACGCTCGCCACGGTACTGCTGGCGCTGCGGGCGGGCGGCGAGCAGATCGGTTGGGGATTCCAGCTGCAATCGCCGTTGTTCGTGACGCTGATGATGTATCTGCTGCTTGCCGTCGGTTTGAATCTGTCCGGCGTCTTCGAGGTGGGCGGCGGCCTCGCGGGGGTAGGCGACGCGTTGACCCAAGGCGACAGTTACCGGGCCTCTTTTTTCACCGGTGTCCTAACGACGCTGGTGGCGACCCCGTGCACGGCGCCCTTTATGGCAGCCGCGGTCGGTGCAGCGCTCACCCAATCGCCCATCGTCGCGCTCTGCATCTTCGCCGCTTTGGGACTCGGGCTGGCACTTCCCTACCTGCTGCTGTCGATTGCTCCGTGGATGCGGAAAGCGCTTCCCAAGCCGGGCGCATGGATGGACACGCTGAAGCAGATTTTTGCTTTCCCGATGTATGCCTCCGCTGCATGGCTTCTCTGGGTTCTCGCGCAACAGACTTCCTCGCTCGGTTTGGGCGCGGCTTTGGCCGGAGCCATCCTGGTCGGATTGGCCGCCTGGGCGTATCAGAGATCCAAGGGGATCTCGGTCGGCGGCCGGCTGGCGGCGCTGTCGACGGCACTCGCGGCGGTGGTGGCCGCGATCGTGCTGCCGGTGCGATTCGCGAATGTCGCCGCGGCGGCGGCGGCTCCGCAATCGTCGGTGGCGGGGGAATCCGCCGAAGCATGGCAGCCCTACGATGCTGCGCGTGTCGCCGAACTGCGCGCCCGAGGGGCCCCGCTGCTCGTCAATTTCACCGCGAGCTGGTGCCTCACGTGCCTGGTGAACGAACGCAATGCCTTTGCGGACCCGAATGTTCAGCGGGTCTTTCAGGGCAAGGGCGTCACGCTGATGAAAGGCGACTGGACCAACCGCGACGCGGCAATCACCAAGGCGCTCGCGGATTTCGGCCGCGCGGGCGTGCCCCTTTACGTCGTCTACAATTCGAAGCCGGGTGTGGATGCGCCGGTGGTGTTACCGCAGCTCTTGACGGCAGGAATCGTCGAAAGCACATTTGCAGGATTGCCAGATCGCGAATCCAAATGACGCGGACACCGCAGGGTCGAAGACCGTCGCCCGACAACGGCGGTACGGTTTCTGTGGTCGATTTTCGCCGCCAGAGCATGATCCTTCAGTGGCACATCCTCGGCGGCACCTGGACCGCGCATGACACGCCGCCCTCGCTGGTGCATGGGGTTGCGCTGATTCGCGCCGGGCATCCCAATATCTGCGTCTACGGCCATGGCGGGCGCCTGCGATTGCAGGTGGGACCTCATCAGTTCGCGCTGTCGGAAAACTCGCCCCGAATCAAATGCACGCGCGGCATTGCGAGCTTCGGCTTGAGGCGCCGCTTTACCGTCGAGTCGACAACCGGGGGCGTGCTTTTCTCTCACTCTTACTGGACCGCGGCGCATGGCGGGGAGGATTTTTTTCGATGGTTCGCGGCTCGGGCGCAGGATCCGGATTGGCGAACGGCGACGGCACGCCGTTGGACCGAGGGGGTGTCGGCGCCCGTGCTGCGCTCGACGTAAGGGCACCTGCGGTCAAACCGGCGACTTCCGCCTCCGAGAGGTAGCGCCACTTCCCCGGCGGCAGGTCGTCCAATTCGATATCGATGATCCGCACCCGCCGCAGCCGCTCCACGCGGTAGCCGAGCGCGGAACACATCCTGCGGATCTGACGGTTCAATCCTTGGGTCAGAATGATGCGCAGTCCGTCGCGACCGACGCGCGTCACCGTGCACGGTTTGGTCATCACGCCCATGATCTTCACGCCGCTCGCGAGCATGGTGATCGACAGATCTGTGATCGGACGGTTCAGCTGGACCAGATACTCCTTTTCGTGCTCGTTCTCCGAGCGCAGGATCTCGTTGACGATGTCGCCGTTGTTGGTCAGGAGGATCAGCCCTTCCGAGTCCTTGTCCAGCCGCCCGACCGGAAAAATACGTTCGGGATGTCCGATGAAGTCTACGATGTTGTCCTCGACGTGCGACTCGGTCGTGCAGGTGATGCCGGCCGGCTTGTTCAGGGCGATGTAGACCGCCTTTTTCTTGGCGCCGATGAGTTCCCCGTCGACCCGAACCTCGTCGTCCGGCTGCACCTTGAGGCCGAGCTGCGCCCGGGCCCCGTTCAGGGTGACGCGTCCCGCCTCGATCCATTGATCGGCTTCACGGCGGGAGCATGCGCCCGTCTCGCTGATGTACTTGTTCAAGCGCACGAGATGTCGCGCCCATCATCCCGCGAGAAAGGGCCCGATGCGCGCGGCGAACGCCTTGGGGTCCGAATCGAACAGGTCGGGGGCATCGATCTCGACCACGCGGGCCTGAGGCAACGTGCGATCGGCCCAGCGGCTCTCCTCGGGCTGATCGAGCTTCGTCCTCACCACCAGACACGGCTGCTTGACCGCCGGAATGCGATCGAGCGGAGGTGAGCCCACCAGCACGAGGCGCCGCACCAACTCCGGCCGGACGGCGGCGAGTTCCAGGGCAACTGCGGCACCGAAGCGCACGCCCAATAAATCGATTTGTCTCAGGCGCAGATCGTTCGCCAGATCGCACACCGCCCTCGCCGCATCCGCATGACCGAAGCTCGGCGCCGGATCGGATTCGCCGAAGCCCGGCAGATCCGGTGCATAGACGGACCGCTCGCCGGCGATCTCGGACAGGAAGCGTGCGAAGCTGCGGCTCGTGCCCTCTCGGGAGTGAATACAGATGAGCGTGACCCCCTCGTCGAAACCGCCGGTGGTGGGAAAGGCGGTGCGCACATGAAGTTGACCGAACTGGCAGTCGAAGTAAGCGCGCCGCGTGCGCACCGCGCTTGCGGGCGGGGGTTTGGATTTGGACAGCTTGGCCACCGCGATCTCCCGGCTTAATCAAGCGTCAAGGATACTCGATCGGGGCGCCGTCCCCGCGCCCTTGCCTTGCATCGGCCTCCACACAGCCTTCGTTTGTTGTTTTTGAGGTACATTAATTTTTTAATTTTTCGGTTCAAGCACTAGTATCAGAGGGCGCCGAACGCTAGAGTGTTGCTCGAACGCAAAGCATCGTCGGGGAAGTAAAACAGACCGATCATTCGCCGGAGCGCGAAACAACAGCGCCGCCGCGATAGGCATGGGGATTTTGAAGCCGGGCACTGCCCGGCTTTTTTATTTCACCCGGTCCCACTCGCGGGAGGCCACGAAGCCGTTCGAGCGGCCGCCCTTGAATTCCACCACTTCGACCAGCCGGGCACCGTCGTCCGAGAGGCTGAAGCGCTGCTCGTACGGGATACTGTCGTCCTCGGTTTCGCCGGATTGAACGACCAGGGTGCGATCGTCCCACCCACAGCGCGGCGGGGGTGCATCGCCCCGGCCGCGCGCCGGCATGTCATGGCTTTTTGCACCGCCTGTGTCGGAGGAAGAGTGGCGGTGCCCTGCCTCCTTGCCTGCGCTCGGACGGCAAAACCTCACCCCTCCATCGGAACTGAAGCTAATCCGGTCCGTGGCTTGCTCAAGAGACAGCTCCCGACCGGGCCAGCGCAAGCTCTCATCGAGCACTGCCACCGGCGGCATTACCGGTCCCAGCGGACCGGCAGCCGCGCCCATTCCGCCGCCGCGCCCGCGTTGGCGGCCGCCGCCCGCACCGGTCGAACCGCCGCCGTTCACGCCGGCCGTTGCCGCCGCGATCTGGCTTTGCATGAGGCGCTGCGCGTCGTCGCTGTCCGCGACGTTGAGAGTCCAGTGGCCGCTCAAGTCGACGCCCGCGGGTGGCATCGAGGCCAGCCGATTGCTCGCGCACCCGGCCATTGCATACATGCACACCATCAGGCCCCATCTCATGACGCACCTCGGTTCAGGATCCGATCCAAGCTCGGTCCGGGCGCAAGCTTACAATGACTGGGGGGTGGGGGGCAGTCGGGTCAGGCGACCGAGCGGCGCGGTTTACAGCCGGCGCAGCCGGCGCGCATGTCATCGGGGCCGCAAATCCAGACGCGGCCCTCGAACGGCTGAAAGCATACGCGCAGCGGTTCGACGCGCCGCACGGTCTGCGTCCCGCAGGAAATCTTGCCGTCGGCAAAATCAGCCTGAAGCAGATCGACCAGCGAGGCGCTCGGCTCATCGACGCCAGCGGGAGGCAGGGCATGAGCCAATATGCGCGCCTGCACCTCGTCGCGCTTGGCGGAGTTGCCGAGTACGCCGCGCTTGAACCGGTCCAGGACGACCAGGACGGAGCTCAGCGTGTTGTCGGTCACATCGCTCGGGCGGCCGGTGCCCCCCATGAACTTCAGGTGCAGCAGGCCGCCCACGCCGCGTCCCTCGTCATGCAGGCAAAGCGCCAGCGCGCCGTCCAAGTCGGCGATCAAAAGCATCGGTTCGGGCGACACATGATAGGTGTCCGCCGAGACCACGACTTCCGTGAGTTCCTTTATCGCCGCGAGATCCTTGGCCACTCGTGAAACCTTATGTTGACTCCGGGATGCTGCGCGCAAAGCGCCCTTGGCTCTGCCGAGCCAATCACGTTTTGCCGCGGCCGCTTCGGAACTGATCGAGAGGTGGGACCCGCATCTCGCTCGGGTGCCGCGCGGTCGCCCGGGCGCGACGCATGCGCCGCGCCGCAAACAACCGCCCGGCATTTCTTCATGCCCGCCGGGCATTAGCCCCACCGCCCCGGGGCCGCTAGAGTTGCAGGATGTACCGTTATGACACCGTCGATCGCACGCTGGTCCGCGAGCGGGTCGCTCAATTCAGGGATCAAACGCGCCGGTTCCTCGACGGGGAAATGAGCGATGACGAGTTTCGACACCTGCGACTGCGCAACGGGTTGTACATCCAAACCCATGCGCCGATGCTGCGAGTGGCGATCCCGTACGGTCTGCTGTCCTCGCACCAGCTGCGAACGCTCGCCTCGATTGCGCGGCGCTACGACCGCGGCTACGGGCATTTCACCACGCGCCAGAACCTGCAGTACAACTGGCCGCGCCTGGAGCAGGTTCCGGACATCCTCGCGGAGCTTGCCGAAGTCGAGATGCACGCGATACAAACCAGCGGCAACTGCATCCGCAACACCACTTCGGACCATTTGGCCGGTGTCGCCGCCGATGAGCTCGAGGATCCGCGACCCTGGTGCGAGATCATCCGGCAGTGGTCCACCTTCCATCCCGAGTTCACCTACCTGCCGCGGAAATTCAAGATCGCCGTCACCGGATCGCCGGACCAAGATCGCGCGGCGACGCTGGTGCACGACATCGGCGTGCACATCGTTCAGGGCGCGGACGGCGAGCGCGGCTTTCGCATTCTCGCGGGAGGGGGACTCGGGCGAACCCCGGTGATCGGCCAAGTGATCCGCGAGTTCCTGCCGCGCAGGCATTTGCTGTCCTATCTCGAGGCGGTGCTGCGCGTCTACAACCGCGAGGGCAGGCGCGACAATATTCACAAGGCGAGGATCAAGATCCTGGTCCGTGCGCTCGGGATCGAGGAATTCACGCGCCGCGTGGAAAGCGAGTGGCTGCTGATCAGGGACGGCCGGCTCGAGCTCGAGGAATCGGCGGTCGAGCGGATGCGCGGCTTCTTTCGGCCGCCCGCGTACCGACATCTCCCCGACATCGATCCGGCCGCCGGCAAGCACGCGGCCTTTCGCGCCTGGTATCGCTACAACACCGTTGCACACCGGGTAAGCGGCTATCGCGCGGTGTATGTGTCCTTGAAGAAGCCTGACGTGGCGCCCGGCGATGCGACCGACGCACAGCTGGATTTGGTCGCCGATCTTGCCGACCGATACGCTTTCGGCGAGGCGCGTGTGACCCACACCCAAAATCTGGTGCTCGCCGACGTGGAACAGGGCGAAGCGTTCGAGCTGTGGCGTGCGCTCGACGAGGCGGGTTTGGCCACACCCAACATCGGCACTCTGACCGACATAATCTGCTGTCCGGGACTCGACTTTTGCAGTCTGGCCAACGCCGGTTCGATCGATGTCGCGAAGCTCATCAATGACCGCTTCGACGATTACGACTACATGTACGACTTGGGCGAGATCGAGATCAAGATGTCGGGCTGCATGAATGCTTGCGGGCACCATCACATCGGCAATATCGGCATCCTGGGAGTCGATAAGAGCGGCGAGGAGTGGTACCAGATCACGATCGGCGGCGCCGCGGGCGCGAGGGCGGCACTCGGGAGCGTCATCGGGCCCTCCGTCCCAAAGCACGAGGTCGCCGAGAGCATCGCGCGGCTCTTGGAGGTATACGTGGATCATCGGCGCGACGACGAGCGCTTCGTCGACACCGTCCGCCGTCTCGGCGTCAAACCGTTCAAGGATAGGGTGTATGCCGCGACGGCTGCTGCGTGACGGCGCCCTCGTCGCGGACGATTGGCACGTCCCGAGCGATGCGGAGTTGCGCGACGATGAGGCGCTGATCGTCACGTTCGCCGAGTGGCAGGCCGATCGCGAGCGCTGGCTGGCACGTTCCGGCCGTCTCGGTGTGATGCTGGCCCCCGCCGACGAGGTCGAGCGCTTGGTTCCCGATCTCGCCCGGCTGGATCTGGCCGGTGCGGATTTTCCCGGCCCGAGCGAAGGCCGCGGCTACACCCAAGGACGGCTCCTGCGCGAACGATTCGGCTTCGCCGGTGAGCTGCGCGCCCGCGGCGCGATCCGCAGAGATCAGGTGTTCTTTCTGGCCCGCTGCGGCTTCAACAGCTTCGAGCTGCCGGACAGCGAGCTCGAGGGCGCGGTCGCGGCACTCGCCACCTTCTCCGCGGCGTACCAACCCTCCAACGACTTGGGTCTGCGCGCGAAGCTCGTGCGCCCGTAACCCCTCGGGTTCGTGCGCCCGCAGGGCCGCCGGGGTTCGTGCGCCCGCGGCCCCCGGGTCAGGGGTTGTCCCGGACCGGCACGGCAAGCCCGTGGAGCACCCGGTCCACTTCCTCCTGCGTTTCGGATTTTTCTGACTCGCGGACCAGCTTGCGGGTGAGCTGCGGTGCCAGCAACTCGATGAACTCGTACATATAGGCGCGCAGCAGCGCGCTGCGGCGAAAGCCGATCCAGGTGGTGTGCCCTTCGAAAAGATGAGCGGCATCGAGCACCACAAGGTCGGAGTCGGTGACCGGGTCGATCGACAGCCGCGCCACGATGCCGACGCCGAGGCCGATGCGCACGTAGGTCTTGATGACGTCCGAATCACGGGCGGTCAGCGCCACATCGAGAGACAGGCCGGCGGTCTCGAACAACGCGGGAAGCGACGAGCGTCCCGAAAAACTGAACACATAGGTGACGATGGGGTACTCGGCGAGCTTTTTCAGGGTCAGCTTGCCGGCCGACGCCAGCGGATGTCCTTTGGGCACGATGACGGCGCGGTGCCAGCGGTACACCGGCAGCCGTACCAGATGCGGAAAGAGCTCGTCGGATCCCGTGGCAATCGCGAAGTCGACGCGGTCGCGGGCGACCATCTCGGCTATCTGTTCCGAGGTGCCCTGATGCAGATGCAGCCGCACTTTCGGATACTTTGTGCGGAATTCGCGAATCACTGGCGGCAGCACGTAGCGCGCCTGGGTGTGAGTGGTCGCGATGGACAGTGTTCCCCCGTCGGCCTTTCGCAGTTCGGCGGAGGTACGGCGGATGTTCTGCATCTCGCGCAGGATGCTGCCTGCTCGAGAGATGATCTCCTCGCCCGCGGCCGTGGTACGGGTGAGCGCCCTGCCCTCGCGCTCGAACAGCTGGAATCCGAGCTCCTCCTCCAGCAGCTTGAGCTGCCGGCTAACCCCCGGCTGCGAGGTGTGCAATTGCCGCGCGGCGGCCGTGATGTTCAGACCATTCTCGTGTACCGCCACGAGATAGCGGAGTTGCTGAAATTTCATGCGGTGACAGTATAAGAGTTCTAGAAGGAGATCAGCTTGGTTCCCACCACCAGCAGCATGGTCGCCAAGAGGATTCGCAGCGCCGTGTCGGGAATGCGGCCGACGAACTGGCTGCCAATGTAAATCCCGGGCAGCGAGCCCACGAGCAAGGATCCGAGCAGCGACCAATCAACTGAGCCGAACAGCCAGTGACCGCAGCCGGCGACCAGGGTGAGCGGCACAGCGTGCGCCAGGTCGGAGGCGACGACTCGCGCGGCGCTCAACCGCGGATAGAGGAAGAAAAGCGCCGTAACCCCGAGCGCGCCGGCGCCGACCGAGGAAACCGACACCAAAAAGCCCAGCGCGACGCCGGTCAGGACGGTGAACACCGGATGGCGGGTGACGCCGATCGTTTGGGTCTTGGACCATCGGCGCAGACAAGAACGCAGCACGAGGACGCCGGCCGTGAGCAGGAGCGCGACCCCGAGTGTGATGGTGATGATTCTGGAGTCGCCGAGCCCTCCGGTCACCGCATGCAGCGTCCACAGCGTGGCCACGGCGGTTGGGACACTGCCGGCCGCCAGCAGGCCGGTGATGCGCCAATCCACGCGACCCTGCTTTGCATGCACATAGGTGCCTCCTGTTTTGGTGATCGCCGCATGCAGAAGATCCGTACCGACGGCGGTCGCCGGATGGATGCCGAACAGCAGCACCAGCAATGGGGTCATCAAGGAACCGCCGCCCACGCCCGTGAGACCCACAATGGCGCCGACGGCGAATCCGGACAGCGCTTCGGCTGGATCGATCATGTCAGTCAAGGATGGCCGACGGTCGGCATGCCGGCAACGGCGGTGCTAGCATTAAAAGGCATTTGCTCATAAGCGATAGTTCGGACCGTCCCATGCCCGGAACTTGACCGCGGCGTAAACTGCGCTCAGGAAGGGCCCTGTCACCAGTTTGGGTATTGCGCGTGGATTATTTTCCGCTCTTTTTCGATTTGCAGAACCAGCGCGTACTGGTCGTCGGAGCCGGTTCCGTGGCGCTGCGCAAAGTGCAGTTGCTCGAACGTGCACACGCGGCGATCGCCGTGGTCGCGCCCGAGGTCGCGCCCGGGATCTCGCAGCTCGCCGCCGCCGGGGCAATCGAGGTTCGAGTACGCGAATTCGCGCCCGAGGATCTGGACGGGGCACGGCTGGTCATCGTGGCCACATCGCGGCATGCGTTGAACCGCTGGATCGCGAGCTTGTGCGAAGCGCGCGCGATTCCGGTCAACGTGGTGGACGATCGAAAGGCCTCCCGGGTCATCGTTCCTGCCATCATCGATCGCGATCCGGTGATCGTGGCGGTGTCGAGCGCCGGCACTTCGCCGGTATTGGCCAGGCGGCTGCGCGAGCGCCTCGAAGCGCTCGTTCCGAAGCGGATCGGCCTGTGGGCCTCCTGGCTCTCCGGCATGCGCGCCACCGTCCGGCGCAGAATCCCGAGCGCGGATGCCCGGCGGCGATATTTCGAGATGCTGGTGGACGGCCCGGCCGAGCAGCGGTTCATGGACGGCGACGAGCGCGGCGCGCGGCGCATCGCTCAGCGCCTGTTCGGGTCGATCTCTGTCGCGCCGGCCGGCCAGGTCATGCTGGTGGGCGCCGGACCCGGAGATCCGGAGCTTCTGACCTTAAAGGCACTGCGCGCCCTGCAGGACGCGGATGTGATTTTTCACGATAGGCTGGTGCCGGCGGCGGTGCTCGACTACGCGAGGCGCGACGCCGAGCGAATCTGCGTCGGCAAGGCAGCCGGGGGAGCCGGTGTCTCTCAGGCCGCGATCAACGATCTGTTGATCCAGCACGCACGCCGGGGGCGCCGTGTGGTGCGGCTGAAGGGCGGCGATCCGTTCATCTTCGGGCGCGGCGGGGAAGAGCTGCAGGCGCTCGCGCGAGCGGGTATTTCGTTCTCGGTCGTGCCGGGCATCTCGGCCGCGCACGGTTGTGCCGCCTACGCGGGCATCCCGCTCACCCATCGCGACCACGCTCACAGCGTGGTGTTCGTCACCGGGCATGGCGAGGAGGCCGGCGGCCAGCCCGATTGGGGATCCCTGGCGCAACCCAAGACGACCGCCGTTTTCTACATGGGTGTCGCTCGGATGGAGCACATCGTCGCTCGCTTGATCGAGCATGGCGCGCCCGCGGAGCGTCCGGCCGCGCTGATTGCGCAGGGCACGACCGCGCAGCAACAGGTCGTCCTTGCCACGGTGGCGACGATTCACGCTGCGGCCAAGGCGCGGTGCATCGCATCGCCTGCGCTGCTCGTGGTGGGCGAGGTGGCTGCGCTGCACTCGGCGCTCGCGTGGTTCGGCGATGGCGCGGCGGCGAATGCCGAACCGCAGAGCGCTTAGCCGATCGCCTCCACGAAGCCCCGCTCCTTGATCCAGGCCGGATTGAACAGCCGGGACTGATATTTCGCGCCGCCGTCGCAAAGCACCGTGACGATGCTATGCCCGGGTCCGATTTGCTTTGCGATCGATACGGCCGCCGCCACATTGATGCCGGCGGTACTGCCGAGCAGCAAGCCCTCTTCGCGCATGAGCCGGTAAACGAAACGCATGGTCTCCGTATCCGGGATGCGGATCGCGTCGTCGATTGGTGCGCCTTCGAGGTTCGCGGTCACGCGACCCGTGCCGATCCCCTCGGTGATGGAGGAGCCGCCGTCGGACTTGAGCTCGCCGTCCTTGAAGTAGTGATAGAGCGCGCTGCCGGGCGGATCGACCAGCACGATTCGGACCGATGGAGATTTCGACTTCAGGAAGCCGGCAACGCCCGCCAGCGTGCCGCCCGTTCCGGTGGCCGCGCAAAAGACGTCGACCTTGCCGCCGGTGTCGCGCCAGATTTCCGGCCCGGTCGACTCGGCATGCGCGGTGCGATTGGCCGTATTGTCGAACTGGTTCGCCCAGATCGCATTCGGCAGCTCCGCGGCGAGGCGGCCCGCGACTTTCTGGTACTGATTGGGATTGCTGTAGGGCACCGCGGGCACCTTGCGCAGCTCCGCACCCAGTGCCTCGATGATCTGGTATTTCTCGGCGGCCTGGTTGTCGGGCATGACGATGACGCAACGGTAGCCGCGCGCGTTGCAGACATGGGCCAGCCCGATGCCCGTATTTCCCGCGGTGCCCTCGACCACCGTGCCGCCGGGTTTGAGCACACCCCGCCGTTCGGCATCGAGCACGATCCACTTGGCTGCTCGGTCCTTCACGGAACCGCCGGGATTCATGAATTCTGCCTTGCCCAGGATCTCGCAGCCGGTCTGTTCGCTCAGAGTCTTCAAGCGAATCAGCGGCGTGTTGCCGATCGAGCCCAGGAATCCATCGCACAGAGCCATCTTTAATCCCCTTCGTTTTGTGCTAGTTTGGCACAAAAGATGATCTCCGCCGGTCCCGCTCGGCACATGAGCGCCGGCAGAGTCAACCGAGGCGAGACTCACCCGTAATGCTGCCGTCTTCCGCCTTGGACTTACACAGAGGACGTGTTCCCATGCCTATCGTGCGGATTGGTGAAAAGACGCCGGCAATCGTCGTCCTGGCTGCGATGCTCGTGAGCGCTTGCGGTGGCGGCGGAGTCGGCCATCCGTCACCTTCGCCACAAAGCAATTTTGACCTGCAGACGGCGGTGGCGGCTTTGGTTAAGAGCGGCCTCACCGCCAGCGTCTCTCTGTCCGGTACCGTGATCGTCAATGGCACGTCGAACCCGGTTACCGGCACGGGGACATTGACGCTGAGTCCCGGCACGAGCGGGCTCTTCAACAACGTGGCGGCACAACTGCAAACCCAAAGCCTATCCGGAACGATCACGGTAGCCGGCCAAAACGCGCCGTACAGTTCCTCCGTCGTAAACGCCTACGAGCCCGCAACCGCTGCGATCCTGGGGGAATCACAGCACTCTGAATTTGACGTGGCCCAGGCACCCATCGCGATCCCCACAGCGGTCGGCACGGCCGTCACGATCCTGGGAACGATGAGCCGGTACTCCGATAACACGTTGAGCGTGGCGCTGGGAACCGTGCAAGTCAGCGTCGCTGTCACGGAGATCCCGGTTGATCCCGGCAGCCCGGAGATCGTGCAGTTCACTTACAAGGTCTTCGACACCAACCAAGTGCTGGTCGAAACCGACACCTTCAGCTACACCCTGAACCCGGACAATCTTCTGACCTTCTCCTCAGCGGCCACCCAGAACGCGTCGGGGTCACTGACTGCGACTCCCCAATAAATATATCACCGTCCAAATGGGGTGTACTACGCACCCGCCCCTCATTGGCGTAGGCTAACGAAGCTGTTAGCACGGGGAATCGACTGTCACGATGAGCATGCAGGATGCGACGTTCACGCACGATCGCTGTAGTCACACTCGCTGCCACAATCGCGTTGATTACGCTTGTGGTCGCAGCGGCCACGCAGAGTGCGCTCCGATCGCCGACGGAGCTCGTCAGTCGCTTTCAAAGTTCGCAGTTTTTCTTTGAGCAATTCGATGTCGCAAAAGAACTCGTCGAACTGCATGATCCCAGTGTCCTGCCCTCGCTCGTCGGAGATTTGAGCAACGAAGACAGGCACATTCGAGGGAATGCGGCATTTGTATTCGCTGGTCTCGGCGATCCGCGGGGATTTGAGGTCATCCTAGCGATACTGCATGATCAATCAGACAGACCACCTGGACAAGGGGCTGTGTTTACCGGTGGCATCTCCGCACCCGGAACCACCGCTAATTTCTATCACGTCAAAGCGCAAATTACGGCGGACCGATACTATGCCGCGCATCTTCTCGGTGATCTCAAGGATCCGCGAGCCGTCCCTGTTTTGATTCCATTGCTTGATGAGCCCGAAGTGAACTACATCGTCCCGTGGTCGCTGGGGGAAATCGGCGACAAAAGAGCCGTGGGACCTCTGATTCAGACCCTGGCCAATAGCGACCCTTCGATGCGGGTTCTTGCGATTTACGGTCTTGAACAGCTCCACGCGACTGCTGCCATTCCCGCGCTTCGTCGCTTGCTCGATGATCCCCAACGAACTACGTTCGGCAACCAAGTGCTGGTTGCCGACGCGGCTAGGGCGGCGATTACCAGACTGGATGCGAATTGAAGCTCTGTGGCGCGCAGACTGTGACGGAGCGAGGAGCGGCCGCATCCGGCTACCGGCGACGGGCTGGCAGTCAGGCTGGTGACCCGCTTCCAGCAATCGCATTTTGGTCGATTCTGATCAGCCGCCACCCTTTGGGGGCCTCGGAATGGGGGCAGTTGCGTAGTAACACCCGTCCATAAAAGCATCCCCGGATGAACCGGGGATGTAGTGGAACAGGTGTGGAGTAAAAACCCGACACGTCCGGAGCCGGAAGATGCGCTGCACAAGAGTGCAAAACGCTCGACCTTCTTGGATTTAGGCCATCTGTTGCATTTAAGTGACGAGTACAACAGTGCCGCTACAGCGTTGGTCTGAGAATATCACCGAGTTCAGCAAAATCCAAGGTTTCCAGCGCTTCATTAGCTCTTGTTGCACTATGTCAAATTTGTCGCTTTTTTGTGACGAAGATGCAACATCCAGCGCTCAAGGCCAGCTCGAGGCGCGCTCGTGGAATTTCGGCGTGCTTGCCCGCACCACACAGAAACGCTGTCCGGTCGGCGCTTCCATCACCCACCAGGCTTGCACGGCCTGAATGCGCTTGGCGCCCAACGCCTCCAAACGCCGGACTTCTGCCTCGACGTCATCCGTCTCGATGTCTAGGTGGACACGGCTCGGATGCTCGACCTTCTGCACCTCGATATCGAGCCCATGCTGGCTGTCCTCGAGCCGGCGGTAGGTTTGTCCTTCTGTGCCGGGCAGCTCACGCACCGGCATCCCGAGCGCCGCGCCCCAGAATTCGGCGGCCGCGGCAAGATCGTCCGTGCGGCAATCGATGATGAAGCCGCCCAATTTGCTTTTATGCATAGGTTCCTCCAAATTCGAGCGCCATGAAGTACCTCCATACTATGGTCCGCGTGACCGACATCGAGCAATCATTGAGTTTCTATCGGGATGCCCTCGGATTGGTGGAGCTGTCGCGTCGAGATTATCCGCAGGGCCGGTACACACTGGTGTTTCTGGCGGCGCCCGGCGACGAGCATGCCCAGGTGGAGTTGACGCATAACTGGGATCCGGAGAGCTATGGCGGCGGCCGCAACTTTGGCCACCTCGCCTATGCGGTCGACAATATCTACGCCACTTGCGAGCGACTGATGCAGCACGGTGTCACGATCAACCGCCCGCCGCGGGACGGGCGCATGGCATTTGTGCGTTCACCGGACGGGATATCCGTCGAGCTGCTGCAAGCGGGAAGCGCGCTCGGTGCGGCCGAGCCGTGGACCAGCATGCCGAACACCGGGGTGTGGTGAATTCCGGGGCGGCCTGATCAGCCACTTGGCGATCCGCTAGAACATCTCCGAAGCGTCGGGCGTCTTGATCTCGACCTGATTGCGTGACGCGATGTGATCGCCCGTGATCATCTCGTCATAGGCCTGGCCCGGCCCCACCATCGGATATACGCCGGCGTCCTGATCGATCATGACCTCGAGGAACGAAGCGCCCGGAAATCGGATGAACTCCTCGACGATGCGCGGCACATCCGCCTTCTTGTCGAGGCGCTTAGCGAATTTGAACCCGTCGGCGAACGCGGCCTTGACGAAGTCCTTGGTGTGCAGGCTCTTGTCGCTGGCGCTCAAACGGCCTTTGAAAAACAGCTTCTGCCACTGCTTCACCATGCCGTCCCCGCAATTGTTGAGCACGATGACCTTGATCGGCAGATCGTAGGTGGTGACGGTCTCGAGCTCACCCAAATTCATGCGGATGCTGGCATCGCCGTCGATGTCGATCACCAGCCTGCCGCGCTGGGCGAACTGAGCACCCACCGCCGCGGGCAAGCCGAATCCCATCGTCCCCATGCTGCCCGAGGTGAGCCACAAGCGGGGACTCGCGAAATCGAAATACTGCGCGGCCCACATCTGGTGCTGACCAACGCCGGTCGTGATGACGGCCTCGCCCCGGGTCAAGCGGTTGATCTCCTCGATCACGTAGTACGGCTGAATCAGGGCGCTTGCGCGATCGTAATTCATGGCGTACCGGGCGCGCAGCTCCGCGCATCGCTCCCGCCACGCTGAGAACCCCGGCTTGCACCCCACGCGACGGCCGTAATCGATGAGCGTCTTCAGTGCGTCGGGCATCAGGCCGACGTAACTCAAGTCCACCCTTTTGACCTTGTTGATCTCGGAGGCGTCGATGTCCAGATGCGCGATGAATTTCGCGTTTTTCGCGAACTTGAGCGGATTGCCGGCCACGCGATCGTCGAATCGCGCACCGGCGGCCAACAGAAAATCGCAGTCATCGACCGCATAATTCGCAAACGCGGTGCCATGCATTCCGAGCATGCGCATCGACAGCGGATCCGTCGTGTCCACCGCACCGATCCCCATCAGCGTCGTCACCACCGGGATCTGAAATTGCCGCGAGAATTCCCGCAGCACCTGGGACGCTCCCGCATTGATCACACCGCCGCCGGCGTAGATCAGGGGACGCTCGGCCTTGGCCAATGCGGCGAAGAACGTGGCACACGCGGCCTCCGGCAATCTCGCCGCCTCGAGCCGGTTCATGCGCTGGCGGTAGCCGGGTATCGGCAGGCGCCCCGAACCGTGAAATACCCCCTTCCAGTTCTGCACGTCCTTCGGGATATCGAGCACCACCGGCCCCGGACGTCCGGTGCGCGCAATCTCGAAGGCGGTGCGGACCGTGGCCTCGAGCTTGGTCGGATCGGTGACCAGGAACACATGTTTCGCCACCGCACCCATGATGCTCGGCACGGGCGCCTCCTGGAAAGCGTCCGTGCCGATCGATGTCGTGGCCACCTGGCCGCAGATGACGACGATGGGAATCGAGTCGGCCTGCGAATCCCTGACAGGGGTGACGGTGTTGGTGGCTCCGGGTCCGGAGGTCACCAGCGCGACGCCCACTCGGCCGCTCGCGCGCGCATAACCCGCCGCCATGAATCCGGCGCCCTGCTCGTTGGCCGGAACGATCAGCGGCATGGAGGCCGCATGCTCCAGGTTGTAGCGAAAAACCGCGTCGTAGATCGGTAATATCGCGCCGCCCGAGTATCCGAAAATCGTGTCGACGCCCTCATCCGCCAGCACCTGCACGAGCATTTCAGCACCCGACATGCCGGCTCCGGCCTTGGGGTGTGCGCCTTGACTCGCGATGTGGCCGGGCTCTTTCACCGACAAAGCCTAGCAGTTCTCGCCCTGGCGCCCAAGTGCCGCGCTCCCGTATCCTTCCCGGGACCATGCGACACCTCATAGCGATTCTTTTGCAGAACGAGGCCGGCGCGCTGACGCGCGTCACCGGCCTGATCTCCACCCGCGGCTACAATATCGAGTCCTTGTCCGTGGCTCCCACCAACGATCCCACGGTCTCGCGGATCACGCTGGTGACCAATGGTTCCGATTCGGTCATCGCGCAGATCAACGCTCAGCTGCAGAAGCTGGTCGACGTGGTCTCCGTCGAGGATATGACCAGCGGGGACCATCTGGCGCGCGAGTTGTTGCTGATTAAATTGCAGCTTGCCGCCGATCACGTGGAGGCGGTCGAGGCGCTGCTGCGCCGCATTGGCGGCAAGGTGCTGTCGCCGCATCCGTCGAGCTACATCGTCGAACTCACCAGCACCGAGGTCGAAATCGGTGAGTTCATTGCCAACGTGGGGGCATTCGGCCAGATCGTCGAAGTGGTCCGCTCCGGGGTGCTTGGCATCTCGCGGGCGAACCCGCGACTGCACGCAGTGAAATGACCCATCCCGCACAACAGCAACGCCGAGGATAATTCAGACCAATGACCGAAATCGAACTCACCCCCGAGCACGCCGCCGATCCGAACAGCCGCCGCGTCGGCGTCCTGGTCGGCATCGTCGGGATTTTTCTTTCGGTGGTAACGATCGCCTCACATCGCGCGCACACCAAGGCTGTCATCTACCGCACGGAGGCCAACGACGACTGGGCCTACTATCAGGCAAAGAAGATCCGGGAGAACACCTCGGACGTGGCGGCGACTTTGCTCGCCAGCCTCGCCGCCGATCCGGCCAAGGTTGCGGCGTCGCTGCAGAAACTCGCGGCGGCGCGCCAAAAATATGCGGACGATGCGCTCGGTCTGCAATCAGATGCGAAGACCAAGGAGGCCAAGACCGATCTCGAGGAACAACGCGCGCTGCGATTCGATATCGGCGAGGGATTGCTCGAGCTCGGACTCGTGCTGTGCTCACTGTTCTTCCTGGCCCGTAACGTGTTGTTCCCCCTGTTCGGCGCACTGTCCGCCGTGGCCGGAATCGCACTCGGGCTCTGGGGCTGGCTGCTTTGATGATCGCCCGGATCCGCTGGCCAGGTTCATGGGCGCTCTTGGCGGTGCTCATCACCTCCCTCGCCCTGGCGCAGACCTCCGCCGCACCCAGCGCGCGCGTTGAGGCACGGTCGCCGGATCTGCTCGCCGTCGGTACCGTTCAGGGGAACCGTATGGCGGTGCGCTTGAGCCGGGTCGTGGATAACGCGCCGATCGGCAATGCGGCGCTCGCCGTGATGCTGCGCGGTACCACACATCCCGCGGTCGCCGAGGCCGACGGCAGCTACTCAGTCGAAACGCCTGATTTGCAGCTGTCGGGGCCGGCCTCGGTCGAGTTTCTGGTGACCGTGGGCGACAAGCGAGAGGAGCTGAAGGGGACGCTCGCAGCCACGGCCGCAGAGCCCTCGGGCGACCGGAACAGCTCGCGGCAGATCGGCTGGTGGGTGCTCAACTTCGCCGTTTGCATAGGCTTTCTGTGGCTGTGGAGCCGGCGCAAGTCCGCCGATACCTGAGCCGGCCGCAGCGCGGCCCGCACGCTAGAAGCTCTGCAGCGTCTGCACCAGCACCTGGAATTTCGCATTACCGGGAACGTCCTTGAGCGGAAACGCGAAGTCGATGTGCAAGACGTTGCCGAGGCCTGAGCGGGCATTGCCAATACGCAGCCCGAAGCCCGCGTCGCTGAGCACACCTAAGTCGCTGTTGCCCACGACACCGGTGCCCCAGGTCCTGCCCACGTCCGTGAAAATCGCGGCCCCCACCCGCACCAGCCTGAACGGATACCAATCGGTGTACACGCGCTGCTCCACCGTGAGCAGGCCCCGCGCAGTGCCCGCCTCATATCGCAGTGGGTAGCCGCGCAGGCCGTTGTCCCCGCCCAGCAGAAGTTGAACGTCCGGATCGAGCAGATGCGTGACGGCCCCCGACAGCGATGCGTACAGAAGCCAGTCCGGCCGCCAGCGCCAGTAGTATTTTGCAAAAGCATTGGCGATCAAATTGCGCGCATGGTCGGCTTCGAACCGCGAGGAGAAGTCCGCGCTCAGGAACAGCTGCTCCCCGCTGAGCAGTTCAACTCCGTGGTTCACCGCACCCTTGACCAGGAGCGCGTCGCGATTGGCGCCGAAGGCGGCGTTCGAATAGCCCAGCTCGCCGGTGAACTCCGTTCCGAAATACAAGTCCTCGGTTTTTCCGATCTGATTCTCATCGCCGGCCTTGCCGTACTTGTCTTCGAGAATGTCGAAGCCCACGAACGGGTAGGACAGCGTTCGCGGCGCGGGCAGCAGCTTCGCGGGCAAGGTCGTCACCGGGGTGGGCAGGAATTCGTTGCGATCGTAGTACATCCCGAACGACAGTCGCCTGGTCCAGCCATCGATGAGCCCGGTGGAAACCCCGCCGCCGATCAGATAGGTCTGCTCGTTGTCGTTGAATTGATCCGCGATGTTGCCAAGAAAATAGCGGGAAATCGTGCGATCGTAACTTTGCCCCTGTAAGGTCGCGCTCCACCGCGTATCGAGCGAATAGAACGGCTGCGAGAGTGCGGCCAGGCGCTGGCTGCCGTCGCTCGAATCGACGTAGGCGAGACCCCCGGTCCAATGCGAGCCGAGCACATTCGGGTCCGTGTACTCGGCGATCTTGCTGACGCGGTCGACATCGCTGGTGCGACCGACCTCGAGTTGCTTGCCCCATCCCAGGAAGTTCTCCTCTTGCAGGCTGGCGCTGGTCGAGTTGGACCCGCCGGTTCGTCCGAAGGACACATTGGGATCGAACGTCCAGACGTCGCGGGTGATCACCCGGACATCGACCCTGCCGTCGGTGAATCGCACCGGAACGACGTGCGCGTCATAGATGAACACCAGCGTGCGCAGATTCCGTTCGGTCTCGGCGAGCTTCTGCGCGCTGAAGCGATCACCGCTCTTGAACAGCAGCTGAGCGCGGATCGTGGCCGGCTTGGTGCGGATGTGCAATCGATCGGCCGCCCGGTACAGGCCGCTGTTCTCGCGCGGGTCGTGCTCGTCGAAGATATTGCGGATGTCGATGTCGATTTTGCCGATAACGGCCCCGGCGGCCTCCAATTCCGCATCGGTCGGCAGACCGGCGGGCCGGGGCTCCGCGATTTCGGTGCGCTGCTTGGCGGTGAGCTTCGCCGCCGTTGCGTGCCCCGGATAGCCGGCGCCGGCCAGCAGCAGGCACAAGGCGGCGCAACGCAACGGCAGGGCGGGCAGCGCAAGCATCTTGGGACCCGGCGTGCGGAGTCGTTCATCGGCGCAAGCGCCGGTGCGGGAGTCGCCTCGTCGCTCAGAGGGCGGCGTTATCGGTCTCGCCCGTCCTGATGCGCAGAACACGGAGAATGTCGGTCACGAAAATCTTGCCGTCGCCGACCTTGCCGGTCTTGGATGCGCCGACGATGGCCTCCATCACCTGGTCCACGAGCTCGTTTTTCACCGCCACCTCGATCCGGGTTTTCGGCACGAAATCCACCACATACTCGGCACCCCGGTAAAGCTCCGTGTGGCCGCGTTGCCGGCCGAAACCCTTGACCTCCGTGACGGTCATGCCCGATACGCCAATCTCCGACAACGCCGCACGAACGTCGTCCAGCTTGAAGGGCTTGATAATGGCAGTGATCAGTTTCATTCGAGAACTCCGCGAGCATTGGGCCTTGCAAGTCGCCCCTTTCGGACGCGCCTTGCGGGTAATCCTATTACTATTCGTGGCGGGCGGCACGTCGATCTTGGGAAATGCAGGGCCGTTGCAGCTCGATGCCGGGCTGCTTACCCGACCGGCTGAGACCGGTTATAAGGGAGTTCATGATGTCCACGATTCTGATCATCGGCGGCGGCCAGGCGGCCGCACAGGCGGTCGACACCCTGCGCCGCGAGGGCTTCGATGGGCGTTTGGTGCTGACCGGCGAAGAACCCCACCTCCCTTACCAACGGCCTCCGCTGTCGAAACAATTCCTGGCGGGCGAACTTGACGCCGACCGGCTGCCGTTTCGGCACCGGCCATTCTACGACGGGCACCGGGTGGAGCTCAGACTCGGGAAGGCGGCGGCCCGAATCCTCAGGGACACGCGCCGGGTGATCCTCGAGGACGGCGAAGAGATCGCCTATGACCGGCTGATGCTATCGACCGGCGCGCGGTCGCGCGAATTGACCTGCCCGGGCGCCCAACTGCCGGGCGTGCACTACCTGCGGGGCATCGCGGATGCCGCCGCGATTCGCGAGGCGCTCGCGCCCGGCGCGCGCGTGGTGATAGTCGGCGGCGGCTATATCGGACTGGAAACCGCGGCCACCGCCCGCAAGCTCGGGTGTGCGGTGACGGCGCTGGAGATGGCGGATCGGGTGATGAACCGCGTGGTCGCCTCCAGCGTCTCGGAGTACTTCGCGCACGAGCACCGGACTCAGGGTGTGAAGATCGTGTGCAACACCCGCGTGATTCGGCTCGAAGGGGCCGCCTCGGTGGAACGGGTCGTGTGCGCGGACGGGAGCAGCTACGAGGCCGATCTGTTGGTCGTCGGGGTGGGCGCGATCCCCAACACCGAGCTCGCGGCCAGCGCGGGCCTCGAGTGCGAGAACGGCATTGTCATCGATGAGCATTGCCGCACCGCCGATCCCGCGATCTTCGCCGCCGGCGATTGCACCAACCACCCTTCGCTTCGCTTCGGCATGCGCGTTCGGCTCGAATCGGTGGACAACGCCTTCGAACAGGGCAAGATGGCCGCCCTGAACATGCTGGACCAGCCGGCCGTGCACGACCGGGTTCCCTGGTTTTGGTCGGATCAATTCGACAACAAACTGCTGATCGTCGGATTGTCTCAAGGCTTCGATCAGCAGGTGCTGCGCGGAGACCCGGGCACGCGCGGATTCAGCGTGTGCTATCTGAAAGGCGGCGAGCTGATCGCACTGGAAGCCGTGAACCACTCGAAGGACTATATGGCCGCCCGGAAGATGATTGCCGACCGGGTGAAGCCCGATGCCGACAAGCTCGCCAATCCGCAAATTCCCTTGAAAGAGGCCGTCTGATGCCGAAGGTCCTCTTCATCGAGCCCTCGGGAGCGCGGCGCGAGGTCTCGGCGCCCGTCGGGGTGAGCCTGATGGAGGCCGCTCGTCAGAACGGCGTGGATGGGATCGTGGCGCAATGCGGCGGCGCGTGCGCCTGCGCCACCTGCCATGTGTACGTATCGACCGCTTGGTTGGGAAAGCTCAAGCCGCGCGACGAGATGGAGGAGGGCATGCTCGAAAATGCGTGGCATCCGCGGGAGAACAGCCGCCTCAGCTGTCAGATCCCGCTCACCGCGGACCTCGAGGGACTGGAAGTCACCGTGCCGGAACAGCAAGGCTGAGGCCGGCGCATCAATCGAAGACCACCAACAAATCCTTGGCGTCGACTGCGTGGCCTGGCTTCGCCAGAACTTCCTTGACCACACCGTCCAGTTCGGCGCGCACGGTGGTTTCCATTTTCATGGCCTCGAGCGTCAACAGCATATCGCCGCGAATCACGCTTTGGCCGGCGCGGGCGGCCACGGTACCGATCGTTCCGGGCATCGGTGCGCCGACGTGCCTGGCATTGCCCGCCTCCGCCTTGCGTCGGGGGGCACGCTTGGCGACCTGGCTCGAATCCGGCACGCGGATCGGCCGCGGCTGACCGTTGAGTTCGAAAAACACGGTGCGTGTACCGTCCTCGTGCACATCGCTGGTGGTCACGTACCTCAAGATCAGCGTCTTGCCGCGCTCCAGATCAATGTTGATTTCCTGCCCCGGCTGCATGCCGTAAAAGAACACCGAGGTGGGCAGGATGCTCACGTTCCCGTAGCTCGCCCGGTTGGCGGCGTAGTCGAGGAACACCTTGGGGTACATGAGATAGGATGCGAGATCGAAATCGGTCACGGCGCGCCCGATCTTGGCATGCGCCGCGGCCCGCTCCGCCTCCAAATCCGCGGGCGGCAACAGCGCGCCGGCACGCGCTGTCAGAGGCTGCTTCGAGCCGAGCACCTTTTTTTGAAGTTGCGCCGGAAAGCCGCCCTCCGGCTGTCCGAGCTCGCCGCGGAACAGTTGCACCACCGACTCGGGAAATGCCACCTCGACCTCGGGATCGCGAACCGCCTCGGCCGTCAGTCCGCTGGTGACCATCATGATGGCCATGTCCCCCACGACTTTGGACGTCGGCGTCACCTTCACGATGTCGCCGAACAGGGCGTTCACCTCCGCATACGCCGCGGCGACCTCCGACCAGCGGTGCTCCTCGATGCCGACCGAGCGCGCCTGTTCGCGCAAGTTGGTGTACTGGCCCCCCGGCATGCCGTGCACGTAAACCTCTGAAGCGCCAGAGCGGATGTCGCTCTCGAAGGCGACGTAGCCTCGCCGGACCTGTTCCCAGTAGGCCGAGATCTCCCGCAAGTTGTCCGGGTAGAGACCGGAGTCGCGCGGACCGAAGCGCAGCGCCTCGACCATCGATCCCAAGTTCGGCTGCGAAGTGAGGCCCGAGAGCGCGTCGAGAGCGCCGTCGGCGGCATCCGCGCCTGCTTCGATGGCTGCGAGCACGCTGGCGGCGCCGATGCCGCTGGTGTCATGGGTGTGGAAATGTACGGGCAGCCCCAACTCCTCCTTGAGCGCCTTGACCAGCGTGGCGGCGGCGCGCGGCTGGCACAGGCCCCCCATGTCCTTGATGCAGAGCACGTGGGTGCCCATGGCCTTCAGCTCGCGGGCGATTTTGAGGTAATAGTCGAGAACGTACTTGGTCTCGCCGGGATTGCTGAGATTGCCGGTGTAGCAGATGGCGGCCTCGCACAGCCGGCCCGTCGCCAGCACCGCCTCGATGGTCACCTTCATGTTCGGAACCCAGTTAAGGCAGTCGAACACCCGGAAGACATCGATGCCGCCCGCCGCCGCCTGCGCGATGAAGTAGCGCACTACGTTGTCCGGATAGTTGGCGTATCCGACGGCATTCGCCGATCGCAGCAGCACCTGTAGCAGGAGATTCGGCATGGCCTCGCGGAACGCGGCGAGCCGCGCCCACGGATCCTCCTTCAGGAACCTGAGCGCCACGTCGAACGTGGCTCCGCCCCAGCACTCGACCGAGAACAATTGCGGCAGAAGTGCCGCGTAATACGGCGCTATCGCCGCCATGTCCTGGGTGCGCACCCGCGTCGCCAGGAGCGACTGATGGGCATCGCGCATGCTCGTGTCGGTGAGCAGCACGGGCTTTTGCGCGAGCATCCAATCGGCGAACCGCTTCGGCCCGAGCTCATCGAGCTTCTGCTTCGAGCCCGCGGGCGGCTCGCTCGGAAGAGCCTTCCGCGGTACGCGGGGGAACACCTGCGCCTTCGGCTTGGCGTCGCGCTGGCTGACCTCCGGGTTTCCATTCACGATCACATGGCCGATGAAAGACAGGAGCCGCGTCGCACGGTCGCGCTTGCGGGGTATGCGGAACAGCTCCGGTGTCTGGTCGATGAATTGGGTGGTGTACTCGCCGCGCGCGAACTGCGGGTGCATGATGAGCTGATCGAGAAAGCGCAGGTTCGTGACCACGCCTCGGATGCGGAACTCCCAGAGCGCCCGATGCATGCGCGCAATGGTCTCCTCGGCGGTCGGCGACCACGCCGTGACCTTCACCAGCAGCGAATCGTAAAAGCGCGTGATGATGGCGCCCGAATACGCGGTGCCCGCATCCAGCCGGATGCCGTATCCCGCGGGGCTGCGATAAGCCGTCACCCGGCCGTAGTCCGGAACGAAATTATTCTCCGGATCCTCCGTCGTCACGCGGCATTGCAGGGCATGTGCGCTGACCCGAATCTCCTCCTGGATGGGCACGCCGCTCTCCGGTGTGCCGATCCGCGCACCACCGGCAATGCGGATTTGGGCTTTCACGAGATCGATGCCGGTCACGCACTCGGTAACCGTGTGCTCGACCTGGATGCGCGGATTGACTTCGATGAAGTAAAACTTGCCGGTGTCGGCGTCCTGCAGGAACTCGACGGTTCCGGCCGCCCGATAATTCACCGCGCGCCCGATCTTGAGCGCCGCCTCGCACAGCGCGCTGCGCTCCGCATCGCTCAAAAACACGGCAGGGGCACGTTCGACCACCTTCTGGTTGCGCCGCTGCACCGTGCAATCGCGCTCGAAGAGATGCACGAGATTGCCGTGTGCATCGCCGAGAATTTGCACCTCGACGTGGCGCGCGCGCCGCACCAGCTTCTCCAGGTAAACCTCGTCCTTGCCGAAGGCGGCCTTGGCCTCGCGCCGCGCCGCCGCAACGGTCTGCGCGAGCTCGCTGTCGTCTTCGACGATGCGCATGCCCCGTCCGCCGCCGCCCCAGCTCGCCTTGAGCATCACCGGGAAGCCGACCTCGTGCGCCATGGTGCGTACTTGGGCCTCGTCCAGCGGCAGCGGCGGCGTCGCCGGCATCACCGCAACGCCGGCGCTCACGGCAAGGTTGCGCGCGGCGACCTTGTTGCCGAGCTTGCGCATGGTATCGGGCAATGGGCCGACGAAAATCAGCCCCGCTGCGGCACAAGCCTCCGCAAATTCCGGGCTCTCGGACAAGAATCCGTAGCCCGGGTGCACCGCGTCGACGCGCGCCTCGGTGGCGATCCGGATGATGTCGGGGATGTCCAGGTAGGCCTCGATCGGGCCCTTGCCGTCGCCCACGAGATAGCTCTCGTCGGACTTAGTCCGATGCAAGGAGAAGCGATCCTCGCGCGAGTGGATGGCGACCGTGCGCAGGCCAAGTTCGGCGGCGGCACGCATCACGCGAATGGCGATTTCACCGCGGTTCGCGATGAGCAGGCTCTTGATGTGGCCGATCTTGGGAAATGGATTCACTTCTGAATGATGATAGCCTTGTGCCAAGCCAGCGGCCAGGGAAAGAATTCCACGTATGTTCGGTTTAGCAATTCATGGCGGCGCCGGGACCTTGCCGCGTGCCGAGATGAGCGCGGCGCGTGAGCAGGAATATCGTGCGGGACTCGCTGCGGCGCTCGCCGCCGGGTTCGAGGTGCTCGACCAGGGCGGTACGAGCCTCGACGCGGTGACAAGGGCGGTGATCACGCTCGAGGACGATGCGCAGTTCAACGCCGGACGCGGCGCCGTGTTCACCCTCGACGGGCGCCATGAGCTCGATGCCTCGATCATGGACGGCGCGACGCTGGCGGCCGGCGCGGTCTGCGGCCTGGCGCGCATCCGAAATCCCATCGAGCTCGCGCGCGCGGTGATGGAACACTCCGATTACGTGTTCCTGAGCGGTGCGGGCGCCGAGGAGTTCGCGGCCTCCCGCGGATTCGCATTCGTCGGCAGCGATTACTTCCACACCGCCGCACGCTGGAGCCAGCTCGAGCGCATTCGCGGCGGAGACGGCGGCGTTTCGCCCCTCACGATCTCGCACGTGGGCACCGTCGGCGCGGTGGCGCTCGATTCGAGGGGCCGCCTCGCAGCGGCCACCTCCACCGGCGGCATGACCGGCAAGCGCTTCGGGCGCATCGGCGATTCGCCGCTGATCGGCGCGGGCACCTACGCCGACGACCGCAGCTGCGCAGTGTCGGCGACCGGGCACGGCGAAATGTTCATCCGGGCCGCGGTGGCGCACGATATTTGCGCGCGCGTGAGATTCGGCGGACGCACACTCGCCCGAGCCGTGTACGAAGTGGTGACGGAGGAGCTGCCGGCGATCGGCGGCGAGGGCGGCGTCATCGCCATCGACCGGAGCGGCCGGATCGAGATGCAGTTCAATTCGGAGGGGATGTTCCGGGCCAGCCGGGTATCGGGCGAGAGCGGGCGAATCGACATCTATCGCGAGGTTTGAGCGCCTGATCAGGCCGATTGCTGGCCGCTGCGCCGCTCGAAACGCCCGGTGCGCAGTGCATGATATTCGGCCTCGAGCACCACCAGGCGGTTGCGCCCCTGCTCTTTCGCGCTGTACAGCGCCTCGTCCGCCAGTTGAACCAGTCCGTCGTAGGTTCGATTCGCGCCGGGCAGCACGAACGCCGCTCCGATGCTCACCGTCAGCCGGCTGGCGACCCGCGAGGACTCGTGGGGAATGTTGAGCTCGGCGATGGAGCGCTGGATGCGGGTGAGCACTTCGGCCACGTATTCGCGCGTTGCTTCATACAGGATGATGGCAAACTCCTCGCCGCCGTAGCGGGCGACGAAATCCATCGGCCGCCGCGCGCATTGGCTCAAGGACACCGCGACCGCGCGCAGGCACTCATCACCCGCCTGATGCCCGTAGTGATCGTTGTAATCCTTGAAGCAATCGATGTCGACCAACAGTACGGCGACCCGCTGCGCGTCGCGCACCGCCTGGCTCCAGACCCGCTGGATGTGATGATCGAACATGCGGCGATTTTGGATGCCGGTCAGGCCGTCGCGGGCGACCAGCTCGCGCAGCAGGGCGGCCTCCAGGAAGCGCATGCGGCTGGTTTTTTCGCTGACGTAAGCGACCGAGGCGCAAAATCCGTTCGCGGTCACGACGGACAGCATGCCAAAATCGAAGTCCCGTGCCGGCAGCTTGAACACCGTACCGGCGGCGAGATACGCCAATGCCACCAACAAGTTCAGCGCCAGCGACTGGTAAAACATCAGTCCCGTCATGAAATAAATGGCGATCGCATACAGCTCCAGGCGCGGCACCACGATCGAGGCACCGCCGGTCTCGGCGATCACTTGAATGGCCACCACACAGAGACCACCCGTCAGGGCGGTGGCGAGCGAAAGTGGCCGATAAAACCGATGTCTGCGGGCCCAAAAGGTCGCCGCGAAACAAATCAATGTCATCGGAACCATCACCAACAGGCGCAGGACCACGGGAACGGCGCTGACTGCGGTCGCCGGCGTTGAGACTCGCATCGCCGATACCACGCCGATGGCGAGCACCACCAGGCACAGATTGACCCGGATGTACGGGAGGTGCTCCTCGAGCACCGTCTGCCGATACTCCGATTCGAGCGGCGGCACGAAGTTGAGCCACGGAAATCCTGCCTTCAGCTGCCGGGCGTGCGGTGAGTCAGGCAGATCGGCCTGTGGAAGAGCGTTCCCTTTGATCATTGCGATTCACCCTACCGCTCATCCGTCGGTGCCTCCATGAAGTGCACCACACGTTGGCCGGAAAATAGCGAGCGCCAGGTCTCCGTTTTATGTCAAACGGCCTGCTGACCGTGATCCCTCCCCGGCGGGGCCGTCAATCCTCCAGATAGTGCGCCAGATAGGTATCGAAGTCCCACTTGTCCGCCGCCTCGATGCGTGCCTGTTCCTCGTGCGATTCTTGCGCCGCCGCAGCAAACTCCCCCAATCGACGCTCGTTGGGCGGATAAAGATCGAGAAAGTAGTCCTTGTGCATCTTGGACATGCGCTGGGCGAGCTGAAAAAACGATTCGCCGGTCTGACGCATCTCCGTCAACATCCGCGCGGACGGCGTTCGATTCACGTCGTCGACCTTGACCCGCTGCTGCTCGAGCGCCGTCTGGTAGGGTCGCGACGGCTCGGTGTGATCCAGCATCTCGGCGATGCCCTGCATGCCATCGAGCAGCTCGGCCGCCCATAGCGACATCGGAATTTGCCGTCCGTCGCGATTGAGCGTGAGGCCGGGCTCTCTTCCGCGGCGCGCCACTTTGAGATGGTTGGCGTCGAGCGCCTCTTGCTCCCCCCGGCTGATCGGCGCCGAGTCGGACAGCACACAGAGCGCGAGGAACGCCTCGAGAAAGCGCAGCTTGTTCTGATTCACGCCGACTGGATCGAAGGCGCTCACATCTAGGGCGCGCACTTCAACGTACTCGACGCCGGCGCGCCGCAGTGCCTTGGTCGGCCGCTCGCCGGAACTCGCGACGCGCTTCGGCCTGATGAAACTATAGTACTCGTTCTCGATCTGCAGGATGTTCGCGTTCAACTGCAGGTACTTGCCGTCGACCTTGACCCCGAGCTTCTCGTAGGGCGGATACGGGGTGCTGATGGCTTGCGACAGATCCCGCACGTAGTCATTCAAGCTGTTGACCGAGACGCTCACCGTTGCTTGATTCTTGTTTCGATAGCCCACATCGCTCATGCGCAGCGATGTCCCGTGCGGCTCGTAAAGGCTATCGGCGTCCAACGAGGGCAGCCCCGGATCGCGGTCCCCGAAAAAGCTCTTCGACACGGCGGGCGAGGTGCCGAACAGGTACAGGATGAGCCAGCCGAAGCGGCGATAATTGCGCAGCACGCCGAAATATTGCCCGGACACGTAGTCCTGAAGCGGGAGCTTCGACTCGTCGATCTCCCGCAGCGCTTCCCAGAGGTTGCCCGGAAACGAGTAATTGAAGTGCACGCCGGAGATGGCCTGCATGGTGCGTCCGTAGCGCATCCCGAGGCCGTGCCGGTAAATGGTTTTCATGCGCCCGACATTGGAGGCGCCGAACTGCGCGAGCGGGATGCCGTCGTCGCCGTAGAACACGCAAGGCATGCTGGTCGACCACAGCATCTCGTCCTCGAGATGGCGGTAGACGAACTGATGTATGTCGCACAGATACTGCAGCAGCTCCCAGCTCTCTCGGAACGGCGGCGTGACCAGCTCGATCAGCGCCTCCGAGAAGTCCGTGGTGATGTGCTCGTTGGTGAGCGGCGCGCCGAGCGCCGCCGGGTGGCGGGTCTGGGCCATCTCGCCGGACGGCAATACCCGCAGCGACTCCTTCTCCACGCCTTTGCGGCCGCCGCGCAGGACGCCGCGCTCCCCGCAATTGACAAGTCCGGCGAGCCTTTTCTCGAATATCTTGTCGACCACTTTACGCATCACGCCCCTGCACGGATCGTCCCTCGCTCAAGGCGGCTAGGATACCAGCCAACTCAGGGTAGCTCGGCTACAACCTCTATTTCGACCAGAAATCCGGGGTCCACGAGCCGCTGAACCTGGACCCAGGAGACGGTCGGCAGACGCTCCTTGTCGTAGAACTCGAAACGCACATCCGAGGACTTGAGCAACGCGACCATGTCGGTTGTGTAGATCGTCTCCTTGACCACCTCGTCGAAGTCGGCGCCGTGTGCGGCCAGGGTACGCCGGATGTTGGCGTACGCGGCGCGCATCTGCCCAGCCATGTCGCCGGCAGATACCAGGCGCCCGCTCGCATCCACCGAGACGGTTCCCGACACGTACAACGTCTTATCGATCAACACCGCCTGGGAGTATCCGAAATCCTTCTCGTACCCGTTCAGGTGGAATACCTGCTTCACACGCGGAGGGGTGATCACGGGTTGCGGCTCGCGCTCGCAGGCCCCCAGGCCGAGCACGGTCAGAATGCTCAAGGTCGATGCTGCGCGGCATACCATGCTGCTTGTCATTTTTCCGTCCTTGCACCTCGTTGGCGCTTGGTACATCGTTGGAGCTTCGTACATTGTTGGAGCTTGCGCCCGAAATGGCGGCGGCTAGGGCGCCGATTCCGCGAGCGTGCGAAGTGCACGCAGCATCTTGGGCAAATCGTGCCGAAGCGCAGCCTTTATCAGCCAACGCGGAACCCAAAAACCGGGGGCCAGAGTCAGCGAGTAATGCGCGATCGTGAAATCGCCGTCCTTCTGCAGTTCCCACGAACCCTCCAGCACCCGCAAGTCGCCCGATGCGCGCCGGATGGATATCCGCTCCGGATACCGATAGTCCGCCCGAAACACGAACGTGAGCTTCGGAACGTACCAGGAATAGTCGACGACGTGTCGGATCAGCTGCCAGGAATGGTCGGGTGCGGTGTCGATCACGGTGCACTCGGCAAGCCCCGGGACGAGCCTCAGGGCGCTCGCGCAGCTCGTCAACAGTGGCCAGAGGCTGGCGCGATTGGCGTGAATTCTCACCGAGGCGTTGGCGCTGCCGCTCTGCGCCGTGGGATCGAGGGTCACGGACAGTTCGATGTCCCCATGCTGCTCCGCGTCCGCCGCAAGATCCGCATGCGCCTTTGCGGACATCATCATGACCAGGAAGGCACCAAGTAAGCAGGATCGCACCATGTTTTCTTGCTATTGAGAACTCTTCAGCCAACGATTCACTTTTGCGTCGAGCAGATCCAGGGGCATGGCGCCGTCGTTCAGCAGCGCCGAGTGAAACGCGCGCAGGTCGAAACGCGCCCCCAAGCTCTGCTCGGCGCCCTCGCGCAGGCCCTGGATGGTCCGCCAACCCATGGCGCATGCCAACGCCTCTCCGGGCAACGCAATGATCCGGTCGACCGCGAGCGTTGCACCGGCCGCATCGATCGGCAGCTGGCTATGCAAATAGCCGAGTGCCTGATCGCGGGTCCAGCCAAGCGCGTGGATGCCGGTGTCGATCGCCATGCCCGCGGCGCATTCCAGCTGATCGGCAAGTGCACCGAACTTCGATTCGGTGTCGCGGTAAAGGCCGAGCGGATTGCCGAGAGATTCGGCATAGATTCCCCAGCCTTCGACAAAACCGGGATCGCCGCCTTGACGGCGGAATCGCGGCAAATCGCCACGCTCGTCCTGAATGGAGATCTGCAGGTGATATCCCGGGATCGCCCGGCGCAAGAACTCCGGAACCGTCGGAACGATCGGCGCCGTCTCGATACCCGCGCTGTTGACGTAGAGAATCGCGGGGGAATTGCGATTGGCGGCGCGCTGGTACGTCAGGGCGGCCGAAGTCGCCTCACGAAACGGCTCCAGCCGCCGAATCGCGAAATCTCCTTGCGGCAATCCCTCGAACAGTGCCGGCATCGCGGTCGCGACCTCGACTTTCTGCTGATCGTAGAAATTCTGCAGCTCTTGGGCGGTCTTGAGCGCCGTGCGTGGTTCGCGGTGCATCGCCTCATAGAAGGTTTGAGCATCGCCGGCAAACCCGGCCTCGGTAAGCACGGACTGCAGTCGCCCGCGCAGATGCTCGACCTCGAGGACGCCGATCGAGTGAAGCTCGGAGGCCTTCAAACGCGAGGAGGTCTCGCGCCGGATCAGGAAGGCGTACCAAGCATCGCCCAGCGGCAGCGCGGACAATCCGACGCTTTGCCGCGCCCTCGGCAGATACTCGTCGCGCAGAAAATCACGCAGCGCTCGGTAGGCCGGCAGGATCCTGCTCTTGACGCCGAAACTGATGGCTTGCGAGATACGCCTGCGCTCGGGCTCCGCGAGCGTCCCGGGTAGGGTACGCAGAGGCTCGTAGAAGGGGCTCGAGGAAGCATCCTCGGCCAGAGTGTTGAGCACGGGCAGCAGCTCGGCGATCAGCACACGCGGCTCCGCGTACCCGCGGCGCAGGCCCTCGCGCAGGTCCGCGATGGCCTCATCGGTCCAGCGCACGTAGTCCTCGACCCGCAGCTGCCAGTTGTCGAAGTCATTCGCGCTCAGAATTGCGTAGGCGCCGCCACCGGTCCCGGTCTGGGCGAACTCCAGCGGCACGGACCTGAAGGGATTGACCGGCGAGAGCTCTGCCGGATAAGTGAAGCTTTCCACCGCCAGCTCGCGTTCGCGCTTGAACATATCGTAGGTCAACTGCGACTCGGGCGGCAGACGCTCGCGCGGCAGCGCGGCGACGCCGTCGAGATAGCGGCGCTCGAGCGACAACGAGTCAGCCAGGAACTGCGCCGAAATGTCGGGGCCGCCACCCGGATCAAAGCGCACGGCCGCCCCCTGCGGCATCGGGCGCGGGTTGAGCAGCCGGTAGTCGTCCGAATATCGATCGACGAGTGTGCGCAGCTGATCGGCCGGCGTCCGCGCGGCCACCGCGGGTGGGGGCGGGGGCGGCGGGGCGGATCCGCAGGCGGAGAGGTAGAGGGCGGCAGCGAGGCTGCCGAAAAAAAAGCGCGTCATCGAGCGATTATAACCGCCCCCTTGGAGTCATAATTGGGGGTTCGTGATCCCGTGCAGGAGTTCGCGCCGGCGCCTCGAGGCCGGACGCTGCGCAAGCTAGGAGGTTTCGTATGTTGGTGGGAAGTGCTGCCCGACGCGTTGCAGTGATCGGCGGCGTGCGTATTCCTTTCGCCCGCGGCAACGGCGCGTATGCGAATGTCGGAAATCAGGAGATGCTGACGGCCACCCTGCGTGGCGTCGTGGAAGCCTATGGCCTGAACGGTCAACGCGTCGATGAGGTGGCGGCGGGTGCCGTCATGAAGCATTCGAGCCAGTGGAATCTCACCCGCGAATCCGTGCTCGGCTCGGGCCTCGCTGCGGAAACCCCCGGACTGGATCTGCAGCGTGCCTGTGGCACCAGCCTCGAGGCCGCCATCACGCTGGGCAACAAGATCGCGCTTGGTCAAATCGACAGTGCCATCGCCGCGGGCGTCGACACGGTGAGCGATCCGCCGGTCGTCTATCCCAAGGCCTTCCAGCAGCTATTGCTCAAAAGCTACCGGGGCAAGACCGCAGGAGAGCGTGTCGGCCCATGGCTCGGATTGCGTTGGAGGCATTTTCAGCCGGTACTGCCGGGCACGTCCGAGCCGCGCACCGGCCTGTCCATGGGCGAAAGCACCGAGCTCATGGTCAAGACCTGGGGCATCAGCCGCGAGGAACAGGACCAGCTTGCGCTGGAGAGTCATCAGAAGGCGGCGAGCGCGTATGCGCGGGGGTTCTACAAGGATTTGGTGCGCGATTATCTCGGACTCACGCAGGACAACAATATTCGCGCGGACACGAGCCTCGACAAGCTGGCGAAACTACGGCCGGTATTCGACTCCTCGAGCGCCGGGACTTTGACCGCCGGCAACTCCACGCCGATGACCGATGGCGCGTCCGCCGTGCTGCTCGCCTCCGAAGATTGGGCGCGGCAGCGCAATCTTCCCGTGCTCGCCTACCTCACGTACGCTAAGGTGGCGGCGGTCGATTACGTCGACAAGAAGGAGGGACTGTTGATGGCTCCGGCCTATGCCGTGCCGCGCATGCTGAAGGATGCCGGCCTGACATTGCAGGATTTCGACTTCTACGAGATCCACGAGGCGTTCGCCGGGCAGGTACTTTGCACCCTCAAGGCCTGGGCCGATCCCGCGTTCTGCAGGGATAAGCTGGGACTGCCGGCGCCGCTCGGCACCATCGATCGATCCAAGCTCAACGTGCAGGGCGGGAGTCTGGCCATCGGCCACCCGTTCGCCGCCACCGGCAGCCGGATCGTTGCGACGCTCGCCAAGACGTTGGATGAGCGCAAGGCCAAACGCGGGCTGATTTCGATCTGCACCGCGGGCGGCATGGGCGTCACCGCAATACTCGAGCGCTGAAGGCGCCGGATTGAGCGCGACCGCGCGACGGCGCTATGCTTTTGCCCCCACTCACGCAATCTGTTTGCAGGACCGAACGCCATGGCAGAATCCACCGAGTTGACCGCCCAGCGATCTCACAGCGGCCACGATCCGTTGCATCTCAAGGACAAAGCGCTGTTCCGCCAGCAATGCCTGCTGGGCGGGGAATGGGTTTCTGCCGACGGCGGCGGCACCCTGGCGGTGACCAATCCCGCCTCCGGCGAAAAGCTCGGCGTGATTCCGAACATGGGCAGCGCCGAGACCAAGCGTGCGATCGCGGCCGCCTCCGCAGCGTTGCCTGCGTGGGCCGCGAGGACCGCGAAGGACCGCTCGGTCCTGTTGCGACGGTGGTTCGATCTCATCATCCAAAACGAGTCGGACCTCGCGACCCTCATGACCGCCGAGCAGGGCAAGCCGCTGGCCGAATCGAAGGGCGAAATCGCCTATGCGGCATCGTTCATCGAGTGGTTCGCCGAGGAGGGCAAGCGCCTGTACGGCGACATCATTCCGGGCCATCAGGCCGACAAGCGTATTCTCGTGCTGCGCCAGCCCGTGGGGGTCGTGGCAGCCATCACTCCGTGGAATTTTCCGTCGGCGATGATCACCCGCAAGGCGGGTCCTGCGCTTGCGGCGGGCTGCACCATGGTATTGAAGCCTGCGACGCAAACGCCGTTCTCCGCACTCGCGCTCGCGGAGCTCGCGCTGCGCGCGGGAATTCCGGCCGGCGTGTTCAATGTGGTCACCGGTTCCTCCGCTGCGATCGGCGGCGAGATGACCACCAACCCGACGGTGCGCAAGCTCACCTTCACCGGCTCGACCGAGGTCGGCAAAAAACTGATGGTGCAGTGTGCGGGCACCGTCAAGAAACTGTCCTTGGAGCTCGGCGGCAATGCGCCGTTCATCGTGTTCGACGATGCGGACCTCGACGCGGCCGTACAAGGGGCCATTGCGAGCAAATACCGCAACACGGGCCAGACGTGCGTCTGTGCGAACCGTCTGTTGGTTCAGCAGGGCGTATACGACGAATTCGCGCGCAAGCTGTCGGCGGCGGTCGCGAAGCTTCGTGTCGGTGATGGCCTGAAGGGCGTGACCGACCAAGGTCCGCTGATCGACGAGAAGGCCATCGCCAAGGTGGAGGAGCATGTCGCGGATGCGCTGGCCAAGGGCGCCAAGGTGGCAGCAGGAGGCAAGCGACATGCGCTCGGCGGCACCTTCTACGAGCCGACGATCCTCACCGGAGTGACGCCCCAGATGCTGGTGGCGCGCGAGGAGACCTTCGGCCCGGTGGCGCCGTTGTTCAAATTCGACAGCGAGGCGCAGGCCATCAAGATGGCCAACGACACGGAGTTCGGCCTCGCTGCCTACCTGTACACCCGCGACCTCGCGCGCAGCTGGCGCGTGTCCGAAGCGATCGAATACGGGATCGTGGGACTCAATACCGGCATCATTTCCACCGAGGTCGCGCCGTTCGGCGGCGTAAAGGAATCGGGCACCGGGCGTGAAGGCTCCAAGTACGGCATTCTCGATTACACGGAGATCAAGTACGTGTGCGTGGGCGGCGTGAGCTGAGCCCAGCGTCCGTGCGATACGGCGCCCGCATCAGAGGTTGATTGCGTGCTCGGACGTTTTCTCGAATACTCCATTCCGACCGCGGATATCATGGCCTCCCTCGATTTCTACATGAAGCTCGGGTTCTCTCAGGCCGAGGTGGGAGAGACCTGGCCGCATCCCTATGCCGTGGTCACGGACGGCAGGATTCACCTGGGGCTGCATCGGCTTGCAGAGGCCGAGCCGATCCTCACCTTCGTAAGGCCGCATCTGCTGCGCCACCTCGCGGCACTCGAGCGGTTCGGGATTCGATTCGAGGTCCGGCAGCTCGGCAACGATGTCTTCAACGAACTCGGCTGGCTGGATCCGTCAGGACATCGAGTGCGGATGGTCGAGGCGCGCACCTTCAGCCCGACCAAGCGCATCGCCACCGACACCTCGCTGTGCGGATACTTCGCCGAGATCGCTTTGCCCTCCCCGGACATACAGAACGCAAAGCAATATTGGGAGCAGCTCGGCTTCGTCGGGATGGACGAGCTCGAGGCCGCCTTGCCGCACGTGTCCTGCACAAGCGACTCGATCGACGTGGGGCTTTACGAGCCCGCGCACCTGCCGCTTGCCACGCTGGTGTTCGATGCCGGCGATATTGCCGGCACGTTGCGCAAGCTTGCCGAGGTGGGGGTGTCGCCGACCATTCCGGTGCCGAGACCTCTGCGTCAGCTCTCTGCCGCCCTGCTGATCGCGCCCGAGGGCACGCCGATCCTGTTGATGCCGGATAGGGAACTTTGACTCGAGCTCCTGGGTCCTCCCGTGATGCGTATCGGCCTCATCTCGGATACCCATGGCCTGCTGCGACCGGAGGCGAAGGCCTTCCTCTCGGGTTGCGACGCCATCGTCCATGCCGGCGACATCGGCGATCCGGACATCTTGACCGAATTGAGGATGCTTGCTCCCGTCACTGCCGTGAGAGGCAACAACGACGGCGGTGCGTGGGCCGACGCGCTCAACGAAACCGAGCTACTGCGCGTGGCAGGTTTTCATATTTACGCTATCCATGACCTCACGCAACTCCGCCTCGAACCCTCCGCGGCGGGCATTCATGCCGTGGTGTCGGGACACTCCCACAAGCCCGTGGTGGAAAAGCGCGGCAGCGTGCTGTTCGTCAACCCCGGCAGCGCCGGGCCGAGGCGCTTCAAGCTGCCCGTCGCGGCGGGTGAAATCACGGTGCGCGACGCGGCGCTATCCGCCAGAACGGTCGAGCTTTGATGCGCGCACCCTCGGTGGCGTGAACTCTGGCGGCCACTCAGCCCTCGCGCACCGCCACGAATTTGAATGCCACCCGCAGCTCATCCTGAACCTTCAGGGCTCCGAGGAACACGCTGAACGGCGTGAGGCCCAGGGTCGACTGGCGCAGTGTCAGCTCGCCGTTGGCGACCAGCCGTCGGGGTGCAACGTCAAGCGTGAACGGCACGAGGAGCACCGATGCATGCCCGGCCACTTCGAGCGCCACCCAGGCCTGGAACGAGCCTGAAGTCTTGGTCACGGCAACACTTCGGATCGAAAGCGCGGGGAAATCTGCCGCGTTCAACACAGCGGCCCCGAGCATGTTGTGCGCGGTGCCGATCCTTGCCTCATCCGTCACCTCCTCGGCGAAATCCGCGCCTTGCTCCTTGCGTTGCTTCGCATCGTCGATCACGAAGCCCGCCACGGGCACTGACAGGGCGAATGCTGCCTCCGATGCATCTCCATTGAATGTCGCCCAGCCCTGGAGCTCATGGGTGCAGATCACGTGGTTGTGGCCGAGGGTTGCCATCGGTCCGGCCCGATAGACGAGCACTCGCAGCTCCGATTGGTCGGGATCGATGCGGTAGCGGGTTGCCGAGCGCGGTGGGCTTTGACCGGGCGCCGGTGTTTCCGTCCGCGTCCCGGCGGCCGGAACAGGCCCGCCCGAGGGGAGTCGCGGCGGGGGCGCGCCGCAGGAGGCCAACGCGAGACCGAGCATCACCGCCCCTGCGCATTTCACGACGCTACACACCCTGCTCTCTTGATAAACTCCTGTGAATGCAGTGTGCGCGTGGAGCTTCCTGATGCCAACTCGAACCGAGCCCGTGAGCTATGGCCTCCCGGCGCAATTTTTTCATTGGGTGATCGCGGGATTGATCGTGACCCAATTCGTGCTCGCACAAATGCAGGAGCACCTGCCGGTCGGGGTGCGCAAACTGTCGATACTGGCTCGTCACAAGAGCGTCGGAATGACCATCCTGATGCTCGCGATCCTGCGCCTCGCGTGGCGGCTGGGGCATCCCGCGCCGCCGCTGCCGCCGGCGATGCGTCCGCTCGAGCGCTCCGCGGCGCGCGCCTCGCACCGGGCATTCTACGTGCTGCTGTTCGCCATGCCGCTCACGGGCTGGATGATGTCCTCTGCAAAGAACTACTCGGTCAGCTGGTTCGGCCTGTTCACCTGGCCAAATCTGATCGGGAAGAATGAAGCGGCCTTCAACTTCCTGCGCTCCACGCACGACCTGTTGAGCGGGGTGCTGTTCGCCATCGCGGTGTTGCATATACTGGCTGCGCTCAAGCACCATTTCTGGGACCGCGACGACGTGCTGGTCAGGATGCTCCCCTTCACCCGGCAGCGCTGAATCGCGGCCTCTACTGTCGACATTCATTCCGGCGAGGTCCAGCGATGAGACGAACGATGATCCCGGCGGCCTTTGCCGCCGCCCTGCTCGCTGCCGGCACGCCGCACGCCGCGGCGCCGTCCACGAGCTTCACGGCGGACCCTGCAGCGAGCCACCTGGACTTCTTCGGCCTGCAGGCCGGCGCGCAGTTCAAGGGCTCGTTCCGCAAGTTCACGGCCGCCGTCGATTTTTCGCCGGACGCCCTGGCCAGCGCGCGCATCGACGTCCTCGTCGACATGGCCTCCGAGAATTCCGGCGACACGGATCGCGACGACACCATGCACGGCGCCGACATGTTCGACGTCGCGCATTTTCCGACCGCGCACTACGTCACCAAAAGTTTTGCCAAAACCGGCTCAGGCTTTACGGCGCTCGGTTCGCTGACGCTGCACGGGGTGACCAAGGATGTGCCGATTGCATTTCAATTTACCCCGAGCGCGACCGGCGCGATTCTTTCCGGAACCGCGCAGCTGAAGCGCCTGGATTTTGGCGTGGGGCATGGCGACTTGAAGAGCACGGATTCGGTGGGAGACGCGGTGAAAGTGGCGTTCTCGCTGATTCTGAAGCCCGGATCTTGAGGCGCGGCGAATGCGGATTCAGCGGACCGGCAACTCGCGGGATTTCTGCACTGTACGCAGCGCGAAGCTCGACTGCACCCTCGCCACGTGCGGCAGCCGGGTGAGATGCTGGCTGTGCAGGCGCTCGAAATCGGCGGTATCTGCAAGCACCACGCGCAATAGATAATCGTACTCGCCGGACATGAGATAGCACTCCATCACTTCCGGCACCTTGCGCGCGGCCTCCTCGAAAGCATGCAGGTACGCCTGCTCCTGCCGATCGAGCGTGATGTTCACGAACACGTTGACCGGGCATCCCGCCTTTTGCTGGCTGATGAGCGCCGTATATCCCTCGATGAAGCCAGCCTCCTCCAACGCCCTAACCCTGCGCAAGCAGGCCGACTCGGACAGGCTCACTTTCTCCGCGAGCTGGCTGTTGGTCATCCGGCCATCGAGCTGCAACGCCTGCACGATGGCGCGATCGTAACGGTCGAGTCTCATCGCCCTTGCCTCCCGGTCCACGCTTGCCGAACCCGGGGCACGCGAGGTCCTGCACGCCATTTTATTGCTTGATTTTACCATTATTCAGCATTTTCTGTCGCCGAAGCGGCTCTGGGGCGGAGCTTTTGCAATATTCCAACGCCCCGGGGGAGTACGCTGATATGCCTCGAAACTCACCCTCGCGGAGCGATCCATGAAAATCGGCGTGCCCAAGGAAATCAAAGTCCATGAGTACCGCGTCGGACTGGTGCCCGCCGGCGTGCGCGAGCTGGTGGATGCCGGGCACCAGGTCGTGGTGCAGACCGGCGCGGGCGCCGGGATCGGCTTCGAGGATGCCCACTATCAAGCGGCCGGCGCCACGATCGCCACGCGCGCGTCCGATATTTTCGCTGCGGCGGATCTCGTTGTGAAGGTAAAGGAGCCGCAGCTCGCCGAGTGCAGGATGCTGCGCTCCGGACAGACGCTGTTCACGTATCTGCACCTGGCCGCGGACAAGGAACAGGCTGACGCGTTGATGGCTTCGGGTTCGACCGCCATTGCCTACGAAACGGTGACCGCTTCCGATGGGTCCCTTCCCCTGCTCACGCCGATGAGCGAGGTGGCGGGTCGCATGTCGGTCCAGGTGGGCGCCAACTGTCTGCAGAAGGCCAACGGCGGATTCGGCGTACTGCTCGGCGGCGTGCCCGGCGTGGCTCCGGCGAAGGTGGTGATCCTGGGGGGAGGCGTGTCAGGCACGCACGCCGCGGAGATGGCGGTCGGTCTGCGAGCCGATGTCACGGTCGTGGACCGCTCGGTGAAGCGGCTGCGCGAATTGTCATCGATCTTCGGCAGCCAGTTGAAGACGGCGTACTCCACCGCTCATACCATCGAGGAGCTGGTGCGCGATGCGGACCTCGTGATCGGAGCGGTGCTGATCGCGGGCGCTGCTGCACCCAAACTCGTCACCCGCGCGATGATCAAGACCATGAAGCAGGGTGCGGTGCTCGTCGACATTGCCATCGATCAGGGCGGATGCTTCGAGACCAGCCGTCCCACCACGCACGCCGACCCCACCTTCGTGCTCGACGGCGTAATTCATTATTGCGTCACCAACATGCCGGGGGCGGTTCCGCGCACGTCCACGTTCGCACTGACCAATGCCACGCTGCCCTATGTCAGGGCGCTCGCCGACCATGGCTGGAAGGCTGCCCTTGCCAGAGATTCAGGGCTGGCGCGAGGACTGAACGTGCATGCCGGCCAGCTGACGCACGAAGCCGTGGCGAACGCGCTCGGAATCGGTTTCAGGGAGTATCGCGCCGCCTGAGCGAATCGGCCGCGGGCGGCGGTTGCTACTGTACGACCGATCAATTACTCTCGGCGGCCTTCTCGCAGCCGATAACGGGAGAGCGGCGATGGCGCGCAATCAACGCTTCGACATCTTGTTCGAGCCGGTACGCATCGGGCCGGTCACTGCGCCAAACCGCTTCTATCAGGTGCCGCACGCCAGCGGCATGACCAACGCGCTGCCGCACGTCCGCGCGCGTTTCCGCGGCATCAAGGCAGAGGGCGGGTGGGGTGTCGTGTGCACCGGCGCGGTCTCGATGCACCCGAGTTCGGATGATTCGCCGCTGCCCTTCGGCCTGTTGTGGGACGACCAGGACATACGCTCCCACGCCTTGATGACCGACGAGGTGCATCGTCACGGCGCCTTGGCTGGCATCGAGCTCTGGCATGGGGGTGCGTGCACGCTGAATCGCACCAGCCGCATCGCACCGATATCGCCGTCCGGCATGCCCTGGATGTCGACCCACATCGGCTTCATGGGGAACTTGCGGCCGAGGCGCATGGATTCGACGGATATCGCGAATCTGCTCGAGTGGCAGGCCGCCGGCGCCACCCGCGCCATGCAGGCCGGATTCGACATAGTCTACGTCTACGCGGGCATGGGCTATCTGCCCTACGAGTTTCTGCTGCCGGAATACAATCACCGCACCGATGCCTATGGCGGCAGCATCGAGAACCGGGTGCGTCTGGTGAGGGAGCTGCTCGAGGTCACCCGCGACGCCGTCGGGCACCGCTGTGCCGTGGCGCTGCGCATCAGCCTGGAGGAGCTGCGTGCAAGGCCCGGCCGCAATCACCCCTCGGAAGCGCATGAGGTCGTGAGCCTGCTGTCCGACTCGACCGATCTCTGGGACGTGAAGATGGACTCAAGTCCCACGGACTGCGCGCCGTCGCGTTTCGCCCCCGAGGGCAGTCACGAGCCGGTGATCGATTTCGTCAAGAGCCTGACCGGGAAGCCGGTGGTGGGCGTCGGCCGGTTCACCTCGCCGGACGTGATGGTCTCGCAAATCAAGCGCGGGATCCTGGATTTGATCGGGGGGGCCCGGCCTTCCATCGCCGACCCGTTCCTGCCGAAAAAAATCGACCAGGGGCGCGAGCACGAGATACGCGAGTGCATCGGCTGCAACATCTGCATCTCCAGCTGGCACGACGGAGTGCCGGTTCGCTGCACGCAAAATCCGACCGCCGGAGAGGAGTGGCGCCGCGACTGGCATCCGGAGCGGTTCGCGCCCGCGGCGCGCGAGTCGTCGATCCTGATCGTCGGCGCCGGCCCCGCCGGCCTCGACTGCGCGGTGACGCTCGCGCGCCGCGGCTACCGGGTGACGCTGGCGGACGCGGCGGCGGAATTTGGCGGGAGGCTCCGATTCGAACGCCGCCTTCCCGGTCTGTCCGCCTGGGGGCGCGTGGTCGATTGGCGGCTCGGACAGCTTCGCGAACGGCCGAACGTCAACCTCTATCCGGGCAGTGAGCTCAACGTCGAGGACATTTTGGGGTTGGAGCACGAGCATGTCGTGGTTGCGACCGGGGCACGCTGGACGCGGATGCTCTGCTCCACGCTGGAGTTTCCGGTCGGAGAACTTACCGGCCCCAGGGTCTACACGCCCGACGATATCGCGGCGGGCGTCGTTCCAGAAGGCCCGGTCGTGGTGTTCGACTTCGACAACTATTATCTGGGCGGCGCCATTGCGGAGCAGCTTGCAGCGCATACCGGCAGCGTGACCTACGTGACCACGGCGGGTAACGCCTCGGCCTGGACGTTCATGACCAACGAATTGCCGCTGGTCCACCGGGCGCTCGACAAGGCCGGGGTGCCCATTCACACCCTGAGGCGGGTGACCGCTTTCGACGGCGAGTCGGTCACGATCGCGGATGTATACACGGGAACCGCAGCGCGCCTTCCGTGCAGGTCGCTGGTGTTGGTCGGCATCCGCAAGCCCAACGAGGACTTGTATCTCGCTCTCACGGCTCGTTCATCGGACCTGAAGCAAGCAGCTATCGAGACGGTGACCTGCATTGGCGACTGTCACGCTCCCGGAGCAATCGTCCATGCCGTGCACAGCGGCCATCGCTACGCCCGTGAATTCGAGTCGGCACCTGCCGCCGCTCCCTACAACCGTGACTATCCGGTATGACGTCATGGGAACCGCGCAAAGCGATCATAATATAAGGGCGAAGAACCACAGCGGCGCACGACGCTTCGATGCGGGAACAAGCACAAAGGGGGGGCAGGCATGGCGACCAAGCGCGCGGTACCTAAGTTTCGTCGAGCCACCCCTGCGGTTCGCCGGGAGGCGCTGGTGGAGGCGACGCTGCGCTGTCTCAAGCAGTTCGGCCACGAGGGGGTGTCGGTACGCCGCATCAGCGCCGCCGCCGGCGTGTCGATTGGATTGATCAATCATCACTTCCCGAGCAAGTCCGGCCTGGTGGCGGTGGCCTACGAGACACTCGCGCTGACGTTGCAGGAATCCATCCGCGCGCAGGCCGATAATAAGGCGGTGTCGCCGCGCGATCGTTTGAGCGGCTTTTTTCGAGCTTCCTTCGCACCCGAACTGCTCGACCCGCAGCTGTTCAACGTGTGGCTGGTGTTCTGGAGCATGGTGGCGCACTCGCCCGAAATCCGCGCCGTACACGACAAGACCTACGGAAAGTACCGATCGATACTCGAGTCCATGCTCGCGCAGCTGTCCGATTCCGGAGCGGTGCCGCCGTTCAAGCTGCGCCACGCCGCCATAGCGCTTTCCGCCCTGCTCGACGGACTCTGGGTGGAGTTGAGCTTGAGCCCGACCACCTTCAAACCGCGCGAAGCCATCGCGCTTTGCGAGGATTGGGTCAATGCGCTCTGCAATGGTGCTTTCCCGCGTCTGTTGTTGACCCAGCGCGTGAGAAAGGCTCGTGGCTGAGCGCTCCGCTCGCGATGCGCTGATCATCGGCGGCGGCCACAACGGCCTCACCTGTGCCGCGTACCTCGCGGCAGCCGGACTCAAGGTCACCGTGCTCGAGCGTCGAGCGGTGGCCGGAGGCGCTGCGGTCACCGAGGAGTTTCATCCGGGATTCCGCAATTCGGTGGCCGCGTACACCGTGTCGCTGCTCAATCCGAAAGTCATCCGGGATCTCGAACTGGCGCGGCATGGCTTGCGCGTGGTGGAGCGCAGAGTCTCCAATTTTCTGCCGCTGGACGGCGGGCGCTACCTGAAGGTGGGCGGCGGAGAAACCGAAGCGGAGGTGGCGAAGTTCTCGCCGCGCGATGCATCGCGTCTCGCAGCGTACGCAGAGCGTCTCGATGTGATCGCCGATGTGCTGCGCGACCTGGTGCTGCAGACGCCGCCGAATGTCACGGCGGGCGGATGGCTCGAGTCCATTCCCGACTTGCTGCGCGGCGCGCGCCTCGGCCGTCGCATCGGGCGGCTCGACATGCCCCTGCGGCGCGAGCTTCTCGATCTGTTCGTGAAGTCGGCGGGGGACTACCTCGACGGCTGGTTCGAGAGCGCACCGATCAAAGCCGCTTACGGCTTCGACGGCATCGTCGGCAACTATGCAAGTCCTTACACGCCGGGCTCCGCGTACGTGCTGCTGCACCACGTGTTCGGCGAGGTCAACGGCAAGAAGGGCGCATGGGGTCACGCCATCGGCGGAATGGGTGCGATCACGCAGGCCATGGCCAAGGCCGCAGTTGAGCGCGGTGTCGAGATTCGGCTGTCCAGCCCGGTCCGTGAGGTGCTGGTGGAGTCGGGGCGCGCGGTCGGTGTCGTGACCGAGCAAGGGGAGGCATTTCGCGCCCGGAGCGTCATCTCGAACTTGAATCCCAGGCTGCTGTACGGGCAATTGATCGACCCCTCCGTATTGGATCAGGATTTCCGCGAGCGCATCGCTCATTGGCGCTGCGGCTCGGGCACCTTCCGCATGAACGTCGCGCTCTCGGAGCTGCCCGATTTCACGGCCTTGCCGGGGCGCGCCCCCGCGGATCATCACACCGCCGGCATCATCATGGCGCCGAGCCTCGCGTACATGGACCAGGCCTATCTCGATGCCAAGGCGGGCGGCTGGTCGAAGCGGCCCATCGTCGAAATGCTGATACCGTCAACGCTCGACGACAGTCTTGCGCCGCCAGGCCGGCATGTCGCGAGCTTGTTCTGCCAGCACGTTGCGCCGGTTCTACCGGATGGCGCGTCGTGGGACGATCACCGTGAGGAAGTCGCCGACCTCATGATCGACCTCGTGGACGGCTACGCACCCAATTTTCAGGCATCGGTTCTCGGCCGTCAGATTTTGAGCCCGCTCGACCTGGAGCGCACCTTCGGGCTCATCGGCGGGGATATCTTTCACGGAGCCTTGAGCCTCGATCAGCTCTTCTCCGCACGCCCGATGCTCGGTTACGCCGACTACCGCGGTCCGCTCAAGGGCTTGTACATGTGCGGCTCGGGCACCCACCCCGGCGGCGGCGTGACGGGGGCGCCCGGCCACAATGCGGCGCGCGAGATCCTCGCCGATTTTCGGCGCGGTAAATTGAAGCAGAACTGAGGTTCGCGCTGCTACCGAGGTGCCGGGACGGGGAGCTCGTGCTCCACGATCTCGAGCGGCCGGTTGTCCATTTCCCGGGCCACGTCCTCGCAATACGCGGATACTCGCCGAAGCGCGCCGTTCCGCGGTGCGTCGCCGTCGGACCCTGCATCGCAGCGGGCAATGGCGGCGGCGAGATCCTGCTGGGTCATGGCGTGAACCGCGGCGCGCTCGTGGTCGGCCTTGCGCTCGGCGCGTCGGTTGTGCAGATAGCCGCTGCCGACGAAAGCGACTGCGCACAGGATCGCCGTCGCCGCGACCGTCATGACGATGTATTTCACTGCTTCGCCGCCGATTAGAACCTTCGGATTGCGCCCTTCGCCGTTACCGGGATCAGTATAGCGGCGGTCGTGGCAGCAAGCTTGAAGGAGTCGCGCCCGGTTCCCTCTGCCGGCCCTTTGCCCGGTCGGCTTCGTCCGACTCGAATCACGTGGGATATCCGACGTTCGCGCCGGCCGGCGGCGCCTAAGATTCCAGCTTCGCGTGCCGCAATCCCCCATCTCTTTTCCATTTCATTCAGGAGTGACCCATGGCCACAGATACCTTAAAAGGTTTGAAAGTTGCGATATTGGCAACCGACGGCTTCGAGCAGTCCGAACTCAGCGAGCCGCGCAAGGCGCTCGACGAAGCGGGCGCCGACACCGAAATCGTTTCACCGAAGCAAGGCAAGGTGAGGGGTTGGAAAATGAAGGACTGGGGAGACGAAATCTCCGTGGATCAGTCCCTGGACGACGCGGATCCCAAGGACTACGACGCGCTGGTGTTGCCGGGCGGGGTAATCAATGCGGATGCGCTGCGTCTGCAGCCGAAGGCTGTCAAGTTCGTCAGGGCGTTCTTCGATGCGGACAAGCCCGTTGGCGTCATCTGTCATGCGTCTTGGACATTGATCGAGTCGGGCTCGGCCCGCGGTCACAAAATGACGTCGTGGCCCTCGCTCAAGACCGATCTCACCAATGCGGGCGCTCACTGGGTCGATGAAGAGGTGGTCGTCGACGGCAACCTCGTGACCAGTCGCAAGCCCGATGACCTTCCGGCCTTCAATCGCGAGATCACCAAGCTGTTCAGTCAGGCCCTCGTGTAGGAGCGCCGCAGAGTATCGATCCATAACGCTCCGCATCCACGTTGCCGCCGCTGACGATCACCCCCACGCGCTGTCCCGCGAGCGAAGCGGCGTGACGGCGGACGGCGGCAAATCCCAGGCATCCCGTCGGCTCGACCACGATCTTCAAGCGATTGGCGAATAAACGCATGCACTCGATCAGTTCGGCGTCGGTGGCGGTGAAAATGTCGGCGGCGCCGCGCCGGATGATCTCGAAGGTGATCCGCCCGAGGCTTTGAGTCTGAGCCCCATCGGCGATGGTTTCCGGCACCCCGATGCTCACGATCGATCCCTGACGGAACGATCGCTGGCCGTCGTCGCCGGCCTCGGGTTCGACGCCGTACACCTTGCAGGCGGGGGCAAGCGCTTGCGCCGCCAGCAAAGAGCCGGCGAGCAGGCCGCCCCCACCGAGGCAAACGAAGAGACTGTCGAGCGCACCCACCTCCTCGAGCAGCTCCGCGGCTGCGGTGCCCTGTCCCGCGATGACATCAAAATGGTCGTAGGGTGGAATGATCGGTGCGTCGGCCTCCCGCGCGAGCGCTTCGGCGATTTGCTGGCGATTCTCCCGGTACCGATCGTAGGTGAACACGCGGCCGCCGTATGCGCGCGTCGCGGCGAGTTTCGAGACCGGTGCGTCCGCGGGCATGACGATGGTGGACTCGATGCCGAGCAGGCGTGCCGCGAGCGCCACGGCTTGCGCATGATTGCCCGAGGAGAACGCAATCACGCCTCGGGTTCGCAGGTCGACCGGAATGCAGCAAAGCGCGTTGAATGCGCCGCGAAATTTGAACGCCCCGACGCGCTGAAAATTCTCGCACTTGAAGAACACCGAGGCGCCCAGAGCCTCGTCGACACCTCGCGAGGTCATCACCGGAGTGCGGTGGGCGTGCCCCTTCAGCCGACGTGCGGCTGCCTGCACGTCGGCGTAAGTCGGCAGCATCGCGCCTTGCCGGCCGCTACCCAAGCGGCGAGACGCCGAACAGGCGCTGGTGCGCCCACGCTATGAAAAACCCATACAACGCGAGACCGATCACGACGGCCAGCACATCGTTGATCGCCCGCGCGGGTGCGGCATGTGTCCGAGGGGGCGGCCTGCGCTTGAGGGAGATTCGATCGAGCACCGCCCAAACGAGGAAACCACCGAACAGCAGAACATCTGCAGACGTGCCGTTCGAGAGCAGGTGTGCCAGTGCCCAGAACTTCACCGCCGCCAGCATCGGGTGCTTCATCGCCGTCTTGATGCGGCCGGGAAGATAAGCCGCCAACAGCAGCGGAAAGACGGGCAGCATCAACAGGAAGGTGACGTGCCTCAGCCAGCCGGGGGGCGTATAGAGCACCACCGCGGATTCGCGCGCCTGCGCAAAGCCCCGCACCAGCAGCACGAACCCGACGATCGACACGACCGCGTACAACGCCTTCCATCCACCTTCGCCGAGCTTCGCGACGGCACGTGCCCGAAGAGCCGGCGAGATGAGGGCGATCGAATGCATTCCGAGAAATATCGCAAGACCAGCGATCAGCACTGCCATGTCAATCCACCTCCGTTCTTGAATCAGGCCGCCGCCCGGCACCGCCGTGTCAGCGCGGCTGGCCGCTCAGGATACGCCGTGCCTGTTGGCGCAATATGCTGCCGAATCCGTGAGTATCGAAAAATGCATGCAGAGCCGCCCCATCGGGTGTCCCCCGCCTCAAATCCTCTGGCGTCGCGCGCAGCGGGATGTCGCAGACGATGCCCGTGAGGCGCCTCGCCAGATAGGCCGCCTCCTTGTGCGCAAGCAGCTTGGCGGCGAGCGTCGCCGCGCCACGCAGCTTCAGCGTGGCCACGTGCTCGAGGTTGGCGTAGAGCTCATCCAGGGAGCCGAAATGGGCGAACAACCCGGCCGCCGTTTTCCTGCCGACGCCGGGCACCCCGGGAATGTTGTCGACCGCATCGCCGGTGAGCGCCAGGAAATCAGCGAACGACTCGGGCGCCGCGCCGAAGCGCGCGCCGATGTCGTGGTAGTGGTAGCGGGCATTGCCGGTGTAATCCCAGTAGACGTCGCCATGGCGGATGAGTTGGGACAGATCCTTGTCGCGCGACACCACCACATTGGTGAGCCCCGCGGCGCGGACGCGCACCGCAAGGGTCCCGATGATGTCGTCCGCCTCGTACTCGGAGCTCGCGAACTCCGCGATGCCTAGATGGCGGCAGAATTCCCGGCATAGCGCAAACTGGCGTTTCAGGTCAGCCGGCGGCAGCTCGCGATTCGCCTTGTAGGCGGGGAAGATTCCGCATCGGAACGACGCTTGGCCCCTCAGGCTCTCGTCGAAGGCGACCGCGATGCGCTCGGGCCGCACGCTCTCCAGGAAATCGGAGAGAAAGCGCGCAAAACCATAAAGTGCATGCGTCGCGTTGCCATCGCCATCCACCATGTCGGGCGGCATGGAGTGATAGGCGCGAAAGATGAAGTAGCTCGCGTCGATATGGTAAACGATGCCCGCACTGATCGGCCCGGACGCCTGCGGGGAATTCGTGTCGCAAAGCAGCGCGCCGGTCACATCGGCCAGCGTTGCATGCGTTCGTGCAGCGGGCTGGAGCGCGGGAAATGAGCCACCAAATATTCCATTTGATCCGCCAGCACTCGGCGCCCCTTCAAGAATATGTATTCTGCATAGGTCGGCGTGAATGGCACCGCCAAAAGCTGCATCCCCGCCTGTTCGGGCGTGCGCGAGGCCTTGGCGTTATTGCACCGGCGGCAGGCCGACACGACATTGCGCCACGTGTCCTTGCCGCCGCGGCTGAACGGCGTGACATGGTCACGCGACAGCAGGCTGTAAGGAAAGCGGGCACCGCAGTACAGGCACAGGTGCGCATCGCGCCGGAACAGCGTCTGGTTGTTGAGCGGCGGCGTATATGCTCCGCCCCTCATATTTCCAGGGTTGCCCGTATGCCCCAAAGTGGCGATGATGGAATTCACGTCGACGATGGTGCGAGCGCCCGTCCTGGCGCAGGTTCCTCCATACAGGCGGTACAGCAGCGTACCGCAGGTATAGGCAACTTGTTCCGTGTGGTAAAGGCGCGCAGCCTCCTTGTAATCCACCCATTCCAGGGGCATCCCGGAAACGTCGGTACGCAGGATCTGCTGCGAAAGCGGATAGCCCTGGATGAGCACGGTCAAATCGTCTTTAACTTCGGGCGATCCCATGGTGTCTCGGATCATGCTATTCATGACATACTAAAGATAGACGACCCTTGTGCCATAATTCAATGATTTGAGGGGGAGATATACAGCATGCCTGTCGTCGTGGGCGTCTTGAAGGAGAGCGCCGCCAATGAAACCCGTGTCGCGCTCACTCCTGAGATCGCGGGCAAGCTGAAAGGCCTCGGTGCGCGGGTATTGGTCGAGCGCGGGGCAGGTACCGCCGCCCAATTCACCGACAGCGCCTATGGCGATGCCGAGTTGACGGACGCCGCCGCGATTTTGTCGAGCGCCGACGTGCTGCTCTGTGTTCAGCCTCCCAGCATTGAGACCGTCAACAGTCTCAAGCAAGGCGCGGTCGTCGCGGGCTTCATGCAGGCTTATGCGCGGCAGGATCTGGTGAGAGCGCTCAAGGCGCGGCGCATCACCAGCTTTGCGATGGAACTGGTGCCGCGTATTTCGCGCGCGCAATCGATGGACGCTCTGTCCTCGCAAGCCTCGGTGGCCGGCTACAAGGCGGCGCTGATCGCCGCAAACGCCCTGAAGAAGTTCCTACCGATGCTGACCACCGCCGCGGGCACCATACGTCCCGCCTCGGTCCTGGTCATCGGTGCCGGCGTCGCGGGACTGCAGGCCATCGCCACCGCCAAACGTCTGGGGGCCGTCGTCGAGGCGTATGACGTACGTAGCGCGACCAAGGACCAGGTGAAATCGCTCGGCGCCAAATTCGTCGATACCGGCGTCTCAGCGGAAGGCGCGGGCGGCTATGCCCGGGAGCTGACGGCGGAGGAAAAGGCTAAGCAACAGGAAGTTCTCGATGCACGCATCGCGGCGAGCGATGTCGTCATCAGCACGGCGGCGATTCCCGGCCGGGCCGCGCCGCGCATTGTGAGCCGCGCCGCGGTCGAGCGGATGAAGCCCGGGTCCGTGGTGGTGGACATTGCTGCCGAACAGGGCGGTAACTGCGAGCTGACACGCGCCGGCGAGACGATCGATCACGGCGGCGTCACGCTCATCGGCCCGGTCAATCTGCCGGCGACGCTCCCTTATCATGCGAGCGAGATGTACGCGCGCAATTTGTTCAATTTCTTGAAGCCGGCGATGCCGAAAGGTGAGCTTGCCGTGGATTGGAAGGACGAGGTGTTTGCGGGCGCCGTACTGACTCACGATGGTGAGATCAAGAACGAGGCGGCGCGCAAGTCCGTGGAGGGCGGAACATGATTGACGGGGTGATCGCGCTGTACATTTTCATGCTGGCCGCCTTCACGGGCTACGAGGTGATCTCGCGGGTGCCGGTCATCCTGCACACCCCGCTGATGTCGGGCTCGAACTTCGTCCATGGCATCGTGCTGGTGGGCGCCATGGTGGCGCTCGCGAGCGCCGATTCGACGCTCGTGCGGGTGATCGGCTTCATCGGCGTGGTGCTTGCCGCGGGCAACGCGGTCGGCGGCTACGTCGTCACCGAGCGCATGCTCAAGATGTTCGTGACCGCCGGCCGGAAAAAGCCCGCCAAGAAGGAAGAGTAGTCAATGCCCTCCGTGTCGACCGAAACATTGACGCAGCTGTCGTACTTCGTCGCGGCCGCGCTGTTCATTCTGGGCCTGAAGCGCATGAGCTCGCCGGTCACCGCGGTGAGCGGCGTGCGCTGGGCCGGCGCCGGCATGTTGCTTGCCACCCTGGCCACGCTCGCTTTCATGGGCGCGCCCCAATTCAACCTCATTCTCGTGATCGCGGCGATCGGGATCGGCGGCATCGTCGCCTGGGTGAGCGGCAAACGCGTCGCCATGACCGACATGCCGCAGATGATCGCCTTGTACAACGGCATGGGCGGCGGCGCCGCTGCCGCGATCGCAGCTGTCGAGCTGTACCGCGGCGGCGAGCAAAATCTGGTTCATCTCACCATAGCCACCATCGGCGGCCTTATCGGCTCCGTCTCCTTCAGCGGCAGCCTGATCGCATTCGCCAAGCTGCAAGGCCTGATCACCAAGTCGGTGCGCTTCGGCGGCCAGAAGATCGTCAATGGCCTGCTGCTGCTCGCCGCGGTGATCTTCGGCGTCATGATCGTCACGGGACAGGATGCTGGGCTGCCCGTCGTTTCGCTGTTTTTCGCGGCCGCCCTGATCCTGGGCATCGCCATGACGCTGCCCATCGGCGGAGCCGACATGCCGGTGGTGATCTCGCTGTACAACGCGCTCACAGGTCTCGCCGTCGGCTTCGAGGGTTTCGTTCTGGACAACGCGGCTATGATCATCGCGGGCACCGTGGTGGGTGCCGCCGGAACGCTGTTGACGCAGCTCATGGCAAAAGCCATGAACCGCTCGCTCGGTAATGTCTTGTTCGCCAACTTTGGCGAGACGTCGACGGCGGCCGGCGGCGCGGGCGCTGGAGGCACGCAAAAGCCCATCGAGGCATCCGACGCCGGCGTGATGATGGCGTACTCGCAGAAAGTCATCATCGTCCCGGGCTACGGCCTCGCGGTGGCGCAGGCCCAGCACAAGGTGTGGGAATTGAGCCAGCTCCTCATCGATCACGGCGTCACGGTGCGCTTCGCCATCCACCCGGTCGCGGGCCGCATGCCGGGACACATGAACGTGCTTTTGGCCGAAGCCGGGGTGCCCTACGATCTGATCTCGGACATCGACGAGATCAACGCCGAGTTCGAGACGGCCGACGTGGCCCTGATCATCGGCGCGAACGATGTGGTCAATCCCGATGCGCGCACGAACAAGGGCAGCCCGATCTACGGCATGCCGATCCTGAATGCGGACAAGGCCAAGAACGTGATTGTGATCAAGCGCGGCCAGGGTCAGGGGTTCTCGGGGATCGACAATGCGCTGTTCGGGCTCGACCAGACCCGCATGCTGTACGGCGATGCGCAGGCCGCGGTGGGTCAGCTCATTCAGGCGGTGAAGGCGGCGGGCTGAGCGCGCAGAACGCGGGTCGTGGTCTCAGCGCTCACCGCCCTCCCGGCGCGAAGCTCTTGTGGATCTCGACCCACACACGCGCCGAGTTCTCATCGCCCGCCAGCAGCGGCCGGCCGCCGATGGGCGCCGCGACGGTCGCGGACGCGGCCCACCCGCTCCGGGTCGACCAGTTGAGTCCAATGCCCGTACCGGACAGAGATGCCGTGTTCCTGCCCGGCTCGAATGCGTCCTTGTAGACGCGCAACGCACCACTGTCGAGGAACGCGATCGCCTGCCATGCGCCGGGCAAAAACGGCGGCAGGTTCTGCCTGAACTCGACCGTCCCCAGCACGCCGCTCGCGCCGCCAACCGCGCCAACATCGTAGGCACGGACGCTGTTCGGTCCACCGAGGAAAAACTGCTCCGAAGAGTCGAGGTTCTTGTTGGCAAGCTGTCCGTTGACCGCGAAGTAGAGGCTGTTCGAGGAGGTGAGACCCTGCAATCGAGCACCCGACAGATCGAGCTTTGCATAGCTGCCGTCGATGCGCGCAGTGGCAGCGTCGAGGTCGCGGGCGCTCTGATTCTCGAACGTCAGCTGTCCCACATCGAACGCGACATTGAAATTGAAGATGCCGCTCCCGTCCCGGTGATCGCCCGCCACGGTGAGCGTTAGCGCCGTCGTGCGCCGATCCGTGTGGATATCGGTCACGTCGACCTCATCGCGCAGCTGCCTCTGCTCGATGCCCGCCTGGGCGAACAAGTTGCCGTTCACGCCGCGAATGAAGGGCTGCATGAGGGTCAAGCCCTCCGTGATTGCCGTGCCGTGCGCATGCAGGGCGGAAAGGCCGTCGCCGAGCGCGTAGTACAAACCCGACACGTTCGCTCCCAGCGTCGTTCCCATCCCGTAGGGCACGAGGGACTGATAGCCCAATCGCGCGTAGTCGAGGTCGGGGCCCGCGGTCAGTCCCGTGAGGCTGAATACATCGCCGTGATCGAACGGGTTGTTCAAATCCAGGCTGCCCGTCGCCCGCGCGCGGCCCGTGTAGCGATTTCCGCCGTTGTCCAGGCCCACGCGGGCGTCGTACGGTGCGCCCGGCTGGGCGGTGACTCGTAGATCCGAAGTGCCGACGGCCGTGCCCGGCGCCAACACGGAGTTGACGACGGCGCCGGGCACGTCCGACAGGAGCAGCAGACTGCGCTCCAATTCGGTTTCGGTCACCGGCTGCCCAGGCTTCAAGGGGGAAAGATAGGGGGCCAGGAAGGAACTGCCGACCTTGCTGGTGTTCGACGCCAGCGAGGCCGCCCCGTAGCGCGCCTCGACCACCGCGATGCGCACCGTGCCGCCGTCCAACGTCTGCGCGGGAACGTAGGCCCGCGACAAAAGATAGCCGCGGTCCTGGTAGCGCTTGGTAATGAGTTCGGCGATCTGTTCCAGATACTGCAGATTGAGGGTCTTGTGTTCGCTCGGTGCGACCAATGCATGCAGTTCCGCCGTCGACACCCAGGTGTTGCCGGTGACCTCGATCCGCTCGACGAAAAATGGCGGGCTCTGGTCGTTCTCGCGCGCACCCGGCTGCTTGATCGTCAGCCCCGGGTTGGATGACGGTTTCGGCTGATTCGCCGGCGGCGTCTGCTGCAGCAATTCACCGCTGTTGGGGATGGTCTGGGCGTGCGCAGCGCAGGCGGCGGCGAGCGCGCAGCCGGTGAGGAAACGGCGGATCATATCGACGCATCCTGCGGCAGCCGGACGCCCGGCCCGACCACGCTGAGGCCGGTGTGGTCTTTGAAGTCGGTCAGACGCTTGTTGGTGCGCGCGGGATCAGTGTCCATCTTGGCATTGCCCGTGTTATTGCTGCGCTCACTGTCGCTGCCCACTCCGAGCGGGGTGGCCAGGCGCTCTGGCGACAGCGGCAGGCCGATCAGCCCGTAGATGCGATCGACGGGATTTCCTTGGGCGATGAGCTCTGGGGTGACGGTCAAGGCATCGACGTTGCCGGGCGCCTGAACGATGACGTAGTTCTGAGCGCTGAGGCCTTTGCCGTCGATCGCATACGTTCCGGTCGCCGGGAACGCCGGCGTGTTCGCGATCCAGGCGAGCGTGCCGGTCGTCGCATTGGCGATCGAGTCGCCGGGCACGAACCCGCTCACTGTGCCGGTGAGCAGCGGCTGCTGCCCCTGCGGCACGGTGACGGGCGTCGCCGTCTCGGTCAGCGTCGCCGGCGTGATGGTCGCCGTCGTGGTCGCGGTGGTGTTCACCGCATAGTCCCCGCCATCGGCACCTCCCGCGCTGATTCCCGAGATCGTGACCGTCTTGCCCGTGCCGACGTTCTTCGTGGCGAAATTGGCCCCCGTGTCGGCAAAAGTCACCGTGTCGCCGGCGAGGACTCCGATTCCCGTGAGCGTCACGACCGTCGCGGTCGTCGTGCCGTTGTACACCTTGTTCTGCGCCGTCCCGCTCACCGTGATGCCAAGCGGCGTGATGTTCGCGAGCGCGGTCGCCGAGGTGTTGGCCAGCGTGTAATTGCCTGCATCGGTCCCCGAATCGCTGATCCCTGAGATGGTCACGATCTCCCCCGCACCTACGTTCTTGGTGGCGAAGGTCGCGCCGGTATCTATGAAGCTCACCGCATCGCCCGCCACTACGCCGCTGCTCGATAGCGTCACCGTCGCCGCCGTCGTGCCGTCATACACTTTGTTTTGCGCCGTCCCGCTCACGGTCAGGGTGCGCGGCGTGATGTCCGCCACGGTCGATGTGGTCGGATCGGTGACCGTGTAGTTGCCCCCGTCCGCACCGCCCGCCGCAATGCCGGAGACAGTCACCGTCTTGCCGTTGCCGACATTCTTGGTGGCAAAGGTCGCCGCCGTGTCCGTAAATACGACGCTGTCGCCCGCCAGCACACCGCTGCTCGCGAGTACCGCCGCGTCGTTCACCGTGCCATCGTACGCGCGGCTGGTGCCCGTCGCAGTAACGCTCACGGCGAGCGGCGTGATGTTGGCCGTGGTGGTTGCGCTGGTGTTCACCGAATAATCGCCGGCATCGGCACCGCCCGCGCTGATTCCCGAAATCGTCACCGTCTTGCCCATGCCCACGTTCTTCGTGTCAAACGCGGCCCCGGTGTCGGTAAAGGTCACCGTGTCGCCGGCGAGCACCCCGCTCCCCGTGAGCGTTGCCACGGTCGCAACCGCCGTGCCGTCGTACACCTTGTTCTGCGCCGTGCCGCTCACCGTGATGCCGAGCGGCGTGATGTTCGCGAGCGTGGTCGCCGAGGTGTTGGCCAGCGTGTAATTGCCGACATCCGCTCCCGAGTCACTGATCCCTGAGACCGTCACCGTCTGGCCCGTGCCCACGTTCTTCGTGGCGAACGCCGCGGCGGTGTCTGTGAAGCTCACCGCATCGCCCGCCACTACGCCGCTGCTCGATAGCGTCACCGTCGCCGCCGTCGTGCCGTCGTATACCTTGTTAGCGGCGCTTGCCGTCACGTCGAGCACCATCTTCGAGACCGTCACGCTGTCCGTGCCGCCAACGAGGGTGTAATTGCTCGCAAGCCCGGTGCCGTTCGCGGCGCTCAAGGTGCCGAGCGAGCTCAGCGCCTCGACGCCCGCGTTCTTGCCGACCAGCACTCCCGACCCGCTGAGCACCAGGGTCTCGCTGCCTATCCCGGTGTTGATGGTGCCGCTCGACCCGAAAACCGCGGCAGCCGCATCGGTGAGGCCGTCGTAGGCCCGCGACCCGGTCAGATTCACGATCGCCGGCGTGATGTCGGCCGTGGTGCCGGTGGTGGCATTGACCGAATAGTCGCTGCCATCGGCGCCGCCGGCCGTGATGCCCGATATGGTCACGGTCTTGCCGTTGCCGACGTTCTTCGTGTCGAAAGTCGCCGCGGTGTCCGCAAAGCTCACGGTGTCCGTGCCGAGCACACCGCCGCTCGTCAGGACCACGCCGGTGGCGTTGGTCGTGCCGTTATAAGCGCGGTTCCCCGCCGTCGCGGTGACCGTGATCGCCAGAGGCGTGACCGCGACGCTATCGGTGCCCCCAACCAGGGTGTAATTGGACGCGCTGCCGGTGCCGTCGCCCAAAGCCAGGGTGCCCAGCGACGACAGGCTCTGCGTACCGACGTTCTTGCCGGCGAGCGTTGCGCCTCCGGACAGGGTCAACGTCTGACCGGCCACGCCATTGACGGTGCCCGCGACGCCGAAGATCCCGGCGGCCGCATCGGTCGCCGCGTCATAGACGCGCGCGCCCGAGAGATTGACCACGGCGGGGATGATGTTTCCCGTGCCGGTGACGCTGCTCGGAAGCAGATAGTTCGTGAGCAACGTGCCGCTGCCCGCGGTCAGGTCGGCGGCCGTGAGCGCACCGCCCGTGATGGCGATTCCGCTGCCCACATTCGACTGCGCGAATGTCCCCGTCACCCCGCTGTTGACCGTGGCGCCCTGGGTCGGCGCCCAACCCGTGAGCACCGTGTTGCCGCCGGCGAGGTTCGCGATCGTCGTGGCGTCGTAGGTCTTGGTCACGCTCGCCGTCGCCGTGAGCTGCGCCGGGCTGATGACCGCGGTCAGTCCACTGGGCTGCGTCAGGGTGTAGTTGCCGGCGCCGGATCCCGTGAGGGTCATGCTGGTGGTGACGGGGTCGGTCCCGACATTGCCGCTGTTGCCGAGTATGCCCGTCGTGTCGTTCGCCAGCACCGGGTGATCACCATTGTACAAAGTGCCGGTGAGCGTGGCGCCCGTGAGCGCGTCGATGTCAGATCCGTTGTAAACCCGTGAGGTCGTGCTTACCGAGACACCTAGCACCGCAAGCGACGCCGGGGTAATGGTGAGTGCCGTTGCATTCGCGGGCGCCTGGGCGAAGACGTAGTTGCCATTGTTTGCCGCGAGCCCGCTGCCGTCGATCGCATAGGAGCCGACGTTGCTCGCCGAAGTGGCCGTCGTGGTGAAGGCAACCGTGCCGGTGGTCGCCGAGGCGAGGTCCTGGCCGGCGACGAAGCCGGTGACGGTGCCCGTCAAACTCGGGGGAGCCGTGCCGTAGACGCTGCTCGCCGGCTGGGCCGTGTAAGTGAGCGTCTTGGGCGTGATGGAGCCCGTGCCATCGTCGGTCGCAGGCAGCGTGTAGTTCGAGAGCAGCGTGCCCGAATGCGCGGTGACATTGGAGGTCGTCAGGGGCACGCCGGTGACGGCGAGGCCGGTGCCCACGTTGGATTGGGTGAAAGTGCCGGTCACCCCGGCATTGACGGTGGCGCCCTGCCCTGCGACGAAGCCTGTGAAGCTCGTGTTGGCGCCACTCAATGGGGCGCTATCCGTTCCGTCATACACCTTGGTGCTGCTGGCCGTGGCGCTCAATGTCTTGGGCGAAATCAGAGCCGTCAGTCCGGACGGTTGGATCACCACATAGTTCGCGCTGCCAGCGCCGCTTAACCCAAAATTCGTGGTCACGGGATCGAGTCCCGCATTGCCGCTGTTGCCGAGCGTGCCGGTACCGGTGTTCGTGAGCGTCGGCGCATCGCTCCCATACACGGTACCCGTGAATACCGCCGTGCCGCCCAGGGCATCGACCGTGGTGCCGTTGTAGATCTGCGGGGTCGTGGTGACACCGCTCGCGGTCAAGGGCGCGCGATTGATGAGCCCCGGACCCGTGGCGGAGGTCGGCAGGGTGTAGTTGCTGAGATTCGTCCCGCTGCCAGCCGTATAGTCGCCCGACGGCAGAGCCGCGGTCACGGTCTGTGCGCCGGCAGAGGCCGAGGCGTAGGTTCCGCTCGTCTGGGTGATGGTCGCGGACTGGCTGCCGACGAAACCGGTCAACTGGAAACTGCCCGACGCGAGCGTCGCCGCCGTGGTCGAATCATAGGTCTTGGTCGGCGTGCCGGTGATGGCCACCGTCAACGGCGCCTGGGTGATGGTGCCGGTTCCGGTGCCGGTCGCGGGCAGCGCGTAGTTCGAGAGGTTGGTTCCGGCATTCGCCGAGAAGTCGGACAGCACCAGCGTCGAATTGATCGTGATGCCCGAGCCGGCATTGGGTGAGACGTAGGTCGCCGTTGCGGACTGGGGCACCGTCGCGCCCTGTCCCGCGACGAAGCCGCTCAATGTGTAGTTGGCGGCGGTAAGCGTCGTGGATGCGCTGCCATCGTACACCTTGGTCGGATTGCCGATGATGGTCGCTGTGACCGGCGCCGGCGTGATGTTCGCCGTCAGGTTCGACGGCTGCACCAGCGCGTAATCGCCCGCCGATGCACCGCCGAGGGTGAAGCCGCTGGTCGTCACCTTCAAAGCCGAGCCGGCGTTGACGGAAGCGAAGGCCCCCTGCGCACCGGAATTGGACAGTGTCACCGCATCACTACCGAGCACGCCCACCAGCGCATCTCCCGATGTGAGCAGCGACGCTGCCGCCGTGCCGTCGTACGGCTTCGATAGGGCGGTGACGCCGGCAATCGACAGCGGTGCCGGCGTGATGTTTGCCGCAAGCCCGGTCACGGGCTCGAGCGTGTAATTGCTCGCGGCAGGGCCTCCGAGCGAGTATCCGCTGAGGCTCACGGGCAAGTTCGTGCCCACGTGAATGGTCGAGAAAGTCCCTTGGGGAGCGCCCTGCAGAGTCACGTTGCCGGCATCGCTCGCCACGACCCCGGCGAGCGAGGCTGCCGCCACGTTCAATGGGTCGGCATCCGTGGTGTCGTAGACCTTGTTGGTTGCATACACGCCCGTGACGAGCAACGGCGCGGGAGTGATGTGTCCGCTGCCGCTAGCGAGCGTGGGCACCACGTAGTTCGACATCAGCGTGCCGGCATCGGCGGTGTACGCCGAGGGAGTCAGCACCGCGGAAATATTCTGCGGGCCGACGTTGGCAGAGGCGTAGTTGATGAGTGCCGACGGATTGATCGACGCTCCTTCCCCTGCCACGAACCCCGTCAGCGCATAATTGGAGGCGCTCAGCGCCATGCTGGTGCCGCCGTTGTACACGCGCGTCGGATCGTTGACGATGCTGACGGTCAGTGTCGCGGGATTGATCGTGCCCGACCCGTAAGCCGCGGTCGGCAGATGATAGTTGGCGAGATTCGTGCCCGAATTGGCGGTGAAATCACCGGTGTCGAGCGCCGCGCTGACGGTCTGCGTTCCCGCGTTGGGGGACGCATATTGGCCGACGGTCTGCGTCACCGTCGCACCCTGTCCGCTCATGAAGCCGGTGAGCACGTAATTCGCGGAAGTCAGCGTCGCCACCGTGGTGCCGTCGTAGGTTTTGGTCGGATTGCCGACGATCCCTGCCTGCACATAGCCCGAGACGGATGCCTGGGTGATCGTGCCGGTGCCGGACAGGGTGGTCGGCAGCGTGTAATTCGACAACAGCGTGCCGCCCCCGGCGACGTAATTGGCCGACGTGAGCGCCGCGCTCACGGTCTGCACCCCCGCGTTGGGAGAAGCATAGGTGCCGACAGTCTGGTTGATGGTCGCGCTCTGCCCGGCCAAAAAGCCGCTCAGCGTGTAATTGGCGCTGCTCAGCGTGGCACTCGTGGTGCTGTCGTAGACTTTGGTGGGGTTGCCGATGATCGAGCCCGTCAGGGGTGCCGGCGTGATCGTGCCCGTGCCCGTCACGGAATTCACCAGCGTGTAATTGGACAACATCGTGCCGGAGTTCGCCGCATAGTCCGCCGTCGTGAGCAGCGCCGTGACGTTCTGTGTCCCCGCGTTCGCGGAGGCATACGTGGTCGACAAGGTTTGCGGAATCGTCGCACCCTCCCCGCTCACGAAGCCGGAGAGCGTGAAGTCCGAGCTGACCACCACCGCGGTGTCGGTGCCGTTGTAAGGTTTGGTCGGATTACCCGTGAGGGCCACGGTGATCGCTTTCGGGGTGATGTCGGCGGTGAAGCCGCTGGGCTGAGCGAGCGTGTAGTTCGAGGCCCCGCTTCCGGACAGGGCGAGACCGCTCACATCGACCGCGAGACCCGTACCGACGTTCTTCGTGGAGAATGCGCCCACGGCGCTGCCCGTCGCGAGGCCGACCGTGGCGGCGTCGCCGGCGATCACGCCCGACAAAGCGGCCCCGGAGACGTTGAGTGGATCCGTCGTGGTGCCGTCGTAAATCTTGTTGGAGGCCTGAACCCCGCTCACCGTCAGGGTCGCCGGCGTGATGCTCGCCGTCAGCCCCGGAGGCTGCACGAGCTGATAATCCGACGCTTGCGCACCGGTCAGCGAAAATCCGCCGGTCGTGACGGCGAGGCCGCTGCCCACGTTTTTGGAAGCGAAGGTGCCGGCGGCGGCCGCCGTCGACAGCGTCACCGCATCGCTGCCGATCACACCATAAATGCCCGCCTGGCTGAGGTTCAAGGCATCCGTCGTGGTGCCGTCGTAGACCTTGTTGGTCGCCAGCACGCCCGTGATGATCAACGGTGCTTGCGTGATCGTGCCCGCGCCGCTGGCAGTCGTCGGCAGCGAGTAGTTCGACAGGTTGGTGCCCGAGTTCGCGACGAAATTGGTGTTGGCAAAGGTCGCATTGACGGTCTGTGCACCGGCGCTCGGCGATGCGTAGGCGACCGAGCTCGGCTGATTGACTGCCGCGCCCTGTCCGGCCACGAATCCGGTGAGCTGGTAGTTGGCCGACGACAACGTCGCGGTCACCGTTCCGTCATACACCTTGGTGGGGTCACCGATGATCGCGGCGGTGAGCGTTGCCGGGGTGATGGAACCGATGGGGCCGCTCACGGGGGATCCCGTGAGGGCGTAGCCGTACACCGGCACGCTGCCATGCATCACCGTCAGGTCGGTGGCATTGGCCGCCGAACTCACCGTGATGCCGCTGCCGACATTCGTGCTCGCAAATGCACCGGTCATCGCCGACACTGTGTCGCCGTTGATGGTGCCGGACGCGGTGAAATTGGTGCTCCCGAGGGTGGCCGTGACAGTGCCGTCGTAGGCCTTGGTCACGGTGCCGCCCACCGCGCTCACGCTGATCGAGGGCGCAATGCTGTAGAGCAGCCCGTTGCCGCTGGACTGCGCCGGGGCGGCCTGATAGGCCGCGCCGTATTGGAGGAAATTCGGCGCGAGACCGCCGCCGGTGTCCGCCGCCGGATTGGTGGAATAGACCAGCCATCGCGCACCGGTGCCGGCCGACACCGCCGTCGAGCCCGCTTGATTGACGAAGTTTCCGCCCGTGCCGAGCACCACCCCGGCGCCGCCGTAAACGGAGCCGCCGGAGGCGATGGTCAGATTGCTGCCGCCCGCATGCATGGTCACGGTGCCCGCGCCATTGACGGCCGCGTTCACGTTGATGCCGTGAAAGGCCGACAGCGTCAGGTTTGCTGCCGCATTGCTCCAGCTGATCGCCGAATTCACGTCGATGTCGCCGGGCCCGGCGCTTTGCGTACCGCTGCCCGTCGCGCCCGTGGCCGTCGTCGTCTCGGTGACGCTGGTTCCCGAATTCAGTGCGCCATCGATGGTGGTGGCCGCCGCCGCGTCGATGGTCAGATTGACCGGATCCACCACCCAGGAGCCGCCGCGCCCCGCGGTGATACGTGTGCCATGCGCGACGTCGAGCGTGGCGCCGGAAGTTTCGATCATGCCGCCCGAAACAGTCGAAGAGGATGGCGCCGCGCCGCCGCTCGGCGGTGACGAGGTGTCCAGAGTACCCCCGACCTCAACGGTGCCTGCTTCCATGCCGGCGAGAAGGGTGATCCTGCCGTCCTGGGTTCCGACCGAGCGCGCTTCGATGATGCCGCTGTTGTTCACGACGCTGGCCAGCAGCGCGTCTTTGGCGCCGGCGGTCATGATCACCTGCCCGCCGTCGGCCTGAATCAACTGCCGATTCTGCGCGAGGTTGTTCAATGTGCTGCGATCGATCTGCAAATGGATCAAGCGAGTGCCGTCGAAAGTCAGTGTCTCGGCACTGCCGGCGCCAAGAGCCACCGTGCCGAGGCGCGCGGCGATCACTCCCTGGTTGGAGACCTTGTTACCGATCAGCGCGACGTAACCGCCGTCGGCGGCGATGAGGGAGCCCTGGTTCACGACACTCCCGCTACCGGGACCGGACAGCGTCCGCACGCCGCTTTCGATCGCCGCGTCGCTCACCGCCAGAGTCGAGGCCGTGATGCTGCCGACATCGACCTGCGCGCCCCTGCCGAACAGCACCCCGTTGGGATTGATCAGCCAGACCTGCCCGTTGGACTCGAGATGGCCATCGATGGTGCTGCCGGTGTTGCCGAGAATTCGGTTGACGGCAATTGCGCTCGAATTCGGCTGAACGAAATCCACGATCTCGCCCGCCGTCACATCGAAACTCTGCCAGTTCAAGAACAGGTCGCTGCTGGTCTGACGGATCGTGGTCGTGTTGCCCGATTGGGTGATGGTGCCGTTGCCGCCCGTCACCTGCCCGCCCGCAGGCGCAGCCATCACGGCCGACGTGCCCGAGGCGAGGATGCTTGCGAAGGCCGCGGCAGCGGCCAGGCACCGACGCTTCGCCGAACGGCACCGCGGCGCCCTCCGGGCAGCACCGCCGCCCAGTTCGGACACGGCAATCCATTGGCGTGCGCTGTGACTCCATATCACTCGAAAGATGCGGTTCATCGGGAAACTCGGCGGTTATTGAACTTATAGCGGCCTTGTAACCCAGCCGGAGCCTATGCCGATGTGACATAAGTCGCAAAGACGCCTTGTCAGGCCTCCACGCGCCCTGAAGCGATGTGCGGGCCGTCATGCGTGCGGCCGCGGAGTCAGCGGGCAGCGGGCCCCGCAGGCGCCCCTAAGTCGGCAGCATGAGGACGAACCCGTCGCTCTCGTACACGTAGAAACGCCACCCTCGGGCGCTCTGCGGGGATCCGAGAATCACGAGCTGCTTTCGCAGGGTGGCGATGTCGTCGAAAATATCGGAATCCTTGATGATGGCCTCGTACTTGCCGAGCAGCGCCTCGGCCTCGGCGCCTTCCGAAACGTAGGTAATCAACACCTTGAGCGGAGCGTTGAATATCTGCAGCTTGTTGATTTCCTCGTACGTCTTGCTCGGCCTGTTCGCATGTCCCAACGCGACCGAGATCCATTTTGCGTACGTCGTGAACTTGCCGGCACTGTCGCGGCCTCGTTCTTCGTAAAACACCGCGTCCAGCGCGTAGTAGTCCTTGTTCCAAGCTTGCAGCCCCAGTTGCCGGGCGATCTTCGGGAAGATATTGGTGCGCACGAAGTAGCCATACGACTTCGCCTCGAAGCTCACGGCCGCACGAAAATTGTTCTCCTCGGCCTTCAACACGGCAAGAAACGCGTCGCGAAACTCCCTGGGTGTGATCGTTTTCATGGTAGATGCGGCCGTGGAATGTCGAGTCGAATGCCTGCGTGACCCTCCCCACCCGTGCGAGTAAGCACGCCCCGGCCTGATTCTAATCCTTCCGCTGCTGCAAAGATCCAGCGCCCGCCCGCGTGAGCCGTGCGGTCCTTGCGGTCCTTGCGGTCCTTGCGGTCCTTGCGGTCCGTGCGGGGCGGTCCGTGCGGGGCGGTCCGTGCGTCGGTGAGGTACTACCGAACGGCGCCCACGGCCGCGGGTCGCTCGGCAGCGGCCGCATCGGCGGGCTCTGGGGCCACGCGCGTTGCCGATGCCGGCGCGCAAGGCGTCAAAGCGGCCGAAGCGTTTCTGGCCAGCGACCAGGAGGTAAATTCCGAGATCGGCATCGGCTTGGCGATGAAATAGCCCTGGATCAAGTCGCAGCCGAGGCGCCTCAACGTATTCCAGCTCGAGGCCTCCTCGACTCCTTCCGCCACGACCTTGAGCTCCAGCGCATGACCCAGGTTGACGGTGGAGCTGACAATCACCTCGTCGTCGCCTTGAGTTTCCAGTTCCTTGATGAAAGAGCGGTCGATCTTCACCTCATCCACGGGCAGGCGCTTCAAGTGCGCGAGCGAAGAGTGTCCGGTGCCGAAGTCATCGATCGAGAATCGCAGCCCGAGGACCCGCAGTTGCTCCATCATGCTCAAGGTCGCGGCGATGTCCTTCATGGCGCCGCTTTCGGTGACCTCGAGTATCACACGGCTCGCGTTCGCGCCGGTCTGGAGGAGAAGCGATGCCACGTTATCGGCAAATCCGGGATCGGCGAAATCCACCGGCGACACGTTGATCGAGACATCCATGGACATCCCCTCGCGCTCCCAGTGAGCCGCGTCGCCGAGCGCCGTCGCCATCACCCAGGAGGTGAGCGGGCGGATGGCTCCCGTGCGCTCGGCGTGGGGGATGAATTCGCTCGGCGGTACATACCCGTGCTGCGGGTGCCGCCATCTGACCAGCGCCTCGCATCCGACGACTTCACCGGTTGTAGCCTTCACCTTCGGCTGATAATGCAGCTCGAGCTGGTCCGACTCGACGGCCCGGCGCAAGTCGCCGAGAATCGACAGTCGATGGCGGTGGCTGCTTTCGTCGCCCTTGGCATAGATGCCGACCGGAATGCCGGACTCCTTGGCGCGATACAGGGCCAGCTCTGCGCGCCGCATCAACTCCGCGGCGGTCGCGCCGTCGGTCGGGAATACCGCTGCGCCCACCCGTAAATCCAGTTGGAACGAGACCTCCTGGTAATCGAAGCTGCCATGCAGCCGGTCTACGATGGCGGCGGCTTGCTGGGCAGCTTTTGCACCGCCGCTCGACTCCAGGATGAGCAGGAATTGGTCCGCGCCGATGTGCGCGACGCGATCGGTGCCGCGCTCGTGCGCCTTGAGCCGGCGCGCCACCTCGAGCAAAACCCGATCGCCCACGGAGTGGCCGAACGAGCCGATGATGCTCTGGAATTGCTGCACTTCCGCCAGGCAAACCGTCACCGACCGGTTGCCGGCAACTGCGTCGCTCACGATCGAATCGAGCACCCGCTGACGCGCGCGCGGGTGGGAAGTCCGGTGAGCGGATGATGGTCGGCCTGATGCCGGATGGTGTCCTCGCGATCCGCCACCGCGGCGCGCATCGCATTGAACGCTCCGGCAAGACCCTTGAGCTCGGTGGTGCCCGAGGACGGCACCTCCACGCCGTAATCGCCGGCTTCCAGACGCCTTGCGGCCCTGGTCAACTCCTCGACCGGCTTGGTCGCGCTGCGCGCAAGCCACGCGGCAAGGGCGGTGGCGACGGCTAGCAGCAGGCCGCCCCCCAGCAGCATGGAGTCGCGGATTGCCACATAAGGCCGCAACGCGCTCGAGAGCGAGCGTTGCAACACCATGCCGAGCGATCCGTTGGTGAAATGAATCGGGACGATCCATGTCAACAGCTTGTCCGATCCGGCGGCGACCGTGAACGGCGTGCCCTGCGGTGTTCGTATCGTGGCCGAATCGAGCGGGCGCTGTTCGGGCGCCGAGCTGGCGAAGTACGCGGCGTGCCGATCGGAGGTTCCAACGAAGGACACATCGACTCCCAGTTGCCGGGACAAGCTCTCGGCCACGCGCTCATCGAGCGCGAAGCCCATGGCAACCCATCCGACGGGATCGGGAGCGAGCACCGGCGCGACGACGAGCTGATAGGGTGTTCCATCGATGAGCTGGTGGATTTGACGGACTTCGGCGTTGGCGCCGCTCGGGATCAGCGCCTGAAGATCGCGTTCCGCTTTCGCCAGCGAGCCGTTGAAGGTGCTGGCGAGCGGTCTTCCGTTCGTGGACAGCACGACGACCAGATCGGCGTTGATGCGCCGCTGTTGAGTTTCGATCGCCGCGGCAAGGGTTGCTGCGTCAGCGGCCGCCACCGCCTCGCGGAAGCCTGGTTCCGAGCTTAAGTTTCCAACGCCATTCGCCAGCTGCAAATCCCGGAACCGCAGCGCTGCGCGCGCGGTATCTGCGCTCGACTGCAGTTGTGCACCCACCTGGCGCAGCGTTTCGGCACGCTCCGTCACTTCCATGCCGGCAACCGATGCCACCAACACCACGGCGACCAGACTTAGAACCAGCGCCAGAATGCGGCTGCGAAGACTGCCGAAGAGGTTCGGAAGAATTGCCATCGGCTCATGGTAAATGCGCAGTCGGTGCCCACCCCTGATGCCCCGGCAATCTGGAATCCAGTTCGCGCTCCGGTGGCCAAGAACGCCACCTGCGTCACGCTTGAATGGGCCTTCCTCAGCCGCCGGGCCGGCGCGCAATCGCGATGCCGTGACGCTTGATCTTGCGGTATAGAGTATTGCGGCTGATGCCGAGTTGTGCCGCGACCTGGCTCATGTTCCAGCGGTGCTGCGCGATCATCCCCAGCAGAACCTCACGTTCGGCGTTCTCCAGTGAGCACTGCACGGCGATGCCGGTTGCGCCCGCAGGCGCACCTTCATAGACACGCCTCGCGCATCGTCCTTGGCGAATTGCTTGCGGCAAATCGCCGAGGCGTATGACCCGCCCGCAACAGAGCGCAAGTGCGGTGCGGATCGAATTGCGAAGTTCGCGGATATTGCCCGGCCAGTCATAGGCAAGGAGCTTCTCCAGCGCCCCCTTCTCGATGGACACCGCGCCCATGCCGGCCGATTCGCGCGCGATACAGCTGCGCACGATCGCTTCCTTGTCACGCCGAGCCGCGAGCGGCGGCAGCTCCAGCGTGATGCCGTTCAATCGGTAATACAGATCCTCGCGAAACTCCCCACGCTCGAGCAGCTGCGCGAGATTGCGGTGTGATGCGCATACCACGCGCAGATTCACCTTGATCGACGCCTCGGAGCCGAGCGGGGTGACTTCCTGATCCTCGAGCACGCGCAGCAGCCGGGTCTGCAGCAGCAGCTGCATATCGCCGATCTCATCCAGGAACAGTGTGCCGCCCGATGACTGCACGATGCGCCCGCGCATGCCCTCACGGCGCGCGCCCGTGAATGCTCCCGGCACGTAGCCGAACAGCTCGCTTTCGATCAGCGTCTCGGGGATCGCCGCGCAGTTGATGGCGACGAACGGGTGGGCAGCGCGTTTGCTGGCGGAGTGCAGGGCTCTGGCGAAGGCCTCCTTGCCGCTCCCGGTCGGACCCGCGATCAGCACGGAAACGCTGCTGTCGGCAATCCTGCGCGCGTTGCGCAGATTCCTCAACATGGACGGATCATCGCCGGCCAAGTCCGCCAGGCTCATCGCTGCGGCGGCTTCTCCGGGCGCGACGTGCACGACGGTGCGTGCGCCTTGCGCAACCGCGGGTCCGCGCGACCCATGTGCTTCAGCTTCGATCAGGCTGGCGTAGTAGCGTCGGCCGAACTGGTGGTCGCGCAATTCCTGCATGGTGCGTCGCCCGGACGTGCCCGCGGCCACCAGCTCCTCGTAACTGGCATCGAACACATCGGTGATCGAGCGTCCCACCAATTCACTCCGGTCGGCGGCGCCCAGGAGCTTCAGCCCCGTGGCATCGCTCGCGACGATGGTTCCATCCGCCGCGACGGCGATCGCACCGTCGTGCAGCAGATCCACGAATTCCGGCCGGTAGTGAAACCGCAGCATGGCATCGGCACGGTGCCGTCGGAGGAACAGGCATTTTTCGATCAGACGCGCGGAAGTCTCCACCAGCGCAACCGTGTGCATCTTCGATTCGCGGCTGCCGTGGGCGTCTACGCTGGAGGCGTCCAGCACCGCCACCACCCGGCCGTTCGAGTCGCGGATCGGGGCCGCTGAACAGGACAGGCCCACGTGGCGCGAACGGAAGTGATCGGACTGATGAATGGTGATGGGGCGCGCCTCCTTGGCACAGGTGCCGATGCCGTTGGTTCCCTCCCGCTGCTCGCTCCATTCCGCTCCGACGATCAGACCCGCGTGCGTGAACATTCCCTTCAAGCCCGGGTCGACCTTCTCGCAAAGGATCACGCCGTCGATATCCGCCAGCAGCAGCGCATAGCCGGATCCCGAGATTTGCTCGTAAAGCGAATCCATCTCGGCCCGGGCGATGTCGACCAGATCCTGGTGCTCCGCCTGCAGGTCCTTGACTCGTGAGCGGTCGAGAACCGTCGGCTGATAGTCGCGCGCAGGATCCAGCTTGAACTCGTTCAAGCAGCGGCGCCACGATAGGTCGACCGTCGGATTGAGATCGGTGATCGCCTCCGGCGCGCCCGGTCCGGCGACCCGGAAAACCAGATCGGCGTGTGGGCCTGTCCTGACGCTGGCCACGGTTACCCGCGCGCAGGCGCGCGCTGCCTGTTTTTTGATTCGACGGCCATGTGTTCCCCCAAAGCCTTTGGACCTTTAAACCGCGAAGCAGGGACTGTGTCAAGTGTGTGCGCAAAACGTGTCACGAATCTGACACGCCCACGCCGGGCGCTCGCGTCCGAAGGCGCAATTGCGCCGGAGCACTTGGCACGGCGCTTGCTCTTGCAGCTTCGGCACTTGAACCAACCAACAGATTCGAGGGGGAGATCTAGCATGCGTAAACCATCGCGACCCGCAGCGGCTGCGGCTGAACATATGCTGAGGCATGGCCTCGCCGCTGCGGTAGCGCTCGCACCGCTGATGGCCCTGGGGGACATGCCGGCCTATCCGCCGGTGACCGCCGAGCGGTTGCTGAACGCCCAACAAGATCCCGGCTGGCTCATGTATCGACGCAACTACGAGAGCACCGGTTATGCGCCGTTCGACCAGATCAGCACCGCGAATGCCGCCAAGCTCGCGGTTGCATTCGACTACGAGAGCAATCTGTTCCAGGGACACGAGGCGGCGCCGGTGGTAAACGGCAACTACATGTTCGTGACCACGCCCATGGATCATTTGATCGCCCTCGACGCCGCGAGCGGCAAGGTCCTTTGGAAATACGACTATCCCATCGATCCAAAGGCGCTGAAGACCGTCTGCTGCGATGTCGTCAATCGAGGCGTCGCTCTTTACGGAGATCTCGTCTACATGGGCACGCTGGGCAATCATATCGTCGCGCTCGATGCGAAAACCGGAAACGTGAAGTGGGATACGGCGCTCGCGCCTCCCGGCGTAGGCTACTTCATATCCGGAGCGCCGCTGGTGGTGGACGGCAAGGTGATCATCGGCGACGGCGGCGGCGAGTATGGGTCGCGCGGCTTCGTCGCCGCGCTGAACGCCAATACCGGTCAGGTCGAATGGAAGACCTATACCACGGCCGCGCCGGGAACGCCGGGCGGAGACACCTGGCCCAAAGGAGCCTATAAGACCGGCGGAGGCAATCCCTGGATCACCGGCACCTACGACCATGCCACCCACACGTTGTTTTGGGGAGTCGGCAATCCCGGGCCCTGGCTCGCGACCCTGCGCCCCGGCGACAATCTGTACACCGATTCGGTGCTGGCGCTCGATCCGGCGACCGGCAAGATCAAGTGGCACTATCAATGGACGCCGAACGACACGTGGGACTACGACGGTGCCAATGAAACCGTGATGACGGACCTCAACTACCAGGGCACGGCGTACAAGGCGATCGTGCATGCGGATCGAAATGGTTGGTTTTATGCCGTCGATCGGACCAACGGCAAGCTGATCTACGCCGAGCCGTTCGTGCACACGACCTCGATCACGGGGATGAAGGCCGGTATTGCGCAATCGGACCCGGCAATGCGGCCGACGATCGACAAACAGGTGTTCACCTGCCCGAGCTTTCTGGGCGGGAAGAACTGGTGGCCGATATCGGTCGATCCGCAGACGCAGATGGCGTACATCCCGACGCAACACGCCTGTATGGACATCAAGGGCGCCGAACCCGTCGCCTACAAGGCAGGCCTGGCCTTCCTCGACGAGAGCTTCGAGGTGAAACACGATCCCACCACCAACAATTGGGGTTCCGTGCAGGCTGTGGATCTCAATACCGGCAAGCAAGTGTGGCAATACGAAACGCACCTTCCGTGGTCGGGTGCGACGCTCGCCACGGCGGGCGGACTGATGTTCTCGGGCTCCACCGACGGCCATTTAATGGCATTTGACGCCAAGAGCGGCAAGGTGGTCTGGACCAGCCCGCAGCTGAGTTCCGGCATCATCGGGGTGCCGACCACCTACGTGGCGAACGGCAAGCAATATGTGGCGGTGTGGGCGGGATGGGGGGGCGCAGGTCCCATCTGGGGCGGTAAAATGGCGAGCGATCCCGCCGTGAAAGCCATCCCCAAGGGCGGACACCTGTATGTTTTCACCTTGCAGTAGAAGCTCCGGCAACGCATTCGGCGCCGCGTGCGCGGCGCTGCTGCTCGGCGCGGGATTCACCTCCCGCGCCGACGCCTCCGGCGTGGTGCGCGTCTGCGTGGACGAGGCCAGCGCCACGGCGAGGCTCGATGAGCGTGTGGCGAAAGCCGCGATGGCGACACAGGGCGATGAGATCCGAACGGTCCCCTTCACGGGATACGGCAAGGGCGGCGACGGCCTTCCGGCGCGACGCTTCGCGAAGATGGCGCAATCGGACTGCGAGCTCATCATGGGATTTCCGGTCGACTTGAGCGACCCGAATCTGCCGCCGGACGTGTCGGCCACCTCGGCCTATGCGAGCACGGGATTCGTGCTCGTCGAGCGTGCATCCGCGAAGCCGATCCCGATCGCCGCATTGCGAAAGGGCAGCGAAGTGGGTATTGCCGAGCTCGATACCTTCGCGGGATTGCTCTATGGCATGCACCCGAACATCGTGATGCATGTGTACGCGAAGGACTCGCAGATGATCGGGGATTTGATCGCACATCGCATCGCAGCGGGTCTTGCCTGGCAGCCCTTCATCGAGACATTCCGGGCCGAACACCCTGGATCTGCTCCGCTCACGCTGCAGCAGCTCCCGGAAAAGCACATGACGTGGAATCTCGTCGCGCTCTACGCGCCCGAATCACAGGGCGCGGCGAATGCTTTCGATCTGGGACTTTACCGGCTCGCGGCACGCGCGCAGCTCGAGCGGGTGATCAGGCCCTACGCCAAGGCCGAGCCGCCCCGAAGCGAGCGGATATCGGCGGAGGGAAGGGCCGGGTTGCGACCCGCCGTTGCCTCGAGCATGGATGGCGGCACCTTGATACGCACTGCAAACCCGATCGTGAGCCGGGTCAAACGCCCCAAATCTCCTCCGGCGCTGTACACCTCTGAACAGGCCTCGCAAGGGGCGCTTGCTTACTACCAGAATTGCGCCATGTGCCACGGCCCCGGGCTCGACGGGCAACCGGGCGGCTTTCCGGGTCCCGCGTTGAAAGGCGTGGACTTCGCCGACCCCAGCTACGATTTTCACGTCAAAGACATCTTCAACTTCGTGGCAAAGCTCATGCCCGCGCAGACCCCGGGTAGCCTCACGCCGGAACAGGACGTGCAGATCATGGCATTCCTGCTGCAACAGAACGGCTACCCCGCAGGAACCCGCGAGTTGCGATACCACGATGCCGAGATCTCCATGGTGCCGCTGCGCTTTTATGCCAAATGAAGTGGGCGATATGAGCAACATGCACCAAGCAGGTGACACCGGACCGTTGCAGCACTGCGCTCGCATGCCGGCGCGCTTCGCTGGAATAAGTGATTGTACGGGCTATCGTTATGCCGCGAATGAGCACAAGATCGGCGCCCTGGCACGATGCTTGCTGAATGCAAAAGATCTCGGCGGGTTGGGAATTTCGGGGGAAAATGCATGACTAACTCCGTTACGGCCCTGCCCGCCCATCGACGAATCGCCTCTTTACCCACCCATCCCCACATAGGAGAAGGATCATGAGTTCCGCCCAGGTCCGCCCCATCGCAGATTCCGGCACTATTACCGAGAGTGGTTCTTTTGCATCGCACATCAAAACGCTCGAGCGCAAGATCGCGCTCCGCGCCAAATACGAGAATTTCATCGGCGGCCAGTGGGTCGCTCCCGCCAAGGGCGGGTATTTCGACAACGTGTCGCCGACCACGGGGCAGGTGATTTGCAAGATCGCCCGCTCTCAAGCCGAGGATGTGGAGCGCGCGATCGATGCGGCCCATGCCGCCGCTCCCGCTTGGGGTCGCACCGCGGTGGCCGAGAGGGCGCGCGTGCTCAACAAGATCGCCGACCGCATGGAGCAATATCTCCCGTTTCTCGCAGCCGTCGAAACCTACGACAATGGCAAACCGATCCGCGAGACGAATCTGGCGGACATGCCGCTGGCGGTCGATCATTTTCGCTACTTCGCTAGCTGTGTGCGCGCCCAGGAGGGTTCGCTCGGCGAGCTGGATGACGACACGGTCGCGTATCACTATCACGAGCCTCTGGGCGTGGTGGGACAGATCATTCCCTGGAACTTCCCGATTCTGATGGCAGCATGGAAATTGGCACCGGCGATCGCGGCCGGCAATACGGTGGTGATCAAGCCCGCCGAGCAGACGCCGCTCTCGCTGCTGGTTTTTGCCGAGCTCATCCAGGACATCGTCCCCCCGGGCGTGCTGAACATCATCAACGGCTTCGGACTGGAGGCCGGTAAACCGCTGGCCTCGAACCCGCGCATCGCCAAGATCGCCTTTACCGGCGAGACCACGACCGGCCGGCTGATCATGCAGTACGCCTCGGAGAACATCATTCCCGTGACGCTCGAGCTCGGCGGCAAATCGCCGAACATCTTCTTCGCGGACGTGATGCGCGAGGACGATGACTTCGTCGACAAGGCGCTCGAGGGCTTTGCGATGTTCGCGCTGAATCAAGGCGAGGTTTGCACCTGTCCGTCCCGTGCACTGGTGCAGCGCTCCATCTATGACCGATTCATGGAGAAGGCGGTTGCGCGTGTGGAGAAAATCCGCCAGGGCGATCCGTACGAAATGAGCACGCAGATCGGTGCGCAGGCCTCGAACGACCAGTACGAGAAGATTTTGTCGTACTTCGACATCGGCAAGAAGGAAGGCGCGAAGGTGTTGACCGGCGGCTGCGCCAACAAGCAGACCGGCGATTTGGCCGGCGGCTACTACATCAAGCCGACCGTGTTCGAAGGCCACAACAAGATGCGCGTATTCCAGGAAGAGATCTTCGGGCCCGTGGTCTCGGTGACCACTTTCGATACGCCGCAGCAGGCGATGGAGATCGCCAATGACACGCTGTATGGCTTGGGTGCCGGCGTGTGGACCCGGGACTTGAACACGGCATACCGATTCGGGCGCGGCATCAAGGCAGGCCGGGTGTGGACCAATTGCTACCATGCCTATCCGGCACACGCGGCGTTCGGCGGCTACAAGAAATCCGGCATCGGGCGAGAGACACACAAGATGATGCTCGACCACTACCAGCAGACCAAGAACGTGCTGGTCAGCTACTCGACCAAGGCGCTGGGCTTCTTTTGATGGCACTTGATCACGTCGACGTCACGGATGACGCGCGCCGATTGATCGAGGAGCTGAAGGCGGCACACGGGCCGATCATGTTTCACCTGTCGGGGGGGTGCTGCGACGGCAGCGCCCCCATGTGCTTCCAGGTCGGCGAGTTCAAGCTCGGCGGAGTGGACGAGAAGGTCGGCGAGATCGCCGGTTGCGAGTTCTGGATGGATCGGGAGCAGTACAAGCGCTGGGCGCATACCCGCTGGACGGTGGATGTGGTGCCGGGACGAGGGGCGAGTTTCTCCCTCGAGGCACCGCTCAACCGGCGCTTTTTGATTCGCTCCGAGCTCTGCGCCGTTTGAGCTCTGCGCATCACGCGGACGGGGCGAGCTTGGGCAGCGGCGGTCGATAGAGCTTCTGCGCGAGCACCAACGCGGCTGCCAATGCCAAAGCAACCGCGACCGCCCGAAATCCTCCCTCCAGACTTCCGGTTCTCTTCGCGATCGTGCCGATGATCGAGAGCGAGAAGAACGAACCCAGACTTCCGAATGAATTGATGAAGGCAAGCGCCGATGCCGCCGATCGTCCGCCGAGGAACTCGCCCGGACAGGCCCAGAAAGGCCCGAGATAGCTCACGAGCCCGGAGGCGACCGCACACCAGAGGCCCACGCGGCCCGCGAGCGAGGCGGTAGCACTGACGTAGTACAGGGCTGCGGCGGCGACGGCCAACGAACAAGCCGCATGCCAATACCGCTCTCGCCTGCGGTCGGAGCTGCGCGAAACGATGATCATCGCGATGAGCCCCACGGTGCTCGGGATGGCCACGAGCACGCCCACCCCGGTGTTGGAATAACCGATGGCGACCGCCCTGATCGATTCGGGCATCCAGAAGCCCGTGAGATACAGGCCCATCAGGAACAGAAAGTGAATGCCGGTGAGATGCAGAATGCGCGGATGGATGAGCGATTGCAGCAGCCCGAGCTCACCCGCTCCGGGCTTTGCGGCCGATTCGCGCGCCAGCGTCGCATGGATTCGATCCTTCTCTTCCTTGCTGAGAAAAGTGGCGTCCGCCGGGCGGTCGGGCAGCACCCTGTAGGTCAAAAGTCCGCAGCCGATGGCGGGCAGCGCCTCGAGTATCAGCAGCCAGCGCCAGCCGCTCAGGTGCAGCCCATGCACATGGTCCATTATCCAACCCGATAGCGGACCGCCCACGATGCTCGCCGCCGGCAATGCCGTGAGGAACAGTCCGATCGCTTGAGCCTGCTGCCGCTGCGCGAACCAGTGCGACAGGTAATAGAGCATTCCGGGGAAAAATCCGGCCTCCGCGACGCCCAGCAAAAAGCGTGCGGCATACAGCTGCGATGCGTTCGTGACGAAACCCGTCAGCAAGGCGACCAAGCCCCACGTGAATAGGATGCGGGCCATCCACGTGCGCGCACCGATCCGATGCAATATCAAATTGCTCGGAATCTCGAACAGGAAATAGCCGAGGAAAAATATGCCGGAGAGCAGGCCGTATTGTCCGCTCGACAGGCCGAGTTCGCGGTTCATATCGAGTGCCGCGAACCCCACGTTGATTCGGTCCAGGTAGGCGACGACGTACAGCACGAACAACAGCGGGATGAGATGCCGGCGCACCTTGCGCGCAAGCTCCGCGCCGCATGGGTCCGCCGGAGTTTCGCCGCGGCCGACGCCGCCTCTCAGTGCGGAAACCGCCGCACTCCCGGCCCCGGGCGTCCCATGACACCACGCCGCTGCTCCGGGCTCATCTGGCGCCACTGTCGACGCAGCTCCTGGCGGCGTTCCAAGGGCATTTGCCGGAATCGATGGAATTGCTCGCGCACCCGCTGTTGCTGTTCGGGCGGCATGGATTTGAACTGCTGCCAACGCTGACGCAGAACCTGGCGCTGCTCCGGCGGCAGGGCGCGCCACTGTTTGAAGCGCTCCTGGGCACCGTTGCGCTGCTCCGGCGTCATGTTGATCCAGCGTTGACTGCCCCTGGCGAGTGCCTGTTGCTTCTCCGGCGTCAAACCGTTCCACTTTCCCTGGAAATTTTGCAGAAGCTGCTGCTGCTGCGGTGAAAGCGATTGCCATGAGCGGGGAGCGGCGGGCATTGCGGCGCCGGGAGGCTCGGCGGGGGGCGGCTGAGCGCCCGCATCGATGGCCGCCAAAGCCAGGGCACAAAGCAATAGGACCCGTGGCAATGGCCCTGTCATTGCTTTGGGCTCTGCTGCTGCGCGGGGTTCTGATCTCCCGGCGGCGTCTTTTTCAAAAATTCCCACCAAGCGGAATCTCCGTGATCGTCCTCTCCCAAAAACTCGATGAACTCGTCATCGGGTGCGTCCGCGGGCCGCTGCGTCGCCCCAGGTGCGTGCCCTTGCGCGGACGGCGGCGTCTGCGCGGAGGGCGACTGCGCGGGGGGCGTCTGCGCCATGGCGCAAAAACCCGAGAGAGCCGCTCCGAGGGCCAACCAAGACCGTGGCGCGCTCAACAACCATGCATCCCTGACGCTTCTACGCAGTCGGCTCGCTGCTTGCGGTCTTATCCGCCCAGGCATAAAAGTCGATATCGTCCTGAAGCATGTCCATCGCATCCCCGGAACTCTCATCGCTCGCGGCGACAATGTCCAGATCCTCGAAAGTCGATTGAGCATCGGCCGCGGGCATCTGGCGGTGCGGGTTCAACGCCCCCCCGAACCATAGCGCCACGCCGAGCACTGCCGCCGCGGTGACGCCCGCAGCGGAGGCCCACACCGGCATGCGCATGAAGGAACGGCGCCGAGTGGAGGCCTCAACGGCCGCCAGCGCGGCGTGCCGCGCCTGCGTGAGCCGCGAGCGTGTACCCATGTCCAGACCTGCAACGCTATCCTCGAACAGAGCGCGGCTGCGCTCTTCGAGCGCGGAAATCGCGGGTTCCAAAGTATCTTCGCTCATCACCAAACCTCGCCCAGTTGTGCGCGCAGGGTATGCACCGCGCGCGAGTAATGCGTCTTGACGCTGCCCTCGGAACAGCCCATGGCGCTCGCGGTCTCGGCGACATCCAATCCCTCGAAATTGCGCAGCGTAAATGCCTCGCGTTGCCGGGCCGGCAGCGCGCGCAGCGATGATTCCAATTTCTGCATGGCCTCATCCTGCATCAATCGCTCCGGTACGGGCGTTCCGCCATCCGCCACCGTTTCCATGGGATCCTGCGCCTCGTTGTCCGGATCCTCCTTCGGACCCGGCAGCCACACCATGAAGCGCTTGCGAACGCTGCGGCGCCTCTGCAAATCGCGGATCGCATTTTCCAGGATGCGATAGAACAGCGGCCGCCATTCGGCACTCGGCCGCGCCGAATAGTTGCGGGCCAGTTTCAACATCGCATCTTGGACCGCATCCATGGCATCGTCGGGGTCGCGCAGCGCGACCTGCGCCATGCGAAACGCGCGGCGCTCGATTTCGGCCAAAAATTTATCCAATGCTCGCGTCTGCTCCAGAACCGCTCCCCCAGGTGCTGGCGCGGGACCATCCCATACCATCCAAGCGCTCGGGAGCGTATCAAAGCCCGACATACGGCGTCCTCTCTGACATCGACGGAGTCGACCTGTTACGGTTATAACGCCTGCGGCCGGTGGCGGTTGACGGCGATACCGCAAGATCAGCGACTTACGCACACAGCCTGGGACTTGGCGTGCAATATTTGCAACCTTAACCTGAACACGGCATCTAGAGGATGCCACAACCTATTGATTCTCCTTAAGTATCTCCAATTCCGCACACTTTTTCGCCAATTTGATTATGTCTCGACACAGAACGGGCACTTAGCGCTCATGACCCCTGGTTTTGCACAGACTTATCCACAGGATTTGTGGACAATAAAGCAAGCGTGATCCTGCGCATTGCGCTCGACACGCCGTTGCGGCGGGTCTTCGATTATCTGCCGCCCCCGGCCCTCGCCGCCGGCGATCCGGCACCTTGTCCCGGGGTGCGGGTTCGGGTGCCATTCGGGCGCCGGCAGATGGTCGGCATCCTGATGGAGGTCGCCGGCAACTCTCCCATCGATCTCAACAAGCTGAGGCCTGCGCTCGAGATATTGGACGGAAGGCCCGTATTCGACGCCGTTACGTTCGATCTTCTGCGTTGGGCCGCCGAGTACTATCACCATCCGCTCGGCGAAGTCATGGCGGCTGCCCTGCCCGCGAGCCTGCGCGGTGGTCAAGCTGCGCTCGCTCCCGCCGAGGTCTGGTCGTTGACCGCTGCGGGACGTGCCGAGCTCGAACGTCCTGCCGCGAGGCGCGCGCCGAAGCGACGTGCTTTGCTCGAGCAGCTCGCGGAACGCGGCAGCGCCACTGCGGCGGCCCTCGCCGGGTGCACGCCGGCGCTGCTTCGAGCGCTGGCCGAGAACGGCTGGGCCGCGCCGCGCGCGCTCCCCGCCGCCCCCTCGGCGGTCGAATCGCGACCCAGCGAGGTCGACCTGACGGCCGTTCAAGCGGGCGTGATCGAAGCGATTCGGCCGACCCTGGGGCGTTTCGCCGCGCATCTGTTGTATGGAGTGACGGGCAGCGGCAAGACCGAGGTATATTTGCAGATCATCAGTGCCGCGCTCGGCAGCGACGGCCAAGTGCTGGTCCTGGTGCCCGAGATCGCGCTGACGCCGCAGCTCGTCGAGCGATTCGAGCGCCGGTTCAGTGCCGGAGTGGTTTCGCTGCATTCCGGGCTGACCGTAACCCAGCGCCGCGACGCCTGGCGCGCCGCACACGCCGGCTCCGCACGCATCGTGATCGGCACGCGCTCGGCCGTGTTCACCCCGCTAGAGCGCTTGGCCCTCATCGTGGTCGATGAGGAACACGACGCCTCGTTCAAGCAACAGGAAGGATTTCATTATTCGGCCCGGGATCTCGCGGTGCTGCGCGCCCAGCGCGCGCAAGTTCCCGTGATCTTGGGATCCGCCACCCCGTCCCTCGAGACCCTCGACAACGTCGCGCAGGGCCGCTACTTGCGGCACGAGCTGCCGCAGAGGCCCGGCGCAGCGCGTCCTCCTGCCATGCACCTGGTGGATCTGCGCAAACATCCGAGCGATCAGGGGCTGTCGCAGCCGGCGCTCGAGGCCATGCAGCGGCACCTGACGGGCGGCGGTCAGGTGCTCGTGTTCTTGAACCGGCGGGGATATGCGCCGACCCTGTTCTGCAATGCGTGCGGGTGGATTGCCGCATGCGCTCATTGCGATGCCCGCATGACGCTGCACGCCCAAGCAAGGGAGCTGCGCTGTCATCACTGCGGCGCCCGCACCAAGGTGCCCGCGGCGTGTCCGAGCTGCAGCCAGCCGCTTCACCCCGTCGGACAGGGCACTGAGCGCGTCGAGGAGACCCTGATGCGTCTGTTCCCCGATGCGCCGCTGGCGCGGCTCGATCGCGACACGACCGGCGCGAGCGGCGCGATGCGAGCCGTGCTCGATCGGGTCCATCGGGGTGAGGCACGCATCCTGGTCGGCACGCAAATGCTCACCAAGGGTCACCATTTCCCCGACGTGAGTCTGGTGGTCATCCTGGATGCCGACCAGGGTTTGTTCGCCAGCGATTTTCGCGCGACCGAGCGGCTGGCCCAGACCATCACCCAGGTGGCCGGCCGCGCCGGGCGCGCCGCCCGGCCGGGCGAGGTCATCGTGCAAACGTCCTTTCCCGAGCACCCATTGCTCACGCGCTTGCTCGCCGAAGGCTATGAGCGATTCGCGGAAACCGCGCTCGAGGAGCGCCGCGCGGCGAGCTGGCCGCCCTACTCACGGCTCGCGCTGCTGCGCGCCGAGGCGAAAGACCGGGACGGCTTGGATGCGTATTTGCGCGCCGCCTCCTCGAGCGCGTCCCCGCTGCATGATGACAGCGTGCGGGTGCTCGGGCCCGCCGCGGCCTTGATCGCCCGGCGTGCCGACCATTTTCGCGCGCACCTTTTGATCGAGAGTCCCTCGCGCGGAGCGCTGCAGCGCTTTTTGGCATCGTGGCTGTCGAAAGTCGAGGCCTTGCCGGGTCCCCCGGGGCTGCGCTGGTCCATCGACGTGGATCCCCTCGAGGTGGACTAGAGACCGAAGAGCCGGGATGTTTGCGGTACACTGCCGGCCCCGCATTCATCTGACCATCGACGGATTTGCCTTGAAGAACCTGATCGAGACCTTGCTCAAGCAGGCGCTCGCCGCGCTGCCGGAAACCCTGATTCCCGCCGCGCAGCGCCACATCGACATCGAAGTGGAGCGCACGCGCGACGCCTCGCATGGTGATTTCGCCTCGAACGTCGCAATGCGTCTCGCAAAGGCCGTTCGTCAGAATCCGCGCAAGATTGCCGAGGCCGTCAAATCCGCCCTGCCGCTGCACCCCGCGGTCGCCAAAGTCGAGATCGCCGGCGCCGGGTTCATCAATTTCTTCCTGAACGATGAGTCCTACCGGGCGCAGATCGGCCGGATCCTCGCCGAGGGCGACGCGTACGGCCGCTCCGAGGTTGGCCGGGGTCACTCGGTGCTGGTGGAATTCGTATCGGCCAATCCCACCGGACCGCTGCACGTCGGTCACGGCCGCCACGCAGCCTTCGGGGCAACTGTCGCGAACCTGCTCGAGGCCGTGGGGTATCGCGTGGCGCGCGAATACTACATTAACGATGCCGGCCGGCAGATGGAAATTCTCGCGGCGAGCACCTGGCTGCGGTATCTGGAACAATGCGGCGAACGGTTCGACTTTCCCGCCAACGGCTATCGCGGCGAGTATCTCAAGGCCATCGCGGCGCAACTGCATGCAGCCGAGGGCAATGCCCTGCTCAAAAGCCCCGGGCAGATTTTCGAGGGCCTGCCGCCCGACGAGCCGCAGGGCGGGGACAAGGATGCGTATATCGATGCCGTCATCGTCCGCGCGCGGGAGCTGCTCGGAGACGCGGCATTCCGCCGCGTGCTGGGATCTGCCTTGTCCGCCATCTTGGGCGACATCCGCGAGGATCTCGAGGAATTCGGCGTGACCTTCGATTCCTGGTTCAGCGAGCGCGCGCTGATCGACGACGGCTCGATCGACCGGGCAGTTGCGAAACTGAAGGATCGCGGCCATGCCTATCTGAAGGATGGAGCGCTCTGGTTCAGGAGCACGGATTATGGCGACGAAAAAGACCGGGTGATGGTCCGCGAGAACGGCATCAAGACCTATTTCGCCTCGGACATCGCCTTTGTCTTCAACAAGCGCGAACGCGGCTTCGAGCATCTGCTCTATGTGTGGGGCGCCGATCATCACGGCTACATCGCCCGGCTGCGTGCGGGTCTGGTCGCGCTCGGAGGGCCGCCGGAGTGCTTCGAGGTGCGTCTGGTGCAGTTCGTGACGCTGTTTCGCGGCGGCGAGAAGGCCCAGATGTCGACGCGCTCGGGGGAATTCGTGACCTTGCGGGCGCTGCGCGCCGAAGTCGGCAATGATGCCGCGCGCTTGTTCTACGTCATGCGCAGCAACGACCAGCATTTGGATTTCGATCTGGAGCTTGCCAAGGCCCGCTCCAACGACAACCCGGTGTACTACATCCAATATGCGCACGCCCGCGTGGCCAGCGTGCAACGGCAGATGCAGGAGCGCGGCTTCGCGCACGATCCCGCGCGCGCCGAAGCGGCGTTGGCGCGGCTCACCGAGCCGCAGGAAATGAGGCTGATCAAGCGACTCTCCAGCTATCCCGAAACCATCGAGTACTGCGCCCTCGAGCGGGCACCGCATGCGTTGGTGCATTACCTGCGGGATCTGGCGAATGATTTTCACACCTATTACAGCGCTCACCAGTTTCTGGTCGAGGACGAGGCACTGCGTGATGCGCGCTTGAGTCTCGCACTCGCCACGCAGGCGGTCATCAGAAACGGCCTGCGCCTTCTGGGCGTGTCGGCACCCGACACGATGTAGACCGTCGAGATGGCGCGCGATTACAAGCCGAAGCGCAAACGGCCCGGCGGTGGATTCTCCGGGTGGACCGGCGTCGTTTGCGGCCTGGCCGCAGGCCTCGCGATCGCGGCGGTCGTTTATTTCAAGGACCATCGGCCCGATTCTCCGGGCATCAAGGTTGCGGCCAAAGCGGACAAGAAGCATTCGCGCGGCGGCGAATCGAGCGAGGCCGACAACGCCGAGTCAGGGCCCGCCGACGATTCCGCCAAGTCCTATGCGTTTTATTCCATGCTGCCGAAGTTCGAGGTGGTGGTGCCGGAGAAAGACAAGGAGGTGCGACCCGATGCCCGAGCGGTGCCCGAGACCCGCAGCGGCACCTATGTGCTGCAGGCCGGCTCGTACAAAAATTTCTCCGATGCCGACCGCGTGCGCGCCAAACTGGCGCTGCAGGGGGTCGAGTCGAAAGTTCAGAAAGTCTCGGTGGACAACGACACCTGGCACCGCATTCGCATCGGTCCCGTCTCGAATCTGGACGAGCTCAACCACCTGCGCGCGATCTTGCGCAAGGCCGATGTAGATGTGCTGGTGATCCGCGTAGGGGATTGAAGGATCGGTCTCAATCCTCGCCCAATTGCCGAAAATCGACGCCTAATGCGCGCAGCTTTCGGTACAGATGAGTGCGTTCCATGCCCACCCGCTTGGCCAGTTGACCGACCTTACCGTTGCACAGCAGCAGCTGTTGCTGCAAGTAGGCACGCTCGAACTGCTCGCGCGCCTCGCGCAGCGGAAGCGCCAGCAGATCTTGCTTCACCAGCGGCTCATCGAGCGCCATTTTGACGGCGAGCTCCCGCTCGATTTCCTCCAACCGGATTTCCTCGCCTGCGCCCAGCACGAGCACCCGCTGCACCAGATTCTTGAGCTCGCTCAAATTTCCGGGCCAGGGGTAATTGCGCAGTCGATTCTGCGCAGCGACGCTGAAGCGGCGCAGCGGCAGATGCTGATCGTCCACCAGCCGATCCACGTAATATCGCAGCAGGTCGGGAACATCCTCGGCAAAATCGCGCAGCGGAGGCACCCGCAGCGTGATCACGTTCAGATGCGCAATGAGGTCGCGGCGGAAAGGCTCCGGCGATGAGCGCCCCTCGAAGCCTTCCTGTGCCGAGGCGATCCAGCGCACGTTGAGCGCAACCTTGTCACGCCCGCCGACGCGCGTGTAGCCGTTTTCCTCGATGGCGCCCGACAGCGCGCGCTGCGCCTCGCTGTGCAGGTCCTCGAGCCCGTAGATGAACAGCGAACCGCCCGCCGCCTGGTCGAACGCGCCGAGCGTCACCTTGCCGTCACGCTCGTTACCGAACAGGGCTGCCGCGGGATCCGCACCGAGACTGGCCGCAACCACCATGAAAAAAGGCTTGGCGGAGCGCGCGGAGAGCGAATGCAGGTAGCGGGCATAGGCCTCGCGCCCGGAGCCAAGCTCGCCGATCAAGAGCACCGGCGAGGAGCTGGCTGCCGCCTGCTGCACCTGTTCGCGCAGCGTCTGGGTGAGCTTGCTCTTGCCGGTCGGTACCGCGAGCGCCGCGCCCTTGGCCCGCTCGGACAACCGTTTGCGGCGCCCGGCATCGAGCGCCCGCTCCACCGTGCGCAGCAATTTGGTGAGCGAGAGCGGCTTTTCGACGAAATCGAACGCGCCGAGGCGCGTCGCCTCCACCGCCGTCTCGACAGTTCCGTGCCCGGACATCATCACCACCGGACAGTTGTAGCCGTCGGTGACGGACCATTCGCGCAGCAGCGTGATGCCGTCCGTGTCCGGCATCCAGATGTCGAGCAGCACGAGATCGGGCACCTGCGCCGCGCGCGAGCTTCGCGCCTGAGCGGCGTCCGCGGCGACTTCGACCTCATAGCCCTCGTCCGCCAGGATCTCCTTCAAGAGCCCGCGGATGTCCGCCTCATCGTCCACCACCAGAATCCTAGAAGCGGTCATACGCGTTCTCTCCTCTGTTCACTCTTGCGCGGCTCCCGGCTGGTCGTTCCGCGCACTCCTTCGCCCAATGGCAGCAGGATACGCACCCGGGCGCCGCCCGAACGTCGATTATCCGCCTCAATTCGTCCACCGTGCTCTTCCACTATCTTTTTCACGATTGCGAGCCCCAGACCCGTGCCTTTCGGCTTGCTTGTGACATAAGGATCGAAAACGGTCCCCATCAGATCCCGCTGAAATCCGGGACCGTTGTCCGACACAACGATGGCGGCCATCTGTTTGGGACCATCGTCGGCCACATGAGTTTCGATTTCGACCCGCCCATCGGGCCGCCCCTCCAGCGCCTCGAGCGAATTGGTGAGTAAATTATTCAAAATCTGACGGATGCGTACCCGGTCGGCGCACACCGTGGGCAACTGGGGGCTCAGCGACAGCTTCATCTCGACCGTGTTCTCGTGGGAGCGGTACAGATCGGCGACCTCGGTGATCAACTGGTTCAAGTCGAACGGCGAGAAGTGCATGTCCGGAGCGCGCGCGTACTCCGAGAAGGCATTCACCATCTGCTTCATTGCATCGACCTGGGCCACGATGGTGTGGGTCGCGCGCTCGAGAATTTGCGCATCCTGGGCGTTCATGCTGCCGAGGAACTTGCGCTGCATGCGCTCGGCCGCGAGCTGAATCGGCGTCAGCGGATTCTTGATCTCGTGCGCGAGGCGGCGCGCGACTTCGCCCCAGGCAGCGTCGCGCTGAGCCTGCAGAAGCGTGGTGATGTCGTCGAACACCAGCACCACACCGGATGCGCCGCCCCCGTCGGTCGGAAGCTCGGTGCAGGCGCACATCAACACGCGTCGGCCGGTGTCCGACGGCAGCTCGAGCTGTTCGCGCCAATCGAGCTGCCCGCCATCCAGTCGCGATTTCACGGCCGCGAGAAACTGACCGAACAACTCGCCGTCGTTGATCGATGCGTCGAAGCGGGTGCCGACCGCGGCCTCCAGGTCTACGCCCAGGATCGCACTTGCCGCCTGATTGGCCGTGCGCACGGTCAGATCCGGCGCGAGCGAGACGACGCCCGTCGAGAGCCGCGCCAGGATGACGGCGAGTCCCGCACGCTCCGCCTCCACCGCCTCACGGCTGCGGCGTGTTTCCTCGCGCGCGCGCCCGAGCCGCTTGGTCATGTCGTTGAAGGAGGTCACCAGGAACCCGAGCTCATCGCGTGAAGGAAGCGGAAGCTGGGTGTCGTAATTGCCCTTGGCCACGGCGCGTGTGCCGGCAATGAGATCCTGCACCGGCTGCACCAAACGCTGCGCGGCAAAGAACGCGCCGTACACCGCGGCGATCAGCGACATCAACACGACGAAGGTGAGGATCAGCACGAAAGTCGATTTGAGCGGACGCCTCATCTGCACCAGATTCGCGTACTGCGTATAGGAGCGCTGCACGGTATCGGCCAACTGGCTCAACTGCTGCGGAACCGGGTAGAGCGCGATCAACACGCGCGAAGATCCGCCCGGATTGGCGTTGGCGTCGAGCTGCGCCGCCGCGCGGATCACGTACCCTCCCACGGAGTCCGTATCGAGGCTGATGTAGGAATGGCCGCGCCGCACCTGCAACATCATCTCGTCGGTGGCGGGAACGGGCAGCATATCCATGGGACGTTCGGAGCTCGTCGCGATGATCTGCGTCTGGGCGCCCACCACGGTGAACTCCAGTGCCGCGCTGTCGCGCCGCTCGCGGTCCAGGGTGCTGACCAGGCTGAAGTCCGGCAGGCTCGACAGCTCGTGCGCCACGAGCTCGGTGTGCTGCAGGAACTCGCGTACCCGCACTTCGAGCGCCGCATGCGACAGCTCGCGGGTGTCCTTCAGACCCTGGCTCACCTCGATCTCGAACCAGCTGTCGATGCCGCGATTCAGGAACTGCAGCGCAAAGTAATACACCACCAGAATCGGTGCGACCGCGAGCGCACTGAAAATCGCGACCGTGCGGCCCTTGAGGCGCGAGCCCGGGACATTCCTGCGGAAATCCTTCACCAGCTGGTAGAGCTTCGCCGCGAGGAGCACGAGCAGCGTCAGCAGGCCCGAGATGTTGATCAGCAATATCCACGGCAGCCAGCGGTCGAACTGCGCGGAATTTTGCGCGGCCGAGGCGAGCAGATAGAGGGCGACCAGCCACAGGGCGACGCCGATGCCCCCGAGCACCGCGCCGCCATGCTTTTTGATCAGGGCTGCAGCGTCCATGTATACCAGTCGCTCTCGCGATGCCACTCGTTGACCCAGAACATCAACACCCGGAACGTGAAGGGCACCGTTCCGTAATCGACCTTGGCGCGCACGCTCGCCTCATAGCGCCGGTCGCTCGACAACAGCGCCTTGTCGAGCACCGGGACGCTGCGCACCTCGGACAGCGATTCGAGCGCCGCATCGATGGTGCCGAGCGACTCCTGCTGTCCGCTGTTGTCATTGCGCAATACGTAGTGCCCGCTCACCGCGTTGTACTGCAGGTGGTAGCGCTGGGCGAGCTCGGCCACGCGCGAGTTCGGCAGCAGCTGGCGCACGCGCTCCACATCGAGGTCGACCTCGAGCGTCAGGGGAACACCCTCGGCGAGGCCCCGCCGCACGGCATCGCTGATCGGAAGCGCGAGGCGCGCATTCAAATGATAGACCCCGTCTTTGAGCTCCAGATCGGCCGAGCGGACCTCGAAGCGGCCTTCCAAACCGTCAGCGCGGCCCGGCAATGCCGGGATGCAGAGCGCGAGAGCCGCCACCAGCCACAGGATTCGCGCCGAGCGCATTGTCTGAAGGACGCTCATTGTTTGGTCAGGGCAGCATAATAGAAGCCGTCGGCACCCGCCTCCCCGG
>Ga0182030_10000316_pt1 | contig 85811 bp, 89 predicted proteins | sample 812S3MmetaG_FD_121299 | JGI IMG/M metagenome (GOLD analysis project Ga0182030, IMG submission 121299) | Permafrost microbial communities from Stordalen Mire, Sweden - 812S3M metaG (Illumina Assembly) | ecosystem: Environmental > Terrestrial > Soil > Wetlands > Permafrost | place: Sweden... | reverse complement strand
GCGCACGCGTGCGCGCTGCCTGTTCACCAATACCAGCTTTCACAACCCCACCGGCACCAGCACCACTTCGGCCTGCGCGCATCGGATCCTGGAACTCGCCGATCGCCATGACCTGACCATCATCGAGGACGACATCTTTGCGGATCTGGCTGCGCGCGCGCAGCCGACGCTGGCGAGCCTTGATGAACTGCAGCGCGTGATCTACGTGTCGAGCTTCTCCAAGACGCTGTCGCCGGCACTGCGCGCCGGCTACCTGGTCGCGCCGCCCGCCTGGGCGCCGAGACTGGCGCGCGCCAAAGTTATGACCGCGCTCGGCTCCAGCGAGCTGCTGGAGCAACTGGTACTGCAGATCCTGACGCACGGCCGCTACCGCAGGCACCTCAAGCGACTGCACGAGCGGCTGGCCGCGACGCAGGCGCGCGTAGCACAGTTATTCGAGGCCAAGGGGGTGCAGCTCGCATTCCGCCCGCAGTCCGGCCTGTTTCTCTGGGCCAGGCTGCCGTCGCGCGATTCCGTCGGCAAGCTATGGCGGCGGGCGCTGAGCGAGGGCGTACTGCTTGCGCCGGGTGAACTGTTTCGCCCTGATGGCCGCGCCACGCCCCAATGGCGATTCAACGTCGCGCATTGCGATGCGCCGGCGCTGTACCATTTTCTCGAAGGCCTGTGAGCTCCGGGTAACGCGCCCGGCTACGCCCGGCTCGAAAAGTACTCCTGCAGCGAGGCCACCCCAAGCCGCTGTGCCTCGAACAGACTCTCCAGATGCTCGCGCGAATTGACCAGCCCGCGTGCGCGCAACACGCCGGCTTGGTCGATCAGCGCAGCGAACGGCAGCCGGTTCACCTGGTAGCTCAAACCGAGCGCCGGTGACAGCACGTACGGGAAATCGCCCAACTGGTGCTCCAGCACGAACTGGCGGTGTTGCGCCGGCTCGCCATCGCTGGCGAGCACCACATCGAGCCAGTCGCGCTCCTGGCTGCGACTCGAGCGCAGCACCGGCAGCAGGGTTTTGCATACCGGGCAGGTCGGCGATAAAAACAGGATCAGGGTGCTCCTGCCATCGCCGTTGGCGGCTCCGATGCGCAATTCGCGTCCCTGCAGATCGACCACATCGATCGCCGCCACCGCCTGGCCGATGGCCGGCCCGCGATTGACCATCAAGGCGCCGGCCGGTGCAATGCGCTCGTGCAGCACGCCGAGCTGGCGCGTCAGCCCGAGCAGCACGAACACCAGGCAGGTCACCACGATCCACAGCACGATGTTGGAGATCGCCAGCGCAGTCATGACGCCCCCCGAATTCCCGCATCCTGCCCGCGGCTCAGCTCCCCGAGCAACCGCTCCGCGCAGCTGTACAGCAGCGCAAGGCTGGTCACGCCGCAGGCAAGAGTCAGCGCATCGGTCCATTCGAGCGGCCGCGTTTCCCATGGCAACATCGCGACGCCGAGTCCGAAAGCCAGCAGCAGGTTGCGCCACACCATCCAGGCGGCGATCGGACGGCGCTCATCCGCACCACCGCAGCCACAGGCGACCAGATGGCGGCCCGCACGCAGGTTGATGAGGATGGCGGTCGCATAACCCAGCAGCAGTGCCGCGGCAGCTGCGGCCGCCACGCGCCGCCATACTGGCAGCAGCAATCCGAGCGCCAGCAGCAATTCGAATACCGGCACCAGCCAGGACAGCCGCCAGCGATGCAACATCGGTAGCATGTCGTAGCCAGCAAAGACTTGCGCGAACTGCCCCAGGTCGCGCAATTTATGACTCGCCGCACCGATGAACAGCAAGACGTAACAGCCAGCCAGCACATCGCCGATCACCGGGTCGAGCATCAATACGTGAGCCATCGGTTACCGCGCTATTGAGAAGTCCGGCGTGCGGCCGCTGAGCGCAGCATCGACACGGCCGCGTAAGTTACCACGACGATGACGACCCACCGAAGCGCCCGCAGCGGCAGCTGCCTGACCACGTACACCGCGAGCAGTACGCCGACGACGCCTCCGAGCACCAGACCGAGTGATGGGCCCCAGGCGAAGCGGCCCGACTTGATGAAGCGCAGACCCGCCACCGGCTGCACGATGCCGCAGGTTCCCATCATGATCGGGAACGCGGCCAGGGGATGCAGGCCGAGCAGCGACAGCAGCACGACGCTCGGGGCATAGTTGCCGATGCCTATGGTTAGCAATGCACCGAGCGCAAAGTTGACGCCGAGCGCTACCGCAAAGCGCCACCCGCCAAGCCCCATGGCGGTGCCACCGGCAGGGAATGCGCCGAGATTGGCCATGGTGAAGAACACGGCCGCGGTGAGCAGCGCAGCGCCCATGCCGAGCTGAATCGCGCGCCGTGGCAAGCGGCCGACGACCCCGGCCCCCAGCCATGCGCCCATCGTGGCACTGGCGACCATGGTGGCGAGCAGCACCGGTTCCACCGCCACGACGCTGGTAAAGATGACGGTCTCGGTGAATGCAGCGGCGTTATGCCCGACGTTCAGCGTGCCCGGAATGAGCTCATCGGGGGGACTGCCGCGCAGCTTGTAGATAGCGGTGGTTGGCGCGAATGAGCCGATGCCCAGCGCGTCGAGAAAATCGGTGACCACGCCGATCAGCACATCGCCGACAGTCGGGCGCTCGTGATTGGGATGTTCGCGGCCGCGGCGCACCCAGGCCGCCACGAACGCCAGATTGATGAGTGCCAGGGCTGCGAGCAGCCCCAGCTTCGGTATACTCACACGGCACTCCGCTGCCACGCCAGCCGCGCACGTGCGCGCGCCAGCGTGGCGACCAGCTGCAGGTATTCGATTGCCAGCCGCACACCGACCTGGCTGAAGCGGTGTAGCGCTATGGGCCTGACACCAGTGACCGGAAATCCCAGCTCTTCTGCCGACACGCCCAGCACTCGTCGGGCCAACAGGCGTCCCATGACGATCGCCATCGCGACCCCGCGGCCGTTGTATCCCAGTCCGGCCAGCAGACCGGGCGCCAGCTCATGCAGATGCGGCAGGTGATCCCCGGTCATCGCCACCAACCCGCCCCAGTGATAGTCGTAGCGCACGCCCCCCAGCTGAGGAAAAATCTCCTGTACCGCGCGGTAATGATGTCGCGCCGCAATGGTCTCCGCCGTACGGCCGAAGAAGCCGCGCGAACCCATGACCAGCCGGCCATCCGCGCTCAGCCGAAAGTAGCGCAGCAGGTGCCAGGTGTCGGATGCACCCTGCCCCTGCGGCAGGATCGACTGTCGCAGCGCCGGCGCCAGCGGCTCGGTCGCGATTTGCAACGATGGCACCGCAATCACGGTCCTTCGGACTGCGTCGAGCAGCTCGCCGGTATAGGCATCGGTCGCCACAACCGCGGCCGGCGCAATGACCTGGCCACGCAGTGTCTCGATGCGCCATTCTCCGCCGCACTGTTCGAGCTTGATGGCGGCACTGCGGGTGAAGATCCGGCCGCCGAGGCGGCAGACGGTGCGCGCCAATCCACGCAGGAACGAGAGTGGCTGCAGGGTGCCGCCCCGATGGTCGAGCCATCCGCCGCAATAGCGCTCAGAGCCGATCAGCCGCGCGACCCGAACGCGGTCGAGTAGTTCCACCGGCGCGCCGCGTCGCCGCCATTGTTCGACCCGCGCACTGATGGCCGTGAGCGCTGATTCGGAGGTTGCAGGCTGGATCCAGCCGTTGCGGGTCGCGTCACAGTTGATCTGGTATTTCTGTATCAGCCCGAACACCAGCTCCGGCCCCGCGGCGACGGTGTCGACCAACCGGGCACCGGGACCGGCACCGAACATCTGCTCCAGGGTATCCGGATCGTGCTTGACCCCCGCTATCACCTGGCCGCCATTCAGGCCCGAGCCGCCCTCGCCCAGTTCCGCGGCATCGATAACCACGACGTCGACGCCGGACTCGCACAGGTGCAACGCGGCGGACAGTCCGGTGTATCCGGCCCCGATGATGGCTACCTGCGACCGGGCTGAGCCTTTGAGTTCCGGCAAGGTGAATGCCGGCGTCGCCGTTGCGCCCCAGAGCGACTGCATCCGCTACCCCGTATACCCGTATGGCCGTTGCGGGATCCAATCCATACTACCCGATAATCGATAGTGGCAAATCGAGCTGACAGGTCAGAATGTTTTGGCGGCCGTGTCCGGCTTCGCCTATGATCCGGGCGGTCGCGCAATCCAGGGAGCCGATGATGCGCACATTGCAGCTTCGCGCCGCACTGCTGGCTTTGATGGTCGGCGGCGGGACTTTCGCGGCGCAACCGCTGACACCCGAGCAGCTTTCCATCGAGCCGCTGCCTTCGAAGAGCCCGCATTGGGTTTTCGTCATCGACGAGGCTTTCTTCAACGAGATCGACGCGCGCGTGCGCCTGTTCGATGGCGACAGCTACCGGCACCTGGGCCAGATAGATGCCGGCTTCTCGCCCGGCGTGATCCAGTCGCCCGACGGCAGCACCACCGCCGTGGCCACCACCTACTTTGCGCGCGGCGGCCACGGGGCACGCACCGACGTGGTGGAGTTCACCGACAACGCGACGCTGGCAGTCGCCGGTGAAATCGTGCTGCCGCCCAAGCGGGCCCAGATCCCGCCGACCTATTTCAATCTCGCCTACAGCACTGACAGCCGCTTCATGTATGTCGCCTATATCACTCCGGCGGCATCATTTGGCGTGCTCGACCCGGCGGCCAAGACGGTGCTGGCCGAGATCGATACCGCCGGCTGTGTGCTGGTGATCCCAGCCGGACCCAATCGCGTCTCGTCGCTGTGCGACAACGGCAAGCTGCTGACCGTGGCGCTGGATTCGCAGGGGCACGAGGCCTCGCGCTCGCTGTCCGACGCAATGTTTGATCCGGACGCCGATCCGGTGTTCATCCAGGGCGTGCCGAGCACCAGAGGCTACACATTCCTGTCGTTCCTTGGACAGGTGCACGAGGTCGATTTTTCCGGCGCACAACCGTCGCTGCTCCAACCCTGGTCGCTGGTCACTGATAGCGAGCGCGGCCACTGGCGTCCGGGTGGCTCGCAGCCACTGGCCATCAATCGTGTGCTCGGACGGCTGTATGTGGCGATGCATCGCGGCGGCGAAGGCTCGCACAAGGAAGGCGGCACCGAGATCTGGGTATTCGATCGCAGCACGCACAAGCGTATGGCACGCTGGCCGATGGCGCCGTCCCGGCTCGGCGCGGTGACCGCCGTGCAGGTATCGCAGGACGATGCGCCGTTGCTATTCGCTGCCGGCGATCACGGCGCAGTGGGTGTGTTCGACGCACTCACCGGCCGGCTGCGGCATGTGGATAAAGATCTAGGCCAGACACCGTGGTTGTTCCTGAATCCCTGAGGCAAACGTGATGCACCCGCTCGACCGCTTATTCGAGAAGTCCTCACGCTCATTGGCGCAACGCACGTCCCGGCGCAGTTTTGTCGCGCAGCTGGGACAGGCGCTGACTGGCTCGATACTTCTGCCGCTGCTGCCGATTGATCGTGCAAGCCGTGCCGCAGCCGCCAATGCAGACCCGGACGCCGCGGCGCCACCGCAGCACGCATCCATTGCCAGCGGCGCGCGCAACAGCGCGCACGACGATCCGCAGAACTGCGAATACTGGAAATACTGCGCCATCGACGGCTTTCTATGCTCCTGCTGCGGCGGCAGCTCGCATTCCTGCCCGCCAGGCACCGCCATGTCGCCGATTACCTGGATCGGCACCTGCCACAACCCCGGTGATAGCCGCGACTACATCGTTTCGTACAACGATTGCTGCGGCAAGACCAGCTGCGGCAACTGCGCCTGCAACCGCAATGAGCGCGAGAAGCCGCTGTACCGGCTGTCGCGCAACAATGACGTCAACTGGTGCATGGCCAACAGCGATTCGAACTATCACTGTTCGGTGTCGGTGATCCTAGGCCTGGCAGAACAATGAGTCGCTGGCGAGGATCTGGCGCAGCGCTGTGCGCGTGCTGGGCGATCGCGATCCTAGCGCCGAGCCGCGCGGATGACGCTGCCAGCGTGCACTTTCCCGCGGGCGCCGCCAGCTACCAGTCCAATTGCGCGGTCTGCCACGGCAACAGTGGCGGCGGCACGCCGTCTCTGGCGCCGCCGCTGACCAGCTATCCAGCGCGTTATATCGCAACGCCCGAGGGCCGCAGTCAGCTTGCCATGACCGTGCTGTACGGCATGTTCGGCGACGTCGAGGTGGAGCAGAAGCACTACAACTTCAAGATGCCGGAGTTCGCGAAATTGGGGGATGATGCGCTGGCGACGGTGCTGAACTACGTCGTCTTCGACCTGGCGCACGCCAGCGCCGATAGTACCGCGCTTAGCGCCGCGGAGATTGCCGCCGCGCGCAGCCCGCCGGTCGGCGCTGATGTGGTGCGCCGGCATCGCGCCGCGCTGCTGGTCGCGCTGGGGCTGGCGAATTGAACATGCGTGCGCAGCGCCGTGCTCTGGCACAAGTCTGCTGCGCTCTGGCGGCAGCGGCCATGCTCAGCAGCGAGGCGCTCGCCAGCCCGGCCCAGGATTACACGCTGCACTGCATGGGCTGCCATGGTGCCAGTGCGCAGGGCGTGCCGGGCAGGGTGCCGTCGCTGGCGCAGACGCTGGTGCAGTTCATGCGAACTCCCGCCGGGCGCAGCTATGTGCTGCGAGTGCCCGGAGCCTCCAACTCGATGCTCAGCGATGCACAGCTGGCCGCGGTGCTGAACTGGATTGCCGGACACTTCAGCGCCGATCCGGCTGCGGCTGTGGCGCCGTTCACGGATCAGGAGGTAGCGGCACATCGACGCCTGCCAATGAGCTCGGTGCAGGCCACGCGCCGCGACGTAGTGAAGGAGCTGGCCGCCAGCGGTTCGGCGCCCTCCGATGACTACTGATGTGCCGGCACAGTGGGGACATCGGCACTGGATTAGTCACCGGACCGGTCTTTGCCGCACCAATCCCGAGCACAGCGATCCGCAGGCGCGTGCTATCACCGCGGAAAACCCTGCGCAGTGCTGTTATGGAAGTGGCACCGTACTTGCTTGAGCATTTATCAAAACCTGAGCTGTAATGAAAACCGCGGGGAGATTAGGGATGCGCGCAATCAGCAACGGCCTGACCACCAGGCGATCACTCTGCCCTCATGCATGGCACTCGCCAGGTTGGGCGATACTGCTGCTGGCATGCTGCTGGACACCGGTGTGGGCTGCCGCTGATGACAGCGCGCCCGCATCAGCGGCCGCGGAAAGCGGTCAGCTGCAGGAGATCGTAGTCACATCGACCCGACGCGAAGAGTCGCTGAGCAAAGTCCCCATCAGTGTCACGGCCCTGACCCAGGAGGACATGGACACCAAGGGCATCAAGGACATCACTGACGTCGTTCGATTCACGCCTGGAATCGCCATTGACAACTCCGGCACCAATAACATTTCCATCCGCGGCATCTCATCCACCGGCGGTGCCGGCACCACCGGCATCTATATCGACGATACGCCGATCCAGATGCGCGGCCTGGCGTTCAATCCGGACGACGCGCTTCCCAAGTCGTTCGACATCGACCGGGTCGAGGTGCTGCGCGGGCCGCAGGGCACGCTGTTCGGTGCCGGTTCGGAAGGCGGCACGGTGCGCTACATCACCACCCCCCCGAGCCTGACCAAGGACAGCCTCTATGCTCGCAGCGAACTGTCGTTCACCCAGGGCGGTGAGCCGAGCTACGAGGCTGGACTGGCCGCGGGTGGTCCGGTCATCGCCGATACCCTGGGCGCACGCGCCACGATCTGGTTTCGGCGTGACGGCGGCTGGATCGACCGCATCGATCCCACCGCACCCGATCCGCAGAGTGCGGTGGTGGATAAGAACGCCAACCACGGACAGACCCTGCTGCTGCGGCTCGCCGCCCTGTGGAAGGCCAGCGAGCAATGGTCGATAACGCCGAGCATCTACTACCAGAACCGCCAGGTGCACGACATTTCGAACTACTGGCCGATCTACTCCAATCCGGGCAGCGACCACTATATCGACGGCGATCCAAACGCCCGGGCAACGCCCGACCAGTTCTACCTCCCGGCATTGAAGATCGAGGGCGATTTCGATGCCTTCCACCTGATCTCCAATACATCGTACTACCATCGCAAGGAGCAGACCGGCTACGAGGGCACCCTCTACAACCTTGGCTTCTACCAGTCGTTCGCCGGCCTTGCCACTCCGCTGCTCGACAACACCGGGGTTCACCTGGGCGGTTTCACCCCCGACATCACCAACTATCGCTCGCCGTCGACCATCGATAACACTCAGCAGAATGTCACGCAGGAGGTACGGCTGGTATCGGCCGAATCCACCGCCAGGCTGATCTGGACCACCGGTGTGTTCTTCAGCTCCGATCGCCAGACCTACCTGGAGCAGATCCATGATCCGATGCTCAACGAGTTCTGGCTGGCAGTGGCGCGCGAGCCGTACACGTATATATTCACCGACCCCGCCACTGGCGACCCGGTCCCGTACGTCGCCGCCTTTCCGAACGACTCCTATTTCCTGAACATTCACGCCCGCGACCAGCAGCTGGCGTGGTTTGGCGAGGCAACTTACGCGCTCACCGATACGCTGAAGGCGACCGTGGGGCTGCGCTACTCGAAGACCGAATACTCATTCAACACGCTGACCGGCGGCCCGCAGCTGTTCCAGCCGCCGGCGGCCAACAGCGGCGACAAGAAGGAAAATTCCTTCACGCCCAAAGTAAACCTTGCCTATCAGATGGACCCGAACGATCTGTTCTATGCCACCTACGCCAAGGGATTTCGTCCGGGCGGGGCTAACAATCCGGTGCCGCAGGCCGCCTGCGCGGCGGACTTCGCCAACTTCGGCATCACTGCCTCTCCTGCCACCTACAATTCCGACACCGTGGACAGCTTTGAGGTCGGCGCCAAGAACAACATCGACAACCGTGTCCGGATCGCCAGCAGCCTCTACTACATCAAGTGGCACAACATCCAGCAGACGGTGGTGCCGCCGATCTGCCAGATCTCGTTCATTGCCAACCTCGGCCAGGCGACCGCGAAGGGCGGCGACATCCAGGCCGAGTTCGTCGTCACCGAAGCGTTTTCGGCGGAACTCACCGCTGGATACACCGAGGCGCGCTATACCCAGGACTCCAGGTTTTCCCCGGCGCAGCAGACGCCGATCGTGGCTTCCGGCGATGCGATCGCGGGCCAGAGCAGCGAGACCGGCGGCGGTCAGCCTGCCGCGCCGTTTACGGCATCGGTCGGTTTGCAATACAAGTTCAGCGTCATTGCACACGAAGCCTTCGTGCGCGCCGACGATGAATATAAGGGTCGCGCCAAATGGCTGCCGCCGGGCCAGGATCCGACCACACTGCAATACAACGCGCAGGACTTCACGTTGGCGTCGACCAACTTCCTGTCGGTGCGCGGTGGCATGAACTTCGGCGAACTGTCGGTGGAGACTTTCATCGACAACCTGACCGACACGCACGCGCTGACCGATTACAACCTGAGCATCTACCCGGGCCCTGGCACCAGCAGCCTGCTGCGCGCCTACACCTTCCGGCCGCGGACCTTTGGAGTGACGTTCATCTATCGCAGATAGCCGATTGCACGACCGGCGGCCGCCGACTTCAGCTCATACAGCCGGTCCGGGCTGCACTACGGCAAAGCCGTTGCGGGCTGGCCAATGCGCCGGCGGCGCAGGATCGCATACGCCAGAAACACCACGATCAGTGTGACCAGGCTGAAATATAAATCCTGCTGCTGCCCCGGCGTGACCGCCATCGCCACCACGACTGCCGTAAAGCCCGCGACTGCCGCGTAGCTGGCCCACGGAAACAGCCACATCAGCAGCGCCGGCGGCGGCTCGCCGCGCCGCTCACGCTCGCGGCGCAGGCGGATCTGAGCCAGCGCGATCAGAATGTAGATGAACACCATCAGCGCCCCGGAAGCATTCTGCAGGAAGGCGAACACGCGGTGCGGTGACCAGGTTGCCGCGAATATGCCGATGACGCCGGCGAGTGCTCCGATCCAGACGGATCGCGTCGGTACATGCCGTGCATTGACCTGGATCAGCGACTGCGGCGCATCGCCGTTCGCCGCCAGCAGGAACAGCACCCGCGAGCAGACATAGAACGCCGAATTAAGGCAGGACAGCACGGCGGTCAGGATTACGGCGCTCATCGCCGTGCTGGCCCAGCCGAAATGCATCGTGCGCAGCGCCAGCGTGAATGGCGATTCACCGGCGCGCACCAGGGTCCACGGAACTGCCGCCACGATCAGTGAAATGGAGAACACGTAGAACACCAGGATGCGAACGATCACCGAGGTCGTCAGCTTCGCCACGGCGCGCGCCGGCTCGGCCGACTCGGCCGCCGCCACGGTGGCGATTTCAGCGCCGGTCAGCGCGAACAGCACCGTCACCGCTGTCGCCAGCACCGATATCGGTCCGCTGGGCATGAAGCCGCCGTAGCGGGTGAGATTGCCCAGGGTCGGGCCCTGGGGCGAGCTCCAGCCGAACACATACGCGGCCGTGAGTGCGATGAAGACGATGATCGCCGCGACTTTTATCGAGGCGAACCAGAATTCGAACTCGGCATAGGAGCGGGCCGACATCAGGTTGACCGCTGTCATCACCGCCATCAATCCGAGACCGAGCTGCCAGCTCGGCAGCGGTAGCCATTGGTGCAGGATATTCGCGCCGGCAATCGCCTCGACCGGTACGACGATGATCCAGAAATACCAGTACAGCCAGCCGCACACGAAACCCGCCCACGGTCCCAGTCCGACGCGGGCGAATTCGGTGAACGAGCTGGTCATCGGCAGTGCCACCGCCATCTCGCCCAGCATGCGCATTACCAGCAATACCAGCACGCCGGTCAGCAGGTAACTCAATATCGCCGCCGGTCCGGTAGCGGCGATGGCGACGCTGCTGCCGACGAACAGGCCAGCACCAATAATGCCGCCAATCGAGATCATCGCCATGTGGCGCGGCCGCAGCGATCGACTGAGCTGCCGTGACAATGTCTGACTCCGCTTACGGTCCGGGGGACGATATTCGATATCGTCGAATCGATATTTCCAGCCACACTAGGTCAGCCAAACGCCACTCGTCAAGCCGGCCGGTTCAGTGCCGCAGCCGCTGATCGCCACCCGGCACGGCGCGCGCGTAGTGGATGCTTTGCCTGGCAGACGAAGTTCGCATATCCTGTCGCCATGTTGCTGCCAGCACCGATCCAGACTACGGCCAAACACTGCGCTTCCGGGGCGGTTCGGTCCTGCTGGTGTTGAAAGCGGCAACATAGCATCACCGAAAGGCCCCGCCGGCAACGGACGGGGCCTTCGATCTTCTGGCGCTCGTTCCTCCGGCCTTATCGCACCAGGAGTAACGAGTCATGTCCCTCAGCCAACCCAACGTTGCCGTCGTCGGCGCCACCGGGGCCGTCGGCAGCGAACTTATCGCCTGCCTCGAACACCGGAATTTTCCGCTGCATGAGCTGCGGCTGTTCGCATCCGGCCGTTCCAGCGGCCGCAAGCTGCCCTATCGTGGCGGCATGCTGCCAGTGGAAACGCTGGGCGATGAGGCGCTGGCCGGCACCGACATCGCGTTGATATGCGCCGGCAGCGACGTGTCGCGCGAATGCGCGCCGCGGGCAGCGCGTCACGGCACGATCGTGATCGACAATTCATCCGCCTTTCGGATGGATAACGCCGTGCCGCTGGTCGTGCCCGAGGTTAACGCCGAGGCGATCGGCGCGCACCATGGCATCATCGCCAATCCGAATTGTGTCGCGATCATCAGCGTCATTGCGCTGTGGCCGCTGCATCGTGAATTCGGCATCCGCCGCATGATCGCAGCAACTTATCAGGCGGCCTCAGGTGCCGGAGCGGCCGCGATGGAGGAGCTGCGCCAGTCGACGCGCGCAGCGCTCGCGGGCGAAAGCTTCACTCCCAGGGTGCTGCGCCATCCGTACGCCTTCAATCTATACAGCCACGATACCGCCGTCGACCCGGCGACCGGCGCCAACGAAGAGGAGACCAAGGTTATGCGCGAGCTGCGCAAAATCATGCGCTCGCCGGATCTGAAGATCAGCGTCACCTGCATCCGTGTGCCGGTGCTGCGCGCCCATGCCGTTGCTCTGACATTGGAATTCGAGCGGCCGGTGACGCCCGCAGCGGCGCGCGAGCTGCTGGCGCAGTCCCCGGGCGTGCGCATCGTCGATGATGTCGCCGGCAATCATTTCCCGATGCCAATCGAGGCCAGCGGTCAGGGCGATGTACTGGTCGGTCGCATCCGCAGCGACAGCAGCGACCCGTCGGGTCATTCGCTGGCGTTGTTCGTTGCCGGAGATCAACTGCTCAAAGGCGCTGCCCTGAACGCAGTGCAGATCGCGGAGCGATTGCTGGTGGATTGACGATTGTGGCTAGTCGCCAGGCAGCGGCGGCAGCGGCACAAAATGCGGCTGGCTTTGCACCCGCTCGATCCAGGCTCGCACCGCTGGGAAACGCTGCAGATCAAAGCCGCCGTCGCCGGCGGCGTGCGTGTAGGCATACAACGCGATGTCCGCGACCGAATAGCCATCGCCCGCAAAGAAGCGGGCTGCGCCCAGGTGCCGTTCCATCACCGCCAGTGCCTGATAGCCGCGCTCCTGCAGCCGCGGCAGTTCGCTGCGGCGTTCGTGCTGCGGCGGCAGCGCCCCGCAGATGAAGCGTGCGACGGCTATGTAGGGCTCGTGACTGTACTGTTCGAAGAACATCCACTGCAGCGCCTGTGCGCGCCCGAGCCGGTGTGCCGGCCAGAACCGGGAGCCTTCGGCCAGATACACCAGTATCGCATTGGATTCCGCCAGGTACTGGCCGGACTGATACTCCAGGGTCGGCACGCGTCCATTGGGATTGCGCTCCAGGAATTGCGCCTGCCGCGTGACTCCGGTGCGAATGTCGATTTCGATCCACTCATATGGCAGCTGCAGCTGCTCGAGCAGCAAGCGCACCTTGTAGCAGTTGCCGGAACTCGACATGCCGTAGACCCGCGGCAGGCTCATCAGCGCAACTCCTCGAACTGCCGGCCGCGGCCTTGCGGAAACTGCCGCTCCCAGTTCCTGCCGTCGATGCGCTCAACGCGCATTCCAGTCACGGTACCTTCATCGAGGCAGCGCGCGTTGACGCTGTAACCGTCCGGATGCGAGCGCGGCACGTAGAATGACTTAACCCCGCAGATCGAGCAGAACAGATGCTTCGCCGTGCCGGTATTGAACTGGTAGCTGGTAAGGCTGTCGCTGCCCGAAAGCAGCCGGAAGCGCGACTGCGGCACTGTAAGGTGCAGATAACCCGACTTGGCGCAGATCGAGCAGTTGCAATCCGAGACCTCGATTTCCGCAGGCGCCTGGATCTCAAAGCGGACGCGGCCGCAATGGCAGCCCCCGGCATGACGGATCATCGCTGTCATGGGCTCACCTGCGCAATGGTCACCGTGCGCTCGCCGTTGGCGCTGAATGCCAGCTGCGTGCCGGGATCGAACTCATCGGCGTCCACGCCGACCGCCGCCATTGCTTGGCTGCAAACTCGGTTGCCGTATTTCATCCGGTCGGCTCCTGTCGTTGGTGTGCGAGCGTTGCACGCAGTAATCGCGCAAGATACCAGACGATCAGGAGGTTCAGCGCCAGGGTCAGGCCTATCGGCAGGCGGCGTTCCGGCGGGCGCGTGATCAACTCCCACAACTCGAATGGAATCAGCGAGCTGGTCGCTATTACGGTCAGCCATTCAGCCCAGGCGCGGCGCAGCCACAGGCCAATCCCCTCGGTAAGCACGACCGCGGTGTAGGCGATGGTTACGGCGAGAAAAATCTGGATCTTCTTTGCTCCCAGCCCCTCGACCCAGGTCAGCGCCCGCATCAGCAGCTTGCGTTCGAAGCGATCGTCGCTCAGGGCCGCCGACCAGGTGTACAGCCGCTCCACCAGTGCCGCATTCAACAGCTGGTGTACGCCGTAGCTGGTCGCTATCAGCAGCAGCGCCTTGCCGAATTTCAGCAGCGCGATGAGGCGCAGCCCGTCAAGCTTGTGAGGCCTGGCGGCCGTGGCTGCGCCGTCGTCGGAGGATGCATCCTGGTCCATGGCTGTGGGAGAATTCAGGTTTCAACCGGTGTGTCGGTGCGCGCGCCCCATTCGCTCCACGAGCCATCGTACAGGGCGCCCATCGGCAGGCCCGCAACTTCAAGTCCGAGGTTCAGTACCGCGGCGGTCAGCCCGGAGCCGCAGCTGGTGACCACCGCACGGCCCTCATCGACCCCGCGCGCCGTGAACAGCGCGCGCAACTGCTCCGGCGGCAGCAGCGTCTGCTCGCTGCTCAGCAGCTCCGTGAACGGCAGGCTGCGGCTGCCGGGCACGTGACCGCCGCGCACACCGGGACGTGGCTCGGGCACGCGCGCATGAAAGCGATCCGCCGAGCGTGCATCCAGCACAATTTCGCGTCGCGACTGCAGGTTATCCAGTATATCCCCGAGGCCGCGTACGCGGCGCGAGTTCATGCTGGCGCGATACTCGGCAGCGACTGGCTCCGCGCCATCACCGGCCTGCACTACGCGACCTTCACGGCACCACTTGGGCAACCCGCCGTCGAGCACGGCGCAGCACTCATGACCAAAAAGCCGCATCAGCCACCAGCCGCGGGCGGCCGAATAGATGCCCTTCTGGTCGTAGAACACCACCCGCTGGCTGGCAGATACGCCGAGCGCGCCGAGCATGCGCTCGAAGCGCGCGGTGCCGGGTGCCATGTGCGGCAGCGCCGCTTCAGTGTCGGCGATTGCGTCGATGTCGAAAAACAGCGCGCCGGGAATATGGGCGTGCCGATACTGCGCCCGCGCGTCACGCGTTTCCGCCGGCATGTACCAGCTGGCATCGAATACGACCAGGTCGTTCGATCCAAGCTGTGCCGCCAGCCACTCGGTGCTCACCAACGCTTTCAATGCCCGCTCCCGTCTATAGGTGTCGCCGTGCGGCGCGACCGTCGCATTCAATTCTACCTGTCACGGGGGCAGGCTACGACCGCCCGTGAACGGGTTATAGCCCTGATCCGCCATTGCCGCCCAGCCAGTGGCGCCCAGATGCTCGAGATGGAAATAAACCCGTGGCGTTGACGGGTCGGTCGCGAGCATGAAGCCGGTGGTCGTGGCCGCCGCGCCGCTCGCATAGTAGCCGCCACCGGGCGTGCGCTCGGCATTGATCGCGGCGCGCAGCGCTTGCGCCTGCGAGTCCCGCTGCATCAGCTCGAGCAGCACCGCCACCTGCGCGGTGCCCTCGATCCACAGGCCGCTGCCGCCTGCACTGTAGGTATAGCCGTCATCGAAACGCAGTCTGGCATCGATGGTCGGCAGCACGGCCGCGTGCTTTGTCACCATCCCAGGCATTGCCAGCAACGGCCACACCTGGGCATCGAGCGCAAGCAGCGGATTGGCCGTCTCGCCGTCCTCGCCGGTACCGACGGCGAAGCAACCGCAGCCAGCGTTCCACATGGCGTCGACAAAATTGGCCGCGACCATCGCTCGCTGCTGCCAGTGCGCATCACCGGTGACGCTCGCCAGCCGCCCGAACGCTGCGGCCAGATCGACATTGTGCTCGGTAGATTTCCAGCGCTGGCGCTGCGGCGCAGGTTCGTTGCCGAAGTAGCCGCCGATGAATCCGCCTGGCCCGCGCGTGTCGAGTGTACCTTCCACCCAATGTGCCAGACGCAGGGCGCCATCCAGATAATGTTGATCGCCGCCGTTGCCGTACAGCGTCAGCAGCGCGAGCATGGCCCAGGCCATGTTGCCGCTGTCACTGCCCGCCTGATAGCCGTCTTCCAGCCAGCGCTTTGATTTCTGGTCCCACCAGCCCACCAGCGCCAGCGGCGCGGCCCCGATCGGGCCCGCGACATAGCCATTGCGCAGCCGGCCATCGTGCCAGTAGCGATCATGATCGAGCGCCAGCAGCAGAGCGGCGCCGATGCGCCGCGCCTGGGCGGGCTGCCCGCAACCGACCAGTGCGATCGCCGCCACGGCATTGTCGTAGGTAAAGGCGGCTTTGCTGAGCGGTCCGCGGCGCTCGGTCGGATAGCTGGCGAGCAACACCGCAGCGCCCTGTTGCGCGGTCATCGAGCGCACCAGGTAGCTGCAGGATGACGCCACCACGACCGGTGCGGCGCGCAGCTCTGCGCTCATCGCGTCCAGCCCCAGGCCTGCCATCGCGACGCAAACTGCGGTCTGCCACAGACGCCGCGCTCGACTATGATTTGGCTGACGCGGCTGCAAGCGCTAGACCATATCCAGCGGCTGCTTCGATCTTGGCGGCGGAAACGCCTGGTCAATCTGTGCCAGCTCGGCCGCGGTCAGGTGCAGTTGCGCCGCAGCCAGATTCTCCTCGATGCGCGCCGGATTCACCGACTTTGGTATTGCAATGACCTCGGGCTCGCGCAGGCACCAGGCCAGTGCGATCTGCGCCGCGCTCGCGCCGCGCTCGCGGCCCAGTTGCACCAGCAACGGATGCCGCACCAGCGAACCGCGTCCGAGCGGCGAGTAGGCCATGGTGGCGATGTCATGCTGCCGCTGATAGGGCAGCAGCTGAAATTCGATGCCGCGCGCCTCGGCGCAGTAATAGAGCTGGTTGCAACTCGTTTCTGCCGGCAGCCCGAGATTATTACCGGCCTGCAGCCAGCGCCGCAATTCGTCCGTGTCGAGGTTGCTGACGCCGAAAGCGCGAATCAATCCGCGCTGCATCAGGTCACCGAATCCGCGCAGCGTCTCGCTGAACTCGTGCCGACCTGGCCAATGCAGCAGGTACAAATCCAGGTAGTCGCATCCCATGCGATCGATGGAAGCCTCGCAGGCGCGTACCGTGCCGCTGCGGGAAGCATTGCCTGGCAGGACTTTGCTGACGATGTAAATCTGCGCCCGCCGCGCGACGCCAAACGCCTTGAGCGCGCCGCCGATGACGCGCTCCGCGCCGCCATCGGCGTACATCTCGGCGGTGTCGAGCAACCGATAACCGATATCAAGTGCATGTTTCACCGCTGCAATCTCGCGGCTGCGTTGCGCCGCGGAGACGCCCATCTCCCAGGTTCCAAGCCCGATGCGCCCCGGAAACTCTGACGGATTGGTGGAAGCACTCATGAATCGGGGATATTTGTTTGCCGCGGGAAATCGCCGTGGCCGTCAGCATAGCGTGAACAACGAAAAAGGCCCGGATCGATCCGGGCCTCTATCCTCCAGCGGCGAATTGCGGTGCCTCTTACCAGCGGCCGCCGCCACCACCACCGCTGTCGCTATTACCGCCATTGCCGCGAAAGCCGCCGCCGCCCGGACGAGCGCCGCCGGTGCGCGGCTTGTCCTGCGCCTCGTTCACGCGTAATGGGCGTCCATTCATCGAATAACCATTCAAACTCTGACGTCGCTGCCGGATCCTGTCACCATCGCCTCTTATTTTAGCACAGGGGGTGGAATTCCAGGCTGGCCAGGCGGCGCCAGCGCGGTGCAATATGGCGCTCTATGGCCAATGATGCCCCGGAACGTGTGAGCTTCCCCTGCGACTACCCGATCAAGGTCATGGTGCGCGTGGAGCAAGGCGTGCGCAGTCACGTGGATGCTATTGTCGAGCGGCACGCCGGCCCGCTCGACCTGAACACGGTGACGGAGCGCCCGTCCGCACAGGGGAATTTTCTTGGAATTACTTATGTCATCCGGGCCACCGGCCAGGATCAGATCGCGCAGCTGTTCGCGGCCCTCAAAACCTGTCCCCAGGTCATGCTGGTGCTGTAGCAGCGACACCGATCACGGCGCGTCGGACGGCAGCGAATAATCGAACTCGTAGAAGTGCTCGCCGTCCACGATCCGGATGGTCACAGTGCCGTCGATGCCGGTCAGTGCGCCGGTACCCGAATCCGGCACCACCGAGATCAGCAATTGCTGCGCACCGCGCGCCATCGTGCCGCTGTGTTGCAATACGAAACCGCCGCGCCGCCCGTGCAGCACGCCGGTGACGCGCTCGATGGCAACGTAACCGGCTGACCCGGGAGTCTCGGTCATTGCCGTGAGCATCTCGCCTTTGCCGCTCCCCACCAGCTCGCCTGAGAACTGCTTCTCGAGCGCCATGCGGCCCAGGCTGCTGCCGGGAGCAATGTCAGGCTTATGCTGCGGCTTGATGGAAACCGTGAAGCTGCCGGCGGCTCGATGGGTTGAGCGTTCGCTCACGGCACACCTGTGTCGGACAGCGATGCTCAGCGGGCGCGTCGGTTCAGCAGCGCGCTCGCGGCGAGATTGAACAGCGCCAGCACCAGGCCGCCGATGAGGGCGGCGCCAAAGCTGTCTACCTTGAACCCCGGGACGATCGCACCGGTCAACATCAGCATCAACGCGTTTATCACGAACAGGAACAGACCCAGGGTCACGATGGTGATTGGCAGCGTCACGATGATCAGTATCGGCCGCACCAGAAAATTCACCAGGCCCAGCACCAGCGCGGCCAGCAGTGCGTTGCCGAAATTGACGATGCGGATTCCAGGAACGATCTGGCTGACGAGCCACAACAGCAGCGCGCTTACCAGCAGGTGAACCAGGAGCTTAGTCATGATGGCACTGATCGTAGCACCTCTGCCCGGCGCGCTGTGCGCCGTCAACGCGGCGACACCTGCAGCTGCACCAGACGCGGCGCAATGCCGGCGCCGTCGATCCGGATCTCGGCGACGCCTACCGGCAGGCGGAAGCGCCGCGGCCCGGCGCTGCCGGGATTCAGGTAGATGACGCCGGCGCGCTCGCGCAATGACGGCTGGTGTGAATGGCCGGAGACAATGACCTGCACATCGGCCGCGGTCGGATCAATACGCAGTTCACGCAGATCGTGGATGACATAGAACCTGACGCCGGCGAGCTCCAGCCGCAGGGTATCTGGCAGCGATGCGGCCCAGGCTTGCGTATCATTGTTGCCGCGCACTGCGCTCACCGGCGCCAGCGCCGCCAGCTGCTCGAGTACTTGCGCGCCGCCGATGTCGCCGCCGTGCAGGATGTGATCGCAGCCGCGAAGAAATGCCATGGCTTGCGGCCGCAGCAAACCGTGGGTGTCGGAAATAACGCCGATGCGCAAAGTCTTCACGGCCCGGCATGTCATGCATCTGCGGCCTGACCCGCACCGGATATTTCCCAGCTGGCGATGCCCCCACGGCGCACCCGGAACATCGGATGCGCATGCGGCTCGGCAGTCGCGGGCAACCCACTCAACCATGCTGGCGAGCGAATACCCAGCTTGCGCCGCAGGTGCCGCCACTCAAACGTCAATTGTCCATGCGTGACCGATAAGCGCCTGGCCCGCAGACTACGGCCGGCACGGCCGATCTTGCTGGCGTCAAATTTATAACCGCGCAGTTCCGCCTCCGCTTGCACCGCATGCAGGTAACGGGCGATCGTTGCCAGCGGCGCACCGGACTTGATGAAGCGCTGCAACTGCGGATGATGCCGATAGCCGCGTGTCCGGCCTCGCAGTACTGCCTGCGCTAGCAGGGCTTCGCGCCACAGGGCCGTAAGGCCGCGCGCATCGAGGTATTGCGGATGTAACGACCACAAGCGCATGCGGATCAGCATTCCGCCGTTACGGCCACTGCGTGGCCTCCACTGAAAAATTCGGCGAGCTGTTCCTCACCACGCAAAAGCGCTGACCGGTCGGCGCCTGCATAACCCACCAGGTGCTGACCTGTGCGACGCGCGTGGCGCCAAGCGCCTCCAGTCGCCGGACCTCTGCTTCGATGTCGTCGCTCTCGATGTCCAGATGAACCCGACTCGCATGCGTGACCGTCTGCACTTCGATGTGCAGGCGCTGGTGCGGATCAACGAGCTGCATGTACCGGTCCGCCTCGGCCCCCGGCAGCGCCCGCGCCTTCATGCCGAGCGCGCCGCCCCAGAATCCTGTGGCTGCGGCCAGATCAGTGGTCTGGCAGTCGATGATGAAACCAGCCAGTTGGCTTTTGTGCATTTGGCCTCCCGATGCTGCTGCTGCAGCGTGTCAGATGTGATCGAACCCAACAAAATCGCCGCCGAAATATCCGGCCTCGCCGCAGTACCTCCACCGCGCCTCAATGCTTCTGACTCGAGAGCACGCTCTCGATGCGTCGATCCGGTACCAGCCACAGCAGCGCAACCAGCAGGTATATGCCCTGCGACACTGCCGGCGACCAGTACGCAGCCACGATCCCGCACAGATAAAGCAGCGGAGACAATTTGCCCTTGCGGTCGCGACCGATCGCCTGCTGCAGCAGCGACGCATGGCCCTGCGCTGCCATGATCAGGCGCTCGAGTATGAAATACGCCACCGCCGCCAGCAGCAGATCCACGCCGTACAGTGCGGAGGGTGCCGACGCGCTGTGGTTTTCGCTCATCCATGCCGTGGTCACTGGAATCAGCGACAGCCAGAACAGCAGGTGCAGGTTGGCCCACAGGATGGCGCCGGTAACCCGATTGCAGGTATGCAGCAGGTGGTGATGGTTGTTCCAGTAGATGCCGAGGTACAGGAAGCTCAACGCGTAATTCAGAAACAGCGGGACTTGCGGGATCAGGGCCCGGAGCTGCGCGCCTTCGGGTACCTTCAGCTCCAGCACCATGATCGTGATCAGGATGGCGATGACGCCGTCGCTGAATGCCTCCAGTCTGCTGCTGCCCATGCGCGTTCGCCCTGATCGATGAGCTCTAGCGCTTCAGCGCCAGCACCACGACGCCGGCGGCCACCATGGCGATACCGAACCACTCGCGCGCCGATGGTCGTTCGGCCAGGAACAGGTAGGCGAAGATCGCCACCAGCACCAGGCTGAGCTTGTCCACCGGCGCCACTTTCGATGCCTCACCGAGCTTCAGCGCGCGGAAATAGCAGACCCATGAGGCTCCAGTCGCAAGACCGGACAGCGTCAGGAACAGCCAGGTGCGCGGGCCGAGCTCCATCGGGCTGCGCCACTTGCCGGTAAGCCACACAAAGCAGGCCAGCACACTGATGATGACTGCGGTTCGAATCAACGTCGCAAGATCGGAATCCACGCCCTGCAGGCCTACTTTGGCAAACACGGCCGTGAGCGCGGCGAATACCGCCGACAGCAACGCCCAGGCGAACCAGGACGGTGACTCCGTCACGACGCGGAAATCCCCGGCTCAGGGTCGCAGGTCAGGGACCGGGCGAACTGCGCGCGCCCGTCGGCGATATCCACCCAGGGTAACTTGTCTTCCACCCAGATGTGCGCTTCGGGACCCAGGCTCACGGGATCATCCAGGCTCGAGACTGTCACGTCGATCTCCTCGCTGCGATCATCTCGGCGGTAGGTGATCGAAGTACCGCAGGCAGCGCAGAAGCCGCGACTGACGCCGGGCGAAGAGCGGTACTGCGCCATCTCACCCTGCACGAGGGTGAAGTTGCGGGCTGCAAAGCTGACCCATGCCACCATCGGTGCACCAATCGCACGCTGGCAGCTGGTGCAATGACAGAAGCACCGGTTGGTGCCGTCGCCGCTCGCCCGGTAGCGCACTCGGCCGCACAGGCACCCGCCGCTGTAACTGATCCCATCCATCAGCTGCACCCGATCATCGCGCCGTCCCGTCGGCAGCAACGATTACTGCGCCACGCGGTCTGGCAAAGGCGGCCGAAAACCAGCGATCCAGATGCGTCACCGCTTCCTCGAGCGAGGACAGCTGCATGTAGGCGGCATCGAATTCGCGTGCCTTGAGATCCGGCACAATGACGACGCGCAGTCCAGCCCCGTGCGCCGCCCTGGCACCGTGATCGCTGTCCTCGAACGCCAGGCATCGCAGTGGCGGCACACCCAGCCGTTCGGCGGCCAGCAGGTATATGTCCGGTTCCGGCTTGCTGCGCGACACCTCGTCGCCACCCGCGAGCGCCTGGAAGTAATCAAGCACACCGACCTTTGCCAGCCGGCATCGCACCTCATCGATGAAGGTGGACGAGGCCACCGCGCACGGCACGCCACGTGCGCGCAGCAGCCCCAGCAGCCGCAGCGCTCCGGGTTTGAGCGGGAACACCACGCCTGGATGCACGGCGAGCTTCGCGCGCGCGCGATCGCGTACCCGTTGAAAGCTTCCGGGGCCGCCGAGCAGTTTACTGAGCCGCTCGCGTGATTCCTGCGCCCCGCAGCCCACCACCTGTAGAAAGTCGGGCGCGGAAAGAGTCAGCCGCTCCTCCTGTGCCGAGGACAGCCAAGCCTGCATGATAGCCCGCTCGGAGTCGAGCAGCAGGCCGTCCATATCGAAGATTGCAGCCGTGAACACGGCCGCTCAGAGGCGCGATTCGCGAATCGGTGCCCGAAGCGTCTTTTCAAAGCGCACTGCGTCCAGCACGCCGCGGTAATATTTGGCGAGCCGGTCGGTCTGCGCGTAGCCATGCTTCTGGTAGAAGGCCATGGCGGCCGGATTATCCGATCTCGCCTCCACGCGAATTCGTTCAATGCCGGCTGTGTCGGCACATTTCTCCAGCCATGATACCAATCGCGTCGCAATCCCGCGCTTGCGCTGCATCGGGTGCACGGCCAGCAGTGCCAGGTGCGCCGTGCGCTCGCCATAGTGCATGATTCCAAATCCGACCACGCCGTCAGTCAGCTGAACTACGGCGACGTTGGTGCATTCATCCTGGATCGCTGCGGCGATGCGTGCCGTGGTCCAGCTCCAGCCAAGGCCGTGTTCGATGTAGTCCCTCGACATGTCGGCAATCGGCAGCGCATCGGCGGCGGTTGCCAGCCGTATGCCGGGCAGGAACATCACGCCGTGTGCCTCAGGCTGCGCATTTCAGGCATTCAGCCACCGGACTCGTAGATGACGTAAATCTTCTTCGTCGGCTCGAGCACTTCCCAGGTTCCGACGAAGCCTCTGGGAATCACCACGCTGTCGCCTGCCGAAACCGTCATGGCATTCCCGGCCGTGTCGGCAATGATGCTGGTTCCCTGCAGGATCTGGCAATATTCCTCCTCGGTGTAGGAGATACGCCACTTGCCGATCTCGCTGTGCCAGATGCCGGCAAAGAATCTTCCGCTGGCATCGGCATAGTGCTTCCAGACGCATTGCCTGGGATTGCCTGCGATCAGCTTCTCGCCCGGCAGAAAATATTCTTCCGCAACGGCGCCGGAGGACTCGAACCTGAGTACTGCGTTCGCCGTCACGGCAAGTCGATATCGCGGCATTCACGACTGGGTCCGAGTTGCTGCATGAGATCACCTCCCGTGACGGCGATCTCCCGACCGGTGGGATCAGCGCCGATCGCCGATGGTCCCGTCCACCGTGTCCGCCGAAGCGGCATCGCCTTGCACAATGATACGCAAAAGCGGGTGCTCCCGAAATGCGCGCAGCAGCGAGGCGGCGGTGCGCTTGTCCGCGGCACTCGCGCCCGAGGTATCGAGCGCCCGTGCCAGCTGTTCGATGGCGGCGCCGACGCTCTGGCGGGCGTGCCCCGTCGGCGGGCCGGTTCGATTCTGTGAAAATTGGATCTCCATGGGCGCGGGCACCCTGCCCTCAACTGCGTCGATTCCAGCCGCTGTTATGGTCCCCATGCCGCTGCCTGCACCCCCGAGCCCCGGATTCGGCCGCCAGTGAATCAGGCCATGATCGGCCAGCTGGCCGGCGATGTTCTGGATCTCGTGTTCGCTGAGTTTGCCGTCGAAATCGGACGGCACCAGGCCTATGAGCCGCTCCTTGCGGCGCTGGTAGTACTTCTCCAGCATCAGCCCCCGAAGTTCGACCGCGTTCACTGGATCAACTGCGCTTCGAGCGGCGCTTCTGGCGGCTCGCCGTCATGGCGCTGCGCGGACGGGCTGCAGCGCCACCGGTACCCGGCAGCGACGCCGGCGCCGCCAGCATCACCTCGACCTGATCGCTGGCCACCGGCCGCGAATACAGATAACCCTGCATCTGGGCACAGTGCAGCTCGCGCAGCTTGTCGAGCTGCTCGGTAGTCTCGACCCCCTCAGCCACCGTAACCAGTCCGAACGCGGTCGCAAGTCCGATGATGCTGGTCGTCAGCGCCACGCTCGCGAGATCGAGCGGCAGTCCGCTGATGAACGATCGGTCGATCTTCAGCATGTCGAGCGGCAATCGCGACAGCAATCCGAGAAACGAGTAGCCGGTGCCGAAATCGTCCAGCGCTACGCGTATCCCGGCTTCACGCAGCACCTGCAACTTGCGGCTGGTGGTATCGATGTCCTGCAGCAGGCTGGACTCGGTGATCTCGATGTCCATGCCGTAACCGCCATCGTTCAGGCCCTCCGGCGCACCCAGAAGCTCGTCAACGAAGCCGCGTTGTCGTATCTGCAGCGCCGCGACATTGACCGCGACCCGCACCGGGCCCAGGCCCAATGAGCGCCAGCGCCGGCAATCCTGCGCCGCACGTGCCAGCACCCAGCTGCCAACCGGCACGATCAGGCCCGAGGACTCGAGCATCGGCAGAAATTGGCCCGGCATCACCAGCCCGCCTTCCGGATCATTCCAGCGCAGCAGCGCCTCGAGCGATTCAATGCGCCCGGTGGCAATGTCGAGCTGCGGCTGGTAATGCAGCACGAATTGCTCCTCGTCGAGCGCCGTGCGAAGTTTGTGCTCGAGCTGCATGCGGCCGGCGATCTCGCCGTGCATCTGCAGCCTGTAGGTCAGGTATTGCTCGCCGCTGTCCTTCGCCCGCTTCAGCGCCGCTTCCGCCTTGTGAACCAGTGTGGCCGCGCTCTCACCATCGTTCGGAAAGCGTGCCATGCCCACCGGGCAGCTCACGCGTATCGCATGGCCTTCAATTTCGAACGGCTTGCCAAACACCGCGCTGGCGAGCATTGCCGAGATAGCCTCTGCCGATGCACTCGGACCAGGTTCCACCATCACGAAGGTACCGCCTCCAAGATAGCCGACACGCTCCTCGCTCTCGGTATTGCGCTTGAGCCGTTCGGCCACCTGCCGCAACAACAGGTCGCCCGCGCGACGGCCGAAACTGTCATTGATATTCGCCAGCCCGTGGATATCGAAAGCGGCAACCGTCAGCACTTTTTGTGGTTCCGGCTGATCCCGCAGTGAGGCGTCGAGGCGCTCGCAGAACAATGCCCGCTTGGCAAGTCCTGCCAGCGAGTCGAACGAGGCTAGATATTCGGCAACGCCGGCGCTCTCCTCGTGTTCGAGTGCCAGCGCCAGCGTGGCGCGGATATCCTGCAGCAGCAGCACCTCCTCGTCCCGCACCAGATTGAGGGTACGCGAGGCCAGCATCAAAGCACCGCGCCGCCAGCTACCCAGCACCAGCGGTATGACCACCACCGACCTGTAGCCCAGGTTAGTGAGCGGATCATGGGTAATCGGCCCGCTGTGCGCCAGATCGTTGCACACCGTAAGCTCGCCGGTGCGAAGCGCGCGACTGGTGAAACTCGCGTCCTGCTCGTCGCCGTCGCTGAGCTGCAACGGCTGGTTCTCCGGACCGTCCACCGCGCAGCCCGAGCTGAACAACGGCCGTGCAACACGCCCGTCCCAGTCGACGATCCAGAGCGTCGCATATTCGTAGCCGCCGATCTCGGTGGCGACGCGGCACGCCTCACGCAGCAGATCGTCGCGGTCACGAATGCGCAGCACAGCGGCATTGATGCTGCTTTGCATCCGCACCACGCGGGTGAAATGCGCTGTCTGCTCTTCGAATTGCCGGCGCTCGGTGATGTCGCGCGCCAGCACGATCAGGTAGCCCTGATGGCCGTACTCTACGTAGCTGGTGCTGAATTCAACAGGAAAACCCTGTCCGTCCTTGCATCGATACACTCCTTCGCGCAGCAGCGGACTCGAGCTTTGCGCGGCATGCACGCGTTCCGGCCACGGTTGGTCGGGACCGCCGGACGAAATGTCGGCGGCACCTAGCAGCAGCAGTTCATCGCGTGCATAGCCCAGCCGCAGCAGCGTGGTCTCGTTGACATCCACCAGCCGCCCGGTCGCCGCCTCGGCGATGTAGATCAGGTCGCGGGTCTTGTCGAACAGGTGCCAGAACAGCTGCAATTTGCCCTGGGCGCGCTCACTGTCGGCACGTTCGCGCACTGCTGCGATGCCGTAACTCAGTTGATTCGCCAACCCCATCAGCAGCTCAACCTCGTCCGGCGCGAAGGCGTCGCTGCGTTCGGAATAGATGGTCAGCGCGCCGATTGGCACCGCGTCGAGTTTCAGCGGCAGTGCGATGCAGACCGAATAGTCGTTCGCAAGCGCATGGCTGCGCCACGGGGCGATTGCCGGATCGTCGTCCAGGCGGCTGCAGACACTCGGCTTGCCGCTGCGTATGGCGCGCCCGCTCGGACCTGAGCCCGCAGGTGAATTATCCCAGGTGACCCGGACTTGCTGCAGATGCCCGGCATCGGCACCCGCGCAGGCGGCGACGCGCACCGACCTGGCACTGTCTTTCTCGGCAAGTCCCACCCAGGCCAGGCGATAGCCTCCTGCTTCGACGATGACCCGGCAGATGCTGGCCAGCAGCGCGTTCTCATCCGCTGGCCGGCTGAGTTCGTGATTGCAGTCACTCAGCATGTGCACCTGACGATTCAGGCGCACCAGAGCGGCTTCCTGGTTTTTGTGGAGCGTCACGTCGACGCCGCTGGCGACGACTGCGACCACGCTGCCGGCGGCATTGCGCAGCGGGCTGAACACGCAGTCGATGGTCAGCAGCGCATCGCCCTTCATGCGCGCCACCAGTTCCTGGTGCACAGCCTTGCCCTGCAAAGCCGACTGCAGCACGGCGCGGATTCGCTGCTGCGCCTGCGCGGAGTATGACCACCAGTGCGTGTCCCACACTGGCCGCCCGGCGACATCGGCAATCGTAAGGCCGGCCGCATCGAGTGCCGCCTGATTGACATCGAGCACGACGCCGTCGCGCGCGACGATGCCGACGAAGGCCTTGGAATTGTGGAACATTTCGCGCCACAGCGATGTGCCTGGAATGCCAAGGTCCGCCAGCAGAGCGACGTCCGCTTCAGAGTCTGCATCGCGGATGTGGCCGACCTCGCACAGTGCGACCACGCGGCCGGCCGCATTCCTGATGGGGTAGACACTCACGCGCACCGGTACTTCTGAACCGTCGCGCGCTAGCCGCAGCGTGTCCACCATGGTGACCTGCGGACTGTCGAGCAGACGTTGCGTCAGGGCGCGATGCTCGGAGCGCAGGTGCAGCGGAATGATCTGCGCCACCGGCTGACCGGTGATGGCGGGCGCGGGATATCCGAGTAGGGCGGCGGCTGGTTCGTTGCAGTCAGTAACGACGCCTCCGGCGTCGTACACGACAACAATGTCAGCAGTCGACGTCAAGCGCACCTCTTGGCTTCTCCGCTGATCTCGAGCCCCGGGCAACACAACAGCGCATCCCGTCGCATGACGCACACCCCGATGGGCTGATAGTTACTCCATTGCACCATGGGCCATCAGGGGATGTTTGTCACCTGTCAAACTTTACAGGTGCTATATCGCACTCGAGCGCGCATGCTTTGTAGTCCTTTCAATCGGGTCGGCGACTAATGCCGGTGGAGAGAACATCCATTGCTCATAAGGCGTATCATTGGTGCAGCCGCGTGCGCGGGCCCCTACCGAGTGGCCGATGCAAAGTGAAGCACGACGTATTCAGGCAACGATTGCTGATCTTGCGGCAGTGACGACTGATGCCGAACGCATTGCAGCAGTGGCTGCCTCAACCTGGCGCGAGATCAATGAGGTGTTATCTCCAGTCATCGGCCCGGGCGGTGTCGCCGCGCTCTACCAGCGCGCCTTGCACTTGACGCGCCCCGCCTACCCAAGTCTGACGGTGATGCGCGAGGACCCGCTGCGACCCGGGGATTTTGCTGCATTGCGGGCGGCACTGGCGCAGCAATCCGCCGAACAGGTCGCCGCCGCCAATGGTGCGCTGCTGCAGGCTTTCTGCGACCTGCTGGCAAACCTGATCGGCATCTCGCTTACCGAGCGGCTGCTGCGATCGGTCCGCGAGCTGCCGGCAGCGGATAGCAAGCGGGCGGTCTACCCATGAGCAGCCGCAAGGCAACCATCGCGCAACTTGCCACCGGCGTGCCGGGGCTCGATGAAGTGCTCGGCGGCGGCCTGCCGGAATTCTCCTTCAATCTGATCGCCGGACCGCCTGGCAGCGGCAAGACGACGCTGGCGCATCAGATCATGTTTGCGCTCGCGACCCGCAAGCGGCCGGCACTATATTTCACCGTCCTTGGCGAGCCGCCGCTCAAGATGCTTCGCTACCAGCAGCAATTTGATTTCTTCGACAGCGAGCAGGTTAACTCCACGGTGCGTTTCATCAATCTCGCTGACGACACCGTCAGCGGGGACCTGGATCGGGTGCTGCTGCGGATCGTCGCCGAAGTACAGGCGCACGGCCCGGCGCTGGTTTTCGTCGATTCCTTCCGCTCGGTGATGCTCGCCAACCCCGCCGAGGCCAGGTCATGCATGGGACTGCAGGACTTCATCCAGCGATTGGGAATGCTGATGACGAGCTGGCAGGCGACCACCTTCCTGATCGGGGAGTACATGACCGAGACCGAGCCGAACCCGGTATTCACGGTCGCCGACGGGCTCATCTGGCTGCGGCAGAGCCAGCACAGCAATTCAGTAGTGCGCAAGATGGAGATCGTGAAGATGCGCGGGCGGCGCACGCTGCCCGGGCTTCATACCTTCCGTATTGGCAGCGCCGGCATTGAGGTATTTGCGCCGGTAGCGGCTTCCGGACCGACGGCAACGGTCAGCGCACCGCGCGCCGACATCCGATTGAAGATGGGCATACCGCCGCTCGATGAAATGATGGGCGGCGGGTTGCCGCGCGGCTACTCGCTGCTGGTCGCGGGCCCCTCCGGTTCGGGCAAGAGCATCCTGGCCTCGGCGTTCCTGGTCGAAGGCGCACGCGCCGGGGAAACCGGCGTCATTGCCGCCTTCGAGCAGCGCTCCAACTCGGCGCGCGGACACGCGCTCGCGGATCTGATCGCCGCCGGCCGTATCGGCGTGCTCGACACGTGCGCACCGGATCTGTCGGTGGAGGAAATCGCGCGCCTGCTGATTACCGAGATTCAGCGCCTGAAGGCGAGCCGCGTTGTGATCGACTCGCTGTCCGGCTTCGAGCTGGCGTTGGCGCCGACGTTTCGTGAGGATTATCGCGAGGCTCTGGCGCGTCTGGTGTCGTCGCTCGCCGCCACCGGTGTCTCGGTGCTGATGACCTCTGAACTGGAGGACCGATACACCGATCTGCGCTTCAGCCCCTACGGCACCGCTTTCATGACCGACGCCATCATCGTGCAGCGCTACATCGAAGTGGAGAGCCGACTGCAGCGCGTCCTGGCGGTCGTCAAGGTGCGCGGCAGCGAGCATTCGAACGAGCTGCGCTTGTTCCACATCGATGCCGACGGCATCAAGATCGGAGCCATGGTGGCAGGACGTGAAGGACTGCTCGGCGGACAGCCCAGCCGCGCGCAGAAAACCGGCGGCAGCGGCGGCCATGATTGACCTTGTGGCAACCGGGGCATCGCCATGAGCGAGTGTCGCGACACCGAGGACGCGTCGACGGCCGCCAATACAGTGGGCGCACTGAAGCAGCAGGCGGACGCCATACGCGCCGACATCATCAGGTCGCGGCGTGAACTGGCGCAAGTGCAACGCGAGATTTCCGGCACGCGGGCGGCGCAGCTGGTGGAGGCGAATGAGCAATTGGTGCTGGCGGCCCTGCAGGCCGAGACCATTGCCGAGGCGGCGACCGGTCACCTGGACGAGCTGGCCCGCACCAGCCAGCGCGACGCACTCACCGACACACCCAACCGTGCGCTGATGCTCGACCGGCTGGAGAACGCGATCGCACTGGCGCGCCGTCATGTCACGCGGCTGGCAGTGCTGTTTCTCGATCTCGACCAGTTCAAGCAGATCAACGACACGCTCGGCCATGCGGCCGGCGATGAGGTGCTGCGACTGGTCGCGCGTCGCATCGAGTCAGTCGTGCGCGGCTCGGACACCGTCAGCCGCCACGGCGGCGACGAATTTCTGGTGCTGGTGGGGGAAGTCTCCAGGGCAGCGGACGCCGGCATGATTGCCGCCAAGATCCTCGCCGTGCTTACCGCGCCCAGTCGGGTCGGCGATCATATGCTGCGGCTGTCGGCCAGCCTCGGCATTGCCACCTATCCGGAGGACGGCGAAGACGCTGCGACCCTGATCAGCCGCGCCGACGCCGCGATGTACCGTTCCAAGAGGCGTCGCCGGGGGGGATTCGAGTTCCACCGGGATGAGGATCTGCTTGCGGCCGCCGAGCCGCCGTCTCAGGCCGAGCTGCATGCTCCGGCGGCGCGCCACGATTCGGCGTTGTCCGAGCAGCAGCCCCAGCTGCGGGATCTGCGCGAGGCGAATGAACAGCTGGTGATAGCCGCCTTGACCGCGCAGCAGCTGGAGGTGCAGTCGGAACAGGCCTATACGCGCCAGACCCAGTTCCTGGCAATGGTGGCGCACGAGCTGCGCAATCCGCTGATCCCGATCCAGGCCGCCGCCGGGCTGCTGAACCGCGCGCTGAGCGACGAGCCGCTGCTGGCGCAGCTGCAGGCAGCGATCAAGCGCCAGGTATCGCTGGTATCAAGACTGGTGGATGATCTGCTGGACGGTTCACGGGTCAGTGCGGGTAAGTTCCGGCTCGAATGCAGCCCGGTGGAGATGACCGGTATCCTCAGCCTCGCCATCGAGACCAGCCGCACTGCAATCGAGGCGCGTTCGCAGTCCCTGGCCATCGACCTGGCGCCAGCACCGCTGACGGTGCTTGGCGATCCGGTGCGGCTGGGCCAGATTTTCAGCAACCTGCTGGACAATGCCTCCAAATACACTCCCAAGGGCGGGGCAATCTCGCTCACCGCCGTAATGCTCAAGCGGACATTGCAGATCACGGTTGCCGACAACGGCATTGGCATCACGCCGGATGCGCTGCCGAATATCTTTGAACTGTTCATGCAGGATACGCGCGCGCTGGCGCTGCACAACCAGGGCCTGGGCATCGGGCTCGCGGTGGTACGCGACCTGGTCGAGGCGCATGGCGGCACGGTCGTGGCCAGAAGTCCGGGTCGCGACCTGGGCAGCGAATTCATCGTCACGCTGCCCATCGCCGGCCCACCCGCCGGGGCCGGCAGTTGAATCCCCGGATGATCCCATCAGCCCATATCATCTCATCAGCAAGGAATCGGCAACCATGGCCACGACCAAACCGGTAGCGATTCTGCGGGTGGTTTCGTTCTATCACAAGCTGACCGGACTGTTTCATCCGCGGCACCTGATGTCGTCCGACGCCAAAACGATCGCGCTCAACACGCCGCAGGATCACATCGCCATTGATGGTGATCACTTCGACCGACTGTCGCAGCGCATCGATATCACCACCGGCAAGGTGATCGATCTGTTGCCGGAGCAGCCCAGCAGCGACCATGAGTGGAGCGCCACTGACCGGCGCTGGCAGGTCAAGCCGGAAGTCCTCGCGCGGGAGGAAGCCCGTCGTGTTGCAATGCTGCGCATCAACCAGCTCGAGCAGTCGGGCATCCGCTCGCTGCGCGAACTGGCATTGGGCGAGGCGCGGGCGGCCGACCGGCTCAAGGCGCTGGATAGCGAAATCGCAGCGCTGCGCAAGGCAATCACGGGCTGACGGGGCTGTTCTTTTGCGCCGGCGCAGGCATTATCCGCTGGCGTGCTTTCGCCAACCGCCACTGACTTGCGTCCGCTCTGGTCTCTCGACCCGTCGGTCAATTTCCTCAATCATGGATCGTTTGGCGCATGCCCGCGACCGGTGCTGGCGCTGCAGGCATCGCTGCGCGAGGAAATGGAGCGCGAGCCGGTCGACTTCCTGGCAGCGCGCCTGCCGGCGCGCCTGAGCGCGGCGCGCGAGGCACTGGCCGGCTTCCTTGGCGCCGATGCGGCTGACCTGGTATTCGTGGCCAACGCGACCGCCGGGGTAAACGCGGTGCTGCGCTCACTGGCTTTCGGTCCCGGCGATGAGCTGCTGGTCACCACCCACACCTATGCCGCCTGCCGCAAGGCCGTCAATTTCGTTGCCGCCCGCACCGGCGCCAGCGTGCTGGTCGCCGAACTGCCGTTCCCGGTGCACAGCGACGAGCAGATCATCGAGGCGGTGCTCGCGCGCGTGTCGCCGCGCACCCGGCTGGCGCTGCTGGATCATGTCACCAGCCCGACCGCGCTGGTGCTGCCGGTCGCGCGCCTGGTCGGCGAATTGCAGGCCCGCGATATCGACGTGCTGGTGGACGGCGCGCATGCGCCGGGCATGGTTCCCATCGGGCTGTCGGGGCTCGGCGCCGCGTATTACACCGGTAACGCGCACAAGTGGCTGTGTGCGCCCAAGGGCGCGGCGTTCCTGCACGTACGGCGCGACCGCCAGGCCGATCTGCATCCGACCGTGATCAGCCATGGCTACCGCGTCGGCTTCCATGCCGAGTTCGACTGGACCGGGACTTGCGACCCAACGCCCTGGCTGTGCATTCCCGAGGCCCTGCGCTTCATTGGCGGCCTTGTGCCCGGCGGCTGGCCCGAGGTGATGGCGACCAATCGCGCGCTGGCGCTGCGTGCGCGCGCGCTCCTGATGCAGTCGCTCGCAATCGAGGCGCCTTGTCCCGAGGCGATGACCGGATCGATGGCCTCGTTGCCGCTGCCGGCCGCTTCGATCGGCTCGCCGGCCGCCGGCCTCGACACCGATGGCCTGCATGACTGGTTCCGTGCACGCGGTGTCGAGACCTGGGTGCACCCGCACCCGATACCGGTCATTCGCATCTCGGCCCAGCTCTACAACAGCTTCGATCAGTTCCAGCAGCTCGCGCGGCTGCTCGGGGAATCATTACATGGCCGCTGAACAGACCGCTATCCAGGCGCGTCTTTCCACCTTCGACACCGCGATGGTGGTGTTCAGCCTGGTCGTGGGCATCGGCATCTTCCGCACCCCAGCGATCGTCGCCAGCGCCGCCGGCGACACGTTTCTGTTCTTTGCCGCGTGGATCGTCGGCGGCGCCATCAGCCTCATCGGGGCGCTGACCTTTGCCGAGATCGGATCGCGCCACCCGCGCGCCGGCGGTTACTACCGCGTGGTCGCGGACTGCTATCACCCCACCCTGGCGTTCATGCTGAACTGGTCGCAGACGCTGATGCAGGGTGCCGGCGCCGCCGGTGTCGCATTCATTGGCGCCGATTACCTGATGCCGGTGCTGCTGCCGGTGGCATGGCGTACGCCGCACGCCTCCCTGGCACTCGCCTGCGGCAGCATGCTGTTGCTGTTGCTGCTCAACTATTGCGGAGTCAAACCAGGCGCCCGCACCCAGAACCTGCTGTCGACGCTCAAGATCGTGATGATCGTCGGGCTGGCCGTGCTGGCGCTGCTGCTGGCCCCGCATGCGCACGTCGCGCAGCCGGTGGTTGCGGCGGCGTGGGCGCCGCGCCTCACGGCCGCACTGATTCCATGCTTCTATGCCTACGGCGGCTATCATCTGACGATGAATCTGGGCGCCGACCTGAAGGACGCCCGCCGCCGCTTTCCGCTCGCAATCACGGCCGGCATGGTGACCGTCGTCACGCTCTATCTGCTGCTGAACCTCGCATACCAGCGCGCCCTGGGCACGGGCGGAATTGCCTCCTCGAAGCTGGTTGCCGCAGCGCTGTCACGCGCAACGTTCGGACCCTACGGCGAGGCGCTGATCTCGGTGGCCGTGTACCTGTCGGCGGCGGGCTTTGTGAACGCGACGATTATTCATATGCCGCGCAGTTTTTACGCGATGGCGCAGGATGGCGTGCTGCCGCGGGCATTTCTGCGGGTCAACCCCAGCACCCAGGTGCAGGAGATCGGCCTGCTGTTCTTCGGCGCCACGATGCTGATCCCGGCTTTCCTGCTCGGGTCGTTCGAGAAACTGCTCAACTACGTGATCTTCACCGATACCCTGACGCTGGCCGTGGTGGCCTCGACGCTGTTCGTGTTGCGCCGCCGGCGCGCGGGCGCAGGGGGTCGCGACGCCGGCGGCGGTTACAGCATGATCGGATATCCGCTGTTGCCGGCGTTCTATATTCTTTGTCTGCTCGGCGCCGCCGCGCGCGTCTTTACGCTTGCGCCCAATCTGGCGCTGTCGGGCATCCTGGTGCTGGCCACCGGCTGGCCGTTGTTCCGCCTCGGCCGCAAGTTGTTCGCCGGCGACCGTGGGCGGCCTGATCAATCCATGACGCCGTAGTGACGAGGCATCCACAATTCCCGGTAATTCGCGCAGCCGCGGCAGCGTGTGCCGACGCAGATGATCAACGTAGCGATCGGCGTCTTCCGGGCCGGTCAGTGCGCGCCACAGCCTGCAGATCATCAGCGCTCCGCACTGATGATGTCGTGCAGATAGCCGATGCACTCCGGACAGATCATGGACTTGCGCGATGAGATCATGCCGGAAACCTGCTCCTGGCTTTTGTCACAGAAGGCGCACACGACCGGAATGCTATCAGTCGCCCGCGCGCCCGGATCGGTGCGGTTGATGCTGGGCGCCGAGGCCTGCTCACTGTCCACCAACCGTACCTCGACGATGTCGCCGGCCGACAGAGCCGCAGCCAGCCACCGGGCGTCCGCCATCGGCTGGTCCTCTGGAACCACCGAGCCCGCGATTTCCAGCCAACCCTCTTTAAGATCGGGATATAGCGAAATCGTGGCATTGATCACATCGGCGGCGGCATCGCCGGCCACCACACGCCGCTGACCGTTGACCTTCACTTCCAGGCAGATCATCGGCGCTCCTGCAAATTCCACCCAGGCACACAGCAGTGTACTCCCCGCGCACGCTGACACTTGTCAGGCACGTGGCAGTCAGCGGTGAAATAAATCAGTTGCGCGTCAGCTGCGCGGCCAGCAACGGTGCGAAATCGGCGGCCGTTTGCTGCACGTCGACCGCGATGCCCAGATCCGCCAGCTGCGTCATTTTCATTCCGGCGTAGCCGCAGGGGTTGATACGGCAGAAGGGTTCCAGATCCATGCTGACGTTGAACGCCAGCCCGTGATAGCTGCCGGCGCGACGGATTCGCAGCCCGATGCTGGCGAGCTTGCGGCCATCGACATACACCCCCGGGGCGGCCGCCCGGCAATCGGCCCGAACGCCAAACTGCGCACAGTATTCGATCACCGCCCGTTCCAGCGCGCTGACCAACGCACGCACACCGATGGCGGCGCGACGCACATCGATAAGCGGGTAGACCACCAGTTGCCCTGGCCCGTGATAGGTGACCTGCCCGCCGCGATCGATCTGCACCACGGGGATGTCACCGGGTGCGAGCAGGTGCGAGCGGTCCGAATTCATGCCGAGCGTGAATATTGGATCGTGCTCGAGCAGCCATATCTCATCCGGGGTCGCAGCAGTGCGCTGCTCGGTAAAGCGCTGCATCGCCTGCCAGGTCGGCTGGTACGGGACACGCCCGAGCCAGCGGGTCGTGATGTTGTCAGCGCGCGCCGCACGGCAGCCGCTGATTGCCAGCGGCGCGCTCACGGCACCGACGCCGCGGCGGCAAGTCCGACGTTGTTGCCCGCCAGTGCCTGCTCGGCGCGATAGCTCGATCGCACCAGCGGTCCGGAAACACACTCGCGGAAGCCGCGCGCCAGTCCCCAGCTGCGATACTGATGGAACTGTTCCGGCGTGACGAATCTCTGCACGCTCAGATGATTCATCGTCGGCCGCAGGTACTGGCCAAGCGTCAGGATATCGACCCCGACGGCGCGCAGGTCATCCATGCACTCGCCGATCTCCTGCTCGGTCTCGCCGATCCCGAGCATCAGGCTGCTCTTGGTCAGCACCTCGGGCCGGTGCCGCCTGGCATGGGCGAGCACCGCGAGTGTCTGCTGGTAGCCGGCGCGCGCATCGCGCACTGGGTGCGTGAGTCGGCACACCGTTTCGATATTCTGCGCGAACACCTGCGGTGCGGAATCGAGCACGGTCTCGACATCGCGCAGCACGCCCTGGAAATCCGGCGTCAGCGCCTCGACCGCGGTGCCCGGATTGTGCTGCCGGATGGCACGGATACAGGCCGCGTAGTGCGCCGCGCCGCCGTCGGCGAGGTCATCGCGGTTGACCGATGTCAGCACCACGTACTTGAGCTGCATCAGCGCCACGCTGGCGGCAACCTGTTGCGGCTCCTCGGCATCGAGCCAGCCGCGCGGATTGCCGGTGTCGACCGCGCAGAAGCGGCAGGCGCGCGTACACACCGCACCCATCAGCATGATGGTCGCGGTGCCCGCATTCCAGCACTCGCCGATATTCGGGCACTTGGCCTCCTCGCACACCGTGGCCAGGCGGTGCTGGCGCACGCTACGATGCACGAAATCGTAGCCTTCTCCTGCCGCCAGCCGGGCGCGCAACCAGTGCGGCTTGCCAGTTAGGGTGTTGCGATCGAGCGTCGCGCTACTGGCCTTGATGCCGTCCCTGATGGCGGTAAAGCCCTGCGCAGTCAGGTACTTCTGGCCGCTGCGCACGCCGCCGGCAGCCGCCGCGGCAGGGCTCGCGCCCGCGCCCGCGCCCGCGCCCGCGCCCGCGCCCGCGCCGCAGCCCGCGCCTTTGTCCACGACTTCGCTGACGACCGGAATGTCTTTTAGTGTACTCACAATATGCTCAGGGCTTCGCATCCACCGTCATTGTAAGGCGGCCAGCCGTTCGACGCTGCCGACGTCGTTCCAGGCGCCTTCAAACACCTGGCCGTGCAGCCGCTGCGCAGCAATCGCACGCCGCAGCAGCGGCAGCAGCGGGAATTTACCGGCGCTGCAGCCCGCGAACAGTTCCGGACGGTACAGTCCGATCCCCGAATAGGTCCAGCGAGCGCCGCCCTCCTGCTGCACCAGGCCGTTGACCAGGGCGAAGTCACCGTGCGGGTGGTGCATCGGGTTGGCCACCAGCACCAGCTGCGCGAGTGCCTCCGGGGCGATGCGCAGCGCACCGAAATCCAGGTCGGTAAACACATCTGCATTCACGACCAGGAACGGCTGCGGTCCGAGCAACGGCAGTGCCTGGAAGATGCCGCCCCCGGTCTCCAGTGCCGCATCGGCTTCATCACTGTAGTGGATCTGCAGCTGCCAGCGGGCGCCGTCGCCGAGCGCGGCACGTATTTGGCCGCCGAGCCACGCGAGGTTGATTACCACCTGCTTCACTCCAAGGCGCGACAGCCGCTCGAGGTGCCAGACGATCAGCGGCTTGCCGCGCACCGTGAGCAGCGGCTTGGGAACCGTATCGGTGAGCGGACGCATGCGCTCGCCGCGACCGGCAGCCAGCAGCATCGCGCGCAGGGCACTCATGGGGCGCCCGCGGCCAGCGCGCGGGCGTTGGCGGCAGCGAACTGCGGCACCACGCGCCGCTGCAACCAGTCGGCAAAACCCTGCAATTCGTGGTAGCGCGCCGCTGCATCCAGCACATACGCCAGGGTGCGCGGCAGGTCGGACAGATAGCCACGCTTGCCGTCGCGATACCACAGGCGCGCAAAGATGCCCAGCACCTTGATGTGCCGCTGCAGGCCGACCAGATCGAACCAGCGCATGAACTCATGCTCGTCCGCGCCGGCAAGGTAAGGCTCGCCGCGCAGCTGTGCGCGATAGCCATTGACCCAGCGCTCCACCCGCGCGCGCGGCCAGTCGATGTAGCAATCCTTGAGCAGCGACACCAGGTCATAACCGACCGGCCCGGCCAGCGCGTCCTGGAAATCGATGATTCCTGGGTTTCTGTGTGGCAGGCGCATCAGGTTGCGTGAATGAAAGTCGCGGTGTACGAACACCTGCGGCTGCGCCAGTGCCGCATCCGTCAGGAAGTCAAAACTCGCCCCGAGCACGGCACGGTCGCCATCGTCCAGTGCCAGTCGCAGATGGCGCTCGCAGAACCACTGCGGCATCAGCGCCATCTCGCGCTCGAGCGCGGCGCGATCATACGGCGGTAGCTGGCGCGCTGCTTCACGGCCGCGCAGCTGGATGCGCAGCAGTGCCTGCAGCGCATCGCCATACAGCCGGTCGACCTCGATCCCGAGCTGCAGATGGGTCAGGTACTGCTCGGACCCCAGGTCCTCGAGCAGTACCAGTCCGCGCCGGGCGTCGGCCGCGTGGATATGCGGCACGTGTACATCGCAGCCATCGAGCAGCGCGGCGACCTTGAGAAACGCTGCAACGTCCTCCTTGTCGGGCGGGGCATCCATGACCACGAGCGTGCTGCCGTCGGCCAGCCAGGCGCGCAGATAACGGCGAAAACTGGCATCGGCGGACGCCGGTTCCAGACGCAGCAGGCGCAATTCCAGTTCATTCGTGAGCCACTCCCGGATCTGCCCGGTACGCGCGTCGCCATCTGTCATTGAAGGGATTACTTCCTGTTGAGCGTGCCGCCGCTCAAGCAAGACCGCGGCTGTGGCATCAGTCATTATAATGAGTACCCACATGATTGCCCCTTTGCACCTGCGCGCACTCCTCGGTGCAGCGCTCTGCTGTGCCCCGATGCTGGGCGCGACTGCCGCCGACACTCAGCCCAGCCCCGAGGCTGCAGCTGCGGCGCCCTGCGGCATCTCCTGGCACGCCAGCGGCTCGCCGCTGCTGGCGGCGGCCAACGCGCCGGGCGGCGTCGCGCATGGCGGCCTCAGAAATGCCGGTGCCGCCGCCCTTGGCGCCGACATCACCAGCACCTCCGATCAGCTCACTACCACGGCCGACGGCCAGACCGAGCTCAGCGGCAACGTCGATGTACATGTGGGTGAGCGCGAGATCCAGGCTGACAAGCTGATCTACGATCGCATCAACAACAGCCTCAACGTCAGCGGCCAGGTGCGTTTTCGCGACCCGACGGTACTGGTGCAGGGCGACACCGGGCGCTATGGCGATGACGGCGCGTTGTTCAATCATGCGCAGTTCCAGTTGCTGCAGCAGTCCGGCCATGGCAGTGCCGACCTGATCTCGATGTCACCCAGCGATATCATTACGCTTCGCAACGTCACCTACACCAGCTGCCCGCCGCGGCTGGCCACCTGGCAGATCCGCGCGCGCGAACTGCGGCTGGATACGGCCGCCGGCGTGGGTGTCGGACGCGGGGCGATCGTGGACGTGCACGACATCCCGATTGCCTACCTGCCGTGGATCTCGTTCCCGCTGAACGATGCGCGCAAGAGCGGCTTCCTGTTTCCGGAAATCAGCACCTCGAGCCGCAGCGGCGTTATGGTCGCAACACCCTGGTACTGGAACATCGCTGCGAACCAGGATGCCACGGTGGTGCCGACCTACTATTCGTCGCGCGGCCTGGACATGGGCGTGCAGTACCGCTTCCTGAGCGACTGGAACCGCGGCAGCATCGACGCCAGCTACCTTCCGGACGACCGCGCCTACGGCACCGAACTGCGCGACGAAGGCCGCATCGATCCCAACAGCGATCGCAGCTACCTGCGGCTGCTCGACCGGATGCAGCTGCCGGGCAACACGCGCATCGATACCAGCGTCGAGAGCGTCAGTGACACGGAGTACTTCGAGGATTTCAGCCAGGGCTCGCAGTCCACCAGCACCCCATTCCTGGCGCGCAGCCTCGCAGTCGGCCATCGCGATGACATCTGGAACCTGCGCGGCCAGCTGCTCGACTTCCAGACCCTGGACATTACCCTGCCGGATGAGAACCGGCCCTATATCCAGCTGCCGCGCCTGAGCGCCAGCGGCAACTGGTCGCCGCAGCGCTGGCCGCTGCTGGTCACCGGCATCGACGCCGAGCTGGTGAACTTCACGCGCTCGATCGGCAGCGCCTGCAGCTGCGCGGATGCGGCCTGCAGTGCCTGCTCGGGTGCGCCGTGCGCGCTGGCGTCGGCGACCGCGAACTCGACTCCGTGGCCGTGCGTCAGCGGCTGGCGGCTGGACGCCAGGCCGCATGTGGGACTCGACATCTCCGGACCCGGCTACTTCCTGCGCCCCGATGTCGCCTGGGACCTGACGCAGTACTCGCTGCGTGACGCCGGCACGCCGGACAGCTCACCGCAGCGCAGCCTGCCGATCGTGGATATCGATACTGGCCTCACATTCGAGCGGCTCACCGGCTCGGGCGGCGCACGCAGCATGACGCTGGAACCGCGGCTGATGTACGTCTACATCCCCTACCGCGACCAGAACTCGCTGCCGGTGTTCGACACCTCGACGCCGGACCTGAACTCGATCGAGCTGTTTCGTCCCAATCGCTACGTCGGCATCGACCGCATCGGCGATGCGAACGAGCTCACCATGGGTGTCACGACGCAGCTGTTCGAGAACGCGAGCGGTGTTCGTTACCTGAGTGCAACGCTCGGCCAGAGCCTGTACCTGACGCAGCCGCGCGTCTCCCTGCCCGACCAGACCGCGCCCAGCGCGCAGAACCCGCAGACCGCGCAGCCCCCGCACACCACCTCGAGCCTGATCGCCGAGGTCAACCTGACCGCTTATCGGCACTGGAACCTGCAGCTCGACATTGCCTCGAACCCGGCCGTTTCCAGCGTCGAGCAGGCCGAGGTGCTGGTGCAGTACCTGGCCAGCAGCAAACAGGTCATCAACGTCGGCTACCTGTTCCGTGACGGGGTGGTGCAGCAGGTGGACGCATCGGGGGCGTGGCCGGTGAGCAGCCACTGGGACGTGTATGCGCGCGCGGTGTATTCGCTGCTGGATCGGGCGCCAATCGAGAATTTCGCCGGTTTTCAGTACCGCGGCTCCTGCTGGAGCATCCGTGCCGTGGCGCAGAGTTCCGTCAGTACCCGCACCGGCCAGCGCGACACCGGCGTTTCGCTGCAGCTGGAACTCACGGGCCTGTCCAATGTCGGAAGTGGAATCGGGACCGGCAGCGGGGTAAGTACTTTCCTTGAGCAGTCGATTCGGGGATACTCCGCCGCAGCCCCGAGGCCCTAGAGTCAGCCCAAGCCTTTGAGGCCAAAGAGAATTTAATGCGCCGCAGCGTCCTCCTGTCGTCCACAGTCCTAAGCTTTCTGTGCCTGCTCGCACAGCCCCAGGCAGGCGTTGCCAAGGAGCTGTCCACCAGCGGCGTGCTGCTCGATCGAATCGTGGCGGTGGTCAATGAGGGCGTGGTGCTGCAGAGCGAGCTCGACCTGCAGATGCGCGAGATCGAGGGGCGCCTGCGCACCCAGAATGTCGCGCTGCCGCCCGAGACCGTGTTGCGCGGCCAGGTGCTCGACCGGCTGGTGCAGGAAGAGATCCAGCAGCAGCACGCCGACCGTGCCGGCATCCGGGTATCGGATGAGCAGGTAAACGGCGCGCTGGAGGATATTGCCAAGCGTCAGAACGTGACGCTCGAGCAGCTGCCGCAGAGGCTGGCGGCCGATGGCATCGACTACGCCCAATACCGCACCGAGCTCAAGAAAGAAATCGCGCGCCAGATCCTGCGCCAGCGCGACGTGGTGCAGCGCATAGTCGTCACGCCGCGTGAACTTGATCAGTATCTGGAACACCAAAAGAAGACCGCCTCGGCCGCGAACGAATACAAAATCTCGCATATCCTGATCGCCGTGGCACAGGACGCGAAGCCGGCGCAGCTCGCGCAGTCCAGCAAGCTGGCGCACGAGGTCGACGATCGCGCGCGCAACGGCGAGGATTTCGGTGCGCTGGCGGTCAGCTACTCGCAGAGCGAGGGCGCGCTCGAGGGCGGCTCGCTCGGCTGGCGCAAGGGCACCGAACTGCCTACCTTCCTGGCCGACGTGATCGCGCGCATGAAGCCCGGCGATGTCAGCGCGGTACTGCAGACCCCGAGCGGCTTTCACATCGTGAAGCTGATGGAAACGCGCGCCGCCGGTGGTGTGCAGATGGTGCAGCAGGTGCACCTGCGGCACATCCTGCTGAAGCCCACAGAGATCGAGGACGATGCCACGGTGGAGCAGAAGCTGTCGCGCTGGCGCGAGCAGATCGTCTCCGGCAAGGAGCAGTTCGCGGTATTCGCCAAGACTTATTCGCAGGATCCGGGATCGGCCGTCAATGGCGGCGACCTAGGATGGTCAGAATCGAGTGTGTTCGTGCCGGAATTCGCCGGTGTAGTGGCGAACCTGAAGGAAGGCGAGATCAGCCAGCCATTCCGCACCCAGTACGGCTGGCACATCGTGCAGCTGCTCGGGCATCGCGATTTCGACAACACCAACGAGGCGGCACGCGAACGCGCGTTCCAGGCCATGCGCGATAGCCGGGTCGAGGAAGCCACGGAACTCTGGCTGCAGCAGATCCGCGACGAATCCTACGTCGAGCTGCGGCTCTGAGACCGCCTTGGGTCTGCTGCGCCCGATCGCGCTGACCGCCGGGGAGCCAGCCGGGATCGGCCCCGATCTGTGCCTGGTGGCGGCCAGCAAGCCGCGCAGCTTGCCGCTGGTTTGCCTGGGCGACCGGGAACTGCTGGCGGTGCGGGCACGGCGCTTGAGCTTGCCGGTCAGCGTCTTCGATTACCGTGCCGGCGGCGAGATCCAGTACGCGGCCGGCAGGCTGACCGTGCTGCACCAGCCGTTGGCCACCGATTGCGTCGCCGGCCGTCTGGAAATGAAGAACGCACGCTCGGTGCTGTCACTGATCGATCGTGCGGTCGATGGCTGCATGGCGGGCGAGTTTTCCGCGCTGGTGACCGCGCCGGTGCAGAAAAGCCTGATCAACGACGCCGGCGTCGCCTTCACAGGTCACACCGAATACATTGCCGAGCGCACCCACGCGCCGCTGCCGGTGATGATGCTGACGGCCGGCGAGCTGCGCGTCGCGCTGGCGACCACGCACCTGCCGCTGCGCGCGGTCAGTGACGCGCTCAGTATCGACGGGCTGGTGCAGATCATGCATATCCTGTCGCACGGGCTGACGCGCTACTGGGGCATGGCGCAGCCGCGCATCGGCGTCTGCGGGCTCAATCCGCATGCCGGCGAGAGCGGCCATCTGGGCGATGAGGAACTGCGCATCATTGGACCTGCGATCGAGCGAGCGCGCGCGGCCGGTGTTGCGGCCGATGGCCCCGCGCCCGCCGATACGCTGTTCGTGCCAAGCCATCTGGCGCACTACGATGTGGTGCTGGCGATGTATCACGACCAGGGCCTGCCAGTGCTCAAGCACGCCGGCTTCGGCCACGCCGTCAACGTCACGCTCGGGCTGCCGATCGTGCGCACCTCGGTCGATCACGGCACCGCGCTCGACCTGGCCGGCAGTGGCAGCGGCGATGCCGGCAGCCTCCTGGCCGCGATTGAGCTTGCCGGTCGGATGGCGTCGCGCCAGGAGCCGCTCTGAGTCCTGCGCACCGCGCACGCAAGCGTTTCGGTCAGCACTTCCTGCATGATCCGGCGGTGATCGCGCGCATCGTAGCTTCGATCGGGCTCGCACCCGGTGATGCCGCGGTGGAGATCGGGCCCGGCCAGGGTGCACTGACGCAGCGGCTGCTGGAGGCGGCAGGCAGGCTCGAGGTCATCGAAATCGATCGTGACCTGGCCGCCGTGCTGCGCAACCGCTACGCCGGCCAGCCGCGCTTCGTGCTGCATGAAGCCGACGCACTGGAGGTGGACTGGCGCGCCATGGCGGCGGCGCGCGGTGCGCGCTTGCGCCTGATCGGCAACCTGCCCTACAACATCTCGACGCCGCTGCTGTTCCGCGTGCTGGAAGCCGCCGATGCGATCCTCGACATGCATTTCATGCTGCAGCGGGAAGTCGTGGACCGGATCGTCGCCGCACCCGGGACGGCGGCCTACGGGCGCCTGACAGTGATGCTCGCGCCGCGTGTCACTGCGACGCGCGTGCTCGATGTCGGACCCGGCGCCTTTCGCCCCGCACCCAAGGTCGCCTCGAGCGTGGTACGCATGGTGGTGCTGGATGCGCTGCCGGAGTGGGCCGGCTCGCCGCTGTATGCAGCGATCGTGACGGCCGCCTTCGGCCAGCGGCGCAAGACCCTGCGCAATGCCCTGAGCGGCTACCTGTCGGCACAGCAGATCGCCGCCCTGGGCATCGATCCTGGACTGCGCGCCGAGACCCTGGCACCGATGCAATTCGGCGCGCTGGCGCAGGCAGCCGCCGCTGTGCTTCACTAACGGCTACTGGAGCCGCTAATGACCGCCTACCGCCGCATCCTGGCCGCCATCGACCTGACCCAGGAAAGCCAGGTCGTGGCTGGCCGGGCCTGTGAAATCGCGCGCGCCGGCAATGCCACCGTGCAGTTGCTGCATGTGATGGAAATTGTTCCGATCGAGCCGATGAGCGATTCGGTGGTGCCGATGATCCAGATCGACGAGCAGATGATGCTGCGAAATCGCGAACGCATGGCCGCGCTGCTGCTGCAGCTGGAACTGCCGCAGCATGCCGGCAGCGTCGAGGCCGGCAGCGCCAAGGGGGAAATCCTGCGCTATGCCCGTGAGCACAATGCCGACCTGATTGTGCTCGGCAGCCGCGAGCGTCATGGCCTGTCGATACTTCTACACCGCACCGAGGACTCGGTGCTGCATGGCGCGCCGTGCGACGTGCTTGCCGTGCGGGTGCGGTGAATGGGCCGTTGGCGCCGGACATGACCAGCGTACGTCATCGCATCAGTATCGATGTCGAGACCACCTACCTCGACGACCAGTCCGAGCCGCGCGAGCAGCGCTACGTATTCGCCTACACCATCACGATCCGCAATGAGGGCGAAGTGCCGGCCAAGCTGCTGACGCGCCACTGGATCATCACCGACGCCAACGGCCGGGTGCAGGAGGTGCGCGGCGACGGCGTAGTCGGCGAGCAACCGTATCTCAAGCCCGGCCAGGGCTTTCGCTATTCCAGCGGCGCGGTTCTGGAAACGCCGGTCGGCACCATGCAGGGCAGCTACCAGATGATCGCCGATGACGGTGCCCAGTTCGACGCGCCGATCGCCGCGTTTCGACTCGCGATGCCCGGGATGCTGCATTGAGCACCGGCCGCGCGATCTGACCAGCCATGGCACGCTGGGCCGTCGGCGACGTCCAGGGCTGCTGCGACGAGCTGGAACAGCTGCTGGCGCGCATCGGGTTCTCGGCCGACCGCGACCAGCTATGGCTGGTTGGCGACCTGGTCAACCGCGGACCGAAATCGCTGCAGACGTTGCGACTGGTGCGCAGCCTGGGCGCCAATGCCATCAGCGTGCTCGGCAACCACGATCTGCATCTGCTGGCGGTGCGGCTGGTCGGCGCCAAGCAGCGCCGCAGCGACACGCTGGCTCCAATCCTCGCCGCCGCCGACTGCGACACGCTGCTCGAGTGGCTGCAGCAGCTGCCGCTGGCGCACTTCGAGCCCGCGCACGGCGACCTGCTACTGCATGCGGGGGTGGTGCCGCAATGGAGCATCGCGCAGACGCTGGAACTCGCGTCCGAGGTCGAGCGGGCGCTGCGCGATGATCCGCGTACGCTGCTGTCGGGCATGTACGGCGATCAGCCCGATCTCTGGCAGCCCTCGCTGGCAGGGCTTGCGCGGCTGCGCCTGACGATCAATGTGCTGACGCGGCTGCGGTTTTGTACGCCTGAGGGGCGCGTGGATTTCCGGCAGAAGGGCAAGCCGGAGTCGGCGCCCAGTCCCTGGATGCCGTGGTTCAAGGTGCCGGGTCGCGCCAGCCGCGGCGAACGCCTGGTGTTCGGCCACTGGTCGGCGCTCGGATTTCACAGCGAGCGCGGCGTGCTGGCGCTCGACACCGGCTGTGTCTGGGGCGGCGCGCTGACCGCGGTCAATCTGGACGATCGCGAGGCGCCGCCGGTCAGTGTACCGAGTCGTCAGCCGCACTCCATCGAACAGTGATCTGCGCGGTGTCTGCTCGATAGGCGCCCGGTGCGAGGCGCAGCAGCAGCGGTGCGCCCTGCGCCGGCACGCTAAACACCAAGCGCTGCGCTCCCAGCACCTCGAGGCGCGCGAAGTTTCCGGGTTGCACACGAAATTCCAGCCGTACCGGCCAGCCCGATGCTGCAATCGGCGTCAATACCGCACCGCCCTCGGCGCCCACGGCGGTCAGATCCAGCAGCAGCGTATTGCGGTCCCAGAACTGCGTGATCGCGGCGAGCGCCCCGGCCGTGTCCGGCGCGATCGTGAGCTCATGCACCGGCTGCGGCGGCGGCGGCGGCCGTCGTTTCCATGGCCAATGCGGCGCGCATGCCGACAGATTCAGCGACAGCGCCGCGATCAGCGCAAGGCTGCGGCCGGCGTTGGCGTAACGCATGTCGTGAAGCATGGTTGAATGGTCCGCGTATCGCCACCTTGCGGCAATACGCTTACCATACGCGATCTAAGCCGCTCTTTGGATATTGTCGAAAAACGCCGACATGCGCGCCCTCATTCCCATCAACATCAATCAGTGGATTGAGACCAACCGGCATCTGCTGCGGCCGCCGGTCGGCAACAAGGTGGTCTACAAGGACGGCGAATTCGTCATCATGGTGGTCGGCGGCCCGAATGCGCGCAAGGACTTCCATGTCGACCCGGCGGAAGAGTTCTTCTACCAGCTCGAGGGCGAGATGGTGCTGCGCGTGGTCGAGGATGCCCGCATCGTCGCCCTGCGCATTCGCGCCGGCGACATCCTGCTGCTGCCGGCGCACGTGCCGCATTCGCCGCAGCGCTTCGCCGACTCGATCGGCCTGGTCATAGAGCGCCGGCGGCGTCCCGGGGAACTCGATGGGCTGCAGTGGTACTGCGAGCACTGCGAACACCTGCTGTACCAGGATTTCTTCCAGCTGACCGATATCGAGACACAGTTTGCGCCGGTGTTCAATCGCTTCTTCGGCAACCTGTCGCTGCGTACCTGCAAGCATTGCCACACCGTCATGGAACCGCCGCTGACGCCGGCAGGCACGCATGGCTCGCAATGAGCGCGCGCAGTGGGCGCAGCTGCACATCGATGGCGTAACGCTGTTGGCGGATCTGGCGGCTGGGGCCAGCCTTGCGCGCCTGATTGACTTCTCAGGTCTGCAGCTGCGCTGCTTCGGCGCCCCTGCCGCCGGCAGCAAGCCGCTGACGGTCGGAAACTTCACCGGCCGCGTGGATCAGGGCGCGGGCTGTAACTGCAGTACCCTGACGCTGACGCCGCACGCCAACGGCACCCACACCGAGGGCGTCGGCCACCTGACCGTGGAGCGTGTCGACGTGCAGGGCAGCATTCCGCGCCGCCTGCTGATTGCCGTGCTGCTGACGCTCGAACCAGAGATTGCGGCCGACAGCAGCGAGGGCAGCTCGCCGCTGCCGCAGCCCGACGATCTTCTGATCACCCGCGGCGCGCTCGAGCGCGCCTGGCCGCCGCTGCTTGCGCCAGGCCTGAAGGCGCGCGCCGCGGTGATCCGCACGCTGCCGAACGGGCGCGACAAGTTCACTGAAGAGCGCGCCGCCGCGGCGCCGTTCCTGTCGCTCGAGGCCGCCACCTGGCTGGTCGGCAACGGTATCGAGCACCTGGTGCTCGACGTGCCATCGGCCGATCGCAGCAGCGATGGCGGCAGGTTGACCGCACACCGCGTGTTCTTTGGCCTGCCGCCCGCCAGCAGCTCGCTGCTCGAAGCGCGGCGGCCGGGCAGCACCATCACCGAGCTTGCCTGGATCCCCGACGAGCTGCGCGACGGGTGGTATTTCCTGTCGCTGCAATCCCCGGCGATTGCCGGCGACGCCGTGCCCTCGCGTCCGGTGCTCTACCCGATGCGCAGCGCATGAGCGCCGCCGGGCCGGCATCGCTCGACGTCCGGCTCGGCTGGGCCCGCGCACAGGATGCCGCCGACGCGCTGGCGCCGCTGCGCGCGCGCTTCGCACTGCCGCGCGCTGCCGACGGCCAGCCGCTGCTGTATTTCTGCGGTCACTCGCTCGGGCTGGCGCCGCTCGGCGCGCGGGCGGCGGTCGAGGCGGAAATCAACGCCTGGGAGCGGCTCGGAGTGCTCGGCCACGAGCACCCGTCGAGCGCCTGGATCGGCTACGCCGAGCAATTGCGGCAGCCGCTGGCGCAGCTCGCGGGCGCACAGCCGCACGAAGTGATTGCGATGAACTCGCTGACCGTGAACCTGCATCTGCTGCTGGCAAGTTTCTATCGGCCCAGCGGCCGGCGGCGGGCGATCCTGCTCGAGGCCGGCGCTTTCTCCTCCGACCGCCACGCGCTGGCCTCGCACATCCGCTGGCATGGCTTCGATCCCGAGCACGAGTTGATCGAAGTCGCACCGAGGCCGGGTGAGGACCTGATCCGCATCGAAGACCTCGAGGCACACATGGCGGCCCACGCAGCGCGCGTGGCGCTGGTGCTGTGGCCCGGGGTGCAGTACCGCACCGGGCAATTGTTCGACCTGGCCCGCATCACCCGCGCGGCACATGCGGTGCAGGCCTGCGCCGGCTTTGATCTGGCGCACGCGATCGGCAACGTGCCGCTGGCCCTGCACGCGGACGGCGCGGATTTTGCGGTCTGGTGCAGCTACAAGTACCTGAACGCCGGGCCGGGCGCGATCGGCGGCGCCTTCGTGCACGAGCGCCACCTGCAACGCGACGATCTGCCGCGCCTGACCGGCTGGTGGGGTCACGATCCGGGCACGCGCTTTGAACTGTCGGCGCAGTTTGTAGCCGCCGCCGGCGCCGCTGCCTGGGCGATCAGCAATCCTCCGATCCTGTCGGCAGCTCCCGTGCGCGTCGCGCTGGCACTGTTCGCGGAGGCCGGCATCACGGCGCTGCGCCGCAAATCACTCGCACTCACCGGCTACATGGCCTCGCTGCTGGCCGAACTCGCGGCACCGCGCGTTGCCATCGTCACCCCGCCCGATCCGGCACAACGCGGTTGCCAGCTGTCGCTGCGACTCGCGAGCGGTGCCGGCCCGGGCCTGGGTCTGTTCCAGGCACTGTCGGCGCGTGGCGTGGTGTGCGACTGGCGCGAACCGGACATCATTCGCCTCGCCCCGGTGCCACTGTACAACCGCTACGAAGACGTGCTGCGCGGCGTCTGGGCACTATGCGATCTGCTGCCGCCCACGCGCTGATGCCCGGCGGTGACGGCTGATGGCCCGCTACACCATCATCGGCGCCGGCCCAGTCGGCACCCTGATGGGCCTGATGCTCGCGCGCCGCGGCCAGCGCGTGTGCCTCGTCGAGCGACGTGCCGATCCGCGCACCACGCCGCCTGAAGGCGGCCGTTCAATCAACCTGGCACTGGCGGCGCGCGGCTTGCTTGCACTGGAACACGCCGGCATGTCGGCCGGCGTCGTGGCGCAGATGATCGCAATGCCGGGACGCATGCTGCACGATGAACACGGCGCGCTGCAGTTCCTGCGCTACGGCCAGAACGAGCGCGAAGTGATCTACGCCATTGGTCGCGAGCGCCTGAACCGGATCCTGATCGACTCGGCGGCCGCGCATCCGGGCATCGAGCTGCGCTTCAACCTGCGCTGTACGGACGTCGACCCGGCGGCCGGAACACTGCAGCTGCGCGAGCAGGGTGGCGGCACACGCACCGAGGCATTCGAGATCCTGCTCGGCGCCGATGGTGCCGGTTCCGCGGTACGCGCGGCAATGGTGGCGCGCGGCCGCGCCAGCGTCTACGAGAAAGCGCTCGAGCACGACTACAAGGAACTGCTGATTGCGCCGGTCGGGCACGGCGTTGCTGCCGGCTACGCATTCGAGCCGCATGCGCTGCACATCTGGCCGCGCGGCGGCTTCATGCTGATCGCACTACCGAACGCCGACGGCAGTTTCACCGCCACGCTGTTCCTGGCACGCCACGGTGAGCACGGCTTTGATCGCCTCGGCGACGGCGGCGCGGTGCGAACGTTGTTCCAGCAGCAGTTCGCCGACGCGTCGGCGGTGATTGCCGACCTGGAACAGCAGTTCGAGCGCAATCCCCAGAGCCAGCTTGGCACCATCTATTGCAGCGGCTGGCAGGCCGCGCGCCGGGTACTGCTGCTCGGCGACGCAGCGCACGCCATCGTGCCGTTCCATGGCCAGGGGCTGAACTGCGGCTTCGAGGACTGCCGCCTGCTCGACCAGCTGCTGGCCGCCGACACGCAGCCCGGTGCTGCCCTGGAGGCATTTGAACGCACGCGCCGGCCCGATACCGATGCCATTGCGGCCATGGCGCTGGAGAACTATGTCGAGATGCGCGATGGCGTGCGCACGGCGCAGTTCGCACAGCGCAAGCAGCTCGCCGCCAGCCTGGAACGCGAATTCCCGGGCCGGTTCATCCCGCGCTATTCGATGGTGATGTTTCACCCGGAGATCCCGTACGCCGAGGCGCAGCGGCGCGCAGCGCAGCAGGAGCGGGTGCTCGATCAGCTGGTCGCGCGCTTCGGCTACCAGCTGCCGCCGGACAGCGGCGCGGGCGTCGCACGGCAGCTGCTGCATTCGACCGGTCTGTAGCGCGGACGCCCACGTGCTGTTGCTGCTGAAGCATGCCAAGACCCTGGTGCGCAACCTGATGCTGCCGCCCGCGGGCCCATTGCTGCTGGCGTTCGCAGGTCTGCTGCTGCTGCGACGCCGCCCGCGGCTGGCACGCGTGCTGCTGGCTGCCGGATTGGCATCGCTGTGGCTGCTGTCGCTGCCGGTCGTGGCCGACGCACTCACGCGCCTGACGATGCGTTACCCGCCGCTGGATCTGGCGCAGCCCACGCACGCGCAGGCCATCGTGGTCCTGGGCGGCGGCGGCCAGCGCGCCTACGCTCCGGAGTACGGCGGCCCGGCCGCAGAGCCCCTGCTGCTCGAGCGCCTCGCCTTCGGCGCCTATGTCGCGCGCCACACCGGACTGCCGGTGCTGGTGACCGGCAACGGCATCGAGGCGGCCGCGATGAGCGCGACACTGGCCCGCAACTTCGGCATCGAAGCACGCTGGATCGAATCCGCCGCCTACGACACCTTCGACAATGCCCGCAATTCGGCGCAGCTGCTGCATGCCGACGCTGTGCAGCGCATCATCCTGGTGACCAGCGCCGCACACCTGTGGCGGGCGGCGCATGAATTCAGCGCGGCCGGCCTTGAAGTCGTGCCTGCGCCGGTCGGCGTGCTGGCCGAGCGCGATCAGGGCCTGCGGCGCTACCTGCCGGATGCCGCAGCAATGGGGCGCTCGTATATGGCCAGCTATGAGCTGCTCGGCGAGCCGGTGCGCGAACTGCTGGCACTGACGCATCTTCGCAGACAGTAGAGGGAGCGGATAATGTCCTCAATCGAGATCTCCCCACTGCGCATGTCTGAGCGTGCGCGCTGGAACGAGTTGTGGGACGCCTACCAGCGCTTCTACGAGGTGCAACTGCCGGCACCGGTCACCGAGTACACCTGGCAGCGCATCCACGCCGGCCGTATACACGGGCTTGGTGGGCGCGATGCCAGCGGCCGGCTGGTCGGGATCGTGCATTTCCTGTATCACGAGGACACCTGGTCGCTGGCGCGTGCCTGCTACCTGCAGGATCTGTACGTGGACGAGGCGGTGCGCGGCAGCGGTTGCGGCCGCAGGCTTATCGAGGCCGTCGATGCCGCGGCTCAGGCCGCAGGCGCCAACCAGCCGTACTGGTTGACGCATGAGTCCAATACAGTTGCCCGTCGCCTGTATGACCGCGTGGCCCGAAATCACGGCTTTATTCAGTACATCTGCGGATCCTAGGCGCGCGGCATTGCTCCGCTGCCGGCGTCCTGATAGATATCCGGATCGTGACGTTCCATCAGCAGCTGGGGATTTTTCGGTTCCGTGAAGCCAAACTGGCGATACAGGCCGTGCGCATCGCGCGTCGCCAGCATGAAGCGACGCAGGTCCTGCAGTTCCGGATGCGCCATGACCGCCGCGATGAGCCGCTTGCCAAGCCCGATGCCGCGATGACCGGGAAGGATGAAAACGTCCGCCAGGTACGCGAAGGTCGCCGCATCGCTCACCACGCGCGCAAATCCGACCTGCAGATCATCGCGGTACACCCCGAAGCACAGCGAATTGCGGATCGCGCGCTGCACCACATCGAGCGGTACTGCGCGCGCCCAGTACGAATCAGCGCACAGATAACGATGCACCAGCGCCGCATCGAGCCGCCTCTGGTCGGTCGAAATGCTGTAGGTCGGCGCGAGGTTCATGCCGCTAATGTAGCGGCTGCCGGGCACGCCGCGCCAGCTGCATGGTGCGTCGCTTGAGCGCCTCGGCGGCGCATGCCGGTGCCTCGCCCGACGTGACGGTCGCCGCTGCGGCCGCGATCAGCGCCGATAATCCGTTTGCCAGGCCCAGCTGCCTGCCCTACCAGCTGCCGCCGTTCGATCGCGTCCGCAACGAGGACTACCGGCCCGCCTTTATCGCGGGCATGGCCGCGCAGCGCCTGGAAGTGCAGGCCATCGCCCAAAACCCGGCCGCTGCGACATTCGCCAACACGGTGGTGGCGCTGGAGTGCTCCGGTCGCATGCTGGAGCGTGTCGCCACCGTGTTCTTCAACCTCAACAGCTCCAACGGCGATGAGGCGCTGCTGCGCATCGAGACCGAGGTGGCGCCGCTGCTGAGCGCGCACGATGATGCGATGTACCTGGACGCGACCCTGTTCGCCAGAATCGATGCCCTGTACGGCCGGCGCAGCTCCTTGGACCTGGACGCCGAGTCGCTGCAGTTGCTGCAGCGCTATTACAGCCAGTTCGTGCGCGCCGGCGCGCGGCTATGCGATGCCGACAAGACGCAGCTGCGCCAGTTGAACGACCAGCTGTCGTCGCTGACCACGCAGTTCCGCCAGCACGTGCTCAAGTCCTCACGCGACGACGCCGTGATAGTGGAACACCGCTCCGAGCTCGACGGCCTGTCCGCGCAGCAGATCGGCGCCGCGGCCGATGCCGCCAGGGTGCGCGGCTGCCCCGACAAGTGGCTGTTTGCGCTGCAGAACACCACTACACAGCCGGCGCTGACGCAGATCAGCCATCGTGACCTGCGCCAGCGCATCTACCAGGCGTCGATCGCACGCGCGATCGGCGGCGCCAACGACAACACCGTCGCTGTCACGCAGATTGCGCGGCTGCGGGCCCGGCGCGCGCGACTGCTCGGCTATCCGAATCACGCCATCTATGTGCTGCAGGATGAGACCGCGGGCACCCCGCAGGCGGTGGATACGATGCTGCGCCGGATCGCCGGTGCGGCGCTGGACGCCGCGCGCCGCAGGGCGTCGCAGATCCAGCAGCTGATCGACGCGCAGGCGGCAGCTGCGAATCGCGCCAGCTTCGCACTGCAACCCTGGGACTGGGACTACTACTCGGAACAGCTGCGCAAGGCGAGCTACGATTTCGACGCGGCGCAGGTGAAGCCCTACTTCGAACTCAGCCGCGTGCTGCGCGACGGAGTGTTCCATGTTGCGCACCTGCTCTATGGCCTTGGTTTCCGGGAGCGCCACGATCTGCCGCTCTATCACGCCGACGTGCGCGTATTTGAGGTGTTCGATGCCGACGGCGCGCCACTGGCGCTGTTCCTGGCCGACTACTATGCGCGCGAGAATAAGCAGGGCGGCGCATGGATGAGCACTTTCGTCGGGCAGTCAAGGTTGTTAGGGCTCAAGCCCGTGGTGGTCAACAACCTCAACATCCCGCGCCCCGCGGCCGGCATGCCCACACTGCTGACCTTCGAGGAGGTGCGAACCCTGTTCCACGAATTCGGCCACGCGCTGCACGGCATGTTTTCGAATGTCGAATACCCGCTGCTCTCGGGCACCAATGTGCCGCGTGATTTCGTCGAATACCCCTCGCAGTACAATGAGATGTGGGCGCGCGATCCGGCGGTGCTGGCAAACTTCGCGCGCCATTACGACAGCGGCGAGCCGATGCCGCAGGCGCTGCTCGAGAACGTGCTGGCGTCGCAGAACTTCGACCAGGGCTACCTCACCACCGAATATATCCAGGCGGCCGCCATCGACCAGTGCTGGCACCAGATCGAGTCCGATCAGGCGCCGCCGGCCGACCAGGTCATGGGCTTCGAGCAGGCAGCGTTGCAGAGCTACGGCCTTGCCTACGGCCCGGTGCCGCCGCGCTATCATTCGACCTACTTCCTGCACATCTTTTCCGGCGGCTACTCCGCTGGCTACTATGCCTACCTGTGGAGCGAGGTGCTGGCGCGCGCTACCGGCGCATGGCTGCAGCGCCATGGCGGACTCACGCGCGCCAATGGCGATCACCTGCGCGCGATGATTCTGTCGCGCGGCCGCACCGAGGATCCGCAGCAGCTGTTTCAGCAGTTCTACGGCGGCCCGCCTGACCTCGGGCCGCTGCTGCAGTACCGGGGCCTCACGGTAACATCGTGACACCTGCCTCGAAAAATGGCCGCCGCGCGCACCGGCATGGGGAATCGATTCGCGTGCAGTGCGGCCAGGCTTCAGCCGCGATCCAGCGTCACAAAGCTCATCGCATAGGCATGGCGGCTGTCGGCCGCATGCGCCACCGATTCGCTCTCGCTCCAGCCGGAAAAATCACGCAGCGGAAACACGGTGTCGCCCGCGATGGTGGCGTGCACCCGCGTCAGGTAGATACGCGTCGCCAGCGGCAGCGCCAGCGCAAACACCTCGGCGCCGCCGATCACGCACAGCTCCGCCGCACCCGCCGCCAGCGCGCGCGCCTGCTCGACGCTGCGTACGTATTCGACACCGGGCGGGCACCCGGCAACCGCGCGCGTCAGTACCAGGTTGCGCCTTCCGGGCAGCGGCTTGCCGATCGATTCGAGAGTGCGGCGCCCCATCAGCACCGGCTTGCCGAACGTGACTACCCTGAAATATTTAAGATCATCCGGCAGATGCCACGGCAGCTTGCCATCCCGCCCGATCACGCCGTTGTCGGCCATGGCCACCACCAGTGCGACTCGCGGGGCGGACTGCGGGGCGGCCTGCGCGGCGGGTGGATCCGGATCGGCCATGGGCAGTGTCTTACGGCATCCCAGTTCGACCGTCGCGATTCAGCACCTCAGAGTTCCACTTGCGTGGCCAGCACGATGACGCGCCGCTCCGGCATGCGAAAGAACTCCGCTGCCTGGGCGCTGCGCCGCTGCATCCACGCAAACAGGCGGCGACGCAGGCCTTCATAGCCGCCGCGCGGTCGCGGCACCACCAGGTGCCAGCCAAGAAAGAATGAGCAGTCCTGCGCGAACAGCTTCAGGCCGCGGGCGCGGCACTGCTTCAGGGCCAGGCTGACGTCCGGCGTCTCCATGAAGCCGAAGCGCGCGGTCACGGCGTAGACCTCGGGCATCAGCATCTCGATGCGCACCCGATCGGCCGGGTCCTGGCGCGGCGCGCGTGCAATGTCCATGTTCAGGAACACGATGCGCTGGTGCGCGACATGATTGTGCTCGAGGTTGCGCATCAGCGCGGTTGGAACGTACATCGGGTCGCTGGCGAGGAACACCGCGGTGCCGGGCACGCGTGGAACGCCCTCGAGCAGCTTTGGCAACTGCGACAGCGGCACCGCCACCGCGCGCAACGCGTTGCGCAGCAGCCGCCGGCCGCTGCGCCATACCATGAACACACTGAACATCATCACCGCCAGCGTCAGCGGTACCCACGCCCCTTCAGTGAATTTGGTCATGTTGCCGACCAGGTACACCAGGTCGACGCACATCAGCGGGCCGAATACGCCCGCGACCTGCCAGTGCCGCCAGTGCCACTGCGAGATCGCAAGCTGCATGCCGAGCAGCGTGGTGATGAACATGGTGCCCGCGACCGCCGCGCCGTAGGCGGCGCCGAGTGCCGCCGAGGTGCGGAAGGCGAGCACGAACATGCACACCGCGATCAGCACGAACCAGTTCACTACCGGCACGTAGATCTGGCAATGCTCATGCGCCGAGGTCTGCGTGATGCGCAGCCGCGGCAGCAGATCGAGTTGAATGCACTGGCGCGTGACCGAGAATGCGCCGGTGATGGTGGCCTGCGAGGCGATGATCGTGGCCGCGGTCGCCAGCAGCACCATCAAGGGCAGCGTCCCGGCCGGCACCAACTGGTAGAGCGGCAGGTGCAGCGCCGCCGGATCCCTCAGAATCAGTGCACCCTGGCCGAAGTAATTCATCACCAGCGCCGGCCACACCAGCGTGAACCAGGCCACCCTGACCGGCTTCTTGCCGAAATGCCCCATGTCGGCATACAGCGCCTCGCCGCCGGTCATCGCCAGGAACACGCCGCCCAGGATGCCGAGCGACAGGCCCGGGCGGCTACCCAGCAGCAGCAGTGCATACGACGGACTCATCGCCACCAGCACCGATGGATTCTTCGACAGCGCTGCCAGCCCCGATACCGCCAGCACCAGGAACCACACCAGCATGATCGGACCGAACAGGCGTCCCACCCGCTCGGTGCCGCGGCTCTGGATCGCAAACAGGCCGATCATGATGACCAGCGTCACCGGCACCACGGCGCGCCCGGTGTCGGGACTGAGGTTCTGCAGCCCTTCCACTGCGCTCAACACCGAGATGGCCGGCGTAATCAACGCATCGCAGTAGAACAGTGCCGCGCCGAGCGCGGCCAGCATCACGATCACACGCTGCCAGCGATTGCCGGCGGCCAGCGTTCGCTGCACCAGCGCGAACAACGACAGGATACCGCCCTCGCCCTCGTTATCGGCGCGCATGATCAGGACCACGTACTTGAGCGTGACCACCACCAGCAGGCTCCAGAAGATCAGCGACAGCACGCCCAGCACCGCCAGGCGGTCGGTTGGCGCGCCGGCGGCCGTGAGCGATGCCTCCAGCGCATACAGCGGACTGGTGCCGATGTCGCCATACACCACGCCCATCGCGCCGACCACGGTCGCGGACGACAGGCGCGGCGCCTTCACGCGCTCTTCCCGGTGCCGGTGCTGCGTTTGCGCGCGCCCGGCCTGGCGCGCCGCGCTACCCGCCGCGGCCCGGCCGGCTTGCGCCTTGGCGGCCACAGCATCGAGCCGCGGCAATCCTGGGCGCCGCAGCGACAGGCAAAGATCTCATCGACGTTGGGGGGATCGGATCGATCGCGTCCGATCTGGTAGTCGTAGGTGATCTCCTCGCCCGGCCGGATGGTGCGGATCGCCTCGATGAAAACCCGCCGGTCATCGATCAGCGACTCGCTGTTGGGATCGCAGGAATGGTTGATGAAGCGTGCATCATTGCCATTGGAACCACCGTCGATCACCACGCTGCGGTCGACGATGAACAGGAATGTGTGATTGTCGTTGATGTCTTTGTGCTCGTAGCGTAGGTCAGCCTGCCGGTGCGACACCCGATCTCCCAGGTATTCGATAATCCGCGTGCCCTTGCGTATCCGGCGCACTGCGAACACGCCGCGGCCGTGCACGCGCGAGCGGCGCACGCGCATCATCCCCGGGCGCGCCGGAATCGCGGCGACCGTGCTCTTGCGCCGCGCAGCGCGTGGCGCGGGCCGCTTGCTGCGACCTGGGTTCTTTTTGGCTTGCCTCATACGGCGACACGGGCGCGGATCGTCGGATGGAACTGATAATTCATGAACTCGAAATCCTCGTATTCGTAATCGAAGATACTCGCCGGCCGGCGGCGGATGCGCAGTTGCGGCGGCGGCAGCGGAGTGCGCGAGAGCTGCAGTTCGGCCTGCTCCAGGTGGTTCAGGTACAGGTGGCAATCACCGCCGGTCCAGATGAACTCACCCGGGACAAGATCGCATTGCTGGGCAAACATGCACGTCAGCAGCGCATAGGAGGCGATATTGAACGGCACGCCCAGAAAGATATCGGCGCTGCGCTGGTACAACTGGCACGACAACCTGCCCGCCGCCACGTAGAACTGGAACAGCAGGTGGCATGGAGCGAGCGCCATCTTTTCAAGTTCGCCGACATTCCAGGCACTGACGATCATGCGGCGCGAATCCGGATCACTGCGCAGCTGCTGCACGACGCTGCTGATCTGGTCGATCTGCCGGCCATCAGCCGCGCTCCAGCTGCGCCACTGCTTGCCGTATACCGGTCCGAGTTCGCCGCGTTCATCCGCCCATTCGTCCCAGATCGTTACACCGTGTTCATGCAGGAACCGGACGTTGGTCTCGCCGCGCAGGAACCACAGCAATTCGTAGATCACCGACGGCAGGTGGATCCTCTTGGTGGTCAGCAGCGGAAAGCCAGCCGACAGATCGAAGCGCAGCTGCTGTGCGAACAGCGACAGGGTACCGGTACCGGTACGATCGTGCTTGCGAACGCCGCGCTCGCGCAACGCGCGCATCAGGTCCAGGTACGCTTTCATCGAACCGCTGCGAGATTTCCGGAAGGCGTCTGCTGGCGGTACGCCAGGCTCCACAGCCAGATGCCCAGCAGCAGCATCGGCAGCGACAGCAGCTGGCCCATCGTCAGCCACCCGAACGCCAGATAGCCGATGCCGACATCCGGTTCGCGCACGAATTCGACCAGGATGCGTGCGATCGAATAGCAGATCAGGAACAGCCCTGACGGCGCATAACGCGGCCGCGGTGTGCTGGTGAACCACCACATGATACAAAACAGCACCAGGCCCTCGAGTGTCGCCTCATACAGCTGCGAGGGATGGCGCGCGATCGGTGCACCGCCGTTCGGATCCGGCACCAGCATGGCCCACGGCACGTCGGTCGGCCGCCCCCAGAGCTCACCGTTGATGAAATTTCCAATGCGCCCGAAGAACAGCCCGACGCCGGGCAGCGGTGCCGCAAAATCATAGACGTCGAATACGTGCCGTCCGCGTTGCCGGGCAAAGATCCAGGCCGCCGCCAGAACCCCGAGCATGCCGCCGTGGAACGACATGCCGCCCTCCCAGATCTTGAGCGGATACAGCCAGTCGCCGCGCCACAGCGGCATGCCATAGAACAGCACGTAGCCGATGCGGCCGCCGAGGATCACGCCGAGCATCGCATAGAACAGGAAATCGTCCACGTCGGGTGCCGTCCAGGCCGAGCCTGGCCGGGCGGCGCGGCGGCGTGCCAGCCACCAGGCCCCCGCAAAACCCACCAGGTACATGACCCCGTACCAGTGAATGTGCAGTGGTCCGACACTCAGTGCGATCGGATTAATATTGGGATAGCGCAGCATCCGGGAATTCTACCGGGTTGCGCCCGTTGCTGCTGGCGCGCCCGTCACTCGCGCGTCGCCCGGCAGAAGAACGCCTTCAGGTAGCGGGTCTCCTCGATCGCCGGGTGCACCGGATGATCAAACGCCTGACCGCCGCTGTAGATGACCTGCACGAAGCGGCCGGTGGTGCGCGCCGCCGACTGGATCAGTCCCTGCAGCTCATCGGCGCCCAGGTGATAGGAGCAGGAGCAGCTCACCAGCAGCGCGTCGCGCTCCAGCAGCCGCATCGCGATCTGGTTGAGCTTGCGATAGGCCGCCTGGCCGCGCGGAATGTCCTTCTTGCGTTTGATGAACGCGGGCGGATCGAGCACGATCGCATCGTAGCGCTCGCCGCGACGCACCAACTCATCCAGCACCTCGAACGCGTCACCGCGCTGCGTGCCGACCACCACGCCGTTGGCGGCGGCATTGCGTGCCGCCACTGCCAGAGCGGCTTCGGACGAGTCCACGCACAGCGCCTCGCGCGCACCGTGGGTCAGCGCGATGATCGCCCAGGCGCCGGCATAGCTGCACACGTCCAGCACGCGCGCACCGGGGGTCATCAGGCGCCGCCACTGCTCCCGGTTGCCGCTCTGGTCGTAGAACCAGCCGGTCTTCTGGCCCGCAGCCAGCGGCGCGCTGAAGCTCAGGCCCTGCTCGAGCACCTGCAGTTCATCCGGTGCGCGGCCGATCGGGGTCAGCAGCTGGCGCGGCAGCTGTTCGAGTTCGCGCGCGCCGCCATCGTTCTTCCACACCAGCGTGCGTGGCGCGAGCACGCTGCCAATCGCGGCCTCGATTTCGCCGCGCCATGCCTCCATCCCCGCGGTTGCGATCTGGCCCACGATCAGATCGCCATATCGATCCAGCACCAGGCCCGGAAGGCCATCGGACTCGCCGAATACAATGCGGTAATACGGCGTCCGGTAGATGCGCTCGCGCAATGCCAGCGCCACTTTCAGGCGATGTTCTAGCCATGAGCGGTCCGGCGGTTGCACCTGGCTGCGGCTCAGGATGCGGGCGCAAATCAGGGCGTGCGGATTGACGTACGCATAGCCGAGGAACAGGTCGCGATCGGACAGCACGCGCGCCATTGCACCGACCGCAAATGCCGTCAGCGGCGTGGCCTCGTTGTCCACCTCATTGGAGAACACCCACAGGTGGCCGGCGCGCAGCCGTCGATCCTCGCCGCGCTTCAGGCGCAGCACCGGTAGCTCAGCAAGCCCGCTCGGTGTACCGGACTGTTCGGCGACAACTGACATCAGTGGGGGGACCATCGATTATAGTGGCGCGCCATTTTACTGGAATAAGCGACCGCTCATGGACAAACTGCCCGCGCCGCCGCTGAACCGGCTCGCGGACCAAACCAGCCCGTACCTGCGCCAGCATGCGCACAATCCGGTCGACTGGTATGCATGGGGTACTGAGGCGCTGCAGCGCGCGCAGCGCGAGCGCAAGCCCATCCTGCTGTCGATTGGCTACGCCGCCTGCCACTGGTGCCACGTGATGGCGCATGAATCATTCGAGGATGACGCCACGGCAGCCACCATGAACGAGCTGTTCGTGTGTATCAAGGTCGATCGCGAAGAGCACCCGGACCTGGACCGGCTGTACCAGCTCGCGCACCAGATGCTGACCGGCCGCGGCGGCGGCTGGCCGCTGACCATGTTCCTGATGCACGACGATCAGCGGCCGTTCTTCGGCGGTACCTACTTCCCGCGCGACGCGCGTTTCGGCCTGCCGGCATTCCGCGACCTGCTGCTGCAGCTGTCGGACTACTACCGCGAGCACTGCGAGCGGCTGCGCACGCCCGCCGCCCAGGTGATCGCGGCACTGGATGACCTCAATCCGCCGCCGGCCGGCGTCGCGACGCTCACCGGGCAGCCCATCGCCCTGTGCCGTGCGCGGCTGGAGCAGAGTTTCGACCGCCAGTACGGCGGCTTTGGCGCGGCGCCAAAATTCCCGCATGCCCCCGGACTGGCGCGGCTGCTGCACGACTGGCATGCGAGTGCCGGGCTCGACGCGCCCGACCTGCAGGCGCTGTACATGGCCACGTTGAGCCTCACGCGTATGGCCGAGGGTGGTCTGTTCGACCAGCTTGGCGGCGGCTTCTATCGCTATTCGGTCGATGCGCGCTGGGAAATCCCGCATTTCGAGAAGATGCTGTACGACAATGCGCTGCTGCTGGCGCTGTACGCGCAAGCCGCCGCAGCTACCGGCGAGGCGCTGTTCATCGCTACGGTCGAGGGCACGGCTGCGTGGCTGCTGCGCGAGCTTCGTGACGCCGGTGGTGCCCTGTACTCGAGCCTGGATGCCGACTCGGAAGGACACGAAGGCCGTTTCTACGTCTGGCAGCGCGAGGCGGTTCAACAGGCGCTCACGCCGCAGGAATTCGCCGTGTGCGCGCCGCACTTCGGACTCGACCGGCCGGCAAATTTCGAGGGCGGCTGGCATCTGTGCGTGCACACCAGTCTCGATGCGATCGCCGTGGCGCAGCAGCTGTCGGTCGATGCCGTGCGCGAACTGGTTACCAGCGCGCAGAGCAAGCTGATGCGGGTGCGCGAATTGCGCGTGCGCCCGGGCCTGGACGACAAAGTGCTGGCCAGCTGGAATGCGCTGGCGATTGCCGGGCTTGCGACCGCGGCGCGCTGCCTAGCACGCGAGGACTATGCCGACGCCGCTGGCGCCGCACTGCAGTTCCTGCGCCGGCTGCACTGGCAGGGTGGGCGGCTGCTGGCGGCCAGTGCGCGCGGCCAGGCCCGGCTGGCGGCATACCTGGATGACTATGCGTTCCTGCTCGATGCGATCCTGGAGCTTGCCAGCGTGCGCTTCAGCGTCGAAAACCTGGCCTGGGCCACCGAGCTGGCCGAAGTGATGCTGCGGCACTTCGAGGATGCACAGGCCGGCGGTTTCTTCTTTACCGCCGACGATCACGAGGCGCTGATCAGCCGCCCGAAATCGTTCAGCGATGATGCCCTACCGGCCGGCAATGCCATTGCGGCACGCGCGCTGCTGCGCCTCGGCTACCTGCTCGGCGAGCCGCGCTATCTTGCTGCCGCCGAGCGTACCCTGCGCGCCGCCTGGCCGGCCATGCTCAAGTATCCGGAAGGCCATGCCTCGATGCTGCTGGCACTCGAGCAATATCTCGCTGCGCCGCAGATTGTGATCGTGCGCGGTGCCGCGGCGGCGATCCGGCCCTGGCAGCGCGAACTCAATGCAGTATTCGCCCCGCGGCGCTGGACGCTCGCCATTCCGGCGGATGCCGCCGGACTGCCGCCGGCCCTGGCCACAAAACCGGCCGCCGACATGCCAATTGCGTACCTGTGCCGGGGAACCCAATGCAGCGCGCCGATCCGCTCGCTCAGCGCACTGCTTGCGGAACTCGACCACCACGACCCGCAAGCTCGCGCGCCATAGTCGCGCGGCCACAATCTGCCGGATCAGGGCCTGTAGAGGAACTCGAGCACTGCTTGCTGTGCCAGCTATAGATCACCGGCCGCAAGCCGCATCCATCGAGCGGTGCTCATTCGAAGTTCGCCGCGGTAGTGTTGGCCCCGCACAGCAATATGCCGATGGTCTCGCCTGCCGCGGGCTTCCAGGTCCCGGATTGCAGCGCGGCGAACGCCGCCGCGCCGCCGGGTTCGACTACCAGGCGCAGTCGATCCCACAGCGCGCGCTGCGCGGCACGGATCGCCTCATCGCTCACCAGCACGGTGTCGGCGACGAAGCGCTGCGCGATCGGAAACATCAGTCGTCCGACCTGTCGCGGGGCGAGCGAATCGGCGGCGATGCCGCCGGTCGGGGCGTCGACCGGGGCGCCGGCAGCCAACGCATGCGTGAGTTGCGGCGCCAGCTCAGGTTCCACGCCGATCAGCGGCACGCGCCCGCGATACCAGGCCGCGAGGCCGCCGATCAGCCCGCCGCCGCCAACAGCGACCAGCAGCGCATCCAGCGCCGGACCATCCTGTTCCAGCTCGACGCCGACCGTCGCCTGGCCCAGCAGCGTCTCAAGCTGATCAAACGCGTGCACCGGCAACGCTCCGGAGCGCTGCGCAAATTGCTCACTCGCCGCCAACGCATCGGCATAGCGCTCGCCAGCAATGGTCAGTGTCGCCCCGCACGCCCGTATCTGCTCGATCTTGACGCGCGCCGCCACCGAAGGCACAAAAATCGTGGCCGGAATTTGCAGGCGCCTGGCTGCGAACGCGACCGCCGCGCCGTGATTGCCGCCGGAGGCCGCGACCACGCCGGCGGCTGGAATGGCACGCGACAGCAGGCTGTTGAACGCGCCGCGCGCCTTGAACGAGCCCGAATGCTGCGTGAACTCGAGTTTGAAGGCGAGACGGATGCCGGGCAGCGCAAAGTCGGCGCCGTCGACCACCAGCACCGGTGTACGACGCACGAAGGCGCGGATCCGGGCCGCGGCGGCCTCGATCGCGCCGCGCGAGAGCTGCTGATCCAAGAGTTCCATGGTCCGATCCGCCGGGGCCAATCCGAAGTATACAAAGCGGCGGCGTATAATCACGCGCAGTTGGTGAAGCCGATTGACCGCCCAGACCGCCATCGTTGCCGCATTGATCGCCGCCCTGCTGTTCGGCGCCAGTACGCCGTTCGCAAAGCTGCTGGCAGCCGACATGCCGCCGATACTTTTGGCAGGTTTGTTGTATCTGGGCAGCGGCGTCGGACTCGCACTGATCCGCGTGCTGCGCGATGCCGGCTGGTCGGCGCCGCGCATTGCGGCGCGTGAATGGCCGTGGTTGCTCGGCGCCATCGCCTGTGGCGGCGTGCTGGCACCAATGCTGCTGATGTACGGCCTTGCCCGCACCTCGGCCTCCAGTGCCTCATTGCTGCTCAATCTCGAAGCGGTTTGTACCGCACTGATCGCATGGATCGTGTTCCGTGAAAACGCCGGCTGGCGCGTGGTGCTCGGAATGGCGCTGATCGTGGGTGGCGGTGCCGTGCTGGCCTGGTCGCCGGCTAGTGTCTCAGTGGCCGCTGATCGCGGAGTGCTGGCTATCGCCGCCGCCGCGCTGTGCTGGGGCCTGGACAATAACCTGACGCGCAAGCTATCCGCAGCGGACGCCATTTTCCTCGCCGCCATCAAGGGTCTGGTGGCCGGCGCGACCAACTGCCTGCTCGCGATCGCGCTCGGTGCGAGCCTGCCGGCGCTGCCGCTTATCGGCGCCGCGATGGCAATCGGGCTTGCGGGCTACGGCGCCAGCCTGGTGATGTACGTGCTGGCGCTGCGCGGCCTGGGCTCGGCGCGTACCGGTGGCTACTTTGCCACCGCACCATTCCTGGGAGCGGCCGTTGCCGTGATCGCATTTCACGATCCGGCCTCGGGGACGTTCTGGCTCGCCGCGCTCCTGATGGCTGCCGGAGTGTGGCTGCATCTGCTCGAGCGCCACGATCACCAGCACAGCCACGCGGAGCTGGCACATGCACACCCGCACCTGCACGACGCGCACCACCAGCATCAGCACGACTTCCCCTGGGACGGCAGCGAACCGCATTCGCACCAGCATGTGCACGCCCCGCTGCGACACCGTCATCGGCACTACCCCGACCTGCATCACCGCCACCGGCACTGAGCGCCGCCCAACCGCGGCGCCGTGCGGCGCGCAGCATTTTTATTTCCGTTGGTCTAATATTGCCAGCCACGAACTGCGATTGCACCGGTAGTGATCGCAACAACAGCAGGGAGCCAGCCATGATGATTTTTAATCGCACCACACTGGTTTACGTCGCCGCCTGTGCCATCGGCATGTTTGCCGCCGGTGTGCATGCGGATAACTCGCAGCAGGGCAAGATGACCAGCTGCAACGCCGACGCCAAGGCCAAGAATCTGTCCGGTGACGATCGCAAGGCGTTCATGAAGACCTGCCTGAGCGCGCCGCCGCCGCCGCCGGCCGCCCCTCTCAACAGCCAGCAGCAGAAAATGAAGGACTGCAATGCCAGTGCCAAGACCCAGGCCCTGAGCGGCGATGCGCGCAAGCAGTTCATGAGCAACTGCCTGAAGGGGTCCTAGAGCGTGGGTCTGCTGGATGGGTTGATTGGCGGCGCGGTCGGCGCGGAGATGGTCAGCGTGGTCAACCAGCTGATCGAGAAGCACGGCGGGTTGCCGGGAATCGTCAGCCAGTTGCAGCAGCAGGGATTGGGCGCGACGGTGAATTCCTGGATTGGCAGCGGCCCGAATCAGCCGATCTCGCCCGAGCAGGTACACCAGAGCTTCGGGCCGGAGATGATCCGCGAACTGGCCGCCAGAACCGGCATGAATCCGCAGGAGCTGGCACAGAAGCTGTCGCAGGTGCTGCCGCAGGTGATCGACCGGATGACACCCGCCGGCAGCGTGCCGCCGCATTGACTGCACACGTCAGCGCGCGCGGCGTGCGCGCGCGCATGACAGAGTGCGCTATTCGACCCCGCCCGCATCTCCCGGCCGCCGGTTCACCGCGACCACCGTCGCCTTGGGAAAGAAATTGAACTCCGAGGCGCTGGCCCAGGTATAGGCGCCCATCGCCCGGCCGACGACCAGGTCGCCGGCCTTGAGCTCTGGCAGCATCAGGTTCTCAGCGATGACATCAATGCTGTCGCAGGTCGGTCCCGCCAGCACCGACGGCAGGCGCGGTTCGCCCTGGCGCAGCGCTTCCAGCGGGTAGCGCGCATGATCGTACAGCTGTCCGCTGTACGAGCCATACAGGCCGTCGTCCAGGTAGTACCACCAGTGGCCTTCGCGCCGCGCGCGACCCATGACGCTGGCAACACCGATCGCCGACGGGCCCGCAATGTAGCGTCCCGGCTCGGCGATCACCCGCACGCGCCTGGGCAGCCTGGCCAGCGCGGCGCGTATCGGGGCGCAGAAGCGCCGGATGGCGGCCACTTGCTGCAGGTAATCGATTGGAAAACCGCCGCCGATATCGAGCGTATCGAGGCTGCCGAGTCTTGAGCGGCGAGCGCCGGCCAGCAGCCGGATGCAGGCCTCGATTGCCTCCACATGCTTGTGCGCGTCGGCCGCCTGCGAGCCGACGTGGAATGAAAACCCCTGCACGTCGACGCCGAGCGACGCCGCCAGCTGCGCCAATCCCAGCGCATCCTCCGGATCGCAGCCGAACTTGCGCGACAGGTCGCAGACTGCGCCCGGGTTACGAAACGATACCCGCAGCAGCAGCGCGGCGCGTTCGCCAAAGGGTTTGAACTTGCGCACCTCGTCGGCGTTGTCGGCGACGAAGGTGCGCAGGCCGAATTCGAGCGCATTGCGAATGTCGCGAGCGCGCTTGATCGGATGTGTGTGTATGCAGCGCAGCGCATCCACCCGTTGCGACTGTGCCAGCTGAACCTCGCCGGTGGTCGCCAGGTCCAGCCAGCCGCCCTCCTCGACGATGGTGCGCACCACCGCCGGATGCGGCAGCGGCTTGAGCGCGTAGTGCAGGTCCACGCCCGGCAGTGCCCGGCGCAGCTTGCGGTACTGCGAGCGCACGCGCGCGCAATCCACGATCAGCAGTGGTGAGCCAAACTCGCGCACCAGCCGGCGAATATGCTCCGGCTGGAACGGATCGATGACGCGCGCCATCAGCCTGGCACGCCTGCTGCCAGCGGATCGCCATCGCCGGCAAGCTTGCTGGAATTGGCAGCGGCAGCGCGCTGCAGGCGGTCATAGGCGGCATCCCAGCGCTCATCGGCCGGCACCTGCTGCACCAGGATACGGGCGCACCCGGCTTTATCCAGCGTACGCAGGTGCGCATACAGATCGTGCGCATAGTTCTCGGGACGCGCGCCACCATTGATCCAGGTGGTCAGCCGGTAGGTGCCCAGCGGCGGATGCTGCGCCAGCACGCCGACCCGCAGGCCGGCATCGGTCAACGACGCCACCTGCTCCTCGAGTTCCTCGCTGGCGATCACCGACAGCGGTGTCACAGGCGCGTAGTGAGCCCCGCCACTGCCCGGCACGCGCGGCGCCTGCGCGCTGATTTCAGTCTGCACCTCACCCACGACACGCTCCAGTTGCGACAGCGTGATCGCACCGGGACGCAGCAACTGCACCTTGCCGTCCAGGCAGGCGACGATGGTGGACTCGAGCCCAAGTTTGCAGTCGCCACCATCGAGCACCATGCGCACCGCGGCACCGAATTCATCGCGCACGTGTTCGGCACGCGTCGGGCTTATGCGTCCATAGCGATTGGCTGACGGGGCGGCGATGCCGCCGCCAAACGCCGTCAGCAGCTGCTGCGCCATCGGATGTGCCGGCACGCGCACCGCCACCGTATCCTGGCCGCCGCTCACCAGCCGGTGCACGTTCTCAGCCCGCGGTAATACCAGCGTCAGCGGTCCGGGCCAGAAGCGCTCGGCCAGCTTTTGCGCCGCCTCGGGCACCTCGCGCGCCCAGCGCGTCAGGTAGCGGGCACTGTCGATGTGCACGATCAGCGGATGCGTGGTCGGGCGGCCCTTGAGTTCGAATACCCTCCGCAGTGCGGCCGGGTAGCCGGCGTGCGCCCCTAGCCCGTAGACCGTCTCAGTCGGGAATGCGACCAGCTCGCCGTCGCGCAAGGCCTGCACGGCGGTCGCCAGTTCGACAGGTGTGGCGCGAACGACTCTGACCATGGCGGCAATTGTACCGGCGCCCTGTGACGCTATTCGAGCGAATGTCGCTCCCAGCCGCTGGCATTGTGCTGCAGCTCATACGCCGGCCAATAGTGCCGATCCAGCTTCAGCGTGATCACTTCCGGCGCCCCGTTCCAGCCCAAGGTCTTGATTCGCAGCGACGAGCGATCCGCCCTGCCGCTCACCTGGCGCAGGAATACATCAAGATCGGGTGTCGGTTCGCCATCCACCTCGACAATCCGCCGTCCCGGCACCAGCCCGTAACGCGCCGCCGGCGAGCCAAACTGGAAATAGGCGATATAGACGCCCTCCGGCGGGATGCCGCGCTGCGCGCTGATGGCCCGATGGGGCGCCTGCAGCGTTGCGCCGGCCCACTGCACCAGCCGCTCGACATCGCTGCCTGACAGCGTCGCGGTCTTTACCATAAGCGTCTTCTCGCCGGCCACGCGCCACACCGTCGCGTTGACGACTTCCTTGTTCGCCACCGCCAGCTCGACATCGCGAAACTGCGTCACCGGCTTGTCATCGATCGCCAGCAATATGTCGCCTGGCTGCAGCACGCGGGCCGCATCGCTGCCCGCCACCAGCCGCGCCACGCTCAGCACCTCGCGTGCCGCCGGGTTGGCCTTCTCGATGCGCAGCACCCAGGCGTCGCTCAATCCCAGCCGCCGCGCGCTCGCCAGCGACTGCGGCGTGAACTCCGCCTCGAGCGAATGCAGCGGCCTGCCCTGGCGCACGATATCGAGCGTCTCGGCCAGCAGGTCACTCGACAACCCCCGATTTTCCTGAACCAGCTCACGCCCGTTGTCCGAGGCGAAGCTTGCCCACAGGGCGCGCACCCTGCCGGCGTCATCGGCCAGTACACCGACAAAATCATCCGGTGCGTTCACCAGCGAGGCAACCTCCAGGTTGCTCTCTCGAAACTGCACCGAGCGCGACAGCGGCAACTGCAACGGATCGATGTCGGCGATGCTGGTGATGCGCGACTTGAGTTCCCCGCCGCCATCCAGCCCGACCACATTGACGGTCTCGCCGGCTTTCAGCGGCGCCGTATCCAGCCTGGCAGCCCGCACCGGGGTGGTGCCGATGAGCTTCGGGTCGTAATGAATGACCGCCAGGTTGTGCAGCGGATGCACGTACACGATTTCGCCCGGAATCTCGATCGTACCCGCGAACGTCAGCCGCACGTCGCCGACCGACACCGGCACGGTGTTGCGGTCGGTGATGATCAGGCCGCGCTCGGCGTCGATGATCAGTCCGGCGCCGTGGTAGTTGCGCTCGGAGACACCCGATACCGCATACGGCATGTCGAAGGTGATGAACGCCAGCGATGGCGCGATGGCGGCGGCATCGTGGTCATCGATGCGCTGCAGCTGCGCCGAGGCCGGCGCCGGCAGCTCCACTTTCGCATTCGACGGCAGCTCGGTGCACGGCCAGTAGCCGGCGTGATCGTCGCGCTGGCATTGGCGCGCCGGGAACCAGCGTCGGTCGATGCGTATCGAGCGCAGCTGGCTGCCGTTGGGGTCATCGATCGTCACGTAGCGCACGGTCACGCGTGCGCCGTCGCCGAGCTCGCTGATCGCGGCGGTGAAATCCGCCAACGTATCGATGGTCTTGGAATTAAGCTCGGTGATGATGGCGCCGCGCGGCACGCCGGCGGCATCGAATATGTAGCCCGACGCGGCCACGAATACACCGCGGATCGGGCGATGAAACGCGCGCGCCTCCTGGTATGACAGCGAATGTACGACCCCGTCGCCGATCTCGAGGTAAGACGCCGGGGTGATGGAGTCGAGGTCATCGACCTTGAGCTTGGCGGTGTAGAGGGTGCCGCCGCGCTGCAGCTGCAGCTCGACCGTGCCGCCGACGGCATCATCGAGCACCGACTCCAGCGGCTCGAAACGCGTCACCAGCGCGCCGTTGACCCGCACCAGGATGTCGCCCGGCTCCAGCACCCCGTCGCTGGAGGAGCCCGGTTGCACGTCCCACACCACCAGCATACCGGTGCCATCGGCCTGGGCTTTGCGAGCTTCGGTCTCGGTGCCGCTCTGCAGGCCCAGGCGCCGCAGCTCATCGAACGGGCGATAACGAAACTCCGTCTGCAGAGTGCCGCGCGTCACCGGCCTGCCCTGCTGGATCAGCTGCAGTGCGCGCCGCACGCGCTCGAGCGGCAGGTAGAAGCTCGATGCCGCACCGCTGGCGCCGCCGGCATTGAGTGCCAGCACGCGGCCGTGGATGTCGATCACCGGCGAGCCGGAGGAGCCTCCGGAGGTGCCCGACGCCGCCTGGATATAGAAGGTATTGAAGTCGTTGTAGCGGCCGAGGCCGTACTCCGGGGCTTCGCGATCGAGCCGCGCCAGCGTGCCGGCAAGAATTGACAGCTGCTCGCCGGCGTTATTGCCGACCACCCGGATTTCGCGTCCGATCTGCGCCGCCTGGGGCGCCAGCGGCAGTGCCTTCGGACTGATGAACTTCAGCTTGCTGGCATCGTAGCGGTAGATGCCGAAATCGTGCACCGGATCGCGGTACACCGGATACAGCTGCACTTCCTCGCGATTCAGGAACGTCGCCTCCGCGATCACCGGCCCGGGCGTCACGACGTGGCGGTTGGTGAGTATCAGGCCGCGCTCGGCGTCGACCACGAACCCGGTCGCCTGGGCCGAGGTGTTGCGCTCGGTATCGAACGAGCGCGCCTGGTCGATCTGGATCGCCACGACGCTGCCGGCGATGCGCTCCAGCGTCGCCGCCCAGTCGGCCGCCGAGGCTTCGTCGACGACAGGAACCGGCACCGTAGAGGCAAGCTTCGGCGCGACGGGCGGCACGGCAGGCGCAGGCAGTACCACCTCGCCGTTGCCCGGCGTGCTCGCCGCGGTGGTGGCGGCCGCGGGCACTGGCGGCGAAGGACCTGCCCATGCCGCCGCCGCGAACAGCGCAGCGCAACTCATCAGTAGCCGTAGCCTGAATGTCATAGTGCAAATCCAAACGCCGTCTTGAAACGGTCGCGAAACTCATCCACACCGCAGCGATGCTGCTGGGTGCCGTGTCGCTCGATCTTGATCGCGGCGAGTAGCGCGGCCACGCGGCCGGTCATCTCCCAATCCAGTCCGCGTGCCAGTCCGAACAGCAGTCCGGCGCGGTAGGCATCACCGCAACCGGTGGGGTCGGCAATCTGCGCCGCTTTTGCGACCGGAATCTCGCGCCGCCTGCCATCGGCAAATATCCAGGAGCCTTCGGCGCCGCGCGTGACAATCAGCGCGCGCACCCGGGCGGCGATCTGCTCCAGCGACCAGCCGGTGCGCTCCGCCAGCAGGCTTGCCTCATAGTCGTTCACCGCCACCCAGGCGGCGCGGCCGATGAATTCGCGCAGCTCCGCCTGGCCGAACATCGGCAAGCCCTGGCCCGGATCGAAGACAAACGGCACCCCCGCCGCGGCAAATTGCTCGGCGTGCTCGAGCATACCCTGCCGCCCGTCGGGCGACACGACGCCGAGTGTGATGCCGCTGCTATCAGAGACCCGATTCAGGTGCGAATAGTTCATGGCACCCGGATGAAAGGCGGTGATCTGGTTGTTCTCCAGGTCGGTGGTGATGTACGCCTGCGCCGTGAACTGGTCGGCCAAGATGCGCACGTGCGTCAGCGGCAGGCGGCTTGCCTCGAGCCATTCGGAATAGGCAGCAAAGTCATGCCCGACGGTCGCCATGATCAGCCCGTCGCCGCCCAGCAGCTTCAGGTTGTAGGCGATGTTGCCGGCGCAGCCGCCGAAATTGCGCCGCATCGATGGCACCAGGAACGCCACGTTCAGCACGTGCAGGCGGTCCGCCAGGATGTGATCGCGGAACTTGCCCTCGAACACCATCACGGTGTCATACGCCATTGAACCACAAATGAGTGCCGTCATCGGTTGCGAACCCCTGTAAGCAAAGTGTTATGCCGGTCGGCGCGGCGCGCGGCCGCCGCCCGGCTGTGCAGCACGCAGCGGCCGCTAGCGGCGGCCCGCCAGCACCAGCAGCCAGACGACACCCAGCAGGATGATCGACAGCAGTACCGCCGCCGAACCTATGTCCTTGGCCAGCCCCGCGAGTTCATGCCGCTCCAGGCCGATGCGGTCCACCGTCGCCTCGATCGCGCTGTTGAGCAGTTCGACGATCAGGATCAGCAGCACCGGCGCGACCAGCAGTGCGCGCTCGACGCCGCCGTGTCCAAGCCACAGCCCCAGCGGTATTGCTATGCAGGCGAACAGCAGTTCCTGCCGAAACGCCTCCTCCTCGCGATACGCGCCGACCAGCCCTTTGGCACTGGAGCCGAACGCCCGCAGCATGCGCCCCAAACCCTGAAGCTTCTCGCGCTCTGTCACGCCCGCGACCCTTCAGCCTGCTGCGGCCAGCACCTGGTAGTCGCGTTCCGACAGCAGGCCCGGATCGATGCCCTGGGCGGTCAGTTTCAGCCGCACGATCCAGCCGCGCCCGTAAGGTCCACCACACACATGTGCGACACGTCGAACACGCCGGCGGCGTGACGCACGGCCTGATGCTCCTCGATCTGCGAGCCGTAGGCCACCGGCATGTCCCAGCCGCCGAATTCGACTATGCGTGCCCCAAGGGCCACCGCCAGATCGTACCAACTGGTGTGCCTGCCCAGACTTGACCCCTTGTGCGCCGTTCGTCCATTGAATCAACGGCTAGCGGAATCATAGCAGTGCGCGCCGGGCTGCGCCCGCCGCATCGTCACCGCGATTTGCCATTACAATAGGCGGATGCTACGCCATCGCCACACCAGCCTGCCCGTCAGGATCGCCGGCATCACCATCGGCGGCCAGGCACCAATCGTGGTGCAGTCGATGACCAACACCGACACCGCCGACGTCGAAGCCACCGCCCGCCAGGTGCAGCAGCTGGCTGCGGCCGGCTCCGAGCTGGTGCGTATTACCGTCAACACCGCCGAGGCCGCCGCGGCCGTGCCGCTGATCGACCAGCGCCTGCGGCAGCTGCGCTGCAATGTGCCGCTGATCGGCGATTTTCACTTCAACGGCCATAAGCTGCTGCAGGAGCATCCCGGCTGTGCCGAGGTGCTGGCGAAGTACCGCATCAATCCAGGTAACGTCGGGCGCGGCAGCAAGCGCGACTCGCAGTTCGCCGAAATGATCGAGATCGCCTGTCGCAACAACAAGCCCGTGCGCATCGGCGTCAACTGGGGAAGTCTCGACCAGGATCTGCTGGTGCGGCTGATGGATGAAAACAGTCGCAAGGCCGAGCCCGATTCGGCGCAGGAGGTGATGCGCGCCGCGATCGTGCGTTCCGCGCTCGACAGTGCTGAGCGGGCGATCGAAATCGGTCTGCCGCGCGATCGTATCGTGCTGTCGGCCAAGGTCAGCGCGGTGCAGGACCTGGTGGCTGTCTATACCGAGCTCGCCTCGCGCTGCACGTTCCCGCTGCACCTGGGACTGACCGAGGCCGGCATGGGCTCCAAGGGCATCGTCGCCTCCTCGGCGGCGATGGCGATCCTGCTGCAGCAGGGCATTGGCGACACCATTCGCGTGTCGTTGACCCCGGAGCCGGATGGCGATCGCACTCGTGAGGTCATCGTCGCGCAGGAGCTGCTGCAGACCATGGGCCTGCGCTCATTCACGCCGCTGGTGACCGCCTGTCCCGGCTGCGGCCGCACCACCAGCACCTATTTCCAGACGCTGGCCGATCGCATCCAGCGCCACCTGCGCGAACGCATGCCGGGCTGGCGCAGTGTCTACGATGGCGTGGAGGAGATGACCGTGGCGGTCATGGGCTGCGTCGTCAACGGCCCCGGCGAGAGCAAACGCGCCAACATCGGCATCAGCCTGCCTGGCACCGGCGAACGCCCGGTGGCGCCGGTGTACGAGGACGGTAACAAGACCGTGACGCTCAAGGGCGAGCGCATCGCGGAGGAATTCCAGGAATTGGTGGAGCGCTACGTCGCGCGTACCTATACGCGCCGGGTAGCGGAGCTGAAGTAGACCCAGGAGCTGGAGGAGCCGCAAATATGACCGCACTGGTCGAACGGCGCTGCCAGCCCTGTGAGGGCAAGGTCGCCGCCTACACCGCCGAGCAGGCCAAGAGCGGCCTGAGCCAGCTCGCGCCGGACTGGCGGCTGGTCGAGGACGGCAAGGCCATCCGGCGCGAATTCGCATTCCGCGATTTCTACCGCACCATGAGCTTCGTCAATGCGCTCGCGCACGTCGCCAATATTGAAGATCACCACCCGGACCTGGAAGTCGGCTACAACTACTGTCGCGTGCGCTACTCCACGCATGCGATAGGAGGCCTGTCCGACAACGATTTCATCTGCGCCGCCAAGATCGATCTCATCGCCACCAAGTAAGCTGTGCGCCTCGTGCGCCTCGCCGCGATTCGGCTTCGCAGCGGGTGAATTTCACCGGAAGTTTTGCACCGTCGGCAAGAGGTGCAATTGAGTGAACGATGTGCCAATGATGGTTACCGATTCGAAAATGATCGCGCTCGTTGCACGGCTGGTGGATGCCAGCCGCCGGCATGCGCCGGCAGTGGCGATTGCGATCGTCGCGGCCGTGGCAGTGCTCGGGATATTCGCGGCGCGCCATATCGGCATCGACACCGACACCGATAAGCTGTTCTCGCCCGACCTTGCATGGCGGCGCGCCGCCGCCGAACTCGATCGCGCGTTTCCGCAGAACACCAATCTGCTGGCCGTGGTGGTCGACGGCGTCACGCCCGACCAGGCGGAGGATGCGACCGCGGCCATGCAGCGCCGGCTGGCCGCAGAGCCGCAGCTGTTCCAGGACGTGCGCCTGCCCGAGGGCGGAATGTTCTTCCGGCAGAACGGACTGCTGTTTCTCGGGCGCGAGCAGGTGCAGAAAGTCGCCGATGAGATGATTGCCGCACAGCCGATGCTGGGCACGCTGGCCGCAGATCCGAGCGCCAGGGGCGTTTTCGATGCACTCGACCTGCTGGCGCAGGGTCCGCAGCACGGCGACATCGCCGTCGACGTGCTCGACCGGCCGTTCCAGGCCATAACCCGGGCCATCGATACCGCACTCGCCGGCACCTACCAGCCACTCTCCTGGCAGAATCTGTTGACCGCACGCAAGCCGGAGGCGAGCGAGCTGCGCGGCTTCCTGCTGGCGCGACCGGCACTCAACTTCGGCGCCGTGCAGCCGGGCCGGCGCGCGATCGAGGCGGTGCACGCGGCCGCCCGGGCCGAAGGTTTGACCCCGGAACGCGGCGTGCGGGTGCGCGTCACTGGACCGGTCGCGCTGTCGGACGACCAGCTCTCGGCGCTCGAGGACGGCGCCGGTTTTGCCGCTGCCGGCTCACTGACGCTGCTAGTGTTCTGGCTGATCCTGGCAGTGCGCTCGCTGCGCGCCGTCAGCGCGATCCTGATCACGCTGACTGCCGGCCTGATCGCCTGCGTCGCCCTGGCCGTCGGGCTGGTCGGCCCGTTCAATCCGATCTCGGTCGCCTTCGCGCCGCTGTTCATCGGCATCGCGATCGATTTTGGGATTCAGTTCAGCGTCCGCTACGCGGCCGAGCGCGCGCCGGGGATCGGTGCGGCGGATGCATTCCGGCGCACCAGCACCGGCGTCGGCCTGCCGCTGGTGGTCGCGGGGGCGGCCACCGCAGTCGGTTTCCTGTCGCTGTATCCGACCGATTATCGGGGCGTCTCCGACCTGGGGCTGATCGCCGGCGCCGGCATGCTGATCGCACTGGCGCTCAACCTGACGCTGCTGCCGGCGCTGCTGTCCTATTTCCAGGCACGCGGCTTCAAGGAGGCCGGCGGCCTGGCCAGCGCCGCGCCGCTGGACCGGTTTCTGATCCGCCGCCGCGGCTGGGTAATGGCGGCGGCAGCACTGGCGGCGGCGGCCTCGATCGCGGCGTTACCGTCGCTGCGCTTCGATTTCGATCCGATCAATCTCGAGAATCCGAAGTCCGAATCGGTGCAGACGCTATTCGACCTGATGAAGAGTCCCGACAGCACACCGTATACGCTCGATGTGCTGGACGCCTCCGCCGCCAGCGCCGCGGACCAGGCACAGCGCCTGGGCGCATTGCCGCAGGTCAACCATGCGATCTGGCTGGGCAGCTTCGTTCCGGAAGACCAGGCCGCCAAGCTCGATATTCTTGCCGATGCGCGCGAGCTTCTGGCCGCCACCCTGGCGCCGCTGCAGGTCAAGCCGGCACCGGATGCGCAGCAAGTTCTGGGCGCGGCGGCCCACGCCGCCGCCACCATCGAAAAGCTCGGGGCGCGCGGCGATCAGGCCTCCGCGGCCTTGGCGGCAGCGCTGACGCGCATCGCCGCCCGTGGCAGCGCGATAGTGCCGCTGCTCGACGCCAACCTGTCGCAGGGTATCGCGCGCCGGCTCGAGGACATGCGGTTGGCGCTGCAAGCCGCCCCGGTATCTCTCGATACGATACCAGCGGACCTCAGGCGCGACTGGGTGGCCGTCGATGGGCGCTACCGGGTGCAGGTTTTTCCCAAGGGTGATGCCCGCGATCCGAACGTGCTGCGCCAGTTCGCCGCCGCGGTGCGCAGCACCGCGCCTCATGCCACCGGCATGCCGATCCAGATTCAGCAATCCGCGCGCACCGTGATGGGAGCATTCGCGATCGCCGGCTGCATCGCAACCGTCGCCATCACGCTGCTGCTGGTGCTGGTGCTGCGCCGCGCGCGCGACGTCACCGCGGTGCTGGCGCCGCTGCTTCTGGCCGGCCTTTTCACCCTCGCCAGCAGCGTCGTCCTTGGGATGTCACTCAATTTTGCCAACATCGTCGCCCTGCCGCTGCTGCTCGGTATCGGCGTCGCGTTCGATATCTACTTTGTATTGCGCTGGCGGGCCGGCGAACCCGGACTGCTGCGCTCGCCCACTGCGCGCGCCATCGTATTCAGCGCGCTCACTACCGGGACCGCCTTTGGCAGCCTGGCGCTGTCGAAATCACCCGGCATGGCCGACATGGGAAAACTGCTCAGCCTCGGCGTGTTGCATACGCTGATCTGCACGCTGTTCATCCTGCCAGCAATGCTGGGCGAGTCTCCGTTAGCCGCGGCGCGTGCTGCACGCCCGCCATGAGGGGGGCACTGCTGGTGCTTCTCGGCTGTGCGCTGCTGCCCTGCTTCACCGGTTGCGCCACGGTGCCGCGCGATCCGCAGGCGCTCGCGGCCTTCAAGGCCAACAACGATCCGCTCGAGCCGCTCAACCGCAAGATCTTCGCCTTCAATCAGGACGTCGACCGGGCGCTGTTGAAGCCGCTTGCCAAAGGCTACCTGAAAGTAATCCCGGCACGCGGGCGCAACGGCATTCGCAATTTCATCGACAACCTTCATGAACCCAACGTGCTGGTGAACAATCTGCTGCAGGGCCAGTTCCGGCGCGCGGCCACGACGGCGGCCCGCTTCATCACCAACGTGATCCTCGGCATCGGCGGCATCATGGACTTCGCCGGCCGCCACGGACTGCCGAAGCAGAGTGGGGATTTCGGACAGACCCTGTTCGCCTGGGGCGTGCATGACGGCCCTTATCTGGTCCTGCCGGTAATGGGGCCGTCGAGTCCTCGGGACGCAGTCGGCATGAGTGCGGACCTGCTGCTCAATCCGCTCTTCTATCTGACGCCTGATTACAGATACAAGACCAGCTTCAGCGTCTCGCAGGCGGTCGTCGGCGGCATAGATGAGCGCGCCCGCAACATCGACACGCTGGATGAGATCCAGCACGAGGCGGTCGATTTCTACGCATCGATGCGCAGCCTGTATCGCCAGAATCGCGCCGCCGAAGTGCGCCACGGTATCGTGCCGCCGGCGCCCAAGGGAGAGGACCTGTACGACGATCCGGGTGCAGCGGCACCCGATGGCACCCCGGCACCCATCGGCACACCGGCACCCGCTGCGCCCTGACGTCAGCCGGCGAGCTGCGTGCTCTTCTGATGCAGCAGATTGATCAGTGCGCTGGCCCCGCCATCGCGCAGCGTGGAGGAGAATTCCGAGCGCCGCTCGGCCATCTCGCTGATGGTGCCGTTCAGCAGAACATCGATGATCCGCCAGCCGTCGGGCTCTGAACGCAGCACATAGTCGAGCTGCACCGGATCCCCGTCATGTGGCAGCAGCTTGGTATGCACGGTGACATCGCCGCTCGCCAGAGTTGCTGTAGCCGGGTCGACGACGAAACGCTCGCCGGAGTAGTCCTTGAACCGGCTGGCGTAGACGGCCGTGCTGTAGTCGCTGAAGGCCGTCACCAGCGCCTGTTGCTGTTCCGCGCTCATGCTTCGCCACGGCGGCCCGACCACCAGCCGGGTGGTGAGCGGCAGATCGTAGAGGCGGCTTAGTTCCGGTTCCAGGGTCTTGAAGCGCCCTGCAAATCCCATCGTCGGCCCCTGCTTCATCACTTTGACCAGCAGGTCGCACAGCGCCTGCGGCACCGCTTGCGGAGATGCGGAAGACGGCTCGCTGGCAGCTCCGCTGCCGCACATCGCGCCCAGTGCCAGCACGGCGCCGGCGCCCCAAATCGCGGCTGCCCTGGCCGCAGCGCGCGTGCTTGATGCTTTCAATGATGAATTCAATGTCGATCACCCCGGTGCCCGAAATGGGCCGCTCGTCTCTTCCCCTTTTATGTGAAGCGGTCGGCCGCCGCAAGCCGGCGTGCGCCTACACTGACGCGCCCCTTGCCGCGACTTTGCCGCACTTTGCCCGCCGCTTCGATCAGCGGCGCTACCCGGTCCGCGCGCGACGCACGTCGGCACGCCCCGAGTCATTTTGAACATTTGGTCAATAGTGGACATCGGCAAGGCTTGCAGCGCAATGTATGCTTTACCAGCGCATCCAACAGTCTTGTATTGCCAGTCGCCGCGCCGCGGGCTGTCCGCCGGCCACGCGCCTCTGGCAGTCATCCGGCGCGGCACACTAGGCTTGCATGTCAATGATCAGATATCTGCTGGCGATTTTCGGCTTGGCCGCGATGGCGTTTGCCGCGCTGCATGCCATGCTCGCGCTGGCCGCGGTAGTCATCTGGCGGCTGCGCAGGCTGGCGATCCGCACCCCGCGACTGCCCCGCCCGACGCGGCTGCCGGCGGTAACGCTGCTCAAGCCGCTGTGTGGCGCCGAGCCGGGCCTGTATCGACACCTGCGCTCGTTCTGCCTGCAGGACTATCCGCAGTTTCAGATCGTCTTTGGCGCCCGCGATCCGGCCGATCCGGCGCTGGGCGTGGCAGCGCAACTGGCGGCGGAATTTCCGGCGCTGGCGATCGACATCGTGGTCAACCCGCAGCAGCACGGCGCCAACGGCAAGACCAGTAACCTCATCAACATGATGGCACGCGCGCGCCACGACCTGCTGGTGATCGCCGACAGTGATACATCGGTCAGGCCTGATTATCTGACCACCGTGACGGCACCGCTGCTCGATGCCGCTGTGGGCCTGGTGACCAGCACCTACCACGATGTGCCGACGCCGCTGGTCTGGTCGCGCCTCGGCGCCATGTACATCAACGAGTGGTATATGCCATCGGTGCTGATGGCCTGGCTGTTCGGCTTCCAGGGCTACGCTTCCGGCCAAACCCTGTGCCTGCGGCGCTATACGCTCGACGCCATCGGCGGACTGGCAGCGATCGCCGATCACCTTGCCGATGACTATCGGTTGTGTGAGCTGATTCGTGCCCGCGGCCTGCGAGTGGTGCTGTCGGCCGCCGACGTGCAGGCAGAGCACCACGAACCTGGATTCGGCTCGCTGCTACATCACGAGCTGCGCTGGATGCGAACCATACGCGTGCTACGGCCACGCAGTTTCAGCATGATGTTCGTGACCTTCACGCTGCCGGTGGCCGCAATCGGCCTGGCGCTGTCAGCCGCCGAGCCTGCGGTCTGGGTGGCCGCGACGGCGCTGTTCTGGTCCGCATTGGCGGCGCGGCTGGGGCTGCATTTCGTGCCCCGGCTGCGCGGCGATCGATCGTTGCTGTCGGACATCTGGCTGCTGCCGGCGCGCGATCTGCTGCTGTGCTGGGTCTGGTATCGGGCCTTCTTCGCTGCCCGCGTCAGGTGGCGGGGACGCGAGTTCGATGTCGATACCGACGGCGTCGTACGCCGGGAAATCTGATCTCCCGTTCATCCCGGCGGCGAGGACAGGCTTGAGGCTTACAGCCTACATCGGCGGCCTGCTGGGCCTCGCGCTCCTGATCGGGCTGGTCATCCGTGCCGACGCAGTCGCGATCCTGCAGACCATGGCGCTGGCAGGCTGGGCGCTGCTGTGGCTGGTTCCCTATCGCGCGCTGTACTTCCTGCTGTATGCCATCGGCTGGCTCGATCTTTTGCGCCCCTACGACCGCGAGCGCCGTGCCGGACTGGGCTACCTTTTCTGGGTCACCAGTGTGCGCGAAGCGATCGACCGCCTGCTGCCCGTGGCCAGTGTCGGCGGCAGTGTCGCCGGAGTGCGGCTGCTGCGCTGGCGCCACGTGCCCGCGGCGCCCGTCAGTGCGAGCGTCATCGTCGAGATCCTGTTGACGGTGTGCGTACTGTATTTGTTCACGGCCGTCGGCCTGTTTCTGCTGTTCAACCTGCACGCCGCCGGCCAGGACTACCGCCGCGTACTGGTAGGCTTTCTGTTCGGCCTGCCGGTGCCGATCGCGGCCGTGCTGCTGCTGCGCTACGGCTCGGTATTTGCGCGGCTGCAACGCCTGCTGCGCCCGCTGGTCGGCCAGGGCACCCTGTCGGCCGGCGCCGCGGCACTGGATCGTGAACTGCGCGCCATCCTCAGCCGTGGTTGGACGCTGCTGGGCGTTGGCAGTCTGCAATTGATCGCGGTGATGTCGGCAGCGTTCGAGGCCTGGCTGGTGTTGCGTCTGTGCGGGCATCCTGTGGGTGCCGGCGCCGCGCTGATACTGGAGAGCATGACTCAGGCGCTGCGCCACGTCGCGTTCTTCGTTCCTGCCGGCATCGGGGTGCAGGAGGCCGGCCTGGTGGTGTTCGGACACGTGCTAGGCATCGGCAGCGATCTGGCGCTGGCCGTGTCGATGGCCAAGCGTATGCGCGAAATCCTGTGCGGCCTGCCGCCGCTGCTGTCCTGGCAATGGCTGGAGGGCCGGCGGGTGCACAGCTTGCCGCGCCCTCCGGGCTAGCCGGGCTCGGGCGCCGATTCGGATAAGCTAACGCGCGCCAAGCGCGGCAGCTCGCCGGCCATCCCCAGCGCCTGGCGCGCGAATGCGCGCTTCAGCATGTCGCTGCGGTTGACGATACCCAGCGCCCGATCCAGCAGCCAGGCCGCTGGACCGTTACTGGCGCCGGCGCCAAAGCCGCTGCGAAACGCGTTCATCGCCGCGTCCATTAACAGGTTGTGGGTGCGGCGCTGCTGCTCATAGCCGCGCAGTACACGCATGGCGCCCGGATCCTCGCGCTGCGCGCTCGCACTCGCCACCGCCTCGCACAGCGCCGCCGCATCCAGCAGGCCGAGGTTTGCGCCCTGGCCCGCGAGCGGGTGGATCACGTGCGCCGCATCGCCGATCAGCGCGCAGCGCGGCGCGACGTACGAGTCGGCAGCCATGCTGCGCAATGCAAAGCTCGCCCGCTCGCTCGCCAGCGCGGTGGCGCCGAGCACGCCGTCGAGCGCCGCCTGCAGTCGCTGGTTGAATTGGGCCTCGCTGCAATCGCGCAGCTCCGGCGCCTGGGGCTCATCGACCGACCAGACGATCGAACTGCTGCCGTCGAACAGCGGCAACAACGCGAGTGGTCCGGTCGGCAGGAATCTCTGCCATGCCGTGTTGTCGTGCGCCCGGGCCGTGCGCACCGTTGCCACGATTGCCAGTTGCCGGTAATCGTGCGTACGCACCGTCAGTCCCGCCGTGTCGCGCACCAGTGAGCGCGCGCCGTCGGCGCCGACCAGCAAGCGCGTCGTCAGGGTTCGCCCATCGGTGCATTCCAGGCTCGCACGGTCTGCACTGATCACGGCTAGCGCCAGTTGAGCACTGATCAGGGTGCCGCCGGCGGCGCGGAAGCTGTCGACACAGGCCCGCAGCAGCGCGCCGTTCTCGGCGATGTAGCCCAGGTTCGGCTCACCAACATCGGCGGCATCAAAACACAGCGCGTCCGCAGCGGTGGCCGAACCGCCCTGGTGCCACACGCGCATGCGCTCATAGGCACACAGCCGCCCCTGGTCCAGCCGCGCCCAGGCCCCGGCGGCGCGCAGTAGGCGCTCGCTGGCGCGCGAGATCGCCACCACCCGCAGCTGCGGCGGTGCTCCGGCGACGTCAGCCACCGGCAGCTCGCCGGCCAGCAGCGCGATACCTTGCGGCTCGATGCCGGCATGGCGCGCCAGCAGAGCGGCGGCGCAGGCGCCCGCCAGGCCGCCGCCGACCACTACGATGTCATAGTCAGCATTCATCGCGGCAGCGGCAGCCCGCGCGACAGCCGTGGCAACGCGCCGCCGAAGCCCCAGCTCAGGCGCGACAGCGCGCGCTTGGCCGGCGCACTCAGATCGAACAGCAGCAGCCCAATATTGCGCGCCGCGATCGCCGCGCCGCGCCGCGCACTGAACAATTTCACCAGCTGATCGGTAAACGCGATCATGCCGCCACGGTCCGCCTCGCGCCGCTGGGCAAACCGTGCCAGCACAGCCGGCGCCCCCGGATCATCCGCGGTGGCGATCAGCTCGGACAGCGTGGCCGCATCGCGCAGCCCCAGGTTAAAGCCCTGTGCCGCCACCGGGTGCAGCGCCTGCGCCGCGTTGCCGATCAGCGCCACGCGCCCGGCGGTGACATCCTGCGCCCGTACCAGCGACAGCGGGTAGCTGGCGCGCCTGCCGACCTCGCGCAGCTGCCCGGCGCGCCAGCCAAAGCTGCGCTGCAGAGCCCGGATGAATTCCCCGGCGCCGCACTCGCACATCGCCCGCGCGAGCTCAGGCGGCAGCGTCCAGACCACGGTGTAGGCGCCGTCGGCCAGCGGCAGCAGTGCCAGCGGCCCGCTGGCGGTGAAACGCTCGAAGGCGATACCCCGCGCGCTGCGGTCGGTCCTGATGTTGGCGACCACCGCTACCTGCTGATAGTCGCTGGCGCTCGAGTCGATGCCCGCCGCCTGCTTGACCAGCGAATGCGCGCCATCGGCCGCTACCACAAGTCGCGCCTGCAGCAGCGCGCCGCCGCCAGCGTCATTGCCGTTGCCGTCGTGTGCGCCTGGCTGCGCCTGCCCGCTGTGAACGGTGAGCTGCGCCCACTCGGGGCTAATCGTCAGTGCACTCACGCTTGCCGGGCTACGCAGTTCGATCTGCGGGCAGCCGCTGAGCGCCCGCCACAGCGCTGCGCCGAGCTGGCGATTACCGACCACATAACCGAAGGCCGCAAGTTCGTGTTCGGCGGCGTTCAGGCGCGCAAAGCCGAAGTGGCCGGCGTCGGAGACGTGGATCTCGCGTATTGGTGCAGCGGCCGCGGCAATTTCGTCCCACACGCCGAGCGTCCGCAGGATCTGCCGCGCGCCATTTCCCAGTGCCGTGCTGCGGTCATCGAAGCTCGGCTGCGCCGCACTGCCCGGCGCCAGCGCCTCGATCAGCACCACGTTGTGCCGGGTACCGGCCAGTGCCAGTGCCAAGCTCGCGCCGACCATGCCGCCACCGACGATGGCGACATCGCAGCGGCGCGCGGCCGGGGAATTCACGCCGCTGCCATCAGCGCTTCAATCTGGTCCGGCTCCTTTGGCGCATCATCGGTCAGCACCTCGCAGCCGCCGCGCGTAACTACAACGTCATCCTCGATGCGCACGCCGATATTCCAGAAGCGCCGTGATACACCGCGGCTACCGGCCGCAATGTAGATTCCCGGTTCCACCGTCAGCACCATGCCGGGTTCGAACACCCGCCATTCATCCCCCACCTTGTAGTCACCGACGTCGTGCACGTCCATGCCAAGCCAGTGCCCAGTGCGATGCATGAAGAATGCCTTGTAGGCGCCGGACCGAATCAGCCCCGGCAGCGAACCCTTCAGCAGGCCGATGCGCTTGAGCCCCTGGGTGATCGCACGCACGGCGGCCTCGTGCGGCTCGTCCCAGGAATTGCCAGGCTTGACCTTGGCGATTGCCGCGCGCTGCGCCTCGAGCACCACCTCGTATACGGCGCGCTGCTCGCTGCTGAAGCGGCCGCCAACTGGATAGGTGCGCGTGATGTCGGAAGCGTAGTAGCCATACTCGCAGCCAGCATCGACCAGCAGCATGTCGCCGTCATTGAGGCGCGCGCTGTTGTCGCGGTAATGCAGCACGCAGGAATTGGCGCCCCCACCGACGATCGGATGATAGGAGATGTCGGCGTTGTGGCGGTTGAACTCATGCAGCAGCTCGGCCATGACCTCATATTCCATGCGCCCGGGCCGGCAGAATTGCATCGCCCGTACGTGCGCGCCGGCGGCGATCTCGCCCGAGCGGCGCATCAGGCTCAGCTCGCCGCGGCTCTTGAACAGCCGCATGTCGTGCAACACGTGATCGAGCGCCACGAACTCCTGGGGCGGGTGTGCGCCGCGGCGCACTTGGGAGCGCAGCGTATTGACCCAGCCCACGACGCGCTGGTCGAATTCCTGGCTTACCCCCATGGTGTAGTACACCCGGGTGCACTTTTCCATCAGACCCGGCAGGATTTCGTCGATGTCGGTGATCGGGAAGGCATCATCGGCGCCGAATTCCTCGACCGCGCCGGCAGGGCCGGCACGCTTGCCGTCCCAGATCTCGCGCTCGCGATTGCGCTCGCGCACGAACAGGATGTATTCCGCCAGCTCGCGCCCCGGGATCAGCACCGCCACCGCCTCGGGCTCGCTGAATCCGGTCAGGTAATAAAAATCGCTGTCCTGCCTGAAGTTGTATTCGACATCGTTGTTGCGCTGGCGCGGCGGGGCGGCCGGCAGGATTGCGATGGAATCGCTGCCCATCAGGCGCATCAGCTGGGTGCGGCGGCGGGCGAATTCGCCCTTGACTGGATCGGCCATGAATACCTCGCTTCCGGGAAGCTGCAGTCTAGTGCAGTACGTGTCCGGGCGGGATGTGGCGCTCACGCAGCGGTTCCAGCTCATCGAACACCAGTTGCACGCCTACGCGCACGAATTCGGTCAGTTCCGCGAGCGCCGATTCGTTCGCTTCCTCGCCCTCGGTGGCATCGACGCCGGCGCGCGTGATCTCGGTCAGGTCGCGCACGATTTCGCCCAGCTCTCCGGGCAGGCGCTGCGGATCGGCAGCGCCGCTGGTGCCCAGCCCATACAGAAAACCTGTGCACCATGAGGTCAGCGCCTGGGTACGCTCCTCGATCGGGGTGTCATCTCCGGGAATCAACAGGTCGAAATCCATGCCGTGCCCGGCCAGAGCGGCGACCGTGCCCTCGTACAGCGTCTGCAGTACCGGATCGGCGTGGCCGGCGCCCGTGCTGCCGTCGGGCAGTATCTCCGCCAGCCAGTCTTCGAGCCGGTATGGGACCAGCGCGCATAGCGAGCCTGCAAGGGTACCATGCGCCTCCGCCGGATCGGCCAACGCGTGGGAGGCGGCCAGTGTTCGCTGGATTTCGGAGTAATCATGATGCGTGGGCACGTCAAAATGGTATTGCAGCCGTCCTGTCGACCGCAACCTTAGTCGATACACAGCCATTTTCATTGACCGATGTATCGGCGCGGAACTATAGTTTTGCCATGGCAGAAGCAAAGACCAATGGAGTGGTTGAACTCGAGCTCAAACGCCTTGAGAAGCGCGTTGATGAACTGCTGGCCACCGTGCAGCAGATCAAGGAAGAGAATCGTGCACTGCGTCAGCGCCAGGAAACCCTGGCCGCAGAAAAGACCTCGCTGCTGAATCGCAATGAGCAGGTACGCACCCGTGTCGAGGCCATGATCGGCCGCCTGAAGGCGATGGAACACAGCGCATGACCGAATCGCGCGAAGCGGTCCGCCCCCTGAGTGTGCGCATCCTGGAAAAAGAATACATCGTCGCCTGCGGTCCGGACGAGCGCACCGACCTGCTCGACAGCGCCGAGATTCTCAACAAGAGCATGCGCGAGATACGCGACAGCGGCAAGATCGCCGGCCTGGACCGGATCGCGGTGATGGCGGCGCTCAACCTGGCACACGAAGTGCTTAAGCTGCGCGCGCGCGATACCGGTACCGATCATGAGACCGGCCATCGCATCAAGGCACTGCGAGAGCGGGTGGAATCGGCCCTGGAAAAAGGCCAACAGCTGGAACTGTGATCGAAGTCTGCAGACCGGGCCAAGGCTTGCGACAGTGGCTGGAAGTTTGGTGTACAGTGGCCGCAAGCGTCGCCTGCGGTGTTCGATAATCGGGCTGGGTTACCTCTCGACCCTAATTGAAACACCCAAGGGATCGATAGCCTTGCTGACAGCACTGTGC